>ERZ1370068.5903-contig-4907_pt1 | contig 104219 bp, 139 predicted proteins | sample MGYA00561227_ERZ1370068 | MGnify/ENA primary metagenome ERZ1370068 (study PRJEB38410, sample SAMEA6850437) | metagenome | study: Metagenomic assessment of the ecological functions of the soil: analysis of the soil microbiota associated with the...
TTGTACTTCGTTCAGTTACGTATTGCTTGATGTCCGATCCTCCGGTGATCATCTGGAGGACGCAAGGAAGGCGATGCAGCCTTTCACCGCAGCCCGTGAGAACAGCTCGATCACCCGGCTTCCGGCCGGACTCCTCACCACGGCGCTGAGCAAAAGCTCTCCGCCAATGCGAACGCCCCCGGGGGCTCGAAGCGTCAGACCAACGGACGGGCGCAGCAGGCGGCGGCGAACATCCACCGCAACGCCTTGGGCATCTACCTGATCGAGACGACTCCGACTGGGCCTCCTGGCCTACTCGGTCAGTGCCGCGCGTCACCGGAGTCGATCACTGTCGAGTCCGGGAACCCCGGCGTCGGCCGTCATCATGGCCGGGACTCCTCCCGCCCTGATCCTGTCTGGGCCGGGGCAGGCCCAGGGGGCCTCACCGTCAGACCGGAACGTCCCTCGCAGGCAACGCGAAGCTGGCAGTCGTATGAGCCATCAACTTTGCCCCGACTGCGTGGCGAATCAGGATCAACTTGGCGGCCGTCCTACGCTCGCTGGCGCAGCGGACGGAGGGTACTGCTCGATCCACTTCGTCCGCCGCTTCGGACACGGCGAGCTCATTCCCATCGGGCACACCGCAGGCCTCCGGCGACGAGGAAGAGGGCTGCGCCATGAAGCCGAGGCCAAGGCCAGCGCCTGATGCCCTGCGCAGGCCGCTCGGTATTCGTCAGGCGGCTCCACACCGGGCCAGCCTTCAGCACGACGCCACCGACAACAGCCCCTGCGGCAAAGAAGCCCCCATGTCTTGACGATCAGGAGCGTCGACGTTTCCGCGTCAGCTCTCTGTATGCCGCACTTCGCGCTCAAGTTCGGCCTCGCCCGTCTTCGACAGCCCCGTTGGCGACCTCGACGTTGAAGTCTCTCCGTGGCGACACGGGAGGGAGATCAACGAAGCGGTCAAGATCGCACGACAAGATGAAGTCGGAGATCGACCTCGCGAGCATCCCGGCGAATGGTTGAGGCATACGAAGGCGGTGACGCGAGGACGGGCGAGGTCTTCCCAGTTCGGCTTCGATGGCTGGGAGTGGCAGTACGGAGCTGACCGCCCGCGACGAGCGGTTCTCTTACGATCTGAAGGCAGGGGCGAGTTGGGGATCTCCTGGCTCGCCATCGGCTACGGCCTCTGGAAGGTCTTGGCGATCCCGGGGACAAGAGCGATCGTCTCGATCAGCGAGACCGAAGCAGGAAGCTGATCAACCGCGCCTGGGATCTGTGGAGAACATTTTCCCAGCATCTCCGCTTCGGTGCCAAGGTGATCAAGCCCACCAAAGGCAGGCCGACAGAGCGGATCGAGTGGGAGTTCCCGAACGGCCCGGATCTCTCTCGTGCGCCATGCCACCGACACCTCGAAGGCGGGACACGGGGAAGTCGCCACTCTCGCGTCATCCTCGACGGGAGTTCGCCCGACACCAGTACGCCGAGGAGGGGTGGAAGGCGTTGATCCCCGTCGTCGCGGACGGCGGCCAGATCATCATTGTCTCGACGGCGAACGGGATCGGCGGCATCGCCACGACCTCTGGATGAACGCGGAGGACCGCGGCGTGCACACCGTCTCCCTGGCCTGGAACCATGCACGCCTGGCTGCGACTCGGCGTGGTGTTTTCGACGCGCAGTGGCCCGAGAGCGCTGTCCGGGCTCGACCGCGCGGAGCAGGTACCCGCTCGACCCCGAGCGGACGCCTTCCTCGGCACGGCCGGCTGCTGGTTCGACACCAGGCGCTCTCCTGGTACGGCGAGTACCGCGGCCTCTGCGCCCCAGCCTCGGTACCGATTCCAGTGACCGACGTGGAACCGGACGGCACGAAGGCGACGACTTGATCTCGAAGCGCAAGGACGGCTGGATCGGCTCTGGCACAAGCCGGAGGAGAAAACCACGAGAAGTACGCGATGGCGCTCGACGCGGCGACCGGAAGGAGAGGACTACCTGCTTTCCACACATGTATCGACCTGACCGAGATGAAGCTCTGCTGCGAGTTCCACTCGCGGGTCGATTCCGACATCGCCGCCGAGCAAGCGCACTTCACCGGGAGGATGTTCCCACACCGCCCGGATTGCGGTCGAGCTTTGAGGGTAGCTACGGGGATAGATTTGACGAAATCGCTCTGAGAGACGGCTCAAAGAAGGATAGGCCCGCCTACCCGAAGCTCTACGTCATGTCGCCGGGGACAGGCCGGACTGGGAAGCCAGCCGCGGCCTACGGGTTCCGATCTCCTCGAACTTTGCGACCCTTGCGATGCATCAACCAAGCGGAGCGGGCGATCCAGGGAGAAGGTCTTGCGAATTCATGCCGATGGACTTGGTCTTGGGTGCAAGACGTTCGTCAACCCGTCAACCCTTCACCCACCGCCTCTACCGGTGCCATGACGACCGGGTGATGGCGTTCACCATCGCGCTCGAGATGTACCGCCAGTTCGGATCCCACCCCAACGATGCCCGGAAGCGTCGGCGGAGAAGAAGTACCACCGCCCCGCCTACGCCTGGGGTGAGCTTCTCGTCCTCTGCGTGACGCATACTGGCTGGGTGAACCGAGACGGAGGAGATTTGAGATATTTGAATGTTGCCACCGGAAGCACCCCGATGGGGCCACCGGAGATGGGGGCCGGAGGGCAGGGCGGTCTCCCTCCCGAGTTGATGCCGCGCTCGGCGGAGCGCCACCGATGGAAGGTGCGCCACCCGAGATATATACCTCTGCCCGAAGGCGGAGGCCCGTCCTGACCGAAGGCCCGAACGCCGGGATGGGCGAGGAGGAAACCCTGCCTTCCGACACGGAGATGTCCCCATCGACCACATCCGTCAGGCCATCGAGCATCTGGGAAGCCTTCAGCCTCGATGACGACGTCTCAGACCGCAGGATCTCTGGCCTCGTTGCAGAAGATCCTGGGCCAGGGGAACAGTCGAGAAGGACAAGAAGCTCTCGCAGGCGCTCGGCGGGTGAGCAAGAACGTCGATCCAGTACACCGAGACCGAGGCGGCGCGCTCTCGCTCGTCACTGGCGCGCGATGTCGGAGCGCGGAGAAGTTCTCGTCCTCCCTACGTCAGAAGGTCGGGCTCGCTACCGGGTGTACAGAGGGATCGCGGAGAAGCGCAAGGCGGGGACCGACTCTGGCGCTCCAACCTGACGCCGCCGTATCCTTCGACCGTTGAAGTAATGATCGCCACGATGCTCCGACCCGAATCCGAGGTGGGAGGTCGAAGCCCGAGAGCCGCAAGCCGTTCGAGGCGGTGGAGATCATCCTCGCTCGCACCTCGAGCGGGAAGAAGATCGCGTCTGCTGCCTTGGAGTGGGCAGATGCGAGAACGACGACTTCCACCTCAAGCAGAGGCCGTTCATGCAGCAGGATCTGATCGCCGGGAAGTCGGTTATGCGAAGATCGTCTGGAAGACGACGGAAGACGAAGCGGACCGTCCCTCCCTCCCTCCGAGGCGAAGATCATGGACGGCTTCGGCGCGGTGGTCTCGACGCTTCCCGACAACGACGGAGGAGGAGAAGCTCGTCACTCACCTTCGACGGCCCGACGATGATCGTCCGCGATTTTTCCGGGACTTCTTCCGGCCTGAGTCTGCCCAGGGGGCTGACGACGCCCGCCTGGGTCAGATCGAGCGGATCCTGGGAGACCTACCAGTGCCTGAAGGAGAAGGAGAAGGCGGGTCTCTACCGGAACGTGGACGAGGTCAAGAGCGCGCCGAACACCCAGCTCGAGATGCAGCAGCCACCGAGCGCGAGCAGATGCTCCGAAATCGGGAGCGGACTTCCGGCTGATCGAGGTGCTCGGAATACTGGACGGACGACCGGGTGATCACCGTCACCGCGGCGAGGACAGTCGTCCTTCTCGAGCATCCCGAACCCCCTATCGCAACGGCAGGAAGCCCTTCGTCCTCAGCCTCCGCCTGCTCCGAACACGCGCGAGCACGCCGACGGCGATGCGTGCAGGAGATGTCAGGTCGGCGTGAGGACGACGACCTGGGCGCCGTCGTCGCTGGCGCTGCGCCGCCGGGCCCGGTATCTCGTCGACGCGGCCGCCGCGGGTCGCGGATCGCCCATGAACGAGCGTACGCGCGCGGCGCGACGCCGATGGCCCCGCGCTCGGCCAGCTCGCGCAGCCGGTCCAGCGGCGTGACTTCATCGCGGTGAGCGCGGTGTAGTCGAAGCCGATGCTCGTGGCTCTGCAGGATGTCGCCGGCGGGCGCGCTCGACAGGGTCCGCACGCGGAACGACGAGTCGCCGCCCGCCCAGGATCGCTGATGAACGGCCGATCTCCGCGCAGGTGGAGGCCGGCGGTGGTCTGACGCGACGGCGGCGCGGGTGGCTGCGGCGGCGCGTATCCGCAGCGCCAGGGCCTCGAGGCAGGGGAACGACAGCAGCACCTTGCGGACAGCTTCGCTCAGTGTTGTCGGAGTCGCGGCATGGTCTCTCGCGGCGCCGCGCTCGATCCCGCCGATCCGACGGGCGGAACACGCAGGGCGCGCGTAGCTCTCGGCCCGATCACGAACCGCGGACCGCACCCATCGAACGCGATCGATGCTCTCGCCGGTTCCGGTGCTCGACCAGCCAGTCCCATAGTAGCCGGTTTGACCCGCTGTAGCGCGGTCGCTGAACCGCAGGCCGGCGCTGAAGGCCGTTAGGCTCTCGGCGGGCGCGCTGGGGGCGCCCAGGCCGCTCACGCCGATCCAACCGGGAGGACGTGCGACGACCTGCGCGAAGTGCGGCGGCAAGCGGCGCGAAGCGCGAAGCGGTGCCCCGATGCGGGGCGGCGAGACCTGCGAGACGCCGCGAGCGACCCAGGCAGCCCTGTCGGCCGCGCGCGCGGAAGGCCGCCGCGCTCGCCCTGGCGAGAAGCTCTGCGCACGCTGCTGTGGGCATCGCGCACGCAGCCCGCCTGTGCGAGGCAAATGCGCTGATCCAGCTGGTCGGGGGCGACCAGCTGCGCTTCACGGCTCACCGGCGCCCGCGCCGTCGTCGCGGCCGTCGAGTTGACGCGGCCGGCCTGACCGGACCCCGGCCGGCCAGGCCTGCGGACCGGACGCCCCGTTCACGTGCGCGACCTTCGGACCCAGTCGTTCGCACGCGGTATCCCGGACAGCGCCAGCGATCGACCGCGCCTAAATCGGCTCGCGCACCGTGCTCGCCACGCCGTTGCTCCGGGGCGTCACGCCGGTCGGCGTCATCGATCCGCCGGTCGCGCGTGCAGCCATTCACGTCCCATTGAATCGCCCCTGCTCCGGAGCTATATCAGGCGGCGCTGTCAAAATCGAGAACACGCGGCTCGCAGCGTCAGCTCCGCGCGCGCAACCTCCGAAACTCGCCGAACACTCGAGCAGCAGACCGCGGCGAGCCGCGTGCTCAGGTCATCAGCGGCGCCGCCGACCGACATCACGCGTGTCGACCGCTGGTCAAGCGCGGCGACGCTCTGCCAGGCGCAGAACAGCTCAGATCGCGCTTCCGCGTCGAGCCGCGACGATGCGGCTATTGAGCCGGTACGAGGCGGGCGCGCGGGCGACCCTCGAGGTGGGGCAGGCGCGCCCGATCACGCGCGGCTCCGTCTCAGGCCGGACGATCGTCGACCGGCGGGTCATCAGTGCCGGACCTCCTCGCCGGGTCGATGCCGAGTAATCGGACATCGCCGCCGCGATCCAGCACCAGGGCATCCGCACCACAGTGGGCGTGCGCTGGTCCGCGCGGGCGTCCCGATCCGGAGCCATGACGCTGTACTGCCGAGCAGGCGCGGCCGTTCACCGACCGCGAGGTCGCGCTCCTCAGAGGCCTTCGCCGACCGGGCGGTCATCGCCATCGAGGCGCGACGCTGGTTCGAGCAGCTCGAGCGCGCAACGCCGATCTGACCAGGCGCTAAGGCACGGCAGACCGCGACCGCCGAGATTCTCCAAGCGTGATCAGTCAGTCGCCGACCGACGTACAGCCGGTGCTTGGACGCGATCGCCGAGCACGGGCCACGCCGTCGACGTCTCGCGTGATCGTGGAGGGCGACCTCGTGGTCTCGGCGGTCTTCAGCGGCGATGCATTCCAGCCCTCGGGCGTTTCCCGCTCGCGCGGGTCCGTGAGCGGGCGGGCCACAGCTCCAGGGGCGGATGATTCACGTCGACGACCTCTACGGCGCCGCCGATCCCGCCGATACCCGCTGACGAGAGCTGGCCACGGCGGAGCCACGGCGGTGGCGGCGCCGCTGCTGCGCGAGGGCGTCGTCATCGGGGTGCTGCTGGCCCGCCGCGCGGTGGTGTGCGGCCGTTCGCCAAGGAGGAGATCGCGCTGCTTTCCAGACCTTCGCGGCGAGGCGGTTGTATCGCGATCGAGAACGTGCGCCTGTTCCGCGAGCTCAACGCGCAATCGCGAGCTCGCAGGTCACTCGCGCCAGACGGCGACGGCGGAGTCCTCCGCGTGATCAGCAGGTCGCGGCGAGCTCCAGCCCGTCTTCGACACGATCATCAGAGCGCGGTGCAATTCTGCGGCGCGCTGCTCGGCGCGCGATGTTCCGGCTCACCGACGGGCTCATGACGTGGGAGGCGTACGCCGGGCGACGCCGGAGTGGGAGGCGCTGGCGGATTTTACTCGCGCCGGGGGCGCGGCGCCCGCCGGGACGCAGGGTGGGTGCTCCCTGGAGGGACAGGTCGTCCACGTGCCCGACGTCTTCGCGGACGACCGGTTCCCGGCGACGCAGGAGTTCACCCGCCGCGGCGGGCAGCGCCCTGGGCGTCCCGATGTTCGCGACGGCGCGGCCATCGGGATACTCATCCTGAACAAAAGGTCGAAACCGTTCACGCACGGCGCAAAGATCTCCTGCTCCAGACCTTCGCCGACCAGGCGGTCATTGCGATCGAGAATGTGCGCCTGTTCAACGAGACAAAGGAGGCGTTGGATCCACGGCAGACGCGCGACCGCGGAGATCCTGCGCGTCATCAGTCAGTCGCCGACCGACGTGCAGCCAGTGTTCGATGCAATCGTCGCGGCGGGACGACGTCTGAGCGGCAGGCTTTCCTGCACTCTGCGGTTGCTCGACGGCGAGGTGTTCCGTCGCGGCATACTTCGCTCGACGACTTCGTGCCACCGCAGGCCCTTCCCGATCACGCGCGGGTCGGTCAGCGGGCGGGCGGTGCTCGAGCGCGGGACGGTTCGCGTCGACGACATCGCCACCGCCACGACCGCGCCGAGCTCCCGGTGGCCCGACAGTTCGCCGCGCGCTCCGACCGGCGGACCAGCCTCGGCCGTGCCCCTGATGCGCGAGGGCGTGGTGACGGGCGTGCGCCTCACACGCCGGCCTCGGGTGCAGGCGCGTTCTCCGCGAAGGAGATCGCGCTGCTCCAGACCGCTACGCCGACCGGAGCGGTGATCGCCGATCGAGAACGTGCGCCTCGTTCCAGGAGTTGGAGGCGCGCAACCGCGACCTGACCGAGGCGCTGGAGCAGCAGACGGCGACCGGCCGAGATCCTCCGGGTGATCGTCAGCTCGCCGACCGACGCCCAGCCGGTCTTCGACGCGATCGCCGCCAGCGCCGTCCGCGCTCTGTGCAGCGCCAACGACGTCTCGGTGCTGCGCGTGGATGGCGAGTCGCGCTCCGCGCTCGCCGCCGTTCGGCCAGATGGCTCCATGCCGGCAGTGCGGCCTTTGATCCGGCGAGACCGCGATAGCGTGCCGGCGGTCGATGATCGAGCACGGCGGACGATCCGCGTCCGCGACGTCGAGCAGGCTCGGGCGGAGTAATCCGGACGACGACAGCGCCGCAGTACGGCGTGCAGTCGAGCCTCCTCGCGGTGCCCCTGCTGCGCGACGGCGTCGCGCTCGGGGTGATCCTGGATCGCCCGCCTGAGGTGCGCGCCGTTCACGCGACAAGCAGGTCGCGCTGGTCGCAGACGTTCGCCGACCAGGCGGTGATCGCGATCGAGAACGTGCGCCTGTTCAACGAGCTGGAGGCGCGCAACGCGCGAGCTCACCGGAGTCGCTGGAGCGGCAGACCGCGACCGGGGAGATCCTGCGCGTGATCAGCAGCTCGCCGACGGACGTCGCAGCCGGTGTTCGACGCCATCGCGCGAGAGCGCGGCGGCAGCTCTGCGGCGGCGTCTTCGGGCTCGTCTACCGCGTGCTCGACGGGATGGTCCACCAGGTCGGCCGCTGCGACATGAACCCGGCGGGCGCGCGGCCTACGACGCGCTGTTCCGGCCGCTGAGCCGGCAGACGAACGCTGGACCGGGCCGTGCTGGAGCGCCAGCGCGACGTTGACCGAGACGCGTGGAGACGGACACCGAGCGGTCGGAGGCCGCGAGGAACGCGGCGCGGCTCACCGGGCTGCGCAGTGTCGTGTCCTTGCCGATGCTGCGCGAACGGACAGGCGATCGGCGACCATCTCGGTCGGGCAGGCGCACCCCGGGCCGTTCTCCGGACCGGCACATCGCGGTGCTCCAGGTCTTCGCCGACCAGGCGGTGATCGCGATCGAGAACGCGCGGCTGTTCAACGAGCTGGGCTCGCGCAACCAGGACCTCTCCGAGTCGCTGGAGCGGCAGACGGCGACCAGCGAGATCCTCCGCGTGATCCAGCCAGTCCCAGACCGACGTCCAGCCGGTCTTCGAGGCGATCGCGCGACAGCGCGATGCGGCTGTTCCACGCGTGGTCACCGGGCGTGTTCCGCTCCTTCGACGGCCGCACCGTCGACGTGGTGGCGTTGCGCGGCGGGCCGCCGGGAGCTCGGAGGAGCTGCGCCGCCGGTTCCCGATGCCACTCGAGGACGAGAGCACGCTGGCGCGCGCTTGCATCGAGCGCCGGGTCGTCCAGCGCCCCGACTCGGAGGAGGACGGTCCCGTCGGCCGCGACGTCGCCCGCGTCCGGGGCTTCCGCGCCCACCTCGTCGTGCCGATGCAGCGCGCGGCGAGGTCATCGGGCGATCGCCATCACCCGCCGCGAGCCGGGCCGCTACCCCGATTCCGACATCGCGCTGGTCCAGACCTTCGCCGACCAGGCGGTGATCGCCATCGAGAACGCGCGGCTGCTCGGGCGAGCTGCAGGCGCGGACCGCGGACCTCAGCCGCTCGGTCGGGCCAGCTCACCGCGCTCGGCGAGGTGGGCCAGGCGGTCAGCTCGTCGCTCGACCTGGAGACGGTGCTGACGACCATCGTCACCCGCGCCGTGCAGCTCTCCGGCCTGGATGGCGGCGTCGTGTTCGAGTACGACGCCGAGGCCGAGGAGTTCGTGCATCGCGCGGCGACCGAGCAGGGCGGAGCGCTGGCGCTGGCGCGTCGAGCCGACGCGCATCCGCAAGGGGAAGGCGTCCGTCGGCCAGACCGCGATCACGCTCCAGCCCGGCGCAGGTGGCCGACATCACGGTTGAAGGAGCGTACGCGAGCCGGCTCCGCGGCAGCCTGATCGAGTCCGGCATGCCGGAGCGTCCTCGCCGTGCCCATGCTGCGCGAGGGCCGGCTACTCGGCAGCGTCGTGGTCAGCCGCAATCAGCCGGGCGAGTTCCCCGCGAGACGTCGTGCGGCTGCTGATGACCTTCGCGACCCAGTCGGCGCTGGCCATCGAGAACGCGCGGCTGTTCCGCCAGCTCGACGTCGCCAACCGGCACAAGTCGGAGTTCCTCGCCAACATGTCGCACGAGCTGCGGACGCCGCTCAACGCGATCATCGGCTACTCCGAGATGCTCCAGGAGGAGGCCGAGGACCTCGACGCAGGAGGCGTTCGTGCCTGACCTCCAGAAGATCAACGCCGCCGGCAAGCACCTGCTCGGGCTGATCAACGACATCCTCGACCTCTCGAAGATCGAGGCGGGCAAGATGGACCTCTTCCTGGAGCCGTTCGAGCGTGGCGACGCTGGTGCGGACGTCGCGGCGATCGTCCAGCCGCTGGTCGAGAAGAACGGCAACACGCTCGTCGATCGCGCTGCGACCCGGCGTCGGCGAGATGCAGCGCGGACCTGACCAAGGTCCGCCAGGCGCTGTTCAACCTGCTGTCGAACGCCGTGCAAGTTCACCGACCACGGCACCGATCACGCCTGACCGTGCGAGCGCGAGTCAGCCGACGGCTGGCTCGACGTCTCGCCGTCACCGACACCGGCATCGGCATGACCGAGGAGCAGCTCGGGCGGCTGTTCGAGGCGTTCTCCCAGGCCGGAGGCGACGCACGAGCCGACGCTACGGCGGGACCGGGCTCGGTCTGGCGCTGTCAGCCGGCGACTTCTGCCGGCTGATGGGCGGCGATGTCACGGTCGAGAGCGAGCCAGGGCGCGGCAGCACCTTCACGATCCGCCTGCCCGCCGAGGTCGCGGAGCCGACGGCGGCGCAGGCGGCCGCGGCTCCGCACGACGCAGAAGGCCGGAGGGCGGCAGCCTCGTGCTCGTGATCGACGACGACCCGGCGGTGCGCGAGCTGATGGGGCCGGTTCCTGCACGCGCGAGCGATTTCCGCGTCGCGCAGGCGGCGGCGAGGAGGAGGCTCCGACTCGCGGCGCGATCGCTGCGCCCGCGACGCCATCACGCCTCGACGTGATGATGCCGGGGCTGGACGGCTGGGCGGTGCTGACCGCGCTCAAGGCCGATCCCGCCACGGTCGCACATTCCCGTCGTGATGCTGACGATCGTGGACGACCGCAGCCTCGGCTTACGCGCTCGGCGCCGCGGAGTACCTGACCAAGCCGATCGACCGTGAGCGGCTGCTCGCACGTTCTGGCGCGCCACCGGACGCGACCTGGCCGTCGTGCTCGTCGTCGAGGACGACGCGGCGTTGCGGGAGCTGTTGCGCCGGACGCTGGAGCGCGAGGGCTACGCGGTGCGTCGAGGCGGAGCGACGGCGCGACGCACTGGAGCAGATGCGCGCAGCGGGTGCCGGGCGTGATCCTGCTGGACCTGATGATGCCGGTCGATGGACGGCTTCGAGTTCCTGGTCGGAGCTGCGGCGCGAACGACGCGTGGCGGGAGATCCCGGTGATCGTGCTCACCGCCAAGGACCTGTCGGTGGAAGATCGCGAGCGGCTCAACGGGTCCGTGGCGCGCATCCTCCAGAAGGGCGCCTACGGGCGCGAGGCGCTCCTGGCCGAGGTGCGCGCGCTCGTCGCCGCGGCGGCGCGCCGGAGCAAAGCGTAGGCGATGGCGCAGCGGAAGCCGGCGGGACGGAGGAAAGCCGGGCACCGGGCGCGCGGCGGCGACCCGCCGGGACAGCGCTCGGCTTCGGCCGCCGCGACGCGCCGGCCGGCGGACGAGCTTGCGGCAGCGCGCGAGCAGCAGGCGGCGACCGTCGAGGATCCTCCAGCTGATCGCGACGTCGCCCGGCGACGAGCGGCCGATCCTTCGAAGCCATCGCGCGGCACGCTGAGGCTCTGCCGGGCGAGGGGCGCGGTGGTGCGCGCGCTACGACGGCGCCCTCCTGCACCTGGCCGCGCACCACAACATCGATCCCGACGCCGTCGCGCGGCTGGCGAGCCGACTCCCGAAGGTTCCGGACCGACACACCCCGCTCGAGTGCGCCGTCCTCGACGGCGCCGTCGTCCATGTCCCCGATCTCCAGGCGGCCGAGGACCAATACGGGTCGGTCGCCCGGCAATTCGGCATGCGGAGCCAGGTCGGCGTCCCGCTGCTGCATCGAGGGCCGGGCCATCGGCGGCGATCGGCGTGTCGCGCGACGTTGTCGGTCCCTTCCCGACCACGAGATCGCGCTGCTCCGGTCCTTCGCCGCGCAGGCGGTGATCGCGATCGAGAACGCGCGGCTGGTGCGCGAGCAGCAGGCGAGCAACCGGGATGCTGGCCCGGTCGCTCGAACAGCAGACGGCGACCGCGGACATCCTGCGCGTCATCTCGCGCTCGCCCACCGACGCGCAGCCCGTCTTCGACGCGATCGTCGAGAAACGCCCGGCGCCTGCTCGGCGGGTTCTCCGCGATGGCGACGCGGCTCGTCGACGACGCGCTTCACGCCTCGCCGCGTTCACCACGACGGACGGAGCAGGGCGATCAGCTCCTCCGGGCGACACGTTTCCGCGATCCGTACGTGATGACGACTCGCTGCCGGCGCGGGCGATCCGCGAGGCTGGCGCCCCAGGTCATCGAGGACATCGAGACCGACCGACGGGCCCCGAGACCCGAGGTCGCGCGCGCCCGAGGGATTCCGCAGCTACGTGACCGTGCCGATGCTCCGGGAGGCATCGCCATCGGGACGTTGAACGTCACTCGGTCGGTCGCCGGGCGCGTTTGCGCCGACGAGATCGCCCTCCTGCAGACCTTCGCCGAGCAGGCGGTGATCGCGATCGAGAACGCGCGTCTGTTCCGCGAGCTGCAGACGAGCAATCGCGATCTGACCGAGTCGCTCGAGCAGCAGACGGCCACCGGGGCGATCCTCCGCGTGATCAGTGCAGCGCGGACGGAGCTCCAGCCAGTCTTCGACACCATCATCCAGAGCGCGGTGCGCCTCTGCGGCGCCCTGAGCGGCGGCGTGTTCCGGCTGGAGGCCGGCACGGTCTCCGTGGGTGGCGTACGCGGGCACGACCACCCCCGAGTGGGAGGCGCTGGTCGAGGACATCCGCGGCGCCGGCCGGGCGGTGGGCCCACCGCGACGCGAGACGCTGCCGGGGTGGGTGATGCTCGAGGGCCGGCTTCTACACGTGCCGGACATCTCGACGGAAGACCGCTTCCCGAACTCGCAGGAGTTCGCTCGTCGCGGCGGATACCGGAGCATCGTCGCCACGCCCATGTTCCGCGCCGGGAGGTCATCGGCTGCCTGCTCCTGAACAAGACCGAGCCCTTCACGGATGGGCAGATCTCGCTGCTCCAGACGTTCGCCGACCAGGCCGTCATCGCCATCGAGAACGCGCGGCTGTTCGACGGAGCTGGAAGACGCGCAACGCCGACCTCGGCCGAGGCGCTGGAGCAGCAGACGGCCACCGGGCGAGATCCTCCGCGTGATCAGCCAGCTCGCCGACCGACGTCGCAGCCGGTCTTCGAGACCATCGCGCGCAGCGCGGTACGGGTGATCGGCGCCGGTGGATGCACCGTCTTCGTCGTCGTCGGCGATCAGCTGCACCTCGTCGCACGGCATCGACAATCCTCGCGGGCGGCGCAGGTGCGGCGCGCTGTATCCGGCGCCGATCGACGCCGATCTGCCGACGACCGGCGGTCCGCGAGCGGCGGGTCGTCCACGTGCGCGGACATCGAGCACAGCCCCGAGGTACGGCCCTGAGACGTGGCAGATAAGCCGGCCGGCGGCTACCGGACGGTGGCCGTCGTCCCGATGCTCCGCGACGGCGATCGCGGTGGGCACGATCGGCGTCGCGCCGAACGGACCACGCGCCGTTCTCCGACCGAGCAGGTCGAGCTGCTCCAGACCTTCGCCGACCAGGCGGTGATCGCGATCGAGAACGTGCGCCTGTTCAAGGAGCTGGAGGCGCGCAACGTCGCGCTACCGAGTCGCTCGAGCAGCAGACGGCGACCGGCGAGATCCTGCGGGTGATCAGCCGAGTCGCCCGACCGATGTCCAGCCCGTGTTCGACGCGATCGCGCGAGCGCGCTGCGGCTGCTGCGACGCGTCGTCTCACGGCAGTGCTGCCGCTCGACGGGGCGAGCTGCTCCACGTGGCCGCGCAACGCGCGGGCCGACTGAAGCCGCGACGCCATCGCGGCAGATGTTCCCGATGCCGACCGGACCGAGAGCGCGTCGCAGGCCGCGGCGATCCTCGACGGCCGCGCCGGTGCACGTTCCCGACATCGAGGAGCGACCCGGAGTCGCCGCGACGCTCGGCACGCAGCTGCGCCCGGCGAGCGTCCGCGAGCGTGCCCATGCTGCGCGATGGCGAGGCGATCGGCGCCATCGTCGATCGGCGACGCGCGGGCGCGCCCTTCACCGAGCGACAGATCGCGCTCCTCCAGACCTTCGCCGACCAGGCGGTGATCGCGATCGAGAACGTGCGGCTGTTCACGGAGCTGGAGGAGAAGAATCGACGCACTCACGCGAGGCTCATGCGCAGGTAAGCGAGGCGCTGGAGCAGCAGACGGCCACGGCCGAGATCCTGCGCGTCATCTCGCGGCTCGCCGACCGACGCTCAGCCGGTGTTCGAGGCGATCGTGGAGAGCGGCGTGCGTCTGTGCGACGCCAGCTTCGGTGGCGTGTTCCGGTTCGACGGCGAGCTGATCCACTTGGTGACCGTCTCATCACTGGCCGACCGAGCAGCTCGAGGCGGTCCGGCGCGCACTCCCGATGCCCAGTGGGCGACGGAAGCCTCGTCGCGCGCGCGGATCCGCGACCGCACGCGTCGTGCAGACTCCCGGACTATGCGGCCGAACCGAACGTCTTGCCGTGGGCGTTCCGCACGCGCGTCTCGGAGTACGATCGCCGTTCCGATGCTGCGGGACGGCGAGCCCGATCGGGGCGATCGTCGTGGCGCGCGCCGCAGCCTGGTCCGTTCTCGGACAACGCAGATCGCGCTGCTCCAGACCTTCGCCGACCAGGCGGTCATCGCGATCGAGAACGCGCGCCTCTTCACGGAGCTGGAGGCGCGGAACCGCGAGCTGCACTGATTCGCTCGCGCGGCAGACGGCGACCAGCCGAGATCCTCCAGCGTGATCTCAGCCTCGCCGACGGACGTGCAGCCGGTCTTCGATGTGATCGCCCGGCGCGCAGTGGCAGCTGTGCGGCGGGGTACTCGGGCGGTCTTCCTGTTCGACGGTGAGCTCATGCACGTCGGGGCCCTCTGACGGCTATTCGCCCGATGGGAGAGGCCACGTCGACGAGACGTTCCCGAGGCGGCCTGACCGGGGGCTCATCGCGGCCCGCGCCGTGCTCACGCGCGCCCTGGTGCACGTCCCGGACACCGCGGAGGATCCCGAGTTCCAGCATCAGACGCTCGCGCACACCGCTGGATGGCGGAGCCTTCTCGTCGTGCCGATGCTGCGTGGCGCCGAGGTACTGGGCACCGTCGGCGTCGCCCGAGTCGCGGCCGGACCGTTCCAGGCGCGAGAGATCGAGCTACTCGAGACGTTCGCGAGCCAGGCGGTGATCGCCGTCGAGAACGCGCGCTTGTTCACCGAGCTGCAGGCGCGCACGACCGAGCTCAGCGATCGGTCGGCCAGCTCACCGCGCTGGGCGAGGTCGGGCAGGCGGTGAGCTTCGTCGCTCGATCTCGAGACCGTGCCTCACCACGATCGTGTCTCGCGCGGTCGAGCTGTCGCAGGCTCGACGGCGGCGTCGTGTCTTCGAGTACGACGAGGCGGCGGAGACCTTCGTGCAGCGCGCGGCCATCGGCATCCGCCAGCCGCGCCACGGCCCGCCCCGATCCTGGCGTGGCGCGCCGCGCCCGAGGGGGTCCGCAAGGGCGAGGGCGTGGTCGGGCGCACGGCGCTGACCCTGCAGCCGGTCCAAATTCCGGACATCTCGGTCGCCGGGGCGTACGAGGGCCGCATCCGGGAGGACCTGATCGCCCTCGGGGTGCGAGCGCTGGTGGCGGTGCCGATCCTGCGGGAGGGGCGGCTGATCGGCGGGCTCGTGGTGAACCGCACGCAGCCCGGCGAGTTCCGCCGGACACGGTGGAGCTGCTCCGGACGTTCGCGGCGCAGTCCGCCCTCGCGATAGAGAACGCTCGCCTGTTTCCAGCAGCTCGAGGCGGCGAACCGGCACAAGTCCGAGTTCCTGGCGAGCATGTCACACGAGCTGCGCACGCCGCTCAACGCGATCATCGGGTACTCGAGATGCTGGAGGAGGAGGCGGCGGACGCCGGCAGGCCAGCATGGGCGCCGACGCCGGAGATCACGCAGCGCCGGAAAGTACTGCTCGAGCTGATCAACACCGTGCTCGACCTGTCGAAGATCGAGGCGGGCCGGATGGACCTCTACCTCGAGGACGTTCGGCGTGCCGCGCTCTGCGACGACATCGCCGCGGTCGTGCAGCCGCTCGCCGCCCGCAACGGCAACCGCCTGGTGACGACGTGCGCGCCCGAGGTGGCCGAGATGCGCGCCGACCTCACGCAAGGTGCGCCAGATCCTTTTCAATCTCCTGGCCAATGCCTGTAAGTTCACGGAGCGCGGAACGGTGACACTGGCGGTCCGCCTGAGGTGGCTGCCCAGAGGGCGGCGCCCTGGCTGGTCTTCGAGGTCGCCGACACCGGCATCGGCATGACGGAGGAGGAACAGATCGGGCGCCTGTTCCAGGCGTTCTCGCAAGGCGGAGGCGACCACGAGCGCGGCGCTACGGCGGCACCGGGCTGGGGCTGGCGCTCTGCCGCCGGCTGTGCCGGCTCATGGGGGCGAGGTCACGGTGACGAGCGAGCCTCGCGCGCGTGGGAGCACGTTCACGGCACGGCTGCCGCGCGAGGGTCCCTGAGCCGGGCCCGGCGCTGGCGACCGGGACGGAGCGCGCATGAGGCAAGGCGCAGGGTGACAGGGCCGCGGCACGCAGAGTCGCCCGCGAAAGCCGCCAGCTCTGAACGCCACCGGATCGGGCGACGGCGCGCCGGGAGCGCGGCGGCGCCGGCGAGAGCGTGCCGACGGACGCCGAGCGGATCGCCGCTCTCGAGCGCGAGCTGACCGGAGGAGCGTGCCCGCGCGGCCGAGCTCCAGAGGAGCAGCAGGCCGCCACCGCCGGAGATCCTGCGCGTGATCTGCGCGCTCGCCCGCCGACCTCCAGCCCGTCTTCCAGGCGATCGCCGAGAACGCCGTCCGGCTCTGCGGCGCCGAGTTCGGCGCGACTTACCACCGCTTCGGACGGCGAGCAGCTCCACCTGGTCGCGCACCACCGCTGGGGAGCCGGAGATCCTCGCGCGCTGCTCCAGAAGCTCTACCCGATGCGCCCGGACCGCACGCAGGTCTCGGGCCGCGCCGTGCTCACCGGGCCGTCGTGAACCTCGCCGACGTCCTGCTCGATCCCGAGTACGACCACGGGGTGTTCGCGGTCACGGGCGATGGCGCGGGATGCTCGCCGTCCCCATGCTCGCGACGGCGAGCCCGTCGGGGTAGTCGATCGTCATCCAGCGGCGAGAGACGGGCGCGCGTTCGGGGACAAGCAGGTCGAGCTGGTGCGCACGTTCGCGGACCAGGCGGTGATCGCGATCCACAACGCGCGCGCCAGTTCAGCGAGCTGCAGGCGCGCAACGCGGCGGTGACGGAGGCCCTGGAGCAGCAGACGGCGACCGGCGAGATCCTGCGCGTCATCGCCGGGCTCGCCGACCGATCTGCAGCCGGTGTTCGACACGATCGCCGCGGAGCGCGCGGCGCTGTGCCGGGCGACGTTCGGCGTCGTCCTCCGTCTCGACGGCGAGCGTGGTCCAGCATCGCGGCGATCGAGCGCCGAGCCCCGGATTGCGAAAGCCCTGCGCGGGATCTTCCGATGCCGCTCGCCCAGAACGCCGACCACCACGCGCGCCGTCGTGACCCGCGATGTCGCGTATCGTCCGCGACGCGCGACAGGAGCCGGAGTACTCGCTCCGCCGGTGGGCGAGGGCATCGGGCTCCGCAGCAGCCTGTCGGTGCCCATGCTGCGCGACGGCGTCCCGATCGGCTCGCTCAGCGTCGGCGCGCGTCGAGCCGAACATGTTCTCCGACCGCCAGATCGAGCTGTTGCAGGACCTTCGCCGATCAGGCGGTGATCGCCATCGAGAACGTCGCGCCTCGTTCACCGAGCTGCAGGCGCGCAACGCGAGATCTGACCGAGTCGCTCGACCAGCAGACGGCCACCAGCGAGATCCTGCGGCGTCATCGCGCAGCTCGCCGACGGATATCCAGCCCGTGCTCGACACGGTGGTGGTAAGCGCGGCCCGAGCTGTGCGAGGCGACCGACGTCTCCATCTATCGCCGAGATGGTGACCGGCTACGCTTTGTCGCCCATCACGGCTCGATCCGTCCTCCAGGGCCCGTCGGCGAGTACTCCGGCCCCTGGACCGCGGGTGCGTAACCAGCCGATCGGTGCTGGAGGGCGAATCCTCCACGTCGCCGATCTGCAGGCGGAGGCGGACGGAGTTTCCCACGGGCAGCGACCTCGCGCGGCGTCTCGGCTCCGGACATTGCTGAGCGTCCCCTGATGCGCAGAGGGCGTCGCGATCGGCACTGATCAGTCCGCCGCACTGAAGCTCGCTCCTCTTCACGGACGCGCCAGGTCGCGCTCCTCGCAGACCTTCGCCGACGCAGGCGGTGATCGCCATCGAGAACGTGCGGCTGTTCACGGAGCTGCGAGTCCCGCAACGCCGAGCTCACCGAGGCGCTGGAGCAGCAGACGGCCACCGCGGAGATCCTGCGCGTGATCAGTCGAGCTCGCCGACCGACGTCGCAGCCGGTGCTGGACACCATCGCCGAGCATGCCGCGCGACTGTGCGGGAGCCATGACGCGGTGGTGTTCCTGGTCCGCGGGGACCGATTGCGGTGTCGCCGCGCACCACGGTCCGGTGCCGGTGCGCTCCGGCGGGGCGCGACATGCCGCTGTCGCGCGAGTTACGTCGGCGGCCGGACGGTTATCGATCGCCAGCCGGTGCACGTGGACGACCTGTCCGTGTCCGGTGAGTTTCCCAGGGGGCAGCCGTCGCGGAGCGAGGCTCGGCTACCGACCGTCCTGCGGGTGCCGCTCCTGCGCGAGGGGCGAGGATCGGGTGTGGTCCGCATCCGCCGGCTGGAGGTCCAGCCGTTCACCGCACAAGCAGATCGCGCTGCTCGAGACCTTCGCCGACCAGGCCGTCATCGCCATCGAGAACGTGCGGCTGTTCAAGGAGCTGCGAGGCGCGCAACCGCGACCTCACCGAGGCGCTGGAGCAGCAGACGGCGACGAGCGAGATCCTGCGCGTCATCAGCAGCTCGCCGACCGACGTGCAGCCGGTGTTCGACACGATCGTGACGAGCGCGCGGGCGCTGACCGCCGCGCAGAGCATGTGGCGATGTTCCTGCTGCGGGGCGACCTCGCTGAGCATCGCCGCCCACGAGCTCCTGACGATGACTGGCGGCGAGCAGTGCCCCTGCGCGGTCAGCGCCGACACGGTGACGGGGCGCCTCGATGCTCGAACGATACACCGGTGCACACACCGGACCTGAGGGAGCGGATCCTCGCTACCAGGGGGCGCCAGGCGACGGGTGTGGCGTGCGCACGTTGCTGGCCGTCCCGTTGCTGCGGGAAGGCCAGGCCATCGGCGCGATCAGCTGTCCGGCGCACCGAGGTCAAGCCGTTCACCGACAAGCAGATCGCGCTGCTCCAGACGTTCGCCGACCAAGCGGTAATCGCGGTCGAGAACGTCCGCCTCTTCACCGAGCTGGAGGCGCGCAACCGCGGTGACCGAGGCGCTGCAGCAGCAGACGGCGACCGCCGACATCCTGCGCGTCGATCTCCGGCTCGCCGACCGACGATCCAGCCGGTCCTGGACACCGTCGCGAGAGCGCCGCCCGGCTGTAAGCGAGGCGCAGGACGCGAGCATCTTCCGACGCGACGGCGACCGCTCCTGCTGGTCGCCCGCCACGGGGCCGATTCCGTCTGGCTCCGTGGCGACCGGTTGGTCGCGCTCGTGAGGGGACGGTGAACGGCGTCGGCGCTCCGGAGGCGCGCGACTGTTCACGTGGCCGACTTGCCGGCCGAGGAAGGCGAGCTACCCGGAGGCAGTGCACTGGCCCGGCAATACGGCCACCGGACGACCTTGAGCGTGTCGCTCCTGCGCGAAGGCGTTGCCATCGGCTCGATCAGCCTTCGCCGCACCGAGGGTAAACCCCCTTCAGCGAGCAGCGGATCGCCCTGCTGCAGACCTTCGCCGACCGGGCTGTCATCGCCATCAGAGAACGTGCGCTTGTTCACCGAGCTGGGGTGCGCAACTCCGAGCTGACGGAATCGCTCGAGCGACAGACCGCAACCGCGGAGATCCTGCGCGTGATCAGTGGCTCTGCCCTGACGTGCAGCCGGTCTTCGAGGCCATCAGCGGAGAACGCGGTCCGGCTCAGCGGCGCGAGGTTCGGGTCGGTGTACCGGTACGACGGCGAGCATATGCACATGGTGGCGCACCACAGCTACCCGCCAGAGGCCCTGGAGTTCTCGCGGCGCGCTGTTCCCGGCCCCGCGACCCGCGAGCTGTTCACCGGACGATGCATCCTCGACCGCCGGGTCGTCCACGTCCCGGACGTCGAACGAGACAAGGAGAGTCTCGCTCGCCCGGCGCCTGGCGGAGGGGTCCGCTTCCGAAGCGTGCGCTGTCGGTCCCCATGCTGCACGACGGTCGGCCGACGGCGCGATCACGGTCTGGGGCGCCGAGGCCAGAAGCCGTTCTCGGACAAGCACGTCGGGCTCCTCCTCACGTTCGCGGACCAGGCCGTCATCATGCCGTCGGAGAACGCGCGGCTCTTCGCGCGAGCTGCAGGGCGCACCGGCGCTGACGCGATCGGTCGGGCCAGCTCACCGCGCTCGGCGAGGTCGGGCAGGCGGTGAGCTCGTCGCTGGAACTGGACACCGTGCTCACCACCATCGTGTCGCGCGCGGTGCGTCTGCGCGCCGCCGGTGGGCGTGATCTACGAGTACGACGGAGCCTGGCCGAAGAGTTCCATCTGCGGGCGACCGAGGGCCTCCCGAGGAGTACGTCGAGCTGGTCGCGAGCCGGTGCGGCGAGGGGAAGGCGCCTCGGGCGGATCGCCGTCGCCGCGGAGCCATGGAGATCGCGGACATTGCGGCGTCCCGGCGCGTACGAGCCGCATGAAGAGCGCTGCTCCGCACCGGCACCGCGGGCTCCTGGCCGTGCCGCTTCTCCGCGAAGGCCGGGTGCTCGGCAGCCTCATCGTGATGCGGCAAGGCCAGTGGGCGCCTTCGGGCCCGAGGTGGTCGTCCGCCTGCTCCAGACGTTCGCGACGCAGTCCGCGCTGGCCATCAGAACGCCCGCCTGTTCCGCCAGCTCGACGTCGCCAGCCGGCACAAGTCGGAGTTCCTCGCCAGCATGTCGCACGAGCTCAGGCACGCCGCTGAACGCCATCATCGGCTACTCGGAGATGCTCCAGGAGGACGCAGCGGACCTCGGCCAAGAGGCGCTCACGTCCCCGACCTCCAGAAGATCAACGCGGCGCGGCAAGCACCTCCTCGAGCTGATCAACGCCGTGCTGCGACCTGTCGAAGATCGAGGCCGGACGGATGGATCTCTACCTCGAGGCGTTCAGCGTGCCGCACAGCTGGTCGAGGACATCGCCGGCATCGCATCCGGCCGCTCGCCGACAAGAACGGCAACCGCCTCGAGGTCCAGCTGCGATCCCGGCGGTCGGCGAGATGCAGCGCCGACCTCACCAAGGTGCGCCAGGCGCTGTTCAACCTGCTGTCCAACGCGTGCAAGTTCACCGAGCACGGGACGGTGTCGCTCGCCGTGCGACCGCGAGGCCGGTGCCGACGGCCGGCGACGTGATCGTGTTCGACGGTGAGCGACACCGGGATCGGCATGACCGAGGAGCAGATCGGCGCGACTGTTCCAGGAGTTCTCGCAGGCCGAGGCGTCCACGACGCCGCCGCGTTACGGCGGGACCGGACTGGGTCTCGCGCTCACGCGGCGGCTCTGCCGGCTCATGGGCGGCGACGTCACCGTCGCCAGCGCGCCGGGCGCGGCAGCACGTTCACGGTCCGGCTTGCCGCTGGAGGTCGTGGATCCGCGCGGCGGTCGCGGCGTCCGGTCGCACCTGCCGGTCGGCGCGCGCCCGGGGCGAGCCTCGTGCCTCGTGATCGACGACGATCCCGCCGCGCGCGACGGGCTGCTGCAGCGCATGCCTCGGGCGCGAGGGCTTTCCGTCGTCGCTACCGCCGCGCGGCGGCGAGGAGGGCCTCGCCCCGCGCGCGATCGGCTCCATCCCGACGCCATCACGCTCGACGTCGTGATGCCGGGCATGGACGGCTGGGCGGTGCTCGCCGCGCTCAAGGGCCGACGCTGGCCACGGCGGGCATTCCGGTCGTCATGCTGACGATGCGTGGACGACCGGAACCTCGGCTTCGCCCTGGGCGCGGCGGGTACCTCACCAAGCCCGTCGATCGGGAGCGGCTGGTCGCCGTGCTGCGCGCGAGGCCGGCGCGACCTGCCGGTGCTGGTCGTCGACGACGACCCGGTGCTGCGGGATCTCCTGCAGCCCAGGATGTCGAGCGGGAGGCTACGGGGTCGTCAGGGGCCGGCAAGCGGAGCGCGCTTCGCGCTGGAGCCGGTGCGTGCGCACGCGGTGGAGGCGCGATCCTCCTCTGGGACCGATGATGCCGGCAGATGGACGGCTTCCAGGAGCGACGCGCCTGGAGGAGCTGCGCCGCGAGGGCGCGCGCCCGGACCGTTCCGGTCATCGTGATCACCGCTCGCGAAGCTCGCGGCGAGGGACCATCGCCGCCTGTCCAGACGGCCTCGGTCGAGCGCATCCTGCAGAAGGGCGCCTATGGCCGCGACGATCTGCTGGCCATGAGGTAAAAGCTGCCGTGGCTCGTCCGCGTCTCCATCGGAAGCAGCGCGCCAGGCTGGCGAACAGGGGCGCGGGGAGTAGCCCGCATGGCATGGCGTCGAGCAGACGCGGGAAGCGCGCGACCGGACGGCCATCGGGAGACCGGGCGCCCGGCGAACCGCACCAAAGGCCGACCTCGCGGGCCGAGAACGCCGATCTCCGGCGCGCGCTCGCGCGCCAGGTGCGCCCGGGGCAAGCTGGCTGGCCGCGCAGCTCGAGCGCGGCAGATCGCGCCCGGAGCGCGCCGGGCTCGATGGAGGCGCTCGGCAGGCGCGCGCGCGCGCGAGCGAAGACGCGCGCGGCACCGGTCCAGAGTCGCGGCTGCTCAGCGAGGCTCCGGCGGGCGATCGCCCAGCTGGTGCATTCGACACGCCATCGGCTCGCCAGTAAGTCCGCTGACCCTCTGCGACGACGTGGCGTTCGCCGGCATCGTGGTGCGCGATACGACGGCGAGCCGAGTGCCAGCAGCTGCGCCGGGCTGGCGCACTCTTGACCCCCGAAGGACTGAAGGAGATGGCGCGCGCGGATGCCACGGCGCGCGGACCGGTGGCGGCGCATCGTATCGGCGGGCGGGTCGTCACCGTCGGATCGGTACCGCCCAGACGCGCCGCGAGCACCGCCAGCGGATCCCGACTACGATCCCGGCTTCCAGGGCGGCCTCGGCTCCCGCCAGCGGCCTCGGGGTGCCGGGAAACTGCTCGAGCCGGCTTGCGGTGAATCGGCTTGATCGCGGTGGGGCCGCGGCACGGAGCTGACGCGGCCCGTTCAGCGACGCGCAGATCTGCGCCGCCAGGCATCTTCGCCGACGAGGCGGTGATCGCCCTCGAGGAGCATGGAGCTTTTCCAGCGATGCTCTTCCTGGAGGCGCGGAATGCCGTGCTCACCGACACCGTGGCTCGCCAGTCCGCGACGGCCGAGGTACTCCGCGGCGATCAGCCGCTGGGCAAACACCAGCCGGTATTCGACGGTATATCGCGCCGTAGGTGCGCTGGACCATCGGTCGAAGACGCGGTTGTGCACCCAGGATTCGCCGGGATCGTAGAACGCGATGAAGCCGAAGAATATTCCGAGCCCCATCAGCGTGAAGGCTGTCGGAAGCCCATCATGATCACGACCACGATGAGCGCCAGCATCAGGAGCCCGAGGGCGGGATCGCTCATGTGTTCAGGTCTCCGCCCATCCCGCGCTGGCGCGCGGTCTCGTCGATGTCGATGCGCGCGCTCGATCGCGATCTTGCGCGACTCATCGTCGACGTACTCGCTGTGCGCGAGCTGCTCCTCGATGACGTCGATCTCGGCGACGTCCTTCAGCCGGCTCGGCCATTCCCCGGTCTTGAGGCAGACGACGCAGCGCACGATCTCGGCAATGCCCTGCAGCATCACCAGCGCGCCGGCGATCGGGATGACCGTCTTGAAGTGGTAGACCGGCGGGCCCTCCGCCGTCACATTCGAATGCTCGGCGATGCGCCACGAGTCGGCGGCGTAGTCGATAGCCCGCGTAGATGAGCGCGGCGATGCCGGGGACAAAAAACACCAGATACAGCACGCAGATCGAGCGCGGCCTGCGTGCGCGGCCGCATCGAGCTGTAGAGGAAGTCGCCGCGGACGTGGGCGTTCTGCGCCAGCGTGTAGGCACCGCAGAGCATGAACAGCGTGCCGTACAGCATGTTGTCGAGGTCGAAGATCCACGCCGTCGGCGCGTTCATGATGTAGCGCTTGAAGACCTCGACGCAAACGACGGTCATCAGCGCGATGATCAGCCAGGCCGCGGCCTTGCCGACCCACGTGCTGATGCCGTCGATCGTGTGCAGAAACCGCTGGACGCTCATGCGGTGCGGCCGTTCGGCGCGAGGACTGTAGTCCGATAATACAAAGCACCATCCGGTCGGCTCCCGAATGGTGCTTTGCCGGTTCAGTACGACGTCAGATCTTCTTCGCTGTCGCGTTCGGCCCGAAGTAGTGATCGAACGCCATGCGGCGGTTCACGACGGTGTCCTGCTCCCACTGCGTCGCGCGCTTGGCGAACGCGAGCTGCGATTCGACGATCTCCTTGAACAGCGGGTTTTCCGCCGCCTTCTTCTTCACGACCTCGTCGTAGACCTCGAGCTGCTTCTGCAGTATCGCATCCGGCGTCTTGTAGAACTTGACGTTGTCCTTGGTCTGCAGCTCGATGTAGTCCTGCGAGTAGCGGTCGATCGCCTTCCACTGACATGTCCTGCGAGGCCGCCTCGACCGCATTGGCGATGATCGCCTTCATCTTCTCCGGCAGCGCATCGTACTTCGTCTTGTTGAACGTGATCTCGAACTGCTCGGCGTTCTGGTGGTAGCTCTGCAGCATGCAGACCTTGGAGACGTCGGCGAAGCCGAGCGCGCGGTCCGACGAGGCGTTGTTGAACTCGGCCGCATCGAGCAGGCCGCGGTCCATCGCCGACACGATCTCGCCGCCCGGCAGCGCGTTCACCGCCGCGCCCATGCCCGTGAACACGTCAATGGAGATGCCGACGGTGCGGAATTTGAGGCCCTTGAAGTCGTCGACCTTGGTGACCGGTTTCTTGAACCAGCCGAGCGGCTGGGTCGGCATCGGTCCGTACGGGAACGAGACGACGTTCGCGCCGATCGATGCATAGAGCTTGGCGAGCAGCTCCTTGCCGCCGCCGTACTTGTGCCAGGCCAGCAGCATGTTGGCGTCCATCGCGTAGCCCGGACCCGAGCCCCACAGCGCCAGCGCGGTCTGCTTGCCGTAGTGGTAGACGAGCACGCCGTGGCCGCCGTCGAGCGTTCCTTTCGAGACCGCGTCGAGCAGGCCGAACGCGGGCACCACGGCGCCCGCGGGCAGCACCTCGATCTTGAGGTCGCCGCCGGTCATGTCGTTGACCTTCTTGGCGTAATCGAGCGCGTATTCGTGGAAGATGTCCTTCGACGGCCAGGTGCTCTGCCAGCGCATGCTGATGGGACCCCTGCGCCGATGACGACGCTGGGCGCGGCCACGGCCGCCGTCGCCAGGGCAGCTCCGCCGAGAAACTTGCGACGCGTTGTTGGTGAAGCACGGACTTCTTCGACATGCATTCCCTCCATTGCTCAGGGATGACGTTCTTCGTCATCTTCTGCGATTTAAACCATCCGAAAGCGTGACTATTCCGGTATGGGCGTAGGTTGTAGGGGCTGATATCGCTCCACACAAGGCTCGAATTGTCTCGCCCCCTCTGCCCGGCGCAGGATGGATGAAAGTTAATAATGATCGCGTGAGACTGCGCGTGAGCGTGCTGCCAAGGGCAAACTGGCAACAGGGTGGACGGGCTTTTCCGCGCCTCATTATGCTAAAGTCGAACATGGCGGGCGCGACCAGATCAGAGGCACGGCTCCGGTGCCGTGAAGGCGACCATCTGCCCAGACTCGAGCTGAATCGATCCGCTTCGCCCACCCGCCCCACCACCATGACGAGCCATTGCCGGCCGGCAGGAGAAACCCGTGTCACGCCTCCTTTCGACGCTCGCCACTCATCTGGCGGCTTGCCCGTCCCTATTTCTTCTCCGAGGACCGCTGGGCCGGCCGCATCCTGCTTGGCGCGGTGATCGCCCTCGAACTGTTGATCGTGGCGATCAACGTGATGCTCAATCAATGGAACAACCGGTTCTACAATGCGCTGCAGGAGCGCAACTGGGACAGCTTCGTCTGGGAGCTGCTGTTCTTCTGCGCGCTGGCGGCGGCGTTCATTGTGCTCGCGGTCTATCAAGCTCTACCTGAATCAATGGCTGCAGATCCGCTGGCGCCGCTGGATGACGCGCCAGTATCTCGATCGCTGGCTTGCCGACGCCAACCACTACCGCATGCAGCTCCTGGGCGACGCCGCCGACAACCCCGACCAGCGCATCTCCGAGGACATCAACCTCTTCATCGATCGCACGTTGACGCTCACCGTCGGATTGCTCAGCGCCATCGTCACGCTGTTCTCCTTCATCGTCATCCTGTGGACGCTTTCCGCGGCTGCTCCGCTGCTATTGTTCGGCACGAGCTTCGTCATTCCCGGCTACCTGGTCTGGGCAGCGCTTGCTCTATGCGATGGTCGGAACCGCGCTGACGCATCTCATCGGCTGGCCGCTGGTCGGCGCTCAACTTCCGGCAGCAGCGATTCGAGGCGGACTTCCGCTTCAACCTCGTTCGGGTGCGGGAGAATTCCGAGCAGATCGCCCTCCTGCGCGGCGAGAGCGACGAGCGCGAGCAACTGCTCGACCGTTTCGGACGGGTGGTCGGCAACTTCATGCAGATCATGCTGCGCACCAAGAAGCTCACCTTTCTCACGGCGAGCTATACGCAGGTAGCGACGATCTTTCCCTTCATCGTCATCAGTCCCGCGTATTTTGCCGGCACGATCCAGCTCGGCGGCCTGATGCAGACGGCGTCCGCGCTTCACCAGCGTGCAAACCGCGCTGTCGTTTTTCGTCGATGCCTATCGACAGCTCGCCGAGTGGCGCGCGGTGATTGCGCGGCTCGACGGCTTCAATGTCGCGGTCGAGAGCGCGCAGGCCGCGGCGACCGCGAAGCCGGGGATCGAGGTCGCGCCGCACGCCGGCAAGGACGCCATCCGGATCGACGACCTTGTGGTGCGCCTGCCGCAAGGCGGCACGCTGGTCGCCGCCGACGACCTCGTCATTGCGGCGGGCGAGCGCGTGCTGGTCACCGGCTCATCCGGCGCGGGAAAATCGACCTTGTTCCGGGCGATCGCGGGCACCTGGCCGTTCGGCGCGGGCACCATCCACGTCCCCAAAGGCGCCAAGGTGATGACGCTGCCGCAGCGGCCCTATTTTCCGATCGGCACGCTTGCCGCCGCAGTCACCTATCCGGCGGAGCCGGAACGTTCAGCACCGAAGTGCTGGCCGAGGTCATCACCGCGGTCGGGCTGCCCGCGCTCGCGGGGCGGCTCGACGGAGGAGGCGCACTGGAACCGAATGCTGTCGCTCGGCGAGCAGCAGCGCCTGGGCATTGCCCGCGCCATCCTGCAAGCGCCGGATTATCTTTTCCTCGACGAGGCCACGGCGTCGCTCGACGAGATCGGCGGAGGCCGCAATCTACCGGCTGCTGGACGAGCGGCTCCAGCACACCACCATCGTGTCGATCGGCCACCGCTCCACGCTGTCCGCGTTCCACGGCCGCGGGATTGCGCTGGTGCGCGATGGAGACTTTCACCGGATGCGCGAGGCCGGGCTCGCGCCCGCCGAGTAGCGGCGTTTGCCAAGAAAGAGGGCGGCGGCCCGCAGGAGCCGCCGCCCGTTGATCGTGTCGATGTCGACTTATTTCAGGTTGGCCATCGCCGTCAGGTCGAACTTGCCGGCGACGACGAAGGACGAACCGCACCAGCTCGAGCCGAACCCACCCGGGTTGATCGGGGTGACGGCGTTCGTGAAGCGCGCGTTCTGATCGCTGGTGAAGGCGTTGCAGTCGCCCTGGTTCATGTCGGTATCGTAGTAGCGGAAGTCGAGCGTGAACACGCTCTTGGTGATGCCGACGCCGACGTTCCAGGTGGTGTAGCTCTTGTAGGAAATGCCGTTCGGGAAGCCCGCGCACGGCGTAGAAGGCGTCGCTGGTGCCGAGGAACCAGTGGCCGGCTTCGCCGGACAGGTACAGGCCCCAGCCCTCAGGCATCGCGGCGCTCGGCGCGGTGAACTTCGCACCGCCCGACACGTAGGTGCCCTTGGCGCCCGAATTGAGCACCGACGGTGAGTAGGCAGACCTGGCCGGAGAACGCGACCTGAGTCGTTGACCGTGTAGGTGCCCCTGGCATACGCCTCCCAGAAGGTCAGGTCCTTCTTGATGACGTTGCCGTTGACCGGCAGGAAGCCGTTCTCGAGACAGTCGACGCCGAACACCGGATTGACGCTGCCGTTGAAGCAGCTGCCGCCCGGATACCAGTAGACGATGCCGCCGAAGTCGAGGGCGAGCGGACCGAAGGTCGGCCGGATACCGACGGTGCCGTCGATCTCGGCGGCCGCCCGGTTCGGAAACGAGATGCTGGAGCCCGCGACACCTGCGTAGAGCTGCAGGTACGGCGTGATGTTGTAGCGCGGCTCGAAGTAGGCGTTGACCGACGGCTTATGGTTGGACTGGGTGATGCCGCGGAAGATGTAGTCGCTCTGGATACCGGCGCCAAAGGCGACGTCCCACGGATTCGGCGGCGGCGGCGGCGGCGGCGGCGCCTTGAGTCTGAGATCGGCCGCGAGCGCCGGCGTCGCGAGCGCGACGGCGGCCACTACTGATAAGATCAACTTTTTCATCTGGTGCCCCTTTCAAAATTAACGCCACCCCGGCGCCCATACTCTCGAAGGCATTTGCGACTGTGTTTCCCCGCAGTCGCATCCCCTGCGCTTCAAGCGCGAGCTAACAACACGTCACAAGACGTGAGAAGTAAATTACTCGAGGCAACTGCCGCAATTTTAGGCAGATCGGGGGTTTTGGGTTTGAAAGATCGAAGTGTTGCGATTCCAACACAAGATCAGGTGCGCATAGCGGCTGAAAAGCTCACCTTTCCCACTGGCAGCGCTACGCCCGCCACCCATCGGTCGCAGAGGTGACCGCACCGGCGGGGCGCGCAGCGCCGCCACGAAAGCGACAGCCTTGCTGACCTTGCCCGCCAGACAGCCTTAGGTCACATCGATCGCCCGCCTGACGACCTGAAAACGTCAGATCGATGCGGGCGAGTTCACCGTCAGGCGGCGGCCTTCTTCCGGTTGGCCTCGAGCCGGGCATCGACCAATGCGACCGTCGCATCGATGACGGGGTGGCGCAGGCCCTTCTGCGCCGCGATGGCCTGCACCAGCTTGTCGGCGCGTTCGATGTTGGGCGCGCCATTGTTGAGCGCGCGGGCGGCCGATGACGGGCGCGTGAGCCCTCGCGCGGCGGCGGCGTATTTCTCGAACGGCACCAGGTCGTCAGGCGCGGCGCCCAGCTTGACGCAGAGGTCGCGCACGAAGTTGTAGACCGAGCGCGATGCTTCGATGTCGGTGTGGACCGCTTCCTTGATGGTGATCGCATGCCGTCCTTGGTGACGCAGCGGTAGTTGCCGGTCAGCAGCATCGCCCACTTGGCGAGCGGCACGAAGATGGAATCGTGCACCTTGAGCTTCACCGGCAGTTCGATCTTGCCGTCGCCGCGTATCGAAGCGGATCGCCTCGATGTCGTCCTGCAGCTGGCGCAGGATGGCGGTGTGCTTGTCGGAATCGAAGCGCGCGACCTTGAAGTTGGTCGGCAGCGTGACCTGCAGCACGTTGACCTTTTCTTCCGGCGGACGGATCGCCTGCGGGTCCGGGCTGCACAGCGTCAACGATGCCGGGATCGAAACTGTCCCACACGGTCGGATCGGTGTAGGCCGATTTCAGCGCGATCGGTGTTCAGGTCCGGGATGCGCTTCACGTAGGGCAGCGGCGGCATGTTCATGATCGACATGCAGGGCACTCTCGACTTCGCCACCGCGTCGAGCAGCTCGCGCACGCCGGGCGAGCGGTATTGCGGCTCCTGCATGGCGAGCCCGACGAGGTCGTAGTCGGCCGGATTGACGTCGCCGGGACCGGCGGCGCGACACCTTGCCCGGGCAGCTTGCGCGAGTCGATCTCGACCGGGTCTTTGCGGCCCCTGATCGGCATGCGCACGCGGAAGCCCTCGGCGTTGATCAGATCCGCCTCCGCCGGGAGGCAAACCAGCTTCACCTGATGGCCGCCGAACAGCAGCTTGGAGGCCAGCAGCGACCCGTAGGACGCGCCCATGATCAAGATGTTGTAAGTCGCCGGCATCGTGAATCTCCTCCGTGTTGGGGGAAGAAGGAAACAGTTCCGGCCCGCGGCCATCCTTCTCGAGCGGCAATGCTATTCGGCGGCGCCATCCCTATGCAATCCGGATCGCCCCGGCAAGCCGCGGGTTACGCCGCATAGCCGACGCACTCCGGCGGCGCGCCGCCGCGGTCTTCGCGCACGCGGCCGGCAGCCGCTGAAGAATGCGGCATCCCGATCATCGCGATTTCTGCTAATCTCGGCGGCGATCCATCGCCGCCGCATGCGGGAGAGCTGACCCATGAAGAAGCTGGTTCTGGAAACCACCGCGCCGTTTCAGGGATTGCCGGAACTGGTGGCCTATGACGAGGGGCTGTTCGAGAAGGAAGGGCTGATCGTCGAGTGGGCCGACCGCGAGAAGGACGTGCGACAAGAAGACCGAGATCAACGTGATCAGTCCGAAGGGGCTCGACCCGTTTGCCAGCCACGGCAAGCTGCTCGAGCAGGGCCAGGCCGACATGTACAACGCCTGCGAATGGGGCAACTACTGCCGCGTCCAGGACACCGGGTCGGCAGCCGCCAGGTCGGCCGCCGCGGCATCGTCACCTATGCCGCGCTCGCGGTGCGGCCGGACTCGCCGGTCTACACCGCCGCAGCAGCTGGCCGGCCGCACCGTCGGCGTGCCGTTCTATTTCGGCACCCATTATCTCGCGCTCCACATGCTGGAAGGGTTCCTGCCGCGCGACCAGATCAAGGTCTGCCGCGCGCCCAACGGCTCGCGCTACCGCTTCGACGCGATGATGAAGGGCGAGATCGAGGCCACCACGCTGACCGAGCCCTATGCCACGCTCGCCGAGAAGAAGGGCTGCCGCGCTGATCTGCGAGGCGTTCTACCACGGCACCGAAGTGGCCTCCGACAAGGTCGATGCCGCGACCTACGGCGCCTTCAACCGCGCGGTGCGCGAGGCGGTGCGCCGCATCAACGCCAACAAGGCGCGCGTACCTCCACTACTTCATCGACTATCACAAAGCGAAGGACCCCGAGATCGCGCACGCTGCAGGCCGCAGGACATTCGCGCGAGCCGCATCGTGGTCTGCGATCCGGCGCCGATCCCCGCCGACGAAATGCAGCGCACCTACGACTGGCTGAAGAGCTGGGACATGCTGCGAGGAGACCGCTTCGCCCGCTCCATCTCGTCAACATGGGCGTGCAGGCGCAAGCGCATGCGCCGGCGGGCGTGATCTCGATCGTCGGCGCGCGAATTGGCCGATATGCCTTGCGCTGGCGGTACTGACGGTCAGCGCCAGCGGCCGCGGCCGAGACCGATTTCTACTCCGGCAAGACCATCCAGGTGCTGATCGGCTTCAGCGCCGGCGGCGGCTATGACATCTATGCGACGGACGCTCGCGCGCCACATGGGCCGCCACATCCCGGGCAATCCAAGGCTCATTCCGCAGAACATGCCGGGAGCCGGCAGCCTCAAGGCGGTCAACTATCTCTACAATGTCGCCCCCAAGGACGGCACTGCCATTGCCGGTTTCGCGCCGGGCGTGGTGATCGAGCCGCTGCTCGGCCGCAGCGAGGGCACGCAATTCGACGCACCGAAATTCACCTGGCTCGGCAGCATTTCGCAGGAGGTGAGCGTCTGCGCCTTCATCAAGGCCGCCGGCATCAAGACCTGGCAGGACATGCAGACGAAGCGGTCCGTCATTGGCGCCTCCGCCGGCGGCGCGGAAAGCGACGTCTTCCCCAACGTGCTGCGCAAATTGTTCAATCTGCCGCTTGAGCATCGTCACCGGCTATCCGGGCGGCACCGAGATCATCCTCGCGATGGAACGCCACGAGGTCGACGGCCGTTGCGGCTGGTCGTGGACCAGCCTGCTGAGCCGCAGCAAGGCGCTGCTGGACAACAAGCAAATCGACATCACGCTTCAGATCGGCTTGCAGAAGGACAAGGCGCTGCCGGACGTCCCGTTGATCATGGACCTGACCGAGTGATGCGCTGAAGAAAGCCGCACTCAGGCTGATCGTTTCCCGCCAGAGCATTGCCCGGCCGTTCGCGGCGCCGCCGGGCATCCCCGCCGAGCGGGCACGCCTGCTCCGCGCGGCCTTCGACGCCACCATGAAGGATCCCGAGTTCCGCGCCGAAGCGAGCCAAGCTCAATCTCGACGTGGAGCCGGTCAGCGGCGCCGAGGTCGAGGCGCTGCTCCAGGAGGTTTACGCCTCGCCCGCCGAGGTCGTGAAGCTCGCGACCGAACTGGTGCGCGAAGGGCCATGAGGCGGCGAAGGCGGGGGCGTAAGCGGCTCGGCCTCACGCGAGGCAGCCGCCCGCCCTATCCCGGACAACGCAGAACCCGGGCAAGCCCGGGTTCCTGAGGGCGGGAGCACACCGGAGCGGTGCCCCGCCCAGCGCCCGCCATGCGTTTTGCCTACGAGGAACTTCCGCCCTCCGAACCACCGCCGCTCGACGACGGCGAGGATGGCATGGAGCCATAAGACGGCATGCTCGGCGCGGGTGCCGGAACCGGAGCCGGCTTCGGCGCGGGCGGTTTCCTCGGGCGGCAGCTTTCGGGCGGCAGGCTTCGGAGCAGCGGCCTTCGGAGCAGCGGCCTTCGGAGCAGCCTTGGCCTTCGGCTTCGTCTTCTTGGCCGACTTCTTGGCCGCGCTCTTTCTTCGCTGCTACGCGCTTCTTCTTGCGCGCCGGGGCGGCCTTCACCCGCTTCTTCGCTTTCTTGGTCTTCGACTTTGCCTTCTTCGCTTTCTTCGCCATGATCGCCTCCCGATCGTTGCGCCTCAGGATACGGTTCGCCAACGCCACTGTCCGTCACATCGCCACCGCGGCGGCTTCTCCCGCCGTGCTGGAAATCCCCTCCCGGCAAATGCTTCGGGCGCGGGACCCCCGGTCGCCCAGTCGATCAGTTCGACCGTGTGAACGACCGGGATCGCCGTGCCCGCAGCGATCTGCGTCATACAGCCGATGTTACCGGCAGCGATCACGTCGGGCTTGAGCTTTTCGATATTGCCGACTTTACGCTCGCGCAACCTCCTCGCAAGCTCCGGCTGGAGAATGTTGTACGTGCCGGCCGAACCGCAGCACAAATGTGCTTCCGCTACATCTTTCACCACGAATCCAATCTTGGAAAGCAATTCTTTCGGAGCGCGCGCGATTTTCTGGCCGTGCTGCAGCGAGCATGCCGAGTGATAAGCAACGACGAGGCCAAGCGTGTCGCGCCCCGGCGATAATTTGAGCAGGCTCAGGTACTCGCTGATGTCCATGGTGAGCCGCGAAACCCGCGCGGCCTTGTCGGCATAGGCCGGATCAGTGCGCAGCAGGTAGCCATAGTCCTTGACCATGGTGCCGCAGCCCGAGGCCGTGACCACGATCGCATCGAGACCATCCCCTCGAGCTCGGCGGTCCAGGCATCGATCCGTCGGCGGGCGGCGGCCATGCGCGTCTTGCTCGCGGCCCATGTGGTGGACGAGCGCGCCGCAGCAGCCATCCTCGGCCACGATCACCTCGATGCCGTGGCGGGTGAGAAGGCGGATGGCCGCCGCATTGATCGAAGGGGCAAGCACCGGCCCGACGCAGCCGTCCAGCAACGCAATGCGTCCGCGCCGGGGTCCCACCGGCGAAAATCGGCGCCTGCCCTGCCCGGTCGTGTTCGCGGGCAGCCGGGCGGCGCCAATCGCAGCATGGCGGCGATCGGCGCGAGCCCGAGCGCCGTGAACAAGCGGGCAAACGGCTTGCCCAGCCGCGCCGCGCCGAGTGCCCGGCGGAAGCGACGGTTATGCGGCAGCACGCTGGCAAGGATCGCGCGGAGCAAGCGATCGGCAAGGGGGCGCGTATAGGTTCGTCTCGATATGGTCGCGCGGCGTGGTCGACCAGGTGCATGTAATGCACGCCCGAGGGGCAGGTGGTCATGCAGGCCAGGCACGACAGGCAGCGGTCGATGTGCTTGACGACCTCGGCCGTCGCCGGGCCGGTCGTTCTCCAGCATGTCCTTGATCAGGTAGATACGCCCGCGCGGCGAATCGAGTTCGTCGCCGAGCAGCACGTAGGTCGGGCAGGTCGCGGTGCAGAATCCGCAATGCACGCAGGTGCGCAGTATCCCCTCCGCTTCCGCGGTATTCGGGTCGGCGAGCTGCGCAAGGGTGAACGAAGTCTGCATGCTTACACGGACGAAACCACCACCTCAGCCGTCATGTGCGGCCCGCCCCGCGCATCGATCTATGGCGCCGCAAGTCGAGTAAACCCGACCTGCGGTGTCAAGCCTCGTCGTCACACGCCCGCCCACATCCGACCGGGATTGAGCACGCCCTTGGGATCGAAGCTCTCCTTGACCCGCTTCGTCAATGCCGCGAGACCCGCCTCCTGCGGCGCGAATACGCCGATCGCCGCGCGCATCGAAGCCGGCGCGCGGATGAGGGTCGCGTGCCCGCCGGTTGCGGCAACAGCGGGGCCGATGCGCGCCGCGCCGGCATCGTCGGACGCAGCGAGCGTAAGCCAGAGGAGGCCGCCGGCCCAATCGTAGAGCACCTGCGCCCCGCCCGCTCTGCGATCGTCGCACCGAGCTCGGCGCCGCGGCTCTGGCGCCGTCGAGATGCGCCAAAGCGGCCGCTCCATGCCCTCGCGGCCGGCGGCAAAGGGCGTGACGTCGCGCACCGCCTGCCAGAACGCGCGCGAGACCGGCGCATCGATCGTCGCGAGTTCGCCGAACGGTTTCATCAGCCCCTGCAGCACGCCCCGGCGGTGGACGACCGAGGGCGCGAAGCCTTCGAGCCGCAGCGCCGTGATGCCGGCCGGCGGCGCCCGCGACCGCCGGGATGGACGTAGCGACCTCCGGCGGCAAATGCGCCGCGCCCGAGACGTCGCAGGCCGAGCCCATGGCGGTTGTCATCGCTTCGACGGCCTGGCGCCGGTTCGAGGCCGCGGATCAGGAGCGTCTCCTCGGTCTCCGCCGCGGGCAGCACCTTGATCGTCACCTCGGTCATGGCGGCGAGCGTGCCCCAGGAGCCCGCGATCAGCTTGCAGAGATCGTATCCGGTCACGTTCTTCACGACGCGGCCGCCGGATTTGAAGGTTTCACCGCGGCCGGACACCGCGGAGAAGCCGAGGAAATGGTCGCGCGCGGCGCCGGCCTTGATGCGGCGCGGGCCGGACAGATTTGCCGCCAGCGCGCCGCCGATCGTGCCGCGGCCGGCGACGCCGCCGAGCAGGGTCGCGTAGTCCATGGGCTCGAACGCGAGTTGCTGGCCCTTGGCCGCGACCAGGGCTTCGATCTCGGCCAGTGGCGTCGCGGCTTTCGCCGAGAGCACAAGCTCCTCCGGCTCGTAGAGCGTGATCCCGCTGAGCGCGGAGAGGTCGAGCGTGAGGTCGGTTTGCGCCGGGCGGCCGATGGCGCGTTTCGAGCCGTGGCCCCACGATCTCCAGCGGCCTTGCCTTCGGCCAGCACCCATTGCACCGCCGCCTCGACGTCCTTGGCATCGCGGGGTTGCAGGGTATCGGCCATTGGCAGCCCGTTCACCGCTCCCCGCCTATCGGGCGAGGTCGATGCTCGAGACGGAGCGCAACGATGCAAACGGGCCGGGGCGTGCGGGGCCCGCGAATGACCCGCCGATCGGAACATCCGTTCACCTCGACCCGATCCTTGCGCGCGATCGGAAGACGAGGAGCCCATGCAGCGGTCGGTGCATCCGGCATCGAGGATTCAGAACCTGGGAATATCGGGAAACGCGACCTTGCCGGCATGGACGTGGATGCGCCCGAGTTCGGCGCAGCGGTGCAGCGTGGAAAGACCTTGCCCGGGTTGAGCAGGCCGCTGGTCGTCGAAGGCGCATTTGAGCCGCTGCTGCTGGGCGAGATCGGCCTCGGTGAACATCGCCGGCATCAGGTCGCGCTTCTCCACGCCGACGCCGTGCTCGCCGGTGAGCACGCCGCCGACCTCCACGCAGAGCTTGAGGATCTCGGCGCCGAACGCCTCGGTTCGTTCCAGCTCGCCCGGCTTGTTGGCGTCGTAGAGGATGAGCGGATGCAGATTGCCGTCGCCGGCGTGAAAGACGTTGGCGACGCGCAGGCCATAGTGCTCGGACAGCTCGCGCATGCGATGCAGCACCTGCGGCAGCCTCGCCCGCGGGATGGTGCCGTCCATGCAGTAGTAGTCGGGCGAGATGCGGCCGACCGCCGGAAACGCCGCCTTGCGGCCCGGCCCAGAACAGGAGCCGCTCCTCTTCGGAGCTCGAGACGCGGCAGGTCACGGCACGGCAGACTTGCGCGATTGCCTCGACGCGCGCGATCAGGTGGTCGACCTCGGCCTGCGGACCGTCGACCTCGACGATCAGCAGCGCCTCGACGTCGAGCGGATAGCCGGCATGCACGAACTCCTCGACCGCGTGGATCGCCGGCCGGTCCATCATCTCCATGCCGCCGGGGATGATGCCCGCGCCGATGATCTTGCTCACGCATTCGCCGGCATCCTCGGACGAGGCAAAGCCGACCAGCACGGCGCGCGCGCATTCCGGCTTCTTCAGGATGCGCACCGTGACCTCGGTGACGACGCCCAGCAGGCCCTCCGAGCCGGTGATGACGCCGAGCAGATCGTAGCCGCCGGCATCGAGATGCTTGCCGCCGATGCGGACGACCTCGCCGGTCATCAGCACCAGCTCGCAGCCGAGCAGGTTGTTGGTGGTCATGCCGTATTTGAGGCAGTGCACGCCGCCGGAATTCTCCGCCACGTTGCCGCCGATGGTGCAGGCGATCTGCGAGGACGGATCGGGCGCGTAGTAGAAGCCGGCTTGCTCGACCGCCTGGGTCACCGCCAGGTTGGTCACGCCCGGCTCGACCACGGCGACGCGGTTGTGCGAAGTCGATCTCGCGGATGCGGTTGAACTTGGCCATGCCGAGAAGGACGCCGTCCGCGAGCGGCAGCGCGCCGCCCGAGAGCGAGGTGCCGGCCCCGCGCGGCACCACCTTGATGCCGTTCGGCGTGGCAGAACGCGAGCACGCGGCTCACCTGCTCGCGTGGTCTCGGGCAGCACCACCACCATGGGAAGCTGCGCGATAGGCGGTCAGCCCGTCGGATCTCGTAGGGCCGCATCTCCCGCTCGGCGGCGATCACGCCCTCGCCCGGCACGATGGCACGCAGCGCCGCCACGATGCGGCCGCGGCGGGCAAGCACGGCTTGATCCGGCGCGGGCATTGCGACTGTCACCTGGGCGCTCCTTCGATGGGCCGACCGGGACGCATTCGTTACGCCGAATTTATAGCGGCAACGCGGCACGAATCGCACCCATTCTGCCAAATACGCTTGGCTCCGCTGCGGCGAAACAAATTGTCCCCTTGGGCGGTTGACCTGCAAGCCGTTTGACGCCATTCGAACAAGGGGGATCGCTGTAGGTCGGCCGATGCCATCTGGCGGATTCATCCGGTCTCGGGTCGGCCGGCATCGGCGGGCCGGGTGCGGTACTTGTCGGGAAAAGGAGAAAATGATGAGGACGTGGGTGATTGCTGGGATTGCTCTTGCAGCTTCGACCGGCACGACATTGGCGCAGGATGCCGACTGCCGGCGAGCAGGTGTTCAAGCGTTTTTGCTCCCCTGCCACGACATCGGGGAAGCGGCAAAAGTCAAGCTCGGGCCTCCGCTCAACGGCGTAGACGGGCGCCAGGCCGGCACCTTCGAGGGCTTCAACTATTCCCCGCCAACAAGTCTTCCGGCATCACCTGGAACGACGAGACGTTCCCGAAATACATCCGTGCTCCGATGCAGGAGATGCCGGGCACCCGGATGGCATTCGTCGGCGTGAAGAACGACAAGGACATCGCCGATCTCTGGGCCTATCTCAAGCAATTCGGGCCGGACGGCAATAAGAAGTAAGGGCGCATGGCAGGCGCCACGGCTTGCGTCGCCTGCCTTAAGTCTCGCAACCCAACGCAATCAAGCCCGGCAATCACGTAAACTCGGTTGCGTCGCGACCTCAGCTCTCTCCGCCTTGCGGAAGACGCTTCCGCGTTTTCACGGGGGAGAGAGCCTCCCTGTTGGACAGCCCGCCCACCTGCGGGGACAGATCGCGGGCCGATGGCGTAAACTCGCCTGATTCCGCATCCGACGGGTTGCCCCGCCGAGTCACGAGGAGGTCGAGCCATGCTCAAGGATGTCGTCGTCAACCTGTCAGGCCGAGCCCCGCTGGACTTCGCGGCCGATTATGCGACGTCGATCGCAGCGACCTTCGGCGCGCACGTCACCGGTATTGCCTTCCTGTACGAGCCGGTCATTCCCGACGGCACGCTCGGCGGCGTTCCAGTCGACCTGATCGAGTTGCAACGCGAGGAAAACAGCAAGATCGCGCGTGACGCCATCAGCCGGTTCGAGGCCGGCGTGAAGAAGGCCGGCGTTGCGTCGGAAACACGCCAGCTCGATGCCACCTTCGGCGGCGCCGCCACGCTGTTCGCCCAGATCGCGCGGCGCTTCGACATCTCCGTCGTCGCGCAGGCGCAGCGCGAACAGGAGCGACCGACGAGTTGATCATCGAAGGCGCGCTGTTCGGATCCGGGCGTCCCGTCATCGTCGTACCGTACATCCAGAAGAGCGGCCTGACGCTCGAGCGCGTCCTCGCCTGCTGGGACGGCGGGCGCACGGCGGCGCGCGCCATTGCCGACGCCATGCCGTTCCTCGAGCGCGCCAAGGCTGTCGACCTTGTGATCGTCGCCGAGGAGCGAAAGAACGACGAGATTACCGGCGTCCGCATGAGCGAGCATCTCACGCGGCACGGCGTCGCGGTCAGTGTCAAACGCATCGCCAAGGGCGATCTTGCGGTCCAGGACGTCGATCCTGTCCTACGCCGCCGACAGCGGCGCGGACTTCATGGTGATGGGCGGGTACGGGCATTCGCGCTTGCGCGAGTTCATCCTCGGCGGCGTCACCCGCGGCATTCTCAATTCGATGACGGTGCCCGTGCTGATGTCGCATTGAGCGATCCCACCGGCCAAGCTATTGCGGGTACGTTGATTTTCAGAAGCGGAACTCCGCATTCCGCTGGGGCGTTATCTCGCCAACTTCCCCGGTATTGATCGACCCGATCGGGTCAGCTGCTCACATTCGTTGGTCAGCACAATGGACTACGCCTTCGCAGTCAGACCGAAGAAGCAGGGTCCACGCATGGCCGGGGCGTTCACGTTTGGAATGGAAGAAGAGTATTTCCTGGTCGATGCGGAGACGAAAGTGGTCGCCCGCGACGTGCCGCCGGCATTCTTCGCCGATGCCAAGAAGGCGAGCGAGGGCCGAATCTCAACCGAGTTCCTGCAGCCGCAGATCGAGGTGATCTCCTCGCCCCATGTCAACATGGCGGACGCGCGCGCCGAGCTGCGCATGCTGCGTCGCACCGTTTCGACCGTCGCGGCCAGATATGGCCTTGCCATTCTGGCCGCCGGTACTCACCCGACCGCGTTCTGGCGCGAGGCCCAGCAGACCGACAAGCAGCGCTACGACACCGTGATGGACGACCTGCAGATGATCGGCCAGCGCGATCTGCTGTGCGGACTGCACGTTCATGTCGAACTGCCCGATCCGGATCGAGCGCGTCGACGTGATGTACCGGATCTTGCCCTATCTGCCGCTGCTGCTCGCGCTCTCGACCTCCTCGCCGTTCTGGCAAGCGCGGCGGACCGGGCTGAAGGGCTACCGGCTCGCCGCCTATGACGAACTGCCGCGCACCGGCGTTACCCGAGCTGTTCCGCACGCAGGAGGAATTCGACGCCTACGTGGCCGCGCTGGTGCGCGCCGGCGTGATCGAGGATTCCAGCTATGTCTGGTGGGCCATCCGGCCCTCTCTCAACAACCCGACACTGGAGCTGCGCGCCCCCGACTCCTGCACCCTGGTCGAGGATTCGCTTGCCATTGCCGCGCTCTATCGCACGCTGACCCGCCACCTTCTATGTCAACCGCAGTCGCAACAGCGATCTCGATGCTGTCGGGCGTGCGATCATCATCGAGAACAAGTGGCGAGCGCAGCGCTACGGCGTGCACGGGACTTTCGTCACCGCAGGATGGGGCGGTCACGGTCGCGGACATGCTCGAGCGCGTGATCTCCGACACCGCGCGCCGACGCCGCCGCGCTCGGCTGCACCGCCGAGATCAACCGCTGCCGTGCGATCGTCGGGGCCGGCACGTCCGCCGACGCGCAGCTTGCCGTGTTCGAAGCGCATGCGAAGATCGGGAGCCGGGACGCTGCGCTGCGTGCGGTGATGGAGTGGATTGCGGCCGCGACCCTGCAGTGAGGCGAATCGCGGGATTTGCACGCGGGCGGCGTTTCTGCTACATGTTGTAGCGCTACGATCTTCATGTCCAATGGATCTTATATAATGGATGAGAGCCTCCCGGGTCTGGGCGACCTCGAGCGCGAAGTGATGCAACTGGTCTGGGCCAACGGCTCGGTTACGGCGGAACTGGTGCGCGAGCGATTGATCGCCGGCTCAAGGAATCGACCGTTCGCACCGTGCTGCGGCGGCTGGAAGAGAAGGGCTACGTGACCCACGACGTCGACGGCCGTACCTATGTCTACCACCCGACGCAGCCGCGCGGACGGGTTGCCGCCAAGGCCGTGCAAGGGATCGTCGACTGGTTCTGCAACGGTTCGATCGAGGAGGTCCTCGTCGGCATGGTGGATAAGCGCGATGCTCGATCAGCGGCAATTGCGGAAGCTTGCGGACAAGATCGCGGAGGCAAAGCGAGGAAAGAAGTGATGTTAGCGCTGCTGCTTGAATCGGCGCTGCGGTTGCTCGCGCTCGGCGGCGTTGTTTGGCTCGGCCTGAAGCTTTTCGCGCGTGCGAAACCCGCACGCGCAGATGACGGCATGGACGGTGGTGCTGCTGGCCTCGCTGTCGATGCCGGTGCTGATGCGCTTCGTGACCGTGACAATTCCGGCCGGTCCGCCCCCACCACAATTGGCGAGGATTGTATCGGCGGCCCCGAGCGCTTCCTCTCGAGGCGATACGCTCTTTGGAGGCGATACATTCTCCGGCAGGACCGGCGCGACTCCGCCGCAGCGCCCTCGTCCCGAGAATCGGGCGTTACCGCTTCCGGTTCGGACGCGATATCCGGTGCGTTCGATTGGCGGGAGGTGATCGCCGGCATCTATCTCGTCGTCGCCGGTGTGCTGTTGCTCAGATTGCTCATCGGCCTCGTGCTCACCTGGCGTCTGACCCGCAGAGCGCGGCCGGTGTCGGACCGCTGGGCCGCCGGCGCGGACGTGCGGGTGAGCGATGCCGTCGGCATGCCGGTGACCTTCGGATCGACCATTCTGCTTCCGCCCGAATGCTTCGAGTGGAGCGCCGCGAAACGCCAGGCCGTGCTGTTGCACGAAGGCTCGCACGTCGCTCACGGCGATTTCTATGTGCTGCTGCTGGCCGTCCTTAATCGTGCGGTGTTCTGGTTCAGCCCATTGGCATGGTGGCAGCTGGCCCGGCTGGCCGATCTGGCCGAACTCATCAGCGACGACGCCGCGATCGAGGTTGTGCGAGATCGACCGTGCTATGCCGGCATCCTTCTGACGTTGCAAGCAACGTGCAACGCGCGCCGGCAGGCCTCGCCATGGCGAGAGCGCGTACCGTGCGCGCGGCGGGTCGAACGCATCCTGGCCGCGACCGCCGTTCCCACGAGGATGGGATGGCGGCGACGGGCCATGATCGCAATCACCCTCATTCCCCTGGTTGCGGTCTCCGCCGTCACGATCGCGCGCAGCACGCCGGCGCAACCGCGCTCGGGTATGATCGTGCCGGCAGAATCGCCGATGCAGCCTGTGTCGCTCGCCGATGCGCAGGCAATGCCGTCTGCCGCGCGAAACCAGGCTGCGGCCGACGCGACGGCCCTCGATCGCTATGTCGGCTATTATCAGTTGAACCCGAGAGCCGTCTTCACAATCACACGGACCGACGACCAGCTGTTCGCCCAGCTCACTGGACAGCGTGCGCTGCCGTTGCGGCCAGCGGGGAATGGCGAATACGTCTACGGGTCTGCCGCGCTCCGGATGAGCTTCGTGAGCGATGGTCAAGGAACCATGCTGGTTCTGCGCCAGCACGGCCAAAATTTGGTTTCGGCGCGCGTGGACGAGGCAAGGGCAGCAGCGGTTGAGAGCGTGTTCGTGCGGCAGATCGCGGAGGCGCCTGACCGCTTCCGCGAGCAGTCGCCGGCACCAGGCAGCAGAGACGCGGTCCTTCGGGGCATCGAAGAGCTGCAACGCGGCGCGCCGGACTACCAACGGATGAGCCCGCCGCTGGCCGATGGCATGCGTCGGCAGCTCGGAGAGTTGCACACCATGTTGACGGCGCTTGGCGCCCCGGAGTCGATTTTTTCCGCGGCGTCGGTCCCGGCGGCTACGACATCTACGGGGTCAAATTCGCCAATGGTTTTGGGGAATTCAGGCTCCTGATGGGGACGGACGGCACGATCGAAGACGTCGCGTTTCGCCCGGACGGCGATGACACGCCGGGCGGAGTCGCGGCGTGTTCGGAAGAGGCTTCGTTGAAACCCTCGCCGGATAAGGCACCGATCAGATTGCTCCTGTTCAACGACACCGGGGCCGACATCAATCTCGTCAGCGTGGACGCCGACGGGCAGCGCACGCGCCGTGGCACGATCGGCACCGACAGATCGGGCTCGATCCTGAGCTACGTCGCCCGTCCTTGATCATCACTGACGCCGCGGGGACATGCCTGGAGATCGTCTGGCCCGGACAGCGCACACGCTTCCTCGCGGTGCATCCCCGCCAAGAGGGCGATCAGCCGGACCGAGCGATTGCGATGCGTAGAATGCCAACCGCGGGAAGCGAGGAGGCGCTGCACCGATACATCGACGGCCTCAAGCGCGGCCAACCGAATTACGATCAGATGACCTCCGAAGTGGCCGGGGAGACGCGGCGCAATTTGCTGCTCCATCAGGCGATACTGGCTAAGCTCGGCCCGTTGCGCGCGATGTCGTTTCGGGGAGCCTCACCGTTCGGCAATGACATCTACACCGTTCATTTCGCCAACGGTTCCGCGGAATGGAGGGTCGGTCTCGTCAAGAACGGCAGGATCGGGAGAATTGCTCTCGGACCCCAATATTAAGTCTGGCGGCCCGAACCGGAAGCCGGTTGCGATCCCGGCCTTTTGAATCCTCTCTGCCCCGAGCGGGGGCATATGCTACGTATTGTAGCGTTACCTCATGTCGCAATAACTCCCGGCCCGCCCTGACCCCGGGCGACGGAAGATTCGGCACCTGTGACTGGCGGTGCGCCATGGTCAATGACTCCACACGAGATGCCGCGCTGGCCCTGCATCGGTTCGGCTTGGGCCCCGTCCGGGCACGATCGCGGCGATTGCATCCGATCCGCGCGGCGCGCTGCTCGCCGAGCTCGAGCGTCCCGGTATCGGACGCATCGACAATCCGGAGCTCCTCACCAGTGCCCAGGCCGCGCGCGCCGCCTTTGAGGCACGCGCCGCGCGGCAGGCGCAGCAAATCGTCGCGCAACGTGCGCAGAAGGAGGCCGAGCGGCTCAAGGCCGATGGTCAGAAGATGGGCGATGACGCGGCACAGAACGCGGCCACGTCTGCCCCGCCAGCGCAAGCCGAGCAGGTCCCCACCATAGAACGGCAGATCATTCTGAAGGAGATCAAGGCCAAGCTCGATGCCGCGCGTGGCCGCCGAGATCGGCTTTGCCGAGCGCCTCGTCTGGTTCTGGTCGAACCATTTCTGCGTGTCCGCGGAAAAGGTGCCCAACATGGCGGGCGGCTATGAGCGCGAGGCAATCAGGCCGCACATCCTCGGGCGCTATGTCGACATGCTGCTCGCGGTCGAGGGCCATCCGGCGATGCTGGTCTATCTCGATAATTTCATTTCCATCGGGCCCAACTCCGTTGCCGGCATCAATCGCACCCGCGGCCTCAACGAGAATCTCGCGCGCGAGATACTGGAGCTGCATACGCTGGGTGTGCGCACCGGCTACAGCCAGGACGATGTCGTCAAGTTTCGCCAAGGTGCTCACCGGATGGACGATCATTTCAGCCAATGACAATCCCGAGCACGGCGCCGAATTCATTTTCAATCGACGCCTGCACGAGCCGGGACCGCAGCGAGTCATGGACAGGACCTATGCCGATACCGGCGTCGAGCAGGGCCGCGCGGTGCTCGAAGAGCTCGCCCGCCATCCCGGCGACTGCGACCCATGTCGCTACCAAGCTGGCGCGCCATTTCGTCGCTGACGAACCATCGCCGGCGCTGGTCGAGAGGCTGGACAAGATCTTTCGCGACACCGACGGCGACCTCAAGGAGATCGCCAAGGGACTGATCGCCGCTCCGGAGGCCTGGACGCCGGTGCAGAGCAAGCTCAAGCGGCCGAGCGAGTGGGTATCTGGCCATGGTGCGCGCGACCGGCCTGCGCGGCGATCCCGAGCGGTTCGCGCGAGGTCAGGCGTTGCTCGGCGAGCCGATGTGGCGGCCGCCCTCGCCGAAGGGCTTCGCCGACGACGAGGGCGCCTGGATCGACAGCCATGGGGCCGCGGCTCGACATCGCCAACAATTTCGCCGAGCGCGTCGCCGAACGGATCGACCCGAAGGCGGTGGTCGAGACCGCCCTCGGGCCGATCGCTTCGGCCGAAACGCGAGCAGGCCGTCGCGCGCGCGGAGAGCCGCCAGCAGGCCCTCGCGCTCGCTTTCATGTCGCCCGAATTTCAGCGGAGGTGATCATGGCACTCCTGCATTTGCCCACGCGGCGCGAGATGTTGGTCGGCACCGGTTCGCTCTTCGCCTGGGCGCACGCACCCAAACTGGCGCGCGCCGAAGGCCGCGATCCCCGCGTTCTCGTCATCGTGCTGCGTGGTGCTCTCGACGGGCTTGGCATGGTTGCGCCGGTTGGCGATCCCGACTGGGTCAGTCTGCGCGGCGATCGTGGCCCTCGTGCTCGACGGCAAGACCTGCGGCATTGCCGCTCGATCTGTTCTTCGCGCTCAATCCGGCGATGCCGAACCTTCATCGGCTGTACCAGGCGCAGCAGGCAATCATCGTGCATGCGACGGCGACGCCTTATCGCGAGCGGTCGCATTTCGACGGCCAGGACGTCCTGGAGAGCGGGCTCGCCAAGCCGGGCGCAACCGACAGCGGCTGGCTCAACCGCGCGCTCTCGTCGCTCGCGGCGGATGGACGCGTCGATCCACAGGGCAGCAGAGCCTTCGCCGTCGGGCCCGGTGACCCCGCTGGTGGTGCGCGGCACCGCGCCCCATCATGTCGTGGGCGCCGCAGCGGCTGCTTCCGGCGAGCGACGACACCCAGATGCGCCTGCTCGACCTTTATCGTCACACCGACGCCAAGCTGGCTCGCGCGTTCGAAGGCCGTCGCGATCTAGCCACGCCTGGCGCGTACCGGCGGAATCGAGACGATGCCGCTGCGCGAGGGGAAGCGGCGCCGCCAGGCATTGGTCGCATTCGGGAATACGTCGCAAACGTCGCCGAGCACGGCCGCGAAATACCTGGCACAGCCCGACGGCCCCGCGTGGGTGCGGCGAGCTTCGTGGGCTGGGATACGCACATCAACGAAGGCGCCGTCGGCGGGCAGCTCGCCGCGCTGCTCGGTGCGCTCGATGAGGCCATTGCCGCGATCGAGAACGACCATGGCCGACGCCTGAGCGAGACGGTGGTCGCAGTCGTGACCGAGTTTGGTCGTACCGCGCGCATCAATGGCAACGGATGGGACGGACCACGGCACCGCCACGGTCGCCGTGCTCGCAGGCGGCGCATTGAAGGGTGGACGCGTCATCGCCGACTGGCCCGGGCTGAGGCCGGCCGACCTCCATGAAGGTCGCGATCTCAAGCCCACGATCGACCTGCGCGCCGTGCTGAAGGGCGTGCTGAGGGACCATCTGCGCGTCGATGAGGTAGCGCTCGCCACGAGCGTTTTTCCCGGGAGCGACGACGCAAAACCGATGGCGGGATTGTTGGCATGATCTCGTGACGGCAGAGAGCGGCGGCACTCGGCAGCGTTTGCTTCGGCGCGGTGGGCCGCCCGCCGCAACGAAGAATGGTCGTTGATGCGCATTGGCACGAGGCGAGACGAGTCATGCCGGCAATCCCTCTCATTCCAAGAGCTGCATTGTTTGGCAATCCCAGCCGTCATCAGGCTCGGATCAGCCCCGATGGCGAATGGTTGACGTGGCTCGCCCCGTTCGAGGGCGTGCTCAATGTCTGGCTCGCGCCGGCCGATGACGTCGGCGCGGCGGAGCCGCTGACGCGGGTGACGGGACGCCCGATCGCCTGGCAGGATTGGGCCTGCGACGGGGCGCACATCCTCTTCCTTTCTGACGAGAGCGGCGACGAGAATTGGCGCGTCTTCGCCATCAACCGCACGACCGGCGCAGTCCGTAATTTGACGCCGATCTCGCGCGTAAGCGCGCGCATATTGATGGTGTCGCCGGAGCGGCCGGATACAATCCTCGTCGGCCTCAACGATCGCGATCCGAAGTGGCACGACGTCGTGGGCCGTCGATCTCGCCACCGCCGAACGCCGGTTGGTTTTGGAGAACAGTGAGTTCTGGAACTTCGCTTTCGATTGGCAGCTCAATCCGCGGGTTGCGCGCAAGGCCGAGCCCGCCCAGGGCGGCTCACAGCTCTACCGCCTGGTCGACGGAGCACGCGAGCCGTGGCTGCGAATTCCTCATGCGGACGAACTGACGACGTGGCCACTATTTTACGATCGCGCCGGCAATGCTTTGACGATGATGTCCTCGCTCGGCCGCAACAGAGCAGCGCTTATTCGCGTCGACGAAAACGCCGGCACGCAGACCCTGCTGGCCGAGCATGCCAAGGTCGACCTCGGCGACACGCGGATCTTGAATCCGAAGACGTTCGAGATCGATGCGATCGCGGCGAACTACCTGCGGCAGGAATGGATCGTTCTTAACCCGGCAGTCCAGAGCGACCTGCGCTTCCTGCGGAACAACCTGAACAGCGTCGATTTCCTGGTCGACAGCCAGAGCAACGACAACGACCGTTGGGTCGTCACCGCCTACGGTCCGAAACAGCCCCTGAGCTATTTCCTCTATGATCGGCGGCGGCAGGTATTGAGCTCACTGTTCAGCGCGCGCCCGGAGCTTGCGGGATATCGGCTGGCGCCGATGCAAAGTCATGTGGTCAAAGCCCGCGATGGGCTCGATCTCGTGTCCTATCTGACGCTGCCAGCCGAGACGCAGGGATCGCGGCCGACCGAGCCTCTGCCCATGGTGCTGATTGTGCACGGCGGACCCTGGGGTCGCGACGTCTACGGCTACCGCCCGGATCACCAGTGGCTGGCAAACCGCGGTTATGCGGTGCTGTCCGTGAACTATCGCGCCTCGACCGGCTTTGGAAAGGATTTCATCGACGCCGGGACGCACGAACACGCCGGCAAGATGCACGACGATCTGATCGACGCGGTGGAATGGGCGGTGCGCGAGGGTATCGCGCGTCGCGGCAAGATCGCGATCATGGGCACATCTTATGGCGGATACGCGACCCTGGTCGGCCTGACATTCACGCCGGAGGTCTTTTGCTGCGGCGTCAGCATCGTCGGCATTTCAACCTCGTGACCATGCTGGAAAGCATGCCGCCCTATTGGGCGTGGTTCAACGAGTTCATGTTTCGCAGCTACGCCGACGTGCGCACCGAGGAGGGTCGCGCGTGGCTCCGGTCGCGCTCGCCGCTCTACAAAGTGAACCGGATTTGCCGGCCGTTGCTGATCGGGCACGGAGCCAACGACGTGCGCTGCAAGATACAGGAATCCGACCAGATCGTGCGCGCCATGCGCGACCGCCATCTGGCCGTGACATACGTCGTCTATCCGACGAGGGGCACGGCTTCGCGCGCCCGGAAAACCGTATGTCGTTCAACGCCATCTCCGAAGCCTTTCTTGCCGAGCATCTGGCGGCCGCTGCCAGCCGATCGGCAAGGACTTTGCGGGGTCGAGCCTGGAGATCAGCGAAGAAATCGAGGCGCTCGCCAAATAGCATGGACCGGCAGGTCGAACGCCCGCGCCGCGTCCGCATTCTCAACCCGGCTGTGGCAGCGCCGTCTGCACGATGAGACCGCGGGCACGGGCATCGACGACGCCGAGCCCGCGCAAAGCAAACAGTGTCAGCGCCTGCACCCGCGCCCGCGCCTTCGCCGCATCGTCCGGAGCCGCGGGCGCAAGCGAGCCGACCAGGCCCTCGATCAGCGCCCCGACCAGCGCCGCGGCCGCGAGCGCAGCGTCCTGCTCGGGGAGACGCCCGCCCGCCTGGGCATTTCGGATGAGCTGTGTTGAATCTCGTTGACCAGCGCCTGCCGATAGGAGCGCGCGCGACGTCGACCTCGGGCTCGACCGGCTCGGCAATCAGCGCGAAGGCCAGCCGCCGACTGGCAAGGGCCCGCGCCGCGAACGTGGTGATGGCAGCGGCGAGCGCCGAAAGCGGGCCGGGCGCCGCCTTCGCCGCGCGCTCCAGAGCGCCGCCAGTTCGCGCGCGGAAAACGCCGCCACCAATGCGGCGACGAGATCGGTCTTGGCCGGGAAATAGCGATAGACCGTGCCGGCGGCGATCCCGGCGCGGGCGGCGACCGGTGCGATCTGGACCGCGGCCATTCCGCCTTCGGCCGCGGCCTCGCCGGCGGCGCGCGAGAATTGCGGCGCGGCGGGCGGCAAGCCGGCGGACGACATTTTCGGTTTGGCGGTAGGGCATGACGAATCAGCCTCGTCTCAAACAAATGAGGCATGATTCATAAATAGGCAATGGCGTTGATATGCAATCGCCTTTGAACGCGCGCTGCACTCAAAGGCGTGCATCTCCGCTGTGATGGTCCTGCCTGGGACACGATGGTATCGTCACCCACAACAACGATAACCAATGGGAGGAGACATGCGCGCCTTGCGCTGGGTGGTGACCTGCACCGTCTTGCTTGCCGCCGGAGCGGCGTATGGCGCCGAACCGGTGAAGATCCGGGCCAGCTGGATCGTCGCGCCGTCCGACTGGACGCCGCTGCTCCTGGAGAAGCCTGATTTGATGAAGAACAACGGCAAGATCCTACGCCTTCGAGCCGCAGCGCTTCCAGGGCACACCTGCGGTCATCACCGCGCTGGCGAACAACGAGATCGAGCTCGGCAACCTCGCCTTCTCCTCGCTCGCGCTCGCGATCCAGAACGCCAGGCCTCGAAGATCTGCGCATCGTCGGCGACCAGTTCAAGGACGGCACCGACGGCAACTACAGCAACCAGTTCTTCGTGCTCAAAGACAGCCCGGTGCAGAAGGTCGAGGATCTGCAAGGGCAAGATCGTCGCCGACCAATGCGGCCGGCAGCGCCGTCGACATCGCCATGCGTGCGATGCTGCGCAAGCACGGACTCGAGGACAAGCGCGACTACACCCTGGTCGAGGCGCCGTTTCCCACCATGAAGGCCATGCTGGCGCAGAAAAGGCCGATCTCGCGTCGTTCGTGGCGCCATTCTCGTTCGATCCCGAGCTCAAGCAGATCGCGCAGGCCGCTGTTCAGCCAGCAGTGACGCGCTCGGCCCCACGCAGATGATCGTGTGGGTGGCGCGCGCAGGCTTCCTGCAGAAGAACCGCGCCGCGATGGTCGATTTCCTGGAGGATCTCGGTGCGGGTGGTGCGCTGGTATCTCGATCCCAAGAATCACGACGAAGCCGTGCAGATCGCGGCCAAAGTCACCAAGCTGCGCCCGGAAATGTTCGCGGGCTGGCTGTTCACCAACAAGGAATATTCGCGCAGTCCCGATCTCCTGCCCGACATGGCGGCGCTGCAGTCCAACATCGACGTGCAGCGCGACCTCGGATTCCTCAAAGGCCCGATCGATGTTCAGAAATACGCCGATCTGAGCATCGTGCGGGAGGCGGCGCAGCGCCTGAAGTGATCGGGCCACGAGCAGGCGACGAGGTAAAGCTCCCGGGCATCACCTGAATACCAACCTCCGCTGTGGATGATGACAGCGGAGCAAGTCAGCGAGAGAGATGGAGAATGTCACCCACCGCCGCGGTCAGCTCGAGCCGCAAAGCTCAATATCGCTCCTGCCGAATGGCAGCAGCGCGTCAATCTCGCGGCGTGCTACCGGCTCGTCAGAGCATTTCGGCTGGACCGATCTGATCTACACTCACATTTCAGCGCGCGTTCCGGACGAGCCCGGGCATTTTCTGCTCAACCGCTTCGGGCTGTTGTTCGACGAGGTGACCGCGTCCAACCTGATCAAGGTCGATCTCGACGGCAATCTGGTCGATGAGCCCGACGCCCCCATGCACCGGGCCGGCTTCGTCATTCACAGCGCGATCCATGGCGGGCGCGACGACGTCGACTGCGTCATCCACACCCATTCCAAGGCCGGGGTCGCGGTCGCGGCCATGAAGGACGGGCTGCTTCCGCTGAGCCAGCATGCGCAGCTGTTCTTCGGGCGCGTGAGCTATCATGACTACGAGGGGCTCGCGATCGACATCGACGAGCGGCAGCGGCTGGTGCGCGATCTCGGCAGCAACCCCGTGATGATCCTGCGCAACCACGGCCTGCTGGCCGTGGGTACCAGCATCCCGCTTGCCTTCAGCAACCTGTTCAATCTCCAGTTCGCTTTGCGAGACGCAGGTTCTGGCGATGGCGGGAAACGCCGCCCTGAACCTGCCCTCGCGCGGCGGTATCGGAGCACACGGCCGAGCTCGCCGTCGCACCGGAAGCGCCCTTCGGCACGGAATGGGCGGGGCTCCTGCGCAAGCTCGACCGCATGGACCCGTCCTACCGGACGTGACAATGCCCGTGTCCGGAACGAGCGGCGCAATGAGCCTGGCTCACCCGCCCGCCTGCGCCTTCTCGCGGGTGGCAGTGAGCGACATCGTCGGCGTGAGCGCCTCGGCATCGACCTTGAGATGGAGGATCGCGGGCTTGCCGGATTTCTGCGCCGCCTCGAACGCGGGCAAGAAATCCGCGGTCTTCTCCACCGTCGCGCCGTAGCCGCCGAAGGCGCGCGCATAGGCGGCGAAATCCGGATTCTGCAGACCGGTTCCCGACCACGCGGCCGGGATAATGGCGCTCCTGGTGCATGCGGATGGTGCCGTACATGCCGTTGTCGACCACCACGATGATGACCGGCAGGTCGTATTGCACGGCGGTCGCGAACTCCTGCCCGGTCATCGAGGAAATCGCCGTCGCCGGCGAAGGCGACGACGGTGCGCTCCGGCGCCAGCCGCTTCATGCCGATGGCCGCCGGCACGCCGTAGCCCATGGAGCCGGAGATCGGCGCGAGCTGCGGTGCCGTAGCGGCGGTAGCGCGTGATAGCGGTGCACCCAGATCGAGAAATTGCCGGCGCCGTTGCAGATCACCGCGTCGGCCGGAAGTCTGTCGCGCAAGCCCACGACGATCTCGCCGAGATTGACCGGCGCCCGGCACCGTGGTCGGCTTGTCGGTCCAGGCGAGGAAGTCGGCATGCGCGACCGGCGTTTCGCTCGCCAGCGCAGCTCGCTCGGCGGCTGCGAGGCCTTCGAGCGCCGCGGCAAAGCGCGGTCGGCGCGGCATTGATCGCAAGATGCGGCGCGGTAGACGCGGCCGAGCTCCTCGACGCCGGGAAATACATGCACCAAGGTCTGGCGCGGCGCCGGAATGTCGAGCAGCGTGTAGCTCTGCGAGGGCATCTCGCCCAGCCGGCCGCCGATCGAGCAGCGATGAGGTCGGCCGCCTTCACGCGCGCCAGCAGCTTCGGGATTGGGCCCGATGCCGAGATCGCCGGCATAGCAGGGATGGTCCGGATCGAACAGATGCGCGCGCCGGAACGTGGTCGCGACCGGCAGCGCAAAGCGCTCGGCGAAGCGCGCGACCGCGGCGCAGGCCGGCTCCGACCAGCGGCTGCCGCCGAGCGAGCACGATCGGCCGCTCGGCCGCCCACAACAGCTTCTGCAGCCGGCTCATGTCGGTCGCGCCGGGCCAGGTCTCGACCGGCTCGAAGGCGGGCGCGTCGGGCACGGCGACGCGCTCGACCAGCATGTCTTCCGGCAGCGCGATCACCACCGGGCCCGGCCGGCCGCTGGTCGCGGTGTAGAAGGCGCGCGAGACGAGCTCGGGGATGCGCGCCGGATCGTCGATCTCGGTCGCCCATTTGGCCATCGTGCCGAACACCGCGCGATAGTCGAGCTCCTGGAACGCCTCGCGCTCGCGCATCTCGCGCGCGATCTGGCCGACGAACAGGATCAGCGGCGTGGAGTCCTGCTGCGCGATATGCAGGCCGGCCGCCGCATTGGTGGCGCCGGGCCCGCGGGTGACGAAGCAGATGCCGGGCCGGCCGGTCGCCTTGCCGACGGCCTCCGCCATGATCGCGGCGCCGCCCTCCTGCCGGCAGACGGTGACGGCGATATCGCGGTCGTGGCAGGCGTCGAGCGCGGCGATATAGCTCTCGCCCGGCACGCAGAACATGTGACGCACGCCATGGATGACGAGCTGATCGATCAGAACTTCGGCGGCCGGTCCTGGTGCCGTCATTGGCGCGCATTGCTGGGTCTCCGATTATTTCGCAGCGTTATAGCAAGCGACGCTGGACACGTCGCGGGCCCTGCACGCATAGAACGGTGAACGGTTCCGAGGGCGCCGGCGTTGACATGCCGCTGCGCCGCCGCGGCGCGGAACGCAGCGAGACCAGTGACAACCGCTGCAGACAGGTCGCTACGAATGGACGAAGGCGAAGCCCAGGAGCAGGAAGCGGTTTTCGCCTTGCTGGCCGAGCCGGCGACCCATGGCGGAGCGGCGGTCAAGCGCATCGATACCCACGCGGCCGCGGTGTTTCTGGCCGGCGACCGCACATTCAAGGTCAAGCGCGCGGTGCGCTTTCCTTCCTCGACTATTCGACCCTCGACCTGCGCAAGCAGGCCTGCGAGGCGGAGCTTGAGGTCAACCGGGCGTTCGCGCCCGACATCTATCGCGGCGTCGTGCCGATCACGCGCGAGCCCGACGGCCGGCTCGCGCTCGACGGCCACGGCACGCCGGTCGAATGGGCGGTCGAAATGCGCCGTTTCGACGAGAGCGCGACGCTCGACCAGCTGGCGGCAGGCGGGCCGGATCGATGCGGCCTCGCCGATGCGCTCGGCCGCGCCGTGGCGGCAGCGCACGCGACGGCGCCCTAGCCGATGCCGGCCCGTGGGTGAAGGCGCTGGCCGATTACATCGACGAGCACGTCGCGGCCTTCGGCGAGACGCCCGAGCTCTTTCCGGCAGCGGAGGTCGACGCCCTCGCGCGCGCGAGCCGCGCCGCCTATGCCCGCATCCATCCGCTCCTGGTCGAGCGCGGACGCAGAGGTCTCGTCCGCCGCATCCACGGCGATCTCCATCTCGGCAATATCGTCCTGCTCGAGGGCCGGCCGGTGCTGTTCGATGCCATCGAATTCAGCCCGCTGATCGCGTCGGGCGACGTGCTCTACGATCTGGCCTTCCTGCTGATGGATCTGACCGAGCGCGGGCTGCGGCCCGCCGCGAACATCGTGCTCAACCGCTATCTGCGTCGAGACCGGGCGAGCCGAGGACTTCGACGCGCTCGCAGCGCTCCCGTTCTTCTTGTCGATGCGCGCGGCCATCCGCGCCAAGGTGACGGCCGCGCGGCTCCAGTCGTCGACGGCCGAGAAGAAAGACGACATCGCGAAGCGTCGCGCGCAAATATTTCGACTTTGCGCGGCGCTTGATCGAACCGCCACCGCCGCGCCTGGTCGCCGTCGGCGGGCTCTCCGGCACCGGCAAATCGGCGCTGGCACGCGCGCTGGCGCCCGACCTCGGGCCGGCGCCGGGCGCCGTGGTGCTGCGCTCCGACATCGAGCGCAAGGCGCTGTTCGGCAAGGACGAGCAGGACAAGCTGCCCGCGGACGCCTACGCCGCCTGATGTCACGGCGCGCGTCTATGCCACGCATCGCCGACAAGGCGCGGCGCGCGGCCGCGGCCGGGCATTGCGCCATCGTCGACGGCGTGTTTGCGAAGCCGCAGGAGCGGATGGTGATGGAGCGCTCCGCCAGCGCACTGGGCGTGCCCTTCCACGGGCTGTTTCTCGACGCCGATCTCGCCACGCGCGTGGCTCGCGTGGGCGCGACGCAGCGGCGACGCGTCCGATGCCGACGCGGCGGTCGCCCGCGCCCAGGAAAGCTACGACCTCGGCGCGCTCGACTGGGCGCGCGTCGATGCCTCGGGCAATCCGGACGAGACGCTCGCGCGGGCGCGTGCCGCAATCGAGCGGTCGCTCGGTCCGCCGACGCCCGACAGGATGACGCGGCTGGCCATCATCGCGTGCAACATGCGACCGCCGGCGCGTCGTCTCCATCGCTCACGCGAAATCGGGTGATCCGGTATGCGCACGGCGAGATGATGCAGCACCGATCATGATCACGTTCTACACTGCATTGTCATGCGCCTTGATCCCCGCAAGATCGCCGTCGCTACCGCCGGCTTCTGCGCCTTCCTCAACCTCTATTCGCCGCAGGCGCTGCTGCCCGCGCTGGCGCGCGAATTCGGCGTCGGCGCGGCCGAGATCAGCACCATCATGACCGCAAGCGCGCTCGCCATCGCCCTGACCGCGCCGTTCACCGGCGCCGTCGCCGACGTATTGGGGAGGAAGCGCGTCATCACCGCCGCCATGCTGGCGGTGGTGGTGCCGATGGCGGGGCGGCGCTGGCGCCCGACGTGAACGCGCTCATCGTCTGGCGCTTCATTCAGGGCTTGTTGCTGCCGCCGATCTTTGCCGTGACCGTCGCCTATATCGGCGACGAATGGCCGCCGGCGGAGGTGCCCGGCGTCGCCGGCATCTACATCGCCGGATCAAGCCTCGGCGGATTCTGCGGCCGCTTCATTCCGGGCGTGCTGCACGACCTCATCGGCTGGCGCGGAGGATTCCTGGCGCTCGCCGCCCTGTCGCTGGCGGGCGCGCTCATCCTTGCATGGCTGCTGCCCCGAGGAAAAAGCTTCGTGCGTTCGGAGGACCTCGGCGCCTCGGTGCGGCAGATGCTGCGGCACCTGAAGAACCCGCAACTCCTCGCGACCTATGCCATCGGCTTCGGCGTCCTGTTCAACTTCATCGCCGTGTTCACCTATGTGAGCTTCCATCTCGCCGCCCCGCCCTATGACTTCTCCTCGACGCTGCTCGGCGCGATTTTCGTGACCTACCTGGTCGGCACGATCATCGCGCCGATGACGGGCTGGATGGTCGCACGGCTTGGTCGCCGCTGGTTCATCCTCACCGTCATCGCGGCGTGGGCCGCGGGCGCCCTGCTGATGCTGGCGCCGCCGGTCGCGGCCATCGTCGCCGGGCTGATCCTTTGCGCCGCCTGCGGCATGCTGTGCCAGACGATTGCGACCGGCTACGTGACGGCGATCGCGAAGGACGGACGCTCGTCCGCCGTCGGCCTCTACGTCACCTCGTTCTATGTCGGCGGCAGCATGGGCGCGCTTCCTGCCCGGCCTCGCCTGGAACGCGGGCGGGTGGCCAGCCTGCATTGCCATGGTCGTGGCGATGCTCGCAGCCATGGCGTTGATTGCGGCCCTCGCCTATCGCGGCGCGACGGCTTAGTGTCGTTGCGCTTCGCCAGGCTCCAAAGGGGAAACGAATGACGGCGCCGACCCAAAGCCATTTCGATTTTCTGCAATCGATCGACACTCCCACGGTGTGCAACCTGGTGGAGATCGTCGTGCCCGAGCGCCGCGGCTCCGGCTACACCGTCAAAGCACTTGCATTGTCCATTCCCCGAACTGCCGCCGATGGTCGGATTCGCCAAGACGGTGACGTTCAAGGCGAAGGACGCGGTGCCGCTCGGTCAGGGCGGCTATATGCAGAAGCGGCTCGATTACCTCGACTACGTCGCGGCGCGCGCCGCGGCCCAGCATCATGATCATGGAGGATCTCGACGGCGAGCACGTCGGCTACGGTGCGTTCTGGGGCGAGGTGCAATCGAACGTGCACAAGGCGCTCGGCTGCCTCGGCGTCGTGACCAGTGGCTCGGTCCGCGACATCCCGATGATCGCGCCGGGCTTCCAGATGCTGGCCGGCTCGATCGTGCCGTCGCACGCCTATGTCCACGTCGTCGATTTCGGCGGCGACGTGACGGTGCATGGCATGGCGGTGAGAAGCGGCGATCTGATCCATGCCGACCGCCACGGAGCGATCGTCGTTCCCATCGATAAGATCGATGCCATGAAAGCCGCGCTCGACGGCCTTGCCGCACGGGAAGCCAAGATCATCGCCGCCGCCAAGGCGGGTGGCGACGTCGCGGCCATCAAGGCGGCGATGACGGGCTAGTGTGGCGGATTTGACGTTCCTATCGGCGTTGCCGCGAGTACTTATAGGAACGTCGTAAATCCAAAGCCACACTAGAAGCTATATGGCGCTAGTGTCTCCTGGTTCCGACGTTCGTACGAGCGCGAGCTGCAAGGGGATACGAACGTCGGAACCGGGACACTAGGGGACGCCGATGAACACGGGCGGCAGCCGGCGACAGGATCGGCGCGAAACCAATCCGGCCTTCAGCAGCCGCAAGCTGAAGCTCGGAACCTTCCAAACCAATCTCGACAGCGGCTGCGTGATGTCGGACCTCGACGGCCGCCTCGACATCACCTGGCCCAACACGATCGCGCTTGCCAGGCTTGCCGAAGAGATGGAGTTCGAAGCGCTGGTGCCGGTGGCGCGCTGGCACGGCTTCGGCGGCGCCACCAATCCGCAAGGGCCCGGATCTGAAGCTTACACCTGGGCCGCCGGCATGGCCGCCTCGACCAGCAAGCCCTGCGTGTTCGCCGACCTCGCACATCTCGCTCAATCATCCGATCGTCGCCGCCAAGCAGTCCGCGGTGATCGACCATATTTCCGGCGGCCGCTACGCGCTCAACATCGTGACCGGATGGAACCAGCCGGAAATCGACATGTTCGGAAATCCGATGATGGGGCACGCCGAACGTTATGCCTGCGCGGAGGAGTGGTTCAGCATCGTCAAGCGGCTGTGGACCGAGGACGATCCGTTCGACCACGAGGGCAAGTTCTACAAGATCACCAAAGGCTACCTGCAACCCAAGCCGATCCAAGCCCCCTACCCCGCGGTCATGAGCGCCGGCGCCTCCGAACGCGGGCGCGAGTTTGCGGCAAAATATGCCGACCTGGTCTTTACCGTCATCCGCACCGGCGGTCTCGATGAATGCCGCGCGCATGTGCAGGCCTACCATACGCTCGCACGCGAGACCTATGGCCGGGAGGTGCGGGTTTGGACGCTCGCCAACATCGTGCAGGCCGAGACCGAAAAGGAGGCGCGCGACTTCTACCGATACTACGTCCACGAGAAGGGAGACTGGGAGGCAGCCAAGAACATGATCGACACGTTCTCGCTCGAGATCAACGCCCGCGCCATTCCGCCGGAGCGCATGAAGGCGCTGCAGGAGGCGTTCCTGGCGGGATGGGGCGGTTTTCCGCTGATCGGCACGCGGGAGCAGATCGTCGATGGATTGCAGGCGCCTGTCGCGTGCCGGCCTCGACGGCGTTCTGCTGTGCTGGCCGCGTTTCGAGCAAGGGATGCGCGAATTCCGCGATGTGACCTATCCGCTCGTCAAGCAGGCGGGACTACGGGACTAGGTTTGAGCGTCCCGAAAATTCCGGAGGATTCTGTCCAATCGGCAACAAGAGGTGCGATATGAACACTCACGAGGAGGTCATGCTTTGGCACGCGCTTTATCAACTCGAGACAAAATATTGGCACGAGGTCGACGCTAATGGCGGACGCAACGCCCACCAGTTCTACCTGCCCGATGGCCTGATGGTGGTGGGTCACAATCGCTTTCAGGGGCACGAAAAATCAAGGAATTTTATGCGTGGCGTGAGCGTCAGGCGGTAACGGCGATCAGCAGCGTGAAGACCACGCGGCATCTGGTCAATAATCTGTTCGTCGAGTCGAGCAGCGAGAGCGCGGCCAGGGTATTGGGCATCGTGAGTTTCTACGGCGCCGTTGTTCGGCCCCCGGCACCGCAATCAAGCCGCCGATGCTGATCGCAGACCTGATTGAATGACTGCGTGCTGGATCCGGACAACGGATGGCAATTCAAATCACACACGCTCCAGCCGATATTCATGAGCCACGAGGCGCCTCCCTCCATTGCGATTGATACGCGCCGGTAGGGCGCCCCTCGAGCAAAGCGGGCAAGCCGCGACGCGACGGCCACAACGGCAAGAGCGATCGCCGATGTCCGCATTCAGGCTCCCGGTCTGTCCTACTGGCTGTCGAGGTAGGACACCGGCTTGACGTCGGACGACCGCGTGTCCGCCGATTGCAGCACAAAGCCGGATGCGCGTGCCGCGCTCGCGACTTGCGCGCGGGCATCGGCGACCAGTGTCGGCTTGTCATCGTGGCCATAAACGTCATCGCGGAAGTGGATGACGTTGTCGCGCGTGGCCCAGCCCGTGAGATAGACCCAGGCCACCGGGATCTTGTGGGTCAGGCGAATGTCGGTGCGCTCGCCTTTCGCGATCGCGGCATCGATTTCACGCCGGCCCCACCCCGGATTGTCGGACAACAGCCAGGCGGCAAGCGCACGCGGATCTTCCACCCGGGTGCAGCCCGAGGACTGGAAGCGATAATCGGCGCTGAAGAATTCCTTGTGGCTGGTGTCGTGCATGTACACGGAGTACGGATTGGGCATGTCGATGCGCACGGCCCCGAGCGCGTTCCAGTTTCCCGAGTCCTGGCGGATGGTGAAGTTCGGAGCGCGATCAGAGTTCCAGTCGACGGATCTCGGATCGACCTCGTGACCCTGTCCGTCCAATACGCGCATGTGCATGCGCTCGACATAGCTCGGGTCCTTGCGCATCCTGGTGATGACGTCCTTCTTCATGATCGACAGCGGCACCGTCCAGGTCGGGTTGAGATTGACCGCCGTAACGTAGGTCGTCAGCGCCGGCGATGGCCGGTCCGGCTTGCCCACCACCACGACATAGCGGCGCACGACCTTGTCGCGGTCGACGGCCTCGGCGAAGGCGGCCGGAAGATTCACCACGACGTAGCGCTGTCCGAAATTGAAATCCATGGCGGCCAGCCGGTCGAGCGAGGCCCCAAGCTGCCGCAGCCGCTTGCCCACCGGCACGTTGAGCGCGGTCAGCGTCTTCGCTCCGATGCTGCCCGTCTCCGTGAGGCCGTGACGCGCCTGGAAGCGCCGCACGCCGGCGGCGAGCGCATCGTCGTAGGCGTCGCCGTTAGCCTGGTCGGCAGGCAGATCGTCGGTGATGGCGAGGCGGCGGCGCAGCAGCGCCACGTCAGGACCGGTCGAACCCAGCGCGAGCTTGCCGCTGCTCGGCGGCAACATCGGCCAGCCGCCCTGCACCTCGAGCACGGTGTAGCTCAGCATGGCGGCGGCCATGCGTTGGATGGTGCCCTCGTCAAAGGTCGGATCGGGCGATTGCGACATTCGGAGCGCGGGGCCCTGTGCGGGCACCCGCGTCGGCGCAGGCTTTGAGCCACCCTGAGCCAGCGCGGGACCGGCGAGAGCGACCGCAAGCAGTAAGCGTGAAAGGCACGAGTCGCGTCGGCGTGATCAAGCTATACCCCCCTCTTCGGACATGCCTTTGCGCCGTCTGCGCCCGCATCCGGGCAAGACGCGCCACAATGTCCACGATTCCAATGAGTCGATTGCTCCCCGGCCTCGAGCCAAGTCAAATGTCGCATCCAGCCCGGTTCTTGGCCCGGCCCGACGTTGCGTGAAAAGTGTGGCCGGCTGATGGAAGGCGCGATCGCGTTTTTCGAGGCTGTTCAAGCCGGTGCGGGCATTCCAGCGGCGCAAGATGGTTAACGCAATTGCGCGTCGGCGCTCGGGTGCCAGCGGGGGCGAAAGCCGCCTGACAGCGCGGTCAAGGTGCCCGGCGGCGTCAGAACGTCAACCATGAGATTGCGCGGACGCGGACGCGCCGCGGTGTATCCGGTGGGCGCCCATCGCAGCAGCGCGCGGCCGCGAACCGCAAAGGCGCTGTCAGGCTCGTCCGCCAAGGTGAGAACGCTGCCGTCGGGCAAGCCGTCGATCGCCCGCCGGTGCCGGCGCTTGGCACGCCCGTCGAGCCGCTCGGCATGCAGCACGCGATCGATCTCGTCCGCACGCAAAGCGTGCCCATGGGCGAACGCCGCCGCGAAAGCTTGTGCATCCGCCCGCCGGCACTCGAAGCAGGGGCGGTGACCGGCCGCCAGCGCGGTCGGCTCATCGAGGAAGAACAGTTCGGTATAACCCGCGCCCCAAACGTTTCGGTGCCGTCCTTTGAAATCGAGGCGGCAACAAATCCATCTGCGCGAAACCCAGCGGCGGGCACCAAGGGTGCGCGAGTCGCGATGGAAGCGCCCGCCGCGATTGCCGAACAACAGGCCGCGCGAAGAATCGGCAAAGAGAGTACCGAATGGATCGACGCGGTTGGGCAACGGCATTAGGCAGCTTTCCACCAAGGGCGACCCGGCGCGCCCCGGCCGATCGTTCGCGGCGCAGATCTAACGCTGCGCCGTCGGAAACACCACGCTCCAGCCGCAATTCGTCCGCCAGATTTCCCGATGATGCGAGAACGTTTCAATGCTCCGCGCACGCCGCAGGCCTTTTGCACCGCAACGCGGCCTAGATCAGGAGTGCGCGCGATGAAAGACGCGCGCGGCCTCGACGTCACCAGCGACGACGCAGCTGCCGTAGCGGCGGCGGATGCCTTTGCGGCGCGCCTGCTGCGGCTCGATCAAGGTGTCGAGGCCATCCTCGAAGCCGTGAAACGCTGGCCGGCGACGCCCATCCTTCAACTCTACGCCGCCGCGTTCTGGCTCTATGGCCAGACCGAGGGAGCGCGCGCGACCGCCGCCACGCACCTGGGTGAGTGCAAGACGCTGGCGATGAACCCGCGCGAGCGCGCGCTGCATCGGGCGCTGACGCTCTGGCATGCGAACGACAACCTGCGCGCGGTCGAGGCCATGGAGGCGATCACGGCGGAGTGGCCACGCGACCTCTTCACGGCGAAGCTCGCGGAATTTCTCTACTACGTGCTTGGCCAGGAATACATGGGCGCGCGATTCCGCGCGCACATGGACCGTCTCCGACCCATGCACGCCGACGACCCGGATTTTCTTGCGATGGCTTCGTTCGCCAGCGAGCTGTGCGACGACTACGCCGCGGCCGAGGCCGGCGCCGAGCGCGCGCTCGGCATCGAGCCGCGAAACCCTGGGCGCAGCATGCCCTCTCCCATGTCCTGATCCGGCAAGGCCGGGTGAAGGAGGGGCTTGCGCATATGGAGGCCTTCCTTCCGCTGCTCGCGACGTGCGGACGGCCGATCCATTCGCATGATGCGTGGCACCTTGCGCTGCTGCACCTCGAGGAGCTCGACGTGGCGGCGGCGATGCGCGTCTTTCATGCGCACATCTGGGGCATCACCCCGGATTTCGTGGTCGAGCAGCTCGACGCCATCGCGTTGCTGTGGCGCATCGAGATGGCCGGCACGGCGATGGATGGACAATGGCCGTCGATCGCCGATCATGTGGCCGGCCGCGCGACCGAGACGTTCATGCCGTTCATGAATGCGCATTACGTCTACGCGCTGGCGCGCGCCGGCCGGCGCGACGCGGTCGAAGCGGGCCTTGCCAGCGTGCGCGCCCGCAGCATGGCGAATGACGAGGAAGCGCAACGGGTGTGGACCGCGGTGGGCCGCCCCATCGTCGAGGCCGCCGCCGCCTTCGGGGCGGGCGATCGCGCCCGTGCCGCAGCACTGCTCGATCCGGTCATGCCGATGATGACGTCGATCGGCGGCAGCGATGCCCAGGACGACCTGTTTCGCCAGACCTATCTACGCAGCCTGCAGGCCGCCGGCCGGCACGCCGATGCCGCGGCCTATTCCGCGCGCATCACCGCCGGCAAAGCGCGCACGCCGCTCGACCGTGCACTGGCGAGCTGACTGCGCGGATAACACCGACGGTCAGCAAACACAATGCCCGCCTCGCGGCGGGCATTGGCAATCGAAAGAGCAGTGGTGGCGATCAGGCCTGCGGCTGCGGCTCCAGGCCACCGGCTTCCGGACGCGGGCGCGGCTTGCCGGCCGGCGGAACAGCGGAACCGCGCGGCGTGGTCGGCTCGATCACCGATTCGCGTGTCGGACGCTTGCCCGCGAGCAGGTCCTTGATCTCGTCGCCGGTCAGGGTCTCGAATTCGAGCAGGCCCTTGGCGAGGGTCTCGAGATCGGGGCGCTTCTCCTCGAGGATTTGCTGGGCTTCGGCATAGCCGGCCTCGACCAGGCGCTTGATCTCGCCGTCGATCTTGCGGCTGGTTTCCTCGGAGACGTTCTGCTGGCGCGCCACCTGATAGCCGAGGAACACCTCATCCTGGTTCTCGCCATAGGCGACGGTGCCGAGCGCTTCCGAGAGGCCCCAGCGCGTCACCATCATGCGCGCGAGCTTGGTGGCCTGCTCGATGTCGGACGCGGCGCCGGAGGTGACCTTCTCCTTGCCGAACACGAGCTCCTCGGCCACGCGCCCGCCCATCATGATGGCGAGGCGCGACGGTCATCTGCTCCAGGCTCATGGAGAGCTTGTCGCGCTCGGGCAACTGCATGACCATGCCGAGCGCACGGCCGCGCGGAATGATGGTGGCCTTGTGCACGGGGTCGGTGGCCTTGACGTTGAGCGCGACGATCGCGTGGCCGCCCTCGTGGTAGGCGGTGAGGAGCTTTTCCTCCTCGGTCATGACCAGCGACTTGCGCTCGGCGCCCATCATCACCTTGTCCTTGGCGTCCTCGAACTCGACCTGGGTGACCATGCGCTTGTTGCGCCGCGCCGCCATCAACGCCGCCTCGTTGACCAGGTTCGTGAGATCGGCGCCGGAAAAGCCGGGCGTGCCGCGGGCGATGGTCTTGAGGTTGACATCCGGCGCCAGCGGAACCTTGCGCACGTGGACCTTGAGGATCTGCTCGCGGCCGACCACGTCGGGATTGGGCACGATCACCTGGCGGTCGAAGCGGCCGGGCCGCAGCAGCGCCGGGTCGAGCACGTCGGGCCGGTTGGTGGCGGCGATCAGGATGATGCCCTCGTTCGCCTCGAACCCGTCCATCTCGACCAGCAGCTGGTTGAGCGTCTGCTCGCGCTCGTCATTGCCGCCGCCGAGGCCGGCGCCGCGGTGGCGGCCGACCGCATCGATCTCGTCGATGAAGATGATGCAGGGCGCGTTCTTCTTGGCCTGCTCGAACATGTCGCGCACGCGCGAGGCGCCGACGCCGACGAACATCTCGACGAAGTCGGAGCCCGAAATGGTGAAGAACGGCACGTTGGCTTCGCCCGCGATCGGCGCGCGCAAGCAGCGTCTTGCCGGTGCCGGGCGGGCCGACCAGCAGCACGCCGCGCGGAATGCGCCCGCCGAGCCGCTGGAATTTTCCGGGATCGCGCAGGAACTCGACGATCTCCTGCAGGTCCTGCTTGGCCTCGTCGACGCCGGCGACGTCCTCGAACGTGACGCGGCCATGGGCTTCCGTCAGCAGCTTGGCGCGGCTCTTGCCGAAGCCGAGCGCTTTGCCGCCGGCGCCCTGCATCTGCCGCGACAGGAATATCCACACGCCGATGAGCGCGATGAACGGCAGCCACGAGACCAGGAGCGACACGAACCACGGCACGTCGTTCTGCTGCGGGCGGGCGGTGATCGACACGCCCTTGCCGTAGAGCCGCTGGATCAGGCTGGGATCGTTCGGCGCATAGGTCTGGAAGCTGCGGCCGTCGGTGAAGGTGCCGTGAATTTCCGGTCCCTGGATCAGAACGTCGCGCACGCGGCCCTGGTCGACCTCGTTCAGCAGCTGGGAGAAGGAAATGTCCTGGGAGGTGGTGCGCTGTCCCGGGTTCTGGAACAGGGTGAACAGCGCGAGCAGCAGCAGAACGATGATCACCCAAAGGGCGAAATTGCGCAAATTGGCGTTCATCCCGTGTCCTTCTTGGCTGCCGCGGGCACCGCAGCCGGTCCTTACGGCAACTTACGGGCCGATTCAGGGCCGGCACCGCTACAATCTAGGTGCCGGGGGCTCCTGCCAAGGGAACCAGGTTCAATTCCTTTTACCGTCCTTGCCGCCCCGTCTGGGAGGCGGCGCTCGCCAGCCTTGTCCGCTTCTAAACCGCGCGGGCCGCACCGCTCGCGGCCCGTCCGCGCCGGGCCGGGGCACGCTCGACCGCCAGCCTGGTTCCGCGCAGGGTGACCAGCGCGCCCGCCAAGGTGCGTCGCCAGCGCGATGCCTTGCCGGCGCTTTCCATCCTTCAGCGCCTCGTAGAGTGTCTCGAGCTTGCCGAGCTGGACCGATCCCTCGTCGCCGGTGCGTGCGATCGCGCGGCCGAGCAGCCGCAGGGCGACCTCCGCGGGCAGGCGGTTGAATTGGTCGGCATCGAACACGATCGGCCCGCGATCCGGCCACGGCAGCCCGCGACAGCGCCGCCATCGCGACGTCGACCGCTGTCTCGATCGCGGCCTCCGCGCGCCGCAGCCGCCGCGCGCAGCAACGACAGTCGGCGCGCGTCGAGCCCCTCGCGGGCGAGCGCACACATCACCTCGCGCAGGCGCGCGCGGGTGAAGCGCGGATCGCGGTTCGAGGGATCGTCGGCGAATTCGATGCCGGCGCGCGCGAGCGTGGCGATGAGGCGCGCTTTCGGAATCTCGAGCAGCGGCCGCACCAGCACGGCCTCGCCGCCGACCGGCAGAGGCGCCGCGCGCGCCATGGCGCCAAGCCCGCTGAGGCCGCTGCCGCGACTCATGCGGATGAGCACCGTCTCGGCCTGATCGTCGAGGGTATGTGCGGTGACGATGGTGCCGGCCTTCGCCCGCGCGGCGGCCGCGGCAAGCAGCCGATAGCGCGCATCGCGCGCGCTCTGCTGCAATCCGCTCGCCGGCTTCCTGCCTGTCCAGCGCACGATGCGATGAGGCACGCCGAGCCGGCGCGCCAAATGCGCTACGGCACGCGCCTCGCTCGCGGACTCGCGCCGGAGGCCATGGTCGATCGTGACGGCGAGCAGCCGTGGGCCGGTCTTGCGCGCCCGGCGCCAGCGCGCCGCCAGCAGCAGCAGCGCGGTCGGATCCGGACCGCCGGAGACGGCGAGGACAAGGGCGAAGGCACTGGCGAGCGGATCAAACAGCGTCTTCGCCTCGGCGGCGGAGACCGGCGCCGCATCGTCAGCAGCGGACACGCTTCTGTTCTCGCTCGACACCCTGCTTCACGCCCGCCGATGCACGGGAAATTTGCGCAGGACTTCGCCGAGCGACGCGCAGGCCGCTTCCTTCTCGCCGAGCGCGGCAAGCGACTGCCCAAGCCGCAGCAGTGCGTCGGGCGCCTTCGCGGTAGCCTCGTATTTGGTCGAGACCGTGAGGAAGGCTTCCGCCGCGTCGCGGAAGCGCTGACGCTGGAACAGGCTTTCACCGAGCCAATAGGTGGCGTCGCCGGTGAGCCGGTCGCCGGGATATCTGCTCAGGAAGCTGCGAAAGCCGTCCTCGGCGAGGGCGTAGTCCTTGCGCAGCACGTAGCCATAGGCGAGGTCGTATTCGTCGCGCGGCGTCTGCGAGGGCGGCAGCGTGGCGACCACCGCGCCGCCGGCATTGGGATTGCGAAGCGACTGGTCCGGTGCACCGCCCGGCGGACCCATGGTCGCGAGATCGAGCGGAGCGCCTGCCCCGCGTCCACCGGGGCGCCGATCGGCTCGCCGGCGGCCACATCGGCGGCGACATCGGCGACGACGATGGGCGACGAAGCGCCGGCAGCGTTGACCGAGCCCAGCGTGCGGCGCGCCGGGCGCGTTCGGATTTTGCGTCGGATCAAACGCATCGCCGCGCCGGCCGGGCGCGCCGGTCGTGGCCGGACCCGATGGTTGCGGCGGCGGGTTTTGCGGACGTGATTGCAACGCCGGGCGGGCCGCGCCCTTCGCGCCCGATTCCTGGAAACGGTAATCGGTGTCTTCCTGCAGGCGGCGGAGTTGGCCTTCGAGCTGCTGATTGCGGAACTGCAGCTGCTCGATCACCCCGGTGAGCTGCCTGATCTGGGTTTCGAGACGGTCGAGGCGCAGCACGAGATCGGAGTCGGACATCTGCGCCGTGCGATCCGGGCCACAGACGGTGCGCGCTCGCTGCCGCCGCCACCGAAGCGCTCGCTGCCGCTGAAGATGCGGTCGAACAGTCCGATCGGGCGTTCGGCCTCCTGCGCGCGCGCGGACGAGACAGTCGGGCCCGCCGCCAGCGCCACAAAGGCGAGCAGAGATGCCGTCATCACACGAGGCGCGCAGCGTGCCATTGGTGTCTTGGTGTGGTTGAAGCCCTTGAATACCTATAGCGAGATCTCGCAAGCTGCCAATGCAGACTAGTGCCAGCGAACCCGAAGTTCGCGCGCATCGTGCGGCAAGTACAATCGCGCACGTCGGGTTCAAAAGGGGCACTAGAATCTGTCAGAGCTGCTAGGTGCCGGTTAAATCATGTCGCAAGCGCTCTGGCGGCGTGACGGCGTGGTGCGGCAGGCTATTCGGCCGGCGACCCGCCGAGAGGGCGTCTTGCGCCGCGCCCGCCATTCCTGGCATGGCCCTTTGCACCAGCTTCGAAGAACGACGGCACGAACAACACACGGCAAAACGTGTCGATCGCAGGTCATGCACGGTGAACGCAGTGGTCGACGCGCGCTGGCACGCGGCGCCGCTGGCAAACACGAGCGGCCGGTCGCCAAGACCTGAGCGGCGAGTGACGTCACGACGAATCGGCCGGAACCGCGCGATGCAGCCGCCATCGACCGCGGTCGCGTCCAGGATGTCACTGCCGCCGCGGAGCTCGCGCGCAGACCAATGTTCAGGACGACCCAGCCGACAGCGTCAGCAGAATCTGGAGCCTGATCGCGACGTGGCAACGATCGCTGCGCGAGCCCGCTCGATGCTGAGCGCCGTGAGTCGCCGCGACTGGTCTGCCGATCAGAGCGGCACCGGCAGCGATCTGGACGCGAGGTCGGCGTCGTAGCCCGCTCTCGTACTGGCCGAGCGCCGAGATAGACGCCGCGAGCGGCGCCAGATCGAACAGGCGGCACCGCCGGGATGACACGCAGAAGGTCGGCGTGACGAGCTCTCGTATTGGCCGGCGAGCACGAGACAGACGAGCAGCAGCGCCAGTCCGAACACCGTAGCGCATCTGATGGCGGCGACTGCCTGACGGGACATGGGCGCACCTCAGGCCGGTACCCGGGGGTCATGCGCGAGCGATCTCCGCCATCAGACGTGAAGCACGTCCGCCGGGAGGCCGATGATGGCCGTCCGCCGGGAGGTGATGATGGTCGCAGTCGGATAGAGGCTGGGCTGAGCTGAGATTGGTGGGCCGACGGTCGGCGTGATCGTCACGAAGCGTACCGGAGCGGGACCATCTGTCCCTCCGCCGTTTACGCGCAGGCATAGTTCTGGACGCATCCTCGAGCGCGTAGCCGCGCACTGCAGCACGGCCTCGCACGTAGATTCCGGAACACACGGCCGGAAAAATTTGTTGAACTGGTCGACGGCAGCTCGATCCGGAGATAGGTCCCGAGCGCGGCGAAGACCTGGTCGAGGGAGACCTGCATGGCCTGGGTCTTCACCCGGTCGACCTCTGATGCGCAGATACTGCGCGAACATCGTTCGAGCGAAACGATGCCAGCACCGGCGCCGTCGGCGGACCGATCGTCATCGCGCGACCTCAGTCCTCATGCTCAGAACGCTGGCTTGAAACACGCCGACGGGGCGACGGCGCACAACCCTCACAAAACGAAACTACGATCCTGCGGGCGAAAGTGGAAGCCGGCTTGCGCTCAAAACACAACCGGCGCCCGAAGGCGCCGGTTGTCCCCTTCCCCGTGTCCCCTGCTCAGGAGCTCGTATTGAGCACCGTCACCGCGCGACGGTTCTGCGACCAGCATGAAATGTCGTTGCACACCGCAACCGGGCGTTCCTTGCCGTAGGAAATCGTGCGCATGCGCTGGGTCTGAACGCCGCGCGAAGCGAGATAGTCGCGCACCGTCTGCGCGCGCTGGGCGCCGAGCGCGATGTTGTACTCGCGCGTGCCGCGCTCGTCGGCATGGCCTTCGATGGTGAAGGTGTATTGATTGTAGATCTGCAGCCATTGCGCCTGCTTCTCCAACGTCGCGACCGATTGCGGCGTGAGCTCGGCGGAATCGGTTTCGAAGAAAACCCGGTCACCGACATTGACCACGAAGTCCTGCTGGCTGCCGGGCGCCGCGCTGCCCGCTCCGGCCCCCGGATCGTTCTGTCTGTTCGCGCAGCCGGCGGCGGCAAGCGCCAAAGCCAAGAAGCCGGCGAGCTTTGCGGCGCGGATGACGTTCACGACAACATTCGTCATTCCGGTGCCTCCATCGTCGCGTCGGTTACTCGCACATGCCGCAGGTCTAGCAGGTGCATGGTTAAGCGAAAGTTCTCGCGAACCTTGCTCGCCTGTTGCCGGCAACACTCAAGTCGAGGAAAAAGCCGAAACCCCTTGCGGTGGTTAATGGCCGGTGAATGCGGCGCCTTATGGGCTCCGCAGAGTTCCATCTCAGATTTCGATCGAGTGTCGTCTTATTGCAACAGCGGCGACCAGGCCGGATCGGACGCGTAGCTCGGCGTCTTCAACAGTTGCTCGTTGCGGCCGGTCACGTCGACGGTGTAGAGCGCCGGCCCGGCGTTCCCGCCGGGATCGCGGAAGAACATGATCACGCGTCCGTTCGGCGCCCAGGTCGGGCCCTTCGTTGTGATAGCCCTCGGTCAGGATGCGCTCGCCCGAGCCGTCCGGCTGCATGATGCCGATGGCGAACCTGCTCTGCGTCTGCTTGGTGAAGGCGATGTAGTCGCCGCGCGGCGACCACACCGGCGTCGAATAGGCGCCGTCGCCGAAGCTGATGCGCTGCGCCTGGCCGCCGTTCGCCGCCATGACGTAGATCTGTTGCCTTCCGCCGCGGTCGGACTCGAAGCTGATGCGCGTGCCGTCGGGCGAATAGGAGGGCGCGGTGTCGATCACCTGCGTGTCGGTCAGGCGGGTCGTCGCCTTCGAGCGCAAGTCCATCACGAACAGGTTGGAATTGCCGCCGCGCTGCAGGCTGAAGATCACGCGCTGGCCGTCGGGCGAGAAGCGCGGGCTGAAGCTCATGCCGGGAAAGTTGCTGACGATCTCGCGCTGGCCGGTCTCGATGTTCATGAGATAGACCTTGGGATCGCCCTGGCCGTAGGACATGTAGGTGATGGTGTCGGCGGCCGACGAGAACCGCGGCGTGAGCACGAGATCGTCGCCGCGCGTGAGATAGCGCACATTGGCGCCGTCCTGATCCATCAGCGCGAGCCGCTTGATCCGCCGCTCCTTCGGGCCGGATTCATCGACGAACACGACGCGGCTGTCGAAGTAGCCCTTCTCGCCGGTGAGCCGCTCGTAGATGGCGTCCGAAATGATGTGGGCGATGCGCCGCCAGTTATCGGCCGTGGTGGTGTATTGCTGGCCGTGCAGCTGTTGGCCGGCGAACACGTCCCACAGCCGGAACTCGGCCTTGAGCCGGCCTTCGGCCTGCGTCGACGCGCCCGGTGACCAGCGCCTGGGCGTTGATCTGCCGCCAGTCGGGAAAGCGCGGCAGGGTATCGATGGTGGAGATTTTCTCGATATAGGCGGCCGGATCGATCGGCGCGAACAAGCCGGAGCGCTGCAGGTTCGAGGCGATGATCTGACTCACGTTGCGACCGGCCGCCGGGATCCTGCAGCCCGACCGCCGATGAAATCCGGGATCGCAATCGGCACCGGCTGGACATTGCCCTGGGTGACGTCGAGCTTGAGCACGGCCGCCGCCCGCTGCGGCGACAAGCCCGCGAGCACGCCCGACCGCCGCGCCCGCGCCCAGCAGTGATCAGCCGGCGGCGGCTCAATGCGTGGCAGTTCGGGAGCGGAAGCGCGCTCAATCATGACTTGGTCGTCTCCGCGCGTCGGCGGCAATGACTAGCCACGGAACATGTCGCGGGGATCGAAAGTGATCTCGATGTCTTTCCATTGCTCGTAGTGTTCGGGCTTGAGCATGTCGAAAGGTTGACCGCGGTTGAGCGCACGTGCGGCGCTTTCGCGGGCGGCGATGCGCGAGCGGGCTGTTGCCGCTCGCCACCAGTTGCGGCCACGGCCCGGGGCCATCCGGCCATCGGGGCGCAGCTTGATCCTGAACACGACCACGAGCTCCTGCGGATCCTTGGCCCCGGCCGGCGGGGTCCAAAGCTGCGCAAGCCGCTGCCGCAACGCGTCGAGCTCGCTCAGCGAGATCTGCGCCGACGCTCCGCTCGAGCGCGCCGAGCGAGGTCGCGCTGTTGAGGGTGTCGCCGGCGGCCGCAAGCCGCGTCGACGATCGCGCTTGTCGAGCAGCGCCTCGACCTGCTTGGGATCGAACTTGGGCGCAGGTGGGGCAGGCTTCTTGGTCGGGGTCGGCGGCTTGGCTTCCGCCTTTTTCGGCTCGGGCGGCGTCGGCTTGGCTTCGTCCTTGCGCCAGCGCCTCGGCGACCTGGTCGGGCTTGGCCTCGGCCGCGCTTCTTCTCGGGCTTCGGCCGGCTTGGTTTCGGCACCGGCGGCGGCGGCGCCTCGCGCGCAGCCTTGACCTCTTTCTTCTCCACCACCTTTGCGGTCGGGTCCTCGACCGGCTTCGCCTCTGCGACCTTTTCGACCAGCGGCTTTGGCGCTTCGACCTTGGGCGCGTCCTTGTTGCCCGCGGTCATCTGCGTGAATTCAGACACGCTCACGATGTCGACCGGCAGCGCCTCGCTCGGCGGCGTCGGAAGCGGCTTGGCCGCAAACGACAGCACGCTCCACAGCAACACCACGCCGTGCCCGACCGCCGAGATGGCGTAGGCCTTATTGATCCCCGTATCACGCGATCAGCGCCCCGACCCCTGCTCGACCTCCGTCACCAAAGCCACGCGGCGGAAGCCGGCGGCCGATATTCGCCCCATCACCTTCATCACCGTACCGTAGTCGACCTGCCGGTCGCCGCGCACAAAGATGCGCTCCTCCGCCCCGCCGCGCGCCTCGGTGATGGCCTTGAGCTTGGGGACCAGTTCGTCCAACGGAATTTCGGTATTTTGGAGGTAGACCTCGCCCTTCGTGTTGACCGAGACCGTGAGCGGTTCCTTGTCCTGGTCGAGGCGTCTTGGCCTGGGTCTGCGGCAGATCGAGCGGCACGCCCACCGTCAGCAGCGGCGCCGACACCATGAAGATGATGAGCAGCACCAGCATGACGTCGACCATCGGCGTCACGTTGATCTCGGCCATGACCGGACGGCGGCGATGTCGCCGCCTGCCGGCGACCGCAGCCGTGCCGCCGTTCATCGCCATGCCGATCCCCTACCCCGCTCGTCGATCTGCCGCGACAGGATCGCGGCGAATTCGTCGGCGAAGCCCTCCAGGCGCTGGGCCTGCTTGTTCACGTCGGACACGAACTTGTTATAGAAAATCGTCGCCGGTATGGCGGCCACGAGGCCGATTGCGGTCGCGAACAGGGCCTCGGCGATGCCCGGCGCGACCACCGCCAGCGAGGTGGTCTGCTGGCCGGCAATCGCACGGAAGCTCGTCATGATGCCCCAGACCGTGCCGAACAGGCCGATGAAGGGGCCGGCCGAGCCGACCGTCGCCAGCACCAGCAGGTGGCGCTCCAGCCGCGCGATCTCGCGCTGGATGGTCACGTCCATGACCTTCTCGATGCGCATCTGCAGGCCGGCAAAGGAGCGCGGCTGGCCTTCCACGCTGCGCTTCCATTCCCGCATCGCCGCCACGAACAGCGCCGCCATCGAGTGGGTCGGCCGCGACGCCAGCGAGCGGTAGAGCTCGTCGAGCGACTGGCCCGACCAGAACGCCTGCTCGAAGCCGTCCATGGCCCGGCGGGTGCGCGAGTAGAGAAGCATCTTGTCGATCGCGATCGCCCACACCGCGACCGAGGCGATCAGAAGCCCGATCATCACGAACTTGACGATCCAGTCCGCGTGCTGGAACAGGTCCCAGCATCGAAAGCGGCGTGCCGGCGGACGGCATGGCATCTCCTTCGGGCTGTCCAATCTCTTCCGCCGCCTGCTCCCGCGATCCGGGGATCCGCGACCGGGGTGATGGGCCATCGCAGGTACGAGACCGGCATGCCGAGCGGCATCGCCTTGCGCCGCCGAAGACCCGAAATTGCGAGAAAAGCCGGCCCCCACCGGTAGAGGTATCGATACCCCGCCAAAGGTGACCAAACTAGGGCGCGAGACCTCTCGCCCCGAGGGTTAGCTGCGCTGATTGGGTTAATGCCCGGTTATCGCGCGGCGCGGGCGTTGAGCCTAGGGCCAAAGACATCCGAGACCGCGTCGATCTGCCACAAATCCGCGACCGCGGCCGGTTGCCGCGCAGGCCATGCAAATCGGGCCGCCCACCGGAGGGGACGGCCCGAAACAGTCTCGAATTCGGAGGAGCGTCAGTTCTGCGGCGACGGGCCGGCGTTCGGCGCTCCGGTGCGGGTGCGACGTTCGGCCATGAACTGATCGAACTCCGCCTTGTCCTTCGCCATCCGCAGGCGGGCCAGGAAGTCCTGAAACTCGCGCTGCTCCTCTTCCAGGCGCTGCAAGGTGTCCTGGCGATACTCGTCAAACGCGCGGTTGCCGCTCGACCGCGACGGCGACCACCACGTTCCGGCATGCCGCATCTGGTCGGCCGCGCCGTGCCAGCGGCTCATGCCGCCGCCTTTCCAACAAGACATCCGTCCGCTCCCGATGATGAAGGCCAAGGTGGCGAGACCGATCGGCCACCAGATGACAAAGCCCAGGATCGTGAGGGCGATCCAGGCCGGTTTTCCCAACTCGTCGAGCTTTGCAACCATAGGCATGTGGGCCTCGTCCGTGAATGTTAAGCACATTTACATAGCTAGAGCGACCCGGCCGGCTTGTCAAGCGCGCCCAGGCTGACCCGGTCGCAGGCACGGCCAGTCCCAAGCCACGCAGATAGACCAGCACCGCCGCCTCGAGCAGATCTTCGGGCGACATCGGGAGCGCGCGCTTGGCGGCATCGCCGCGGCCAAACAGTGAGGCGATTCCGTGCGACATCGCCCAGATGTGGAGCGCCATCATCAGGACCGGAGGACGATTGTGCGCCGGCATGGTGGCCACGAGCCGTTCGGCGGCGGTGCGCAGCACCGCGAAGGCGCGCTCGCCCGCCTCGCGCAATTCCGGGCTCGCCTCCGGCGGAATGCCGGCCTCGAACATCGCCGAATAATAGGCCGGCTCGTTCTTGGCGAATCGCAGATAGGCCTTGCCGACGCGGTCGAATGCCGTGAACACGTCCGGACGGCCGCCGTCCCAGGCCGCCGCAAGCACGGCCTCGAACTGATCGAAGCCGCGCCGCGCCACGTCGGCCAGCAACTCGTCGCGGTCGCGAAAATGCCGGTAGGGCGCCGCCGGGCTGACCCCCGCCCAGCGCGCCGCTTCCGCGAAGGTAAAGCCGGCCGGACCCTTCTCCGCGATCAATTCCAGCGCGGCGCGGATCAAGGCCTCCTTGAGATTGCCGTGGTGATAGCCGCGGGGACCCGAACGTCCGCCTTGCCTGGACCAGCTCATGTGAAGGGCCTTTACATGACTCGGGCCGGGCGCGTCGAATCCGAGCTTGCTGGCTCGCCGCTGGGCCGCCCTCAGGTCCCGATCAGGTCCTGACCGGCGCGCATGGCGATCCGCAGCGCTTTGGGGATGGGCCGCGCCCGGCCGGCGCAGACGAAGGCCACCCGCACATGCGCCTCGACCAGGAGTTCGTCACCCCTGACGATGCGCTGGTGAAGCGTGATCGAAGCGCCCTTCACCTCTTCCGGCGCCGTCGTCACCTCCAGCACGTCGTCCATGCGCGCGGGCTTGAGGAACTCGATCTGCATCGAGCGCACCACGAAGGCGAAGCCCGGCGCCTCCTGCTGCGCCTCTTCGAACAGGGTGCGATGACCGGCACCGAGCAGGCGCAGATGATTGGTGCGTCCGCGCTCCAGGAAGCGCAGATAATTGGCGTGATAGACGATGCCGGAAAAGTCGGTGTCCTCGTAGTAGACGCGAACCGACATGACGTGGCGGCCGCCGCGGATTTCGCCGTCGAGATCAGTGCGAGAAGCGCTGGTCACTTCGAGGCTCCGACCGTGAAGAGCACGCCGCCTGTTCAAGGCCGATCGACGAGACGGCAGTCACGCATCGTCGTCCGTGCCGCCGAACAGGCCGAATTGCGCGGGATCGCGCGTGGGCTCGGCGAGGCCGAGATGGCGGAAGGCGTGCGAGGTCAGGAGCCGCCCGCGCGGCGTGCGCTGGATGAAGCCTTTCTGGATCAGGAACGGCTCGATGATCTCCTCGATGGCATCGCGCGGCTCCGACAGCGCCGCCGCGATGGTCTCGATGCCGACCGGGCCGCCGCCGTAGTTCTCGGCGATGTTGAGGAGGTAGCGGCGGTCCATGGCGTCGAGGCCGGCGGCATCGACTTCGAGCTCGAGGAGCGCGCGATCGGCGGCCGCACGGTCGATCGTGGTTGCGCCGGCGACCAGCGCGAAGTCGCGCACCCGGCGCAGCAGGCGTCCGGCGATGCGCGGCGTGCCGCGCGCGCGCCGCGCGATCTCGTTGGCGCCGTCGGCGGTCATGCCGATGCCGAGCACGCGCGCGCCGCGGTTGACGATCTCCTCGAGCTCGCCTCGGAATAGAAGTTGAGCCGCACCGGGATGCCGAAGCGGTCGCGCAGCGGATTGGTCAGCAGGCCGGCGCGCGTGGTGGCGCCGACCAGCGTGAACTTGGCGAGATCGATCTTGACCGAGCGCGCCGCCGGCCCTTCGCCGATGATGAGGTCGAGCTGGAAGTCCTCCATGGCGGGATAGAGGATTTCCTCCACCGCCGGATTGAGCCGGTGGATCTCGTCGATGAAGAGCACGTCGCGCTCTTCGAGATTGGTGAGCAGCGCGGCGAGGTCGCCGGCCTTGGCGATGACCGGCCCGGAGGTGGCGCGGAAATTCACGCCCAGCTCGCGCGCCACGATCTGCGCAAGCGTGGTCTTGCCGAGACCGGGCGGCCCGACGAACAGCACGTGATCGAGCGCCTCGCGCCGCGTGCGCGCCGCCTCGATGAACACCGCCGAGGTTGGCGCGCGCCTGCTGCTGGCCGATGAACTCGGCGAGCCGCTGCGGGCGCAGCGAGCTGTCCGCGGCGTCTTCCTCGCGGCGTTCCGCCATCACCAGGCGGCGCGGGGTGGTGGTCACCGAACCATCCTCACAGCGTGCGTTCCCGGCTGTACTTGTTGGGCAGCAACTCGCCAATGGCGGCGATCGCCGGCCCGTTGGCGCCGGGCACGATGACGCGGGCGTTGCGGTCGTAATCCCAGATCAGCTCGCGGCAGCTCCCGCACGGCGACACCACCACGATGGTCTGGTCCTTGTCGGCCGGCTCGGGATGGCGCACCGCCACGATGGTCTCGATCCCGGTCTCGCCGCGTCTCGGTCACGGCCTGGCCGAGCGCAACCGCCTCGGCGCACACCGCCATGCGGCCCAGATAGGCATCGAGATTGACGCCGGCATAGACCCGTCCGTCGCGCGTGCGCAACGCCGCGCCGACCTCCTGCCAGTCGTTGCGGTAGCGCCGCTTGATCGCTTCGGTCGCAGCGGTGATCAGTTCCTGGTCGCGATCGCTCAGCATCCGGCAATGTCCGCCTTGGTCATTACGCAAGCTCCTTGAGTCCCGAACCGAATCTCGAAAATGGCGCGAACCGGGCAGGCCCGGAGCGCGCGCGTCATTTCGCAAGCTCCTTCAATCCGAGCCGGATCAGCCGCGCCGTGTCCGCGCCCTCACCGGCGTTGCGCGTGGCTGCCGCGATGGCGGCAGCCGCCTGCGGCTGACCGTAGCCGAGATTGACCAGCGCCGAGACCGCGTCGGCGATCGGCTGCGGGGCGCGTTTGTCCTCGACCGCGCCGGAGAGCCGGATCACCGCGGGATCGACGTCCGCATAGGCCGGGGCTCTTGTCCTTCAGCTCGGTGACGATGCGCTCGGCGACCTTCGGCCCCACGCCGGGCGTGCGCGCCACCATGGCCTTGTCGCGCAGCGCGATGGCGGAGGCGAGGTCGCCGGGCTTGAGCGTGCTGAGCACGGAGAGCGCGACTTTGGCGCCTACGCCCTGCACCGTCTGCAGCAGGCGGAACCATTCGCGCTCGACATCGGAGAGGAAACCGAACAGCCGGATCTGATCCTCGCGCACATGCGTTTCGATCGACAGCGTCGCCGCCTGGCCGGTGCCGGGCAATTCCTGCAGCGTGCGCGCGGAGCAATGCACGAGATAGCCGACGCCGTTGACGTCGAGGACGATGAAATCCTCGCCGTAGCTGTCGATGATGCCCTTGAGCTTGCCGATCATGCCCGAGCCTATTTGGTCGCCACCACCACGGCTGCTCCCGCCATCATGGTGCCGCCGGCGCGGTTGAGCAGACGCATGGCGCGCGTGCTACGAAACAGCGATCGAGCACGCGCCGACGCGATGACGTAAGCGCCGAAAACGACGGTCAGAATGACGACGCTGATACCGGCGAGCTCGATGTAGCCGAACAAGCCGACGCGCGGAAGGTCGATGAGGGTTGGTAACAGCGCGAGGTAGAACGCCACGACCTTTGGATTCCCAAGGTGACGGCGAGGCCGGCGAAGAACAGGCGTGCGTAGCCGTCGCGGCACCCATCGCCTGCCACGTCGCGCGGCTGCGCTGGCGCCGTCCACATACGGTAGGCGAGATAAACCAGATAGCCGGCGCCCGCGTATTTGATGACGAGAAAGACCTCGTGGAAGGTCTGCGCCACAACGGCAAGGCCGAGGATGGCCACGGCGAGCCACACCAGATCGCCCAGGATCAGACCGGCGGCGAACGCGCCCGCCCCGCGGGAGCCTCGACCCACCACCTGCGCGACCAGGGCAGCCACGCCGGGCCCGGGCGACGCGGCAGCCACAAGCAACGTGCTGGCGAACAGGACGAGGCGCGGCAACATCCATGACTGACATCCTCGAACCAACAGGGCCGCAACATAGTCATCCAAAACCGGCGGCAACAGCCACCGCTGAAACGCGCGCTTCTCCAGGACATTCAAGCGCGATCAAGGCGCGCTCGCCTTGAGCACCGCGCTCTGGCGATGATGCGCATGGCACACCGCGATCGCGAGCGCGTCGGCGGCATCGTCGGAGGCCGGATCCGCCTTCGGCAGCAATACGCCGATCATCATGCGGATCTGCGCCTTCTCGCAGTGACCGGCACCCACGATGGTCTTTTTCACCAGATTGGGGGCGTATTCGGCCACCCGCAGCCCGGCAATGGCCGGCACCAGCATCGCGATGCCGCGCGCCTGGCCGAGCTTGAGGGTGGCAGAGGCGTCCTTGTTGACGAAGGTCGCCTCGACGGCTGCTTCGTCGGGCGCATGCTCGGCAACCACGCGCCGCAGGCCGTCGTGGATGGCGAGGAGCCGTATGGCGAGATCCGTGCGCTCGTCGCTGGCGAGCGAGCCGCAGGCGACGAAGCTCAGGCGGTTGCCCTCGATCGTCACCACGCCCCAGCCGGTGCGGCGGAGCCCCGGATCGATGCCAAGGATGCAGATCGGGCGACGCATGACGTCCGTTCATAGCCCGGCGGGCGCTGCAGCCTAGTGCGGTAGATTTGAGGTTGCTGCCATCATGGCCGCGGGCCCCTCGACCGCAGGCCCTTACCCGGCACCGCCAGATGGGCTGGCCGCGTTCAGCCGATCCTATGCGCTCAGCTTCTGCATCAACGCGTCCGAGACCTCGAAATTGGCATAGACGTTCTGCACGTCGTCGTGCTCGTTGAGCGTCTCGATCAGCTTGAACAGCTTCTCGCCCTGCTCGTCGCTCGACCGGCGACGGTGTTCTGCGGCTTCCAGACCAGCGCCGCCTTGCGCGGCTCGCCGAATTTCGCCTCCAGCGCCTTGGCGACCTCGCGCAGCGAATCCTGCGCGGTGTAGATCTCGTGGCCGCTCTCGCTCGACACCACGTCCTCGGCGCCGGCCTCGATCGCGGCTTCCAGCATGGCGTCGGCGCTTGCGACCTTGGCGTCGTATTCGACCACGCCGACGTGGTCGAACATGAACGACACCGCGCCGGTCTCGGCGAGGTTGCCGCCTGACTTGGTGAAGGTCGCGCGCACCTCGCCGGCGGTGCGGTTGCGGTTGTCGGTCAAGCACCTCGACGATGACCGCAACGCCGCCCGGCCCGTAGCCCTCGTAGCGGATCTCGTCATAGTTCTCGGCGTCGCCGCCGGTCGCCTTCTTGATCGCGCGGTCGATGTTGTCCTTGGGCATGTTCTCCGCGCGCGCGGCCATGATTGCGGCGCGCAGGCGCGGGTTCATGGCCGGGTCGGGCAGGCCCATCTTGGCCGACGACCGTGATTTCGCGCGCGAGCTTGCCGAACAGCTTGGATTTGACCTTATCCTGCCGCCCCTTGCGGTGCATGATGTTCTTGAACTGGGAATGACCGGCCATGCGTTGCTCCTCGACGGCTCGCGCCGCGCGGGATAAGCGCGATCGGCGAAGCCGCGGATCATGGATTGTTTGCGCGCCTTATAAGACGCGCCCGGCGGAAAATCCAGAACCGGCTGCGGGCGCAGGTGGTCAGCGAACGCCGCCGGCGTTGCGGATCGGGCCGACGGCGGCTTCGAACCGCTTGCGCAGATCGGCGAGCAGCCGCTCGTTGGTGACGAATTCCCGGTAGCCGTTCGCCACCCTGTAGGAGAACAGCGGCTTGAGCCCGCCGGCGGCGGCACGTCGTTGCGCGAAGAGAACGTTCCGATGCGGCGCTGCTGCTCGGGCGCCAGCACCCAGGTCAGATAGAGCTTGGCGACGTTGGGATGCGGCGCATCCTTGAAGATGCCGGCGGTGGAGTAATAGATCGGGATGGGATCGACTTCGGAGAATACGAATTCGATCGGCTGGCCCGGCCTTCTTGAGATTGAGCACGGTCGAGGTCGTGGCATCGAGCGTGACGAGGTTCGTGCCGGCCGCGACCGAGCGCGAGACGCCGAGATGGCCCTGCACCCAGTTGGGCTGGTTCGCCAGATATTTGTCGATGTAGTCGGCGCCGTATTTCTGGGCGAGGGTGTGAAACAGATAGAGCGTGGCGTCGTCGTCATGCGGATAGCAGGCGATCATCTTGCCGCGAAATTCGGGCTTGAGGAAATCGAGCGCCGACTTCGGCGCTGTCTCCGGCTTCAGCTGTTGCGCGTTGTAGGCATATGACAGCAGGCCGACATACCAGACGATGAACGCCCCGTCGGGATCCTTGAACGACGTGTCGATGGCGTCGAAGCCCTCCGGCCTGAAGGCGAGCATCTTTCCCTGCTGCTTCCAGCGCACGAAGTCCTGCGCGGTCTGGAACAGCACCATGTCGGCTTGCAGCTTGCCGTCCTTGAACTGCTGCTCGATCTTCTGATTCAGCACATTGCTGAAGCCGCCTTCGATGGACACCGTCAGGCCCGGAAACTTGCGCTCGAAGTCCGCGCCAGCGGCTCGTAGTTCGACACCGGGCCGCCGGCATAGATCACGAGCGACTTTTCGTCCTTGGCCTTGGCGTAGAGCTCGTCGAGCGTTTCGGCGTAGCCCGGTGCACAGAGCAGCATGATCGCGGCGGCCATCGGCGGCAGCGCGCGCAAGGCCGTCGGTCGCGTCGCGGCAAGCATTCCGTTCCTCCCCGAGAAGATTTTTGGCGATTGTGCCGCAACGAAGGTCTTAGTCAATCGACGCCGGCCGACGGCGCGCGGGCACGACGCGCCCGCGGCCGTCGGATCGGCGAGATGAACGCTGCTACAGCGCGAGTTGCATCGGCTCCGGGACGTAGTGGAAGCCGTCACCCCGCTTGGCAAGGTGGCCGATGCCGGGCCACGGCAGATGGTAGACGAGCGTCGGCCATGCGCTGCGCCGCGAGCATGTCCATCACCTTGATGCGCGTCTCCACCCCCTGCTTGGGATCGGTGTCGAACGCGACCTCCATGCGCGGCTTCTCGATCAGGATGACGTGGTGCATGAGGTCGCCGACGAGGAACAGCGACTTGCCGCCCGAATTGATCACGAAGCTGGTATGCCCGACCGTGTGTCCCGGCGTGAGCATCGCCTGCACGCCGGGGATGACCTCCTGGCCGTCCTTGTAGAACACGATGCGGTCCCGGTTCGGCAGCAGGTTTTCTTTGGCGGCAAGCGCAGAGCCTTCACGCCGGGGTGCCCGAGCCGCTTGTCGTCGGTCCAGAATTCGAAGTCGGACTGGGCGATGTAGATCTGCGCGTTGGGGAAGTTGCGGCTGCCGTCCGCCGCCATGATCCCGCCGATGTGGTCGATATGCGCGTGCGTGGGAATGACGGCGTCGATGTCGTTGGGATCGATCCCGGACTTCTTGAGATTGGCCGCCAGCTGGCCCATCGCATCGGTGCGTTTCACCGAGCTCATCCCGGTCTCGAACAGCGCCAGCTTGTCGCCGGTGTTGATGACCAGGACGTTCTGGTCGAGCACCACGTTGTTGGTCGGCAGGAAATGATCGCTCATCATCTTGCCGATCTCTTCGGCGGTCGGGCCGCGGAAGGTATTCTTCGGATCGCCGATCGACAGCGGTCCGTCCGACACGACCGTCGCCTCGATGCTGCCGAGCTTGAAACGATAGAATGCCGGGGCCGGCGCGTTGAGCATCGGCGCCTTGGCCTGCGCCACCGACCCATTGCCGAGAACGCCCAATGCAGCGGTCGCGGATGCACCGGTCGAGCAGCCGACGCCGCGATAACGACATGTCTCCCATGACGCCCACTCCCTATGTCCTTATGACTTTTGGGGGCGGACGGTCGTCCGCCCAGAGCCAGACTATAATCCAAAGCGCAGCCGAATTCATCGGCCGCGCGCGCTCGCGCGCGAGCCGAACAGGCGCCATCATCCCCAGAATGTCGGCCGCGTCTCTTCCAACCGGCCGCCCAGACGCACGGCGCGCGATGCGCCGCGCCAGCCCGGTGGCGTCGTCGGTTTCGACCGCAAGCCCGCACAGTGTCGCCGCGCCCATCGCCGGCTCGAAGCGCGCGCCTGAAATCTTGCGCAGGAACCGCATCAGCGGCTCCTCCTTGTCCATCCCGATCACGGAATTGTAGTCGCCGGTCATGCCGACGTCGGACATGAAGGCGGTGCCGTGCGGCAGGATCTGGTGATCGGCGGTCGGCACGTGGGTGTGGGTGCCGACGACGAGGCTGGCGCGGCCATCGCAGAAATGTCCCATCGCCTGCTTCTCGCTCGTCGCCTCGGCGTGGATGTCGACGATGATCGCATCGGCGGACTGCTTGAGCGGACATGCCGCAAGCTCGCGCTCGACCGCGGCGAAACGGATCATCGAGCGGGTCCATGAAGATGCGGCCCATGGCGTTGACGATCAGCACGCGCGCGCCGTTCTTGGCTTCGATCAGCGCGACGCCGCGGCCGGGCGTGCCGGCGGGGAAGTTGATCGGACGAAGCAGCCTGGGCGCGCGCTCGATGAAGACCAGCGCCTCCTTCTGGTCCCAGGAATGATTGCCGCCGGTCACCGCGTCGGCGCCGGCGTCGACGAACTCCTGGTAGATCGCCTCGGTGATGCCGAAGCCGCCGGCGGCATTCTCGCCATTCACCGCGACGAAATCGAGCCGCCAGTCGCGCACCAGCCCGGGCAGACGCTCGAGCAGGACGGCGCGCCCGCTGCGGCCCACGATGTCGCCGATGAACAAGAATGCGCATGCGTTACGTCGCCCGGCAGTCGATGACCTCGTGCTCGGTTAGCACGAGATCGAGGCGAGCGTCGCGGGCGGTCGTCGGCACGCGCGGCGATTTCCTGCGCGGCGAAGGCAATGCCGACGGCGACAACCGGCTTGCGCGCGCGCAGGCGCGTGATCGTCATGTCGTAGTAGCCGGCGCCATAGCCGACGCGATGGCCGCTGCGGTCGAAGGCCAGCAGCGGCACGATGCACGATATCGGGGAAGACCTCGCGCGCATCGGGCCCCGGTTCGCGGATGCCCCAGACTCCCGACGCCAGCGGCTGACCGAAGGAATAGGCGCGCATGGTGAGCGGCTGCCCGCGTCCGGCGACCGCGGGCAGCGCCAGTTGCGCGCCGGCATCCGCGAGCCTGCGCATCAGCGGAATGGGATTGATCTCGCTCTTCAGCGGCATGAAGCCGGAGACGATCGCATCCGCCGCCACGGCGAGCGGAAGCGGCCGCTCGGCGATCGCCTGGGCGGCGGCGGCACGCATGTCGGCCGGCAGGCGCATCGCGGCGCGCGAGCGCTTCGCGGCGGATGGCGGCCTTGGCGTCTGCAATGGAGCTGGAGTCGATGATCCATCGAACGGAAGGAAACAATTCGAAGTGCGGAGCCGCGATGGCCGTTGGAGCGTCGATCCCGGGTTCCCTACGAAAGTAGGTGGGCGCCATGTGACCGAGCCCACGAGCCCGGTCAGGGACAGCTCCCTTGAGGATCGATAAGGCCCCAGGAATATGGCTCCTTACGCGCCTCGCAGCCCCGCTCGACCAATGTAGTGCGTAAGCCCCCGTACCGCCACCCATGAAACGCGATCGTCATCCCATCGGGACGCCGCTCTCCGTGAACCGTCTCGTTGAGGCGCTTGGTGATGTTCTCGATGCGCTCGGCCGCTGCATTGAGCGCGGCGACGACCGCCGTCTGCGTCGCCTGGGTACGATCGGCCGAGGCGACGCTCGCATTCCGCAGCGTCGCCAGCTCCGGCTCGAGCCGCTGCAACTTCTCCTTCGTCTCCGATAGCTGGTCGGCGAGCGTGAGCGCCGCCATGACCGTGAGCCGGGTGTCGCCGATCTCGCCGAAACGGGTGCGCAGCGTGCGCGATGCTCGCGTCCAGATCCTCCGCCAGCGCGCAGGAGACGCGCCTCTTCGCCGTCCTCGCAGGCCATGCGGAACTGGCGGCCGTTGATGGTGACATTGACCTGCGACATGGCCTTCCCCGCCTGACGTTGAGGTCTCTCAGCGCTCGTTCGCTGCGAGCACGGAGCGGATGGTGTCGATGGCGGCATCGAGCCGCTGCGCGACCTCGCGATTGGTGGTTTCCAGCGCCCGCGCGCGGGCGGCAGCGGCGTCAAGCTCCGAGGCGAGGCGCGAACGGTCGGTGCCGAGCGCATGCAGTTGGGCGTCCAGCGTCTGCTCGCCGCGGTCGGCCTCATGCCGACGCTCGACCGCAGCCGCCAGCGCGTCGAGCGCAAGCGCTAGACGTTTGCTGGCCGCGTCGATGGCGCTCGGCTCGGTCATTCTCTCCCCTGATCGGCCAATACCCCCGGATTCGTCAGCCTTGTGGCCGCGAAAATCTTTCGGCTCGGCAAGCGGTTAGAGTGAGAACCCTACGTTGCGTCACAGCGTGCCGTCAACGTGCGACAGGAACTTGTCCCCCTCCTGTGCATGGCGAGCGAGACAACGGCTGGCATTCTTTGACTCCCCTCGCCCGCGTGCTAGAGCCTCGAAGCAGCAACCGCTTGGCCCGCCATGACCAGCCCGAAATCCTCCTTCAGCCGTAGCCGTCGCGCACCGGACACGGCCGCCCCGGGCGATGGCCCAGCGCCGCTCACGCGCGCCCAGCATGACCGCATGGCGAACGCCATCCGCGCGCTGGCGATGGACGCGGTCGAGCAGGCGAAATCCGGCCATCCCGGCCTGCCGATGGGCGCGGCCGACATCGCAACCGTGCTGTTCACGCGCTTCCTGAAGTTCGACCCTGCCGATCCGGCCTGGCCCGACCGCGACCGCTTCGTGCTTTCGGCCGGCCACGGCTCGATGCTGATCTACGCGCTGCTCCATCTCCTCGGCTACGAGGCGATGACGATCGAGGAGATCAAGCGCTTCCGCCAGCTCGGCTCGCTCACGCCCGGCCATCCCGAGAACTTCATCACGCCGGGCGTCGAGACCACCACCGGCCCGCTCGGCCAGGGCCTCGGCAATGCGGTCGGCATGGCGATCGCCGAGCGGCACCTGGCCGCCGTGTTCGGCGAGAAGTCGTCGATCATCACACCTATGTGCTCGCCTCCGACGGCGACCTGATGGAGGGCATCAGCCAGGAGGCGATCGCGCTCGCCGGGCACCTCAAGCTCAACAAGCTGATCGTGCTGTTCGACGACAACGGCATCTCGATCGACGGCCCGCTGTCGCTTGTCCGATTCGGTCGATCAGGTGAAGCGCTTCGAGGCGGCCGGCTGGGCGGCGACCCGCGTCGACGGGCACGACCCCGAGGCGATCGCCGCGCGCAATCGCAGCGGCGCAAGCCTCCGAGCGGCCGTCGCTGATCGCCTGCCGCACCACCATCGGCTTCGGCGCTCCGAGCAAGGCCGGCACCGAGAAGAGCCACGGCTCGCCGCTCGGCGCCGACGAGATCAAGGGCGCGCGCGAACGGCTCGGCTGGCCGGAGCCTGCCTTCGTCATTCCCGCGGATGTCCTTGCGCTGTGGCGCAGCGCCGGGCAGCGCGGGCAAGGCCGCGCATCACAGCCTGGCACGATCGTCTCGAGGCGCTGCGCGTCCGCCCGCCGCGCCGAATTCGAGCGCCGCCTCGAGGGCGAGCTGCCGAAGGACGAGCTCGCCGCGGCGGTGCGTGCGGCGAAGGAGAAGCTCGCCGCAGCGCCGAAGGAGATCGCGACCCGCGCCGCATCCGAGAGCGCGCTCGAGAGCCTGACCGCGGCGGTGCCGGAAATGATCGGCGGCTCCGCCGACCTCACCGGCTCCAACAACACCAGGCCGAAGGGCATGGCGGTGCTCTCCGCCGCCGACTATGCCGGCCGCTTCATCCATTACGGCGTGCGCGAGCACGGCATGGCGTCGGCCATGAACGGCATGGCGCTGCACGGCGGGATCATTCCCTATTCCGGCACGTTCCTGGTGTTCTCCGACTACTGCCGGCCGGCCATCCGGCTGGCCGCGCTCGATGGGCGAGCGCGTCATCCACGTGATGACGCACGATTCGATCGGGCTCGGCGAGGACGGCCCGACCCATCAGCCGGTCGAGCATCTCGCCGCGTTGCGCGCGATCCCGAACCTGCTGGTGTTCCGTCCGTGCGACGCGGTCGAGACCGTGGAATGCTGGCAGCTCGCGCTGCAGAATGCACGACGGCCCGAGCGTGCTCGCGCTTACGCGCCAGAACCTGCCGCAGCTGCGGCTCGGATACGACGACGGCAACCGCTGCGCCGCCGGCGCCTACGAGATCGCGCCGGCCGAGAAAGGATCGCCGAGGTCTCGCTGTTCGCGACCGGATCGGAAGTCGCGATCGCGGTCGAGGCGCGCAAGCTGCTGCGCGAGCGCGGCGTCGCTGCGCGCGTCGTTTCGGTGCCCTGCTTCGAGCTCTTCCGCGCGCTGCCGGCCGCCGAGCGGCAGAAAGTCATCGGCAACGCGCCAGGTCAAGGTCGCGGTCGAGGCCGCGATACGGCAAGGCTGGGACGAGATCATCGGCTCGGACGGCGCTTTTGTCGGCATGACCTGCGTTCGGCGCGAGCGCGCCGGCCAAGGAACTCTACAAGCATTTCGGGATCACGCCGCAGAAGGTCGCCGAGGCGGCGCTGAGCAAACTCGGGAGGACTTAAAGTCGTCGCGGGCGCGATTATCTAAGGTGCATGCCGCCGTGGAAAACGGGCGGCTAAAGGGAGCGAAGGAGTCGGGAATGTCAGTTCGTGTCGCCATCAACGGATTCGGCCGCATCGGCCGCAACGTGCTGCGCGCCATCGCCGAAGCAGACCGCAGCGACATCGAGGTCGTCGCCATCAACGATCTCGCCCCGGTCGAGACCAATGCGCATCTGCTGCGCTTCGACTCCGTGCATGGCCGCTTTCCCGGCGAGGTCAAGGTCGCCGGCGATCGATCAGCGTCGGCAACGGCACGATCAAGGTGACCGCCGATCAAGGACCCGGCGACGCTGCCGTGGAAGGAACTCGGCATCGATATCGCGCTCGAATGCACCGGCATCTTCACCGCGAAGGACAAGGCCGCCGCGCACCTCACCGCCGGCGCCAAGCGCGTGCATCGTCTCGGCGCCCGCCGACGGCGCCGACCTCACGGTGGTCTACGGCGTCAACCACGACAAGCTCACCAAGGATCACAAGGTCGTCTCCAACGCCTCATGCACGACCAACTGCCTGGCGCCGGTCGCCAAGGTGCTCAACGACGCCGTCGGCATCGACAAGGGCTTCATGACCACGATCCACTCCTACACCAACGACCAGCCGTCGCTCGACCAGGTGCACAAGGACCTCTACCGCGCGCGCGCCGCGCGCGCTCAACATGATCCCGACCTCGACCGGCGCCGCCAAGGCCGTCGGCCTGGTGCTGCCGGAGCTCAACGGCAAGCTCGACGGCGTCGCCATCCGCGTGCCGACGCCGAACGTCTCGGTGGTCGACTTCAAGTTCGTCGCCAAGCGCGCGACCATCGAAGGACGAGATCAACGGCGCCGTCAAGCGCGCCGCCGACCAGCAGCTCAAGGGCATCCTCGGCTACACCGAGGCGCCCAACGTCTCGAGCGACTTCAACCACGATCCGCACTCGTCGATCTTCGCACATGGACCAGACCAAGGTGATGGACGGCACGCTGGTGCGGGTGATGTCGTGGTACGACAACGAATGGGGCTTCTCGAACCGCATGGTCGATACCGCGGTTGCGATGGGCAAGCTGATCTGATCGCCAGCCTGCGATGACGACTGATCTTGCCGTCGCGATCGTATCGGTTCCCGTCAGGGATCAGACGCGCGCCCGCAGCGGCATTGCCACGTTGCGCGCCACCGACGGCAACGGACGGGTGTCGACCTCACACGCAGGCCGATAATCATGTTCCGCACGCTCGACCAGGCCGACGTCAAGGGCAAGCGCGTGCTCCTTGCGCGTCGATCTCAACGTGCCGGTCGAGAACGGCAAGGTCGCGGACGCGACCCGCATCGAGCGCGTCGCGCCGACCATCAGCGAGATCGCCGACAAGGGCGGCAAGGTGATCCTGCTCTCCCATTTCGGGCGTCCCAAGGGACGCGATCCGACGCAGTCGCTGAAGCCGTTCGCGCCGGCGATCGCGCGACGTCCTCAAGCGGCCGGTCGCGTTCGCCGAGGATTGCGTCGGCGAAAAGGCCGCGGCGGCGATCGACGCGATGAAGCCGGGCGACATCCTGTGCCTGGAGAACACCCGCTTCCACGCGGGCGAGGAAAGCAACGACCCGGCCTTCGTCGATCGAGCTCGCGGCGCTCGGCGACATCTTCGTGAACGACGCCTTCTCGGCGGCGCACCGCGCGCATGCCTCGGTCGAAGGGCTCGGCCGCAAGCTGCCGGCCTATGCCGGCCGCACCATGCAGGCCGAGCTCGACGCGCTCGACCAAGGCGCTGGAGACGCCGACGCGGCCGGTGGCGGCCATCGTCGGCGGCGCCAAGGTGTCGACCAAGCTCGACCTGCTCGGCAACCTGCTCGCCAAGGTCGATGTGCTGATCATCGGCGGCGGCATGGCCAACACCTTCTCTGGCCGCGCTCGGGCATGCCGTCGGCAAGTCGCTGTGCGAGCACGATCTCTGCCGCACCGCGCGCGAGATCCTGGCCAAGGCGAAGGCCAAGGGCCGCGAGATCGTGCTGCCGGTCGACGCCGTGGTGGCGCAAGGAGTTCGCGGCGAACGCGCCCTCGCGCGTGGTCGCGGTCGACAGCGTGGCTCCCGACGAGATGATCCTCGACATCGGCCCGCGCAGCATCGAGCATGTCGTGCTCCGTGCTGGCCCGGGTGAAGACTCTGGTCTGGAACGGGCCGTTCGGGGCCTTCGAGCTCGAGCCGTTCGACACCGGCACGGTCGAGGTCGCCGAAGCCGCAGCGGAACTCACGGCCGCCGGCAAGCTTGTCAACGGTCGCAGGCGGCGGCGATACGGTCGCGGCGCTCAACGCGCGCCGGCGTGGCCGACCGGTTCACCTACGTCTCGACCGCCGGCGGCGCCTTCCTCGAATGGCTGGAGGGCAAAACCCTGCCCGGGGTCGAGGTGCTCCGGGCAAAATGACGGTCGATATTTCGGGTCATCACCCCTTTGCCAACGGCACGGAGAGGCGGCAAAACTCGACGCAGATCCCAAACACGACGGAGGAGGCTCGATGAACCTCGCTGAGCTTAACAAGGTCGCCGAGGCCATGGTCGCGCCCGGCCGCGGCATCCTCGCCGCCGACGAGATCGTCCGGCACCATCAAGAAGCGCTTCGACGCGATCGGCGTCGAGATCGACCGCCGACAGCCGCCGCGACTACCGCGAGTTCCTGTTCCGCTCGTCCGAGGCGATGTCGAAATACATTTCCGGCGTCATCCTCTACGACGAGACCATCCGCCAGAACGCCAAGGACGGCACGCCGCTGGTCAAGGTGATCGAGACGGCGGGCGCGCTGCCCGGCATCAAGGTCGACAAGGGCACCAAGCCGCTGCCGTTCTGCCCGGGCGAGGTGATCACCGAGGGCCTCGACGGACTGCGCGAGCGGCTCGCCGAATATCGCCGGCTCGGCGCCAAGTTCGCCAAGTGGCGCGCGGTGATCGACATCGGCGCCGGACATCCCGAGCTACGCCGCGATCATCGACCAACGCGCATGCGCTCGCGCGCTACGCCGCGCTCTGCCAGGAGGAGCGGCATCGTGCCGATCGTCGAGCCGGAAGTGCTGATGGACGGCGACCACGACGTCGACCGCTGCTACGTCGATCACCGAATGGGTGCTCAAGACCGTGTTCGAGCAGCTCTACTACCAGAAGGTCGCGCTCGAAGGCATGGTGCTCAAGCCCAACATGGTGATCGCCGGGCAAGAAGGCCGAAGAACCGCGCCGGCGTCGAGGAGGTCGCCGAGAAGACCGTGAAGGTGCTCAAGGCCTGCGTGCCGGCCGCCGTGCCCGGCATCGCGTTCCTCTCCGGCGGCCAGTCGGACGAGGAGGCGACCGCCCATCTCGACGCCATGAACCAGATCGGCGACCTGCCCTGGCAGCTCACCTTCAGCTACGGCCGCGCGCTGCAGGCCGCGCCGCAGAAGGCCTGGTCCGGCAAGGCGAAAACGTCGCCGCCGCGCAGCGCGCCTTCGCCCACCGCGCCATGATGAACAGCCTCGCCGCTCGGGGCCAGTGGAAGCAGGATTTGGAGAAGAAGGCGGCGTAAGCGGCACTCACGCTCCGATCGACGTCCGAACCTTCGCAGACTCCAGCGCGGATGCCGCTGTTGCCGCTGTGGCGAACCGCCGGCAGGTCGCGCGCGCATCCCGGCCTGCGGTCGGGTGGCGCGCCGACAACAGCAAACGCCCGCTCGGTGGCGAAAAAGAACGAGGGAGAAAGGCCATGTCACGGTCGTTCCTGCGCGGTATTGCCGTTGCTTTCGCCCTTGCCGCGCTGCTGCTTTGCGGGCGGGGGCAGGCCGAAGATTATCCGACCCGCCCCATCACCATCATTGTGTCGCTTGGCCGCCGGCACCGGGATGGATACCGCGGTGCGCCTCTATGGCGAGAGACTTGCGCAGCGCCTCGGCCAGCCGGTTGTGATCGAAAATCGGCCGGGCGGCGCCGGCGTCATCGCCGGCGAGACCATCGCCAAGGGCACGCCCGATGGCTATACGCTCGCAGTCGCGACCAGCGCTGTCATGGCGATCCGACCGACGCTGTTCAAGCAGCGGCCGTTCGATCCGATCACGGACTTCGTGCCGATCTCGCACTACGTGAAATCGCCGTTCGTTTTCATCGTCAACCCGTCGCTGCCGGTCCACTCCGTCCTCGAGTTCATCAAATACGCCAAGGAGCGCCGGGCCAAATCAGCTACAGCTCCTCCGGCATCGGCGGAGCGCCCCATTTGACGGCGGAGTTGCTGAAACAGAAGTTCGGGTTCGACATGGCCCACGTGCCGTATCGAAACAGTCCGCAATCGATCGCGGACGTCGCCGCCGGGCATGTGGCCGCATCGGTCGCCGAGGCGGGCGCATCGCTGCCGCTGATCAGGGACGGGAAGTTGCGCGCGCTTGCCGTCACCTCCGCCACGCGCTTCCCCACGTTGCCGGACGTTCCGCCGATCGGCGAGGCGGTCGGAATGCCGGAGCTGGAGGCGGTGTCCTGGCATGTGATCTTCGCCCGCCACGACACCCCGCGAGAGATCGTGAACAGGCTGCACGACGAGATGAAGAGCATCATGGCCACCCCCGACATGCAGCAGAAGATCATGCAGATCGGCCTCATTCCGCATGACACCCCATCGGTCGAAGGTATTCAGCGCTACATCAAGGCGGAGACGGAGAAGTGGGGGACGTTGGTTCGGCAGCTAGGATTGGAGGGCTCGCAGTAAAGCGGCAGGAGTGACCAGCGCCCGCCGACCGGCGCCGGCTCCGGCCGCGGCGCGCGAGCCTTTACTCTCTCGTAGGGTTGAGGAGTGTATAAACGCCCCCAAACCGCCCGATTGCAGGGGCAATCGATCTCCATGGCCTCCTCACAGAAACCGGCCGAACCGAGGCGCCCGGCCCGCGGCTCTATCTCGTGGCTCCCGCAGGATCCTGGCAGGAGCTCGCAGATCAGCTTGCGGAGGCGCTCGGCGCGGCCGACATCGCCGCCGTCCTGCTGCGCCTGCCCGCAGACCGACGACGCGCGGCGCGGGTCAATCACGTCAAGGCGCTTGCGCCGACGGTGCAGAACAAGGGCGCGGCGCTGCTGCTCGACGGGCATCCCGAGCTCGCCGCCCGCGCGGGCGCCGACGGGTCGCATCTCGAGCGGGATCGATGCGCTCAGGGAGCGCAATCGCGACGCTCAAGCCGGCGCGCATCGCCGGCTGCGGCGGGCTGGAGACCCGGCACGACGCCATGGTCGCCGCCGAAGCCGGCGCCGACTACGTCATGTTCGGCGAGCCGGACGCGAGCGGCAGCCGTCCCTCCTTCGAAGCGATCGCGCAGCGCGGTGGCGTGGTGGGCGGAAGTGTTCGAAATTCCCTGCGTCGGCATTTGCCGCCTCGCTTGAGGAGGTCGAGCCGCTCGCCGCGGCCGGCGCCGATTTCATCGCGGTGGGCGACTGCGTGTTCGGTGCCGGGCATGGCGCCGCCGCGGCGGTCGCGGACGCGGCACGACGGCTGGCGATTGCTGAGACGGCGGCATGAGTACCATGGGGCGCACTGCGGCTGGCATCGTGAGCTTGGCTCTGTGGGCGGGGTTGATGTCGTCCGGCGCTCGCACAGACGCCGACCCAGCTCAGCCCGCCGGCGCCGGCGCCGACACCGCCCGCGAGCCAAGCCGGCGGCCAAGCCCGCCCCGAGCAAACCGGCCGCGACGCCCAATCGAGCAAGCCCGCACCGACACAAGCGGCGCCGGCATCGGCCAGCCCCGGCGCGACCTCGACATGGCTTATGGCGCGTTCCAGCGCGGCCACTACGTCACCGCGTTTTCGATCGCGACCCAGCGGGTCGAGCGAGCAGAACGACGTCAAAGCGATGACGCTGCTCGGCGAGCTCTATGCCAACGGGCTGCGGCGTCGAGCGCGACGACAAGAAGGCCGCCGAATGGTACGGGCTGGCGGTCGAGCGCGGCGACCGCGAGGCGATGTTCGCGCTCGCCATGTTGCAGCTTGGCGGGCGCACCGGCGCCGGCAATCGCGAACAGGGCGGCAAGCTGCTCGCCGCCGCCGCCAAGCTCGGGCACGCCGCCGCCGCCTACGATCTCGGCCTGCTGTACCTCGAGGGCCAGATGTTTCCGCAGGATTTCGGCCGCGCGGCCGAGCTGTTCCGCAGCGCCGCGCAGGCCGGCACTCCGGAGGCCCAATACGCGCTCGCGACCCTCTACAAGGAAGGCCGCGGCGTGGACGAAGGATTTGACCGAGGCGGCTCGCCTCCTCGCCGCGGCTGCGCGCGCCGACAACACCGATGCGCAGGTCGAATATGCCATCGCGCTGTTCAACGGAACGGGCGTCGCCGAACGAACGAGCGGCTGGCGGCGACACTGTTGGCGAAGGCCGCACGCAAGGGCAACCCGATCGCGCAAAACCGCCTCGCCAATATTCTTGCGGTCGGACGCGGCGCTGCAAGCCAACGCGGTGGAGGCGGTCAAGTGGCACATCATCGCCAAGGCCGGCGGCGTGAGCGATATTCCGCTCGACGCATTCGTGCAGAAGCAGACGCCGGAGATCCGTGACGCCGGCGAGAAGGCGGCGAAGCCCTGGCTCGACGCGCTCAAGGAGCAGCGCGAGTCACGCTCTTGACGTGGACGCGCTCTGCGGGCAGACCCCTGCTCTCATCTCGCGCCAGCGCGCGGGCACCCAGGAAACATCGCCAGGCCAGCGCGCCAGTCGCGCACCCCATGCTCCGCTCCGCCCTCCTCAACGTGATGATCAAGGCCGCGCGCAAGGCGAGCCGCACGCTCAAGCGTGATTTCGGCGAGGTCGAGCACCTGCAGGTCTCGCTCAAGGGGCCGGCCAATTTCGTCACCGCGGCCGACCGGCGCGCCGAGGAGATCATGCGCGAGGAGCTCGAGCAGGCGCGTCCCGGCTACAGCTTCGTCGGCGAGGAAGGCGGGTGCGGCGAGGGCAGCGACAAGACCCACCGCTGGATCGTCGATCCGATCGACGGCACGATGAACTTTCTGCACGGCATCCCGCACTTTGCGATTTCGATCGCGCTCGAGCGCGAAGGCACGATCGTCGCCGGACTTGTCTACAATCCCGCGACCGATGAGCTGTTCACCGCCGAGCGCGGCAAGGGCGCCTTCCTCAACGATCAACGACTGCGGGTGGCGGCGCGCAGACGGCTCGGGGACGCGGTGGTCGCCTGCGCGCTCCCCACCCCAGCCGCGGTGATGTGGAGCTTTCGCGCAGCGAGCACACCGCGGTGCAGAACAAGGTTGCCGGACTGCGCCGCTTCGGAGCCGCCGCGCTCGATCTCGCCTGGGTCGCCGCCGGGCGCGTGGATGCCTATTGGGAGCGCGGCCTCTCGCCGTGGGATATGGCCGGCGGCATCGCGTTGGTGCGCGAAGCCGGCGGCTTCGTCACCGATCTCGACGGGCGCGAAGACATGATCAAGACCGGCGGCATCCTCGCGGGCAACGAGGACATCCACCGCGAACTGCTGCGAACGCTGAAGGACGCACGCAAGACGACGTCGATCGCTTCGCCCGCTCCGGCGTGAGACCGAGCGGTCAGCGTTACGTCTACGGCTTCACCCCGTTGGTGGTGGTCGCCACGCACCTGCAGTCCATACAGCGGGTTGCCTGGCAAGTCGGACAGCATTCGCCCTAAGGGTGGCGCGGCTCGGAGTCTGGGATGGCGGCGCCGCGGCGCCTGCGGCGGGACCAGCCGCGCCAAAGGGTGGACCGGCGGCGGAGTTCCCGGCGGCGGCAGCCGTGGTTCTTCCTTCCGCCGCGTCCGTGCCTTATTGTCAGGCGAATTAGGGGCGCTGATCCCATCACCATGGCGCAAGACATCGACCCATTCAAGCTTTCGTCGCCCCGGATCTTTCTCGTCCGGATGGTGGTGTTTCTGATCGCTGTGCGCGCTCGTCGTGATCGTGCTGTACCGGCAGATCTGGGCCGCTTTTCTCGCCAATCCCGGGCTCAATGCGCTGATCATCGGCGGTGCTCGGCATCGGCATCGCGCTCGCCTTCCGGCAGGTCATCCGGCTGTTCCCCGAGATCGATTGGGTCAACGGATTCCGGCTCGCCGACCCCGGCCTCGCGGTCGAACGTCCGCCGGTGCTGCTCGCGCCGATGGCCGTGCTGCTGCGGCGACCGCATCGGCCGCATGGCGATCTCCTCGCAGATGATGCGCGGCATCCTCGATTCGATCGCGGCCCGGCTGGACGAAGCGCGCGACATGTCGCGCTACATGACCGGCCTGCTCGTCTTCCTCGGCCTGCTCGGCACGTTCTGGGGCCTGATCGAGACCGTCGGCTCGGTCGGCAATGTGATCAACACCCTCAAGCCCGGCGGCGACGCCGGCGCGATCTTCGAGTCGCTCAAGGAGGGCCTCGCCGCGCCGCTCAGCGGCATGGGCATCTCGTTCTCGTCCTCGCTGTTCGGACTAGCCGGCTCGCTGGTGCTCGGCTTCCTCGACCTGCAGACCAGCCAGGCGCAGAACCGCTTCTATACCGAGCTGGAGGACTGGCTCTCCACCACCGTGCGCGATCTCGGCGTCGGGCGGCGACGGCGATGGCGATGCCGGCGCGGCGCGGTCGGCGCGTTCCGGGCGATCTGAGAGTGGCGATCGAGCGGCTGCGGGAGGCGATCACCGACGGCGGCTCGAACCGGGCGACGACCACCGCCATGGCCAATCTCGCCGAAGCGATACAGGGGCTGGTCCACCACATGCGCACCGAGCAGCAGATGATCCGCGACTGGGTCGATTCCCAGGCCCAGCAGCATCGGGACGTCCGCCGTCTGCTCGAAATTCTGGTGCGCGAGGACGTGAACAAGTAGGGCCCACAAGCCTGCAGTAGGACCCAATGGCTCTCGCACGCGCGCGCCGCGACAGCGGCATGAATTATTGGCCGGGCTTCGTCGACGCGCTGTCGACGCTGGTGCTCGGCATCATCTTCCTGCTCACGATATTCGTGGTCGTGCAGTTCTATCTGACCCAGGAAGTCACCGGCAAAGACACCGCGCTGAGCCGCCTCACGGCCCAGATCGCGCAGCTCACCGGAGCTGCTCTCGCTGGAGAAGACCGGCAAGGTGAGCCTCGAGGAACAACTGGCCTCGCTGCGATCGAGCCTGGCCGGCGCCGAAGGCGAGCGCGACCGCTACAGAGGTCTTTACGAAGGCATCGGCAGCGGGGCCGCGGATGCGCAGGGCAAGGCCAACGAGCTCAGCGGGCAGCTCGATTCGGAGAAGCGGCTCACCGCCCGCGCGCTGGCGCAGGTCGAGGTGCTCAACCAGCAGATCGCGGCGCTGCGGCGCCAGCTCTCGGCGCTCGAAGACGCGCTCGACGCGACCGAGAAGAAGGACAAGGAGTCGCAAGCCCGCATCGCCGATCTCGGCCAACGCCTCAACGTGGCACTGGCCCAGCGGGTGCAGGAGCTCTCGCGCTACCGCTCCGACTTCTTCGGACGGCTGCGCGCGATCCTCGGCAACCGGCCCGACATCCGCATCGTCGGCGACCGCTTCGTGTTCCAGTCGGAAGTATTCTTCGATACCGGCAAGTCCACGCTCGACAAGCCGGAGGGCCGCGCCGAGCTCGACGCGCTCGCCAGCGCGCTGCTCGAACTGGAAAAGAAGATACCGGGCGAGATCGCCTGGGTGCTGCGTGTCGACGGCCATACCGACGTCCGGCCGATCAACAGCCCGCAATTCAAGAACAACTGGGAGCTCTCGGCCGCGCGCGCGATCTCGGTCGTGCAATATCTCATCGGCAAGGGCGTCTCGCCGCAGCGGCTGGTCGCCGCAGGCTTCGGCGAATTTCAGCCGATCGATTCCGACAAGACCGATGAAGCCTTCAGCCGCAATCGCCGCATCGAGCTGAAGCTGACGGAGCGGTGAGCGGCCCTGCCTTCACGCTACGCCCCTATGCGCCCGCCGACGAGGACGCGGCGATCGAGCTGTGGCAGCGCACCTGGCAGCTCGCTTATCCGCCGCATCGATTTTGCGGCGCGGCTGGACTGGTGGCGCGAGCGCTGGCGGCTCGAGCTCGTGCCGGCAGCGACGATCACCGTGGCCGAAGCCGACGGAAAGATGGTGGGCTTCGTCACCGTCGATCCACGCACCTTCGATCTCGATCAGATCGTCGTGGCGCCGGAGGCCTGGGGAGTGGGCGTGGCTTCAGCCCTGATGGCGGAGGCCAAGCGGATCTCTCCGGCGGGCCTCGATCTGTACGTCAACACCGACAATGCCCGCGCCATCAGCTTCTATGAGAAGCATGGCTTCGGCATTTCCGGGGAAGCGCTCAATTGGCGCTCGGGCGCGCCGGTCCACAAGATGAGCTGGCGGCCGCCGTCGTCCTGAGCAAAGCGGATCGCTGTCGCCGAAGCCGGCGCATGCAGCGCACCGGCGACGAACAGCAATGACTTCAGCTTTGGAACTGCAGACGTGCGAGGCGCGCGTAAAGGCCCCCGGCGGCGGCGAGCTTCTCGTGCGTGCCCTGCTCGACGATGCGGCCCGCCTCCATCACCAGAATGCGGTCGCAGGAGAGCACGGTCGCAAGCCGGTGCGCGATGACGAGCGTGGTGCGGTCCGCCATCAGGCGCTCGAGCGCGGCCTTCACCAACGTTTCGCTCTCGGCATCGAGCGAGGACGTGGCCTCGTCGAGCAGCAGAAGCGGCGCCTCGCGCAGGATGGCGCGGGCGATGGCGATGCGCTGGCGCTGGCCGCCCGAAAGCGTCACGCCGCGCTCGCCGACCGGGGTGTCGAACTTTGCGGCAGCCGCGCGATGAACTCGACGGCGTGCGCAAGCTCGGCCGCGCGCTGGACCTCGGCATCGCTCGCATCCGGGCGGCCGAAGCGGATGTTCTCGCCGATCGAGGCGGCAAAGATCGCGGTGTCCTGCGGCACCAGCGCGATGCGCCGGCGCAGCGCAAGCGGATCGACATCGACGAGCGGCACGCCGTCGAACGTAATCACGCCCGACGTCGGGATCGTAGAACCGCAGGATGAGATGAAAGATCGTGCTCTTGCCGGCGCCCGAAGGACCGACGATCGCGACCTTTTCACCGCGCCGCACTCGAAACGATACGCCGTCGAGCACGAGGCTCTCCGGCCGCGACGGATAGGCGAAAGCGGACATCCGCGAAGGCGATCTCGCCGCGCGGCGGTTCCGGCAGCGCGGCTGGCCGCGCCGGCGGCTACGATCACCGGCCGCACGCGCAGGATCTCGAACAGCCGCTCGGCCGCGCCGGACGCCTGCGAGATCTCGCCCCACACCTCCGAAAGCTGGCCCAGCCCGGCGGCGGCGAACACGGCGTAGAGCACGAACTGGGACAGCCGCCCGGCGCTCATGCGGCCGGCGAGCACGTCCTGCGCGCCGACCCAGAGCACCACGACCACGCTGGCGAACACGAGAAAGATGGCGATCGCGGTGAGGATGGCGCGGGCCCGGATCGAGTCGCGCGCGGCGACGAAGGCGCGCTCGACCGCGGCGCCGAAACGGCTGTTGCGCCAGCGCCTCGTTGGTGAAGGCTTGCAGCACGCGCACCGCGCCGATCAGTTCGGATGCATAGGCGGTGGCGTCGGCGAGCGTGTCCTGCGCCGCGCGCGAGCGCCGGCGCACCGCGCGGCCGAAGCCGTAGAGCGGCAGCACGATCACCGGGATCGCCGCGAGCACAAAGGCGGAAAGCCTGCGGGCTCGTCACCACCATCATGGCGGTCGCGCCCGACGAACAGAACGACGTTGCGCAACGCAACGGAAATCGAGGCGCCGACCGCGGCCTTGATCTGCGTGGTGTCGGCGGTGAGCCGCGAGATCAGTCTCGCCGGTCTTGGCCGCATCGAAGTAGGCGGGCGAGAGCGAGATCAGATGGCCGAACACGCCCTCGCGCAGGTCGGCCACGATCCGCTCGCCCAGCGTGGTGACGAGATAAAAGCGCGCCGCGCTCGACAGAGCGAGCACGGCCACGATGCCGATCAGGACGGTGAAATAGCTGTCGATCAGGCTCGCACCCTCGCTGCGCGAACCCGAAATCGATCATCCGCCGGACCGCGATCGGCACCACCAGTGTCGTGATCGCCGCGATCACGAGGACCACCAGCGCCGCGATCGCTCGCCAGCGATAGCGGGCGAGGTAGGGCATGAGCGACAGCAGCGGCCGGAGCTTGCGGCGCTCCGTCGGCTCGGGCGCGGTGGGCTTGTCCGGCTGCTCGATCGCAGAGCCGGCCGCCCGCGCGGCGTCTCGCTCGATGACGTTCATCTCACCCGGCCCCTACCGACTTTGGCCGAAACCGGACCAAAGCGGCGCGACATTGCCCCGCTGGGCAGCAGGTGGCAATCGGCTGTTTTCAAATCTGCCTCCTCGGCGCGGCCGTGTCGAAGCGGATTTCCCGCACGCGATGCGCCGGGAACACCGGGGAGCGGGGCTTTCGACGAGCGGCGATCGAGCAGCAGCGAATACGGGTGTGACAGCATGTCCGGCCATTCGCTGTGCGGTCGCTGCGGCCCGTTGCCCGAGTTCCGCCGGGGCACCGCGAGCGTCAGGCTTATGCCTTGTTTCGTCCGGGCCGCCCGCGTTATAGAGCCGCGACTTTCGATCGACCTGTACGCGCGTGCAAGACGCGCAGGATGAGCGCCATGAAACCTGACCTGCATCCGGACTATCACACCATCAAGGTGGTGATGACCGACGGTACCGAATTCACCACCCGCACCACCTGGGGCAAGGAAGGCGACACGCTGCGCCTCGATATCGATCCCAAGTCGCACCCGGCCTGGACCGGCGGCCAGCAGCAGCTGCTCGATCGCGGCGGCCGGCTCTCGCGCTTCCAGAAGAAGTTCGCGGGCATCGGCGCCAAGAAATAACGCCCGGGCTTATTCGACGAAGTGCCGCGCATGGTCGCGCTGCGCACTGGCGTGCCGCACCGACTTCATTCATGCTCGAAGGCGGCCCTCAGCAGACCGAGCTGCCGCTCCACCGGGTTGCCGCGGTCGGCGCGGGGCGGGGACGCGTGGATCGTGGTATCGAGGCGGCGGACCGCGTTTTGCAGCGTCTTTGAGCGCTGGATCAGCGCCCGCAGCCGCTCCGGCAGCAGCTTTATGTTTTGCTCATCGGCGTGCTCCGCGACCGAGAGCTTGACCTTGGCCTTTTCCTTGTTGGCCTGGGCAAGCGACATCTCGCCCTCCTTGACGGCCCGATGGAGCAGAAGCCAGGACGCCAGCTGCATCAGCCGCGTGGTGAGCCGCATGCTTTCGGTGGCATAAGCGAGCGCGCCGTTGCGCGAGAGCTTCTTCGATCCTGCCGTCCCGGCCCGTCGAGATAGGCCGCGGTCTCCTCGACCAGTGCCATGCCATCGCGGAACAGGTCGGCAAAGGCCTGTGAGCCCGCCAACCTCGCGCCGAACCACACGGCCCCGTTGGCCGACTTCTCGGACATCGTTTACGCCTCACACTACGCGCGGATTTTTAACTTTTGCGCCAGCCCCTGGCGAGACCGGAACCATGGCGCAGGCGAGGACCCGCTGTCCAGCGCGCGCGAAAACAAGCCTCGGATATAGTTTCCGAGGTATTATAGTATGGCAGAGATTGGCGCTGGAGCGCTCGGGGTTCGCGACGGAGGAGCCGGAGGGGAACGTCGGGCGGCAGACTGGCACGCCTGCGTCCCGGCTTCCGACACTGGCGTCGTTCAAAAAGAGCCGCCATTGCCGGCGGCTCAAAGTCTAAACAGGGAGGCGTCAAACAGAGTGGACAGGAGCCACTCGATGTCCAGAAGATGGACGCATGCAGTAATGGTCGCGAAAGCTTAACAGGGCCTTAAACTTTGCAATAAATCGGCAAGTCGGCCGGCACCACGCCGGTGTGCACGCAACAATGCCGCCACGTAGACGCGTCATGAATGCTGCGACGTGCGTTCCCCTACTTCTTGAAGAACTGATCGGCCACGTTGCGTGAGCCTTGCTTGCTTGCGATCGCGGCCTGCAGGCGGCCGATTTCCCCGTTCAACAGCGCGATGCGCTCCTCGAGTTCGCGGATCGAGAGCAGCGCCAGATCCTGCCCGATCTCGTGGACGATCTTCTTCTTCGGGCGGTCGTCATCGTCGTTGGCCGGCATCGCTCGCCTCCAATGGGAAGGCCCAAAAATAGCGGCGCGCGCAGCGGTTGTCACACGCCGGGCCGCCGATTAGACAGACGCGCACCAGCATTTCAGGGCATCGCACGGAAAGCGACCCGAGAGTGGCCAAGAGGATCCGTTTCGATGCCCGCACTGCCCGCGCAGATGACCGTGATCGCCATCCGTGCCCCCGGCGGGCCGGACATGCTCGTGCCGGAGCAGCGCCCGCTGCCGCAGCCGGCGCGAAGGCGAGGTGCTGGTGAAGGTCGCTGCGGCGGGGGTCAACCGGCCCGACGTCATGCAGCGGCAGGGCCTCTATCCGCCGCCGCAGGGCGCGCCCGACATTCCGGGTCTCGAAATCGCCGGCGAAGTCGTGGCGCTCGGCGCCGGCGTCAAGCGCGTGGAAGCTGGGCGACAAGGTCATGGCGCTGGTGGTCGGCGGAGGCTATGCCGAATACTGCCTGGCGCATGAAGGCCACTGCCTCGCGGTGCCTCCCGGGCTCACACTGGTCGAAGCCGCCGCGATCCCGGAAACGTTCTTCACGGTCTGGCACAACACGTTCGAGCGTGGCCGCCTGCAAGGCGGGCGAAACGCTGCTGGTGCATGGCGGCTCATCCGGCATCGGCACGGCCGCGATCCAGCTCGCCAAAGCCTTCGGCGCGCGCGTGATCACCACCGCGGGGTCGGCGGAGAAATGCGAGGCTTGCCGCAAGCTCGGCGCCGACCTGGCGGTTAACTACAAGGCTGAAGATTTCGTGGCGGCGACCAAGGCCGCGCACCGGCGGCAGCGGCGCCGACGTCGATCCTCGACATGGTCGGCGGCGACTATATCGAGCGCAACTACGAGGCCGCGGCGGTCGACGGGCGCATCGTCCAGATCGCCTTTCAGGGCAGCCCAAGGCACGGTCGATTTCCGCCGCCTCATGCTCAAGCGCCTGACCCACACGGGCTCGACGCTGCGCGCGCGCTCGGTCGCGGACAAGGCCGCGATCGCGCGCGGCGTCGAGGAGCAGGTGCTGCCGCTCATTGCCGCGGGCAAGGTCCGACCGGTGATCGACAGTACCTTCCCGCTCGCGCAAGCCAGCGCCGCGCATGCCAGCATGGAAAGCGAGCACTCACATCGGCAAGATCGTGCTGGTGGTCTGAGCGGCCGCTGCCTTGGCGTCGGCGCATTGCATTCGCCCTGCATGCCGGGGCCGGCGTGACGACCCGATCCTGATCGCGCATGGCTCCGCCCCTCAGGACGGCCGGCGACAGCCGGACCGCGCTCGCCGCAGCGCGCGGCGGCTGGCCGATGGCGCGCGGTAATCGCTTGAATTTCTTGCACTTATGCCGCCAGCCAGCTACTCAAAGCGGGGCTTTGGGGCCCTTTCCGGTCGCGCGGGTCGCGAAATCGACGTAAAGTTGGCTAGCGTCAGCCCGCGCGCGGAACTGCGTCAGTCCGGCGAAGCTGGGGTCGACAGGGGTGAAGCTGGGAGGACGTCGGTTGCATTTGGTCCGCGCCTGCCTGGCGGCCATGCTGGCCATGCTCGTGGTCGGCCTCTCGCCCGTGCGTGCGGTCGAGGCGATCAACGTGCGCACCGACGCGCGCGCGATCGATCTCACCGACGCCGCCGAGCGCCATCGCACCGAGGCCGACCGCATCCTGGTTTCGGCCGCGCCCGGGCCCGACGGCATCATCCGGCGCATGGACGTGCGCGCGCGCGAGGGCAACACCAACTGGGCGGTGTTCGCGCTCGCCAATTCCGGCGACGAGCAGATCGACCGCCTGATCGTCGTGCCGCACTACCGCATGGTCGGCTCCGGCGTGTTCTGGCCCGACCTCGGCCTCTCGCGCGTCGTCAGCATCACGTCGAGCGGCGAGCGCCCGGACCGGCAGGACAGCGCCACCGCCGACGTCTTCCGCATCACGCTCGATCCCGGCAGCGGTCATGACCTACGTGGCTGGAGCTGCGCACCGACAAGCTCACCCAGCTCTATCTGTGGGAGCCGGACGCCTACAAGGACAAGGTCAACAGCATCACGCTCTACCACGGCATCGTCATCGGGATCGCCGGGTCTGCTGGCGCTGTTCCTGACCATCCTGTTCGTGGTGAAGGGCAGCGTCATGTTCCCGGCCGCCGCCGCGCTCGGCTGGGCGGTGCTGGTCTATATCGGCATCGACTTCGGCTTCTGGGGCAAGGTGTTCGCACATGTCGCCGGGCTCGAGCAGATCTGGCGCGCGTCGGGCGAGGCGATCCTGGCGGCGACGCTGGTCGTGTTCCTGTTCGCCTATCTCAACCTCAACCGCTGGCACGTGCGCTACGCCCATATCACGCTCGGCTGGCTCGCCTTCCTGGCGGCGCTGGTCGCGCGTCGCGCTGTTCGATCCGCCGATCGCCTCCGGCATCGCGCGGCTCTCGCTCGTTGCCGTCGCGGTGCTCGGCTTCGGCCTCGTGATCTATCTGTCGTTCCACGGCTTCGACCGCGCCGTCCTGCTGATCCCGACCTGGCTCCTGCTGGTGGTGTGGGTGATCGCGGCGGCGCTGGCGGTGACGGCGTGCGTCACCAACGACATCGTCGGCCCGGCGCTGCTCGGCGGCCTCGTGCTGATCGTGATGCTGATCGGCTTCACGGTGATGCAGCACGCCTTCGCCGGCGGCGTCACCACACGGCATCGTCTCCGACGTCGAGCGCCGGGCGCTGGCGCTGACCGGCGCCGGCGACATGATCTGGGACTGGGACGTGTCCGCCGACAAGGTCTTCACCAGCCCGGAGACCGAGGCGCTGCTCGGCCTCAAGCGCGGCGCGCTCGAAGGCCCGGCGGCGCGCTGGCTCGACGTGCTGCATCCGCTCGACCGCGACCGCTTCCGCGCCGCGCTCGACAGCGTGCTGGAGCAGCGCCGCGGCCGGCTGAGCCAGGATTTCCGCCTGCGCACGCCCGACGGCCATTATCTCTGGTTCGCGCTCAAGGCGCGGCCGGTGGTCGGCTCGGACGGCGAGGTGGTGCGGCTGGTCGGCACGCTCACCGACGTCACCGAGTTCAAGAACGCCGAGGAGCGGCTCCTGCACGACGCGGTGCACGACAACCTGACCGGGCTGCCCAACCGCGAACTGTTCCTCGACCGCCTCGAGAGCGTGCTCGCGCTTCGCCAAGGCCGATCCGGCGATCACGCCCGACGGTGATCGTGATCGACCTCGACCGCTTCAAGCAGGTCAACGATTCGGTCGGCATCGCGGTCGGCGACTCGATCCTGCTGACGCTGGCGCGCCGGCTCGGCCGGCTGCTGAAGCCGCAGGACACGCTGGCGCGGCTCTCCGGCGACCAGTTCGCGCTCATCCTGCTGTCGGAGCGCGAGTCCGAGCGCATCATCGCTTTCGCCGAGACGCTGCGCAGAGCGCTGCGCGCGCCGATCACCTTCAACGACCGCGAGATCTTCCTCACCGCCTCGATGGGCATCGCGCTCGGCGACGGCCAGCCGCACCGCACCGAGGAGGTGCTCAAGGACGCCGAGCTTGCGATGTATCACGCCAAGCGCATCGGCGGCGACCGCATCGAGGTGTTCAAGCCGTCGATGCGCGCGCGCAAGACCGACCGGCTGACGCTCGAATCCGAGCTGCGGCGCGCGCTCGAGCGCGACGAGATCACCATCCTCTATCAGCCGATCGTGCGGCTGGAAGACCGCTCGGTCGCCGGCTTCGAGGCGCTGGCGCGCTGGGACCATCCCAAGATGGGCCGCATGCTCGCCGTCCGAGTTCATCGCCATCGCCGAGGAGATCGGCCTGATCGTCGATCTCGGCCTGTTCGTGCTGGAGCGCACCGCGCGCCAGCTCGAGCACCTGGCAGCGCAGCGTCGCGCCAGCGCGATCCGGTCTTCGCCAGCGTCAACGTGTCGTCGCGGCAGCTGCTGCGGCAGGACCTGATCCACGACCTGCGCACCGTGATCGCGCGCGCCGGGCCTCGCGCGCGGCACGCTCAAGCTGGAGCTCACCGAATCGCTGGTGATGGAAAATCCCGAGCACGCCGCGCAGATGCTGCACGCGCATCCGCGAGCTCGGCGCCGGCCTGGCGCTCGACGATTTCGGCACCGGCCATTCCTCGCTCGCCTATCTGCAGCGCTTCCCGTTCGACACCATCAAGATCGATCAGTCGTTCGTGCGCGCCAACGGCAAGGGCACGCGGCCGGTGATCCTGCGCTCGATCATCGCGCTCGCGCACGACCTCGGCATGGAGGTGGTGGCGGAGGGCGCTGAAACCGATTCGGATGCCGTCGAGCTCTATCAGCTCGGCTGCGAATACGCGCAGGGCTTCCACTTCGGCGAGCCGATGAGCGCGGAGGATGCCAAGGCATTGTTGCAGGCCGAGGCCCCGATCGAGCAAAGCGAACCTGTCCCGCGCAAACGC
>ERZ1370068.3494-contig-2604_pt1 | contig 104199 bp, 174 predicted proteins | sample MGYA00561227_ERZ1370068 | MGnify/ENA primary metagenome ERZ1370068 (study PRJEB38410, sample SAMEA6850437) | metagenome | study: Metagenomic assessment of the ecological functions of the soil: analysis of the soil microbiota associated with the...
AGGTTACGTATTGCTCATCGGCGCGGTAGCCCGAAGGTCTGGTGGATGGCGGCGAAGGTTTTCGCCTCGTCCAGCCGGCCGGCCGAGCGCCAGGCAGTGGGCGGCGATCGCCAGGATGATGATATGGGCGTTCGGGCGGGCGGCGGCCTTCAGCGGCCCAGTCGGCCGCCTCGTCGAACTGGCCGAGGCGGACATGGGCCATGGCGCGCGGCCCAGCATGCCGAACAGCATCGGATCGAACGGCGGCAGATGGCGCGAATGATCCGACGACCGGATCGCGGCGCGCGGGTCGCCCGACTGCGAATGGACGAAAGACAGCGCGTAATGGCCGAGCGCGAAGTTCGGGCTGAGGTCGACGGCTCTGCTCCAGCTCGAGCGACGGACTGCGTCGTGGCCGCCGCGCAGCCACAGCGCCCGGCCCATGGCCCAGTGCGCGGCCGGATCGCGGTCGTCGACCATCAGGCCTTGGCCGGCGGCCTCGAAGGCGCGCTCGCTTTCCGGCTCGCGGTCGCGCCCAGCGCTGGAAAGGCGTTCTGCCAATGCGTGAAGGACAGGCCGGCATAGGCGCGGGCGAAGGTCGGGATCGAGGCCGCACGGCCATGCTCTGAAGAAATGCCGGGCCGCGGTCGTTGTCGGCCGCTGGTGAACCGGTACATGTGCCAGAGGCCGCGATGATAGCGCCTCCCACGGCATCGAGCGAGTTCGGCGGCTTCAGGATGGCGCGGTTGCGCTCGACCAGTCTCGATCTCGCTGGCGATCGAGGCGACGATGCGGTTGCCGATCTCGTCGAGCACGAGAGAACGCGTCGTCCAGCTTGCGCTCGAAGGTCTCGGCCCAGACGATCCGGGCGGTGCGCGTCTCGACCAGCTCGACCGCACGACGATGACGCGGTCTGCCATGCGCGCGCACGGTGCCGCTGGCGACATAGTCGACGTTCAGCCTGCGGCCGGCATCCTCCGGCGCGATGATTCTTTTCCGGGCCAGCGCAGCAGCCCGAGCCGCGGCACGACGAAGAAGTCCCTGAGCCATGGTTATGACGGGCGATGACAGTCGTGGGCCAGCTCGTCGGCCAGCCCGCCGCGCACGGCGGCTACTGGCGGTCAGAACGGCATCACGGCAAGCGAAGCCTTGTGGCGTGGCCGCCGTCGGGACCGGCAGGCGCGATCGGCGCTCCGGGTTGCAGGCGTGGCGTGTCGGCTGCGCAGGCAGAACGTCGCGCAGGCCGTTCGCCGCGGATGATGTTACTTATGCCTGGCGCACAGGGCCGAAATCCAGTTCTTCGGACTGAAGAACCGCGCTGCGGCGCGCGCGAGATGGTCCTCGCAGGCGCCGAACTGGCCGCGCCGCGCCAGCCTCGCCAGAAGGCGCGACGTGGGCGCAGCGCCGTCGAACGGGCGTCAGTTCCAGCCATTTTTCGAGATGGGCGGAGACGCACTCGATCGGCCGGGAGCGTCTTGACCAGATGTTCCAGTATGGCTGCGTGGCAAGAGCTCGAAACGGCGGCGTTGCGCGGTCAGCCAGCTGTTGAAGAGCGGGCTGCGGTCGATCTCCAGCCCGTCCAGGAAATCGCCTACGAACAGTCTCGGAGAGCGCTGCAGCCGCTCGCGGATCGAGCTTTTCGATTCCTGCAGCAGCGGCTGACGCGACATCCGGCGCGTCAACGGAGATGCCAGTCGAGATCAAGCGCGATCGTGTCGCCAGCGGTTTGGATCCTGCGGCGGCCCGGTCTCGTCGAGAGCGCCCGCAATTTGCTGAGGCACCAGCGAAGCTCGCCCCTGGGGTCGTTCGGAACATCCCACAACAATTCGCAGAGCGTTGCCACGTCCGACAGGATGCGGCGCTAAGCGCCAGATAGGCGAGCAGCGCGCGCAGCTTGCGCGATGCCGGCAAAGCCACCGACGCCGTCGCGGGCAATCGCCAGCGGGCCCGAACAGGCGTACGACAAGGCCTGGTTGCTCGCCATTGGCCTGGCATTCCACGCCAGTTTCCACGCCTGCTCCCACGCTGGCCCGTCCGGCCCTTGCTTTATCACCGAACGCGACAAAGTGCACCGGCTCGCGAATTTGCGCGCCGGATGCTGGCATTTGCCAGCATCGCCAGGCACGTCAAGGAACTGTAGTGCGGCAAGGTGTCGAAACCTCGCCGCCCAAACCGCCGGTGTGTAACCGGCCCGTGAGCAAAACCAGGAGTTCATCCATGTTGCATCAGCAGAAAATCAGAACGACGGCCGGCCGCGGCCTGCCTGTTCGACAGCATTCTCGACACGGTCGGCGACACGCCGGTCAGTCCGCGATCAACAATCTCGGCACCGGCGCGCGCGACCATCTACGTCAAGGCCGAGTTCTTCAACCCGGCGGCGTCGGTCGAAGGACCGGCTGCGCTGCTCAACATCATCGAGGACGGCCGAGCGCAGCGGCGCGCTGAAGCCGGGCCAGACCGTCGTCGAGGCGACCAGCGGCAATACCGGCATCGGCCTGGCGATGGTCTGCGCGCAGAAGGGCTATCCGCTGGTGGTGACCATGGCCGACAGCTTTTCGCGTCGAGCGCCGCAAGCTGATGCGCATGCTCGGCGCCAAGGTGGTGCTGACGCCGCGCGCCGAGAAGGGCTTCGGCATGTACCAGAAGGCGGTCGAGCTGGCCGAAGACCCATGGCTGGTTCCTGGCCCGCCAGTTCGAGACCGCGGCCAACGCCGACATCCATGAGGCGACCACGGCGCGCGAGATCATCGACGACTTCGCCGGATCGCGGCTCGACTACTTCGTCACCGGCTACGGCACCGGCGGCACCGTCGCCGGCGTGGCGCGCGTGCTGCGCCGCGAGCGGCCGGAGACCACGATCGTGCTGAGCGAACCCGCCAACGCGCAGCTGGTCGGCAGCGGCAAGGCGCAGGAGCGCGCCGCTGACGGCGCGCCGCTGGCCAGCCATCCGGCTTTCGAGCCGCATCCGATCCAGGGCTGGACGCCGGACTTCATCCCGCAATGTGCTGCAGGAGGCGATCGACTGGCAGTCTCTATGACGAGGTGATGCCGATCGCCGGGCCGGAGGGCATGAAATGGGCCAAGGCGCTGGCGCAGAAGGAAGGCATCTTCACCGGCATTTCCGGCGGCTCGACCTTCGCCGTGGCGCGCCAGGTCGCCGAGACGCGCCGGCCGGCTCGGTCGATCCTGCTGCATGCTTCCCGACACCGGCGAGCGCTACATGACGACGCCGCTGTTCGATGGCATCGAGGCCGAGATGGACGCGGAGGAGAGTCGCTCTGTCGCGCTCGACGCCCGGTTGCCAGTTCCCGGCATGACGGCTGGTACGCGAGGAGCGACAATGCTGCATGGACGCAGATCGGCTCTGTCACCTCGGCCGCCGAGGAAACGCTTGACCCCTCGGACTGGGCCGATGTGCAGGACCTGTCGCATCGGATCGTCGACGATGCCGTCGCCTACCTGCGCGATGTCAGGCAACGGCCGGTGTGGCAGGAGATGCCTGGAGATGTGAAGGAATTCTTCACCGCCCCTTGCCGCGATCGCCGACGCCGCTTGCCGGAGGTCTATGGCGATGTCGTGGACAAGGTGATGCCCTATCCGATGGGCAACATCCATCCGCGCTTCTGGTCCTGGTATATGGGGTCGAGCAATTTCACCGGCGCGCTCGGCGATTTCCTGGCGGCGATCCAGGGCTCCAATCTCGGCGGCGGCAACCATGCCGCCGCCCTGATGGACGACCAGGTGGTCGACTGGTGCAAGCAGATGATCGGCTTTCCGGCTTCGGCCAGCGGCACGCTGGTCAGCGGCGGCTCGATGGCCAACATCATCGGGCTGACCGTGGCGCGCAACACCAAGGCGGGCATCGACGTGCGCGAGCACGGCGTTGCACGCCATCGAGAAAGCCGCTGCGCTTCTATGGCTCGGACCAGATCCATTCCTGCCATCGCAAGGCGATGGAGGCGCTCGGGCTCGGCAACACGCGCGCTGCGCCGCATTCCGACCAGCGATGCCAGCTCGCGCATCGACATCGACGCCTTGCGGGCGGCGATCGCCGAGGATCGCGCGGCCGGGTTCAAGCCGGCCTGCATCATCGGCAATGCCGGCACGGTCAACACCGGCGCGATCGACGATCTGCAGGCGCTGGCCAAGCTGGCGCATGAGGAAGACCTCTGGTTCCATGTCGACGGCTGCATCGGCGCGCTGATCGCCATCGCGCCTGAGAACGCCCATCGCGTCGCCGGCATCGAATGGGCCGATCCCGTCGCGCTCGATCCGCACATAAATGGCTGCACGCGCCGTTCGAGGCCGGCTGCGCCCTGGTCAGCGATGCCTCGGCGCATCGCGAAGACCTTTGCGGTGACGCCGGAATATCTGGAATCGACGCCGCGCGGCCTCGCGTCGGGGCAATGGCTGCATGATTACGGCTCTGCAGACGAGCACGCGGGTTTCGCGGCGCTGAAAGTCGTGGATGGCGCTGCAGGGAACACGGCGTCGAGAAATTCGGCCGGCTGATCGACCAGAACATCGCGCAGGGGCACTATCTCGCGCGACTTGATCGAGGCCGAACCGGCAGCTCGAACTGGCGGCGCCGACCAGCATCAACATCGTCTGCTTTCGCTATCGCGCGCCGATGGGCTTCGATGGCGAGCGCTCGAAGGCGCTCAACACCGGAGATCATGCTGCGGCTGCAGGAAGACGGGCATCGCCGCCATTTCCGACACGACGGTCAGGGCCGGCATTGCCTCAGGGTGGCGATCAACAACCACCGGACCTCGGCGCGAGTGACCTCGACCTTCTGGTCGCCGAAACGGTCCGCCTGGGCAACGATCGCTGCTGTCCGGACGCGCCCGTAATCGCAGTGGCTGGCTTCGGCCCAGCCGGGCCGCCGGCGCGTCGGCGTTCTCACCGTCCGATCCTTCCGCGCATCCTGCATATCGCCGGGAACATAAAGCGAAATGGGGCGGATCTCGTAAACGCCGAGGATTCACACGCCAAGCCGCGCGCGGCGGTAATCGCCGCCCCGCGCGTGGCACAGTCGATGACGTACAAGACCCAGCAACTGCTCCCTGGCGTCGGCAAACGGCCCGGTCGATGACGATGCCGTCTCCCGGGCCGCGCAGCGTGACGGCGTCGGCGGTCGCGCCGCAGCCGGGCCGCCGGCCCGAGCTTGTACCCTCGCGGGTCAGCCTGGCACTGACTTCTCGAGCAGGTCGTGCATCAGCGCCGCGTCCTGCTTGCGGCGTCAGGGACTGGATGGTCTGTTCGACGTGATAGGCGAGGATGGCGTAAAACATGCGGCAATCTCCTTCGCTGTCCTGCCCGTGGTATCGCAGGATGCGGTTAGCAAAGGAGCAAGTCTACACTCGGTTGGATGGCGCACGCGCGGATCTGTTCTGGCACCAGCGAAAAAGCGCTGCGGCAGTCTGTCGTTTACTTTTACGATGGCGATGATGATTTTCAAACCGAGCAGCGAAGCAGGTCTTCCAATCCAGCAACTTCGAAATCAGGGGTAGCTACGTTCCAATCAGTGCTTTAAGTGCCGCGATCATACGGTCCGAAAACCCACAAAAAGAGCTCCAAATTCAGCAGAGCACTTCCCACCAACGCCCATTTTGATGTTCTTCATAACGTCAAGATACTCATAGACGTTAAATAATAGGCCATAACTGCCCCGGAAACCCCAGGTGCAGTTATGAAGGAATCTCCTAAGCTCATCAGATATGGCGGTGTCCCCAAACTCGCCTTTGCTTAATAGATCTGGTGTTAATAGAAAATTTTACGGCGCAGCCAAGTATAGACGATATGCATGACTTACAATTGACAAAAATGTATGGCATTGGCTAATTATTACTGTCGTGCCAGTGGCATGCAGAGTTGGTATCCTCTGCTCCTGCTTCTGATATGGATGATTCTATAGAAAAGTTGAATTTTCGTGGATTAATAAAAACTCCGTGGGATCTCAAAACATAGTAGTTGTAAAAAATGACCGGCTCTACTGTAGCGATAGCGGCCTCCTTGGGATGCGTCTGTACCTGATCTCGCGTTCCAAGAGTTCTTAGCCGTTCATGGTTTATGGCACGGAAGAAGTGCTTGCGGATTGGAGCGGGCTTTTTCCCTTCGAACCATGTTTTCAACGCAATGTCAGCGTCCCTCTTCCCGTTAATAACGAAACCAATCGCGGCTCGATCTTCTCGAATCTTTTCAAATATTTTTGAAAACTCCTTCCAGTGAAATCTAGATAGAACCGAAGTACCTTTAAAATTTGCGCCTTATTGCTTCAACGTGACGTGGTGTTTTTGTATTTGAAGACTTTTGTCTGAAATTCTTTGATCCTAAAAGGTAACGTCAGCAAGAAAGGTTGGTTAAATCTTTACACATTTCGTATGCTGAGTCTTTGCTTAGTTTTTCGGAAGATTCTCTTACCTCAAGTAATTCCAAATTTCGTTTTGGGAATCCTAGGTGTTACAGCCAATATATCTACTTTATTTTGCTCCCCCAGATTTTCAATATTAAGCACATAGGGCTTACTTTCCTTTGTTTGAGCGGAGCATCTGAAGTTCGTCATCATATTTATTCTGGTCATTCCTACCCTCGACAGCCACTCAAATTTGTCGTAAACGTATCAATATTAGATTCGTGGTGAAATCAAGCAATCGGCTATGCTCATTGCAAAATTCACATGCAGGATTCATCCAGTTGACGACGATCTCGAAGCGGAAACAATAGATAAATTAGCGCATCCGGTCGCAGTACCGCTGATCGCGGATCTGTGGGAAGCGGATAAACTGCTAAGAGTAGTAACGGGCCACTGTGGCAACTTATGCCGCCAGTGGCAGGCTGACTCCGTCGTCGCCGCCGGGATGATTGGACAGATTGACCTGCCGCTATGCCGCGGGCGATGTTGCGGGCAATGGTCAGGTTAAGGCCGGCGACTGCCAGCATGCCCGCGGTTGTGCGCTGCGATCAATGTTCCAGCCGCACGAAGGAAGAACCGAACACCTGGTCGAGCTGCGCCTGCATGCCCGGTCCCTCGTCGGTGAATGGTCAGCAAACACGTGGTCCGACTGGCAGCTTCGAGATGGGCCTGCTTGCCATAGGTCACGCATTCTGACCAGATTGTTGACAGCGCTGAGCGCCACCGGCTGCGCCATGTGGTGATCGCCGCGCGCCGTGCGCTGCCGCGATCGAACGAAACCTCCTCGAAACGTCGGCGATCGATATTCGGATTCCAAAAGCTAAAGATCTGTGCGCACGCGATCCGGTTGACATCGGTTTGTCGATCTTGTTGATGGCGACGATAATCGGCACCTTCGCCGCCTTGGCGTGGTGATGGCTTCGACGGTCTGCGGCATCACGCCGTCATCGGCGGCGACCACCAGCACGACGATATCGGTGACCTTGGCGCCGCGGGCGCGCATCGCCGTGAAGGCTGCATGGCCGGGCGTGTCGATGAAGGTGATCCTGGCGCCCGACGGCGCGGTGACCTGATAGGCGCCGATAGTGCTGGGTGATGCCGCCGGCTTCGCCCGCCGCCACATCGGAAGATCGGATCGCGTCGAGCAGCGAGAGTCTTGCCGTGGTCGACATGGCCCATGACGGTGACGACTGGTGCGCGCGGCCTGAAGCTCCGCGGGCTCGTCCGCCACGTCGAACAGCCCTTCTTCCACGTCGGCTTCGGCCACGCGGCGGACACTGTGGCCCATTTCCTCGGCGATGAGCTGCGGCGGTATCGGCGTCGATGACGTCGTTTGATCGTCGCCATCTGGCCTTGCTTCATCAGCAAGCGGATGACGTCGACTCGCACGCTCGGACATGCGGTTGGCAAGGTCCTGGATGGTGATCGCCTCGGGGATCGTCACTTCGCGCACGAGCTTTCTCCTTCGGCTCGGCCGAAGCGGCTCCCTGAGTCGTTGGGTACGGCGGCGGAACGAGGCGACCAGAACGTTCGCGCACTTCGCCGGCGCTCAGCGCATTGATGACGGTAAGGCGTCCGCGCGCTGCTTCTGACGCCAACGCGAGGCGCCGGCGCGCGCGGTGCGGCGGCCGGACGACCGGCGCCACGGCGACTTACGCGGTGCCTCGATCCTCATCGGCTTCGAGCGTGAGGGCGAGCTCCCGGGCTGCGCGGAGTTTCATCCACGCCGAAACGCTTCTTGGCGACTTCACCGGCCTTGCGTTTTGTTTCCTCGTCGTGCTTGCGCGCGCTCTTCTTCGCCACGTTTGCGCGTTTCGGCGGCCTCTCGCTCGGTCGCGGTTCGACCGCCTCGCGACTTGCGCGGCGGCGTGCTTCTTCCTCGGCAATCTTGCGCTCTTCAGCCTCGCGGACACGCGAGATCGGCGAGCGCATGCGCACGGGCCGAGCGCTCTTCCTCGGTCAGCGTGCGCAGCACGACGCCGGAAGGCTTCGGGTTTGACAGCGTCGAGACCGACCTGGAAACGGCGTGCCGCCTTTTGGCCGGCGCCGGCAGGGTGTCTTGGCCTCGGCTGGGGGCGCGGCTTCTACTGGCTTCGCCTCGGTCCGCCGACGACCCGGCGTTTGACCTTCTCGACCACGACCTGCTTGCTGCGGCCATGGCTGAAGCTCTGGCGCACGACGCCAGTCTCGGTGCGTGGCTTGAGTGTCAGCGTCTTGCCAGAGACGCTGAGCTTTCTCTCGCCGGGGTTCTTGGTCTCGCTCATTCCGTACTGTGTCCTTATGCGCCGCCTGTCGGCGCATGCGCGCTAACTGCCTCTGGCGAAATTCCGGCCCGAAATGCGTCAAGCGCGCGACGCGCGTAAGAAAGTCTCGCTTCCCGGCCCGGCAAGCAGGGCTGCATGTACCACATTTGGTCGGTTCAATGCCAAATCCAATTGGGCACCGGTAAACGCGTCGATCACCACGATTTCCGACGATTTTCCGCTTGTTTCACGGCGCAGGGCGGCATCCAGCTTGCGCTTGCCCTCGCCTCCCGCATCAGCGGCGTGAAGTCAACGCCCGGATGTCGTCCCGGCCAACCGCCGCCTCGATCCGGGTGAAGCCGCAGATCACGGCGCCGGCCTTGCCGGCTATCGCCAATGCGTCGATGGCCGCACGTTCGATCAGTTGATCCGTCCGTGCGGCGAGATCCCCGGCTACCCGTAGGTCCCGTTTGAAACCGCGGGCAAAAACGTTGCGCTTGGCGGCGTCTTCGATCGCCGCGCGGGATCGCGGTAATCCAGATGCCGCGTCCGGGCAGTTTGCGCTTGACGTCGGGCACCACCTCTGCCCGCCGGACCGAGCCACGAAGCGGATCATCTCCGAGGCTGGTTTGAGTTCGCGCGTCAGCGCGCAGGTGCGTTCGTCCCCGGGGCGACGCTGGTCGCCCCGCGGTCAGTTCGCTATCCTGCGCAACTGCCAGCATCGCTGCTACCGTTTACCCGTCGCCTGAGGCTGCGCGGCTTCCTCGGGGGCCACCTCGACCGCGGGCGGCGCAAGCTCGGCCTCCGTAATCCAGCCGGCCTTGAGCGCGCGCCTGCATGATCATGGTTTCGGCCTCCTCGCGTGAAACATGGAAGCCGTCGAGGAATCCCGGCTCGTGCTTACGTCTCGCCGTCCTTGCGCTCGGTCCAGCCGACAAGATCGTCGGTTGCGCAGCCGGCGAGATCCTCGACCGGTCTTCACGCCGTTCTCGCCCAGAGCGACCATCATCTTGGTGGTCACGCCGGGCACGTCCTTCACGGCATCTTCCACGCCGAGCTCCCTGCGCTTGTTGTCGAGCTCGGCCTCCTGCGCTCGCGATGTATTCCTGCGCACGCTCCTGAAGTTCGCGCGCGGTGTCTTCATCGAAGCCTTCGATGGAAGCGATCTCCTTCTGATCGACCAGCGCGAGCTCCTCGATCCGAACCGAAGCCTTCGGAAGCCAGCAGCTGACCGACCACCTCGTCGAGGTTGAGCGCCTCGACGAAGATCTTGGTGCGGTTTTCGAACTCGGCCTGACGGCGTTCGGATTCTTCCTGTTCGGTCAGGATGTCGATGTCCCAGCCGGTGAGCTGGGAGGCGAGGCGCACGTTCTGGCCGCGCCGGCCGATCGCCAGCGACAGCTGCTCGTCGGGCACGACGACCTCGATGCGCTCGCTGTCCTCGTCGAGCACGACCTTGGCCACTTCGGCCGGGGCCAGCGCATTCACCACGAACGTGGCGGTGTCCGGCGACCACGGAATGATGTCGATCTTCTCGCCCTGCAGTTCGTTCACCACCGCCTGCACGCGCGAGCCGCGCATGCCGACGCAGGCGCCGACCGGATCGACCGAGGAATCGCGCGAGATCACGGCGATCTTGGCGCGCGAGCCCGGATCGCGCGCGACCGCCTTGACCTCGACGATGCCGTCGTAGATTTCCGGCACTTCCTGGGCGAACAGCTTGGCCATGAATTGCGGATGCGTGCGCGACAGGAAGATCTGCGGGCCGCGCGGCTCGCGCCGCACGTCGTAGATATAGGCGCGGATGCGGTCGCCGTTGCGGAAGACTTCGCGCGGCAGCAATCTCGTCGCGGCGCACGATCGCCTCGCCGCGGCCGAGGTCGACCACGACGTTGCCGTATTCGACGCGCTTGACGATGCCGTTGACGATATCGCCGATGCGATCCTTGTACTCGTCGATATTGCCGGTCGCGCTCGGCCTCGCGCACCTTCTGCACGATCACCTGCTTTGCCGACTGGGCGGCGATGCGTCCGTATTCGAGCGGCGGCAGCGGATCGGCGATCGATGTCGCCGACCTGCGCGGCCGGGTGGCGCTTGCGCGCCTCTTCCAGCGTGATCTGGTTCGACGGGTTCTCGACACTCTCGACCACCAGCGTATGCGCGGGTCAGCCGCAGACTCGCCGGTCTTGGGCTCGATCTCCGCGTGCACGTCGGTTTCGGCGCCGTAGCGCGAACGCGCGCGCCTTGGCGATGGCGTCTTCCATCGCCGTGATGACGATGCCGCGGTCGATCGCCTTTTCGCGGGCGACGGCGTCGGCAATCTGCAATAGCTCGAGCCTGTTGGCGCTGACAGCCATAGCTCACTCTCCTCCTTTGGCGGCAGGCCTGTGCGGCCGATGCCGTGATTGTCTCTCTTCGTCGTCTTGTTTCCTTTCGCGCCTCGCGCGCGCCTCGCGCTTGGCGGATTTCTCTCGCCGTAAAGCTTCGGTCACCAGTTCATCAGTGAGCACGAGCTTGGCCTCGCTCCATTTCCTCGATCGGGATCACGATCTCGGCTTCCTCGCCTTCCGCCGCCGTCGTCGCGCGCGGATGCGCGCGCTGTCGCCCTCGGTTCCGATAAGCGACGCCGCGAAATCGCTTGCGGCCCTCGATCGGCATGGACGTTTCGATCTTGCGCGATGTGCCCGGTGTGGCGCTCGAAATCGGATTTGCGCACCAGCGGCCGGTCGACCCCGGGCGAGGAAATCTCCAACCGGTAGGCGTCGGTCGATCGGATCGCGCGACATCGAGCGACCGGCGAGAGCGCGCGCGAGACGACCTCGCAATCCTCGACGGTCATCGTGCCGTCCGGCCGCTCCGCCATGATCTGAACGGTGCAGCCTTCCGCGCTCGAAACCCGCACCCGCACGAGCCGGTAACCCAGCTGCTCGATGACCGGCTCGACAATCGTTGCGACGCGCGCCGGCAACCCCGGCTCGCCGATGAGCCGTGGTTCGCTTGACGCGGCGCGTAAGCCGCATCGGTCTGCAACGTGTCGCCTGTCGGCCATTCGGTAACAAAAAGAGCGGGCCCGCAGGACCCACTCTCAAAACCCGTTCGGTTATGAGGGTGTCTTAAGTAACGCCGGAAATATAGCGATTTCATGGAGCCCGTGCAAAGGGCGGGACCGTGCAATAACGACTAACCACTTCCTTCAGAATCTGCCCTTAAATTTGCGTAAAACCGGCGGCACCGATCGGATTTTACCGCGTTTTGCAGGTTTTGTATGAGTGTTCCCGCCTCGCTCCTTCCCGAGCTGGAAGACGTCGTCCAGCATGGCTCGGCGAAAAGCGCGCGGAGACACTGCGCCGCATTACCACTCTGTTTCTCGACGGCGCGTCCGAGCTTCCACGCGGAACACGTCGCGCTGTTTGATGACGTCATCGGCTGCCTGATCGAGGAGATCGAAGCAAAGGCGCTCGCCGAACTCGCGCGCCGCATCGCGCCGGTTCGCCAACGCGCCGGCCGGTGTGGTCAGCGCGCTCGCCAAGAACGATGACATCGCGGTCGCCGGTCCCGTTCTCAAGCAGGCAAGGCTCGCACGATCGCGACCTGCTGCACATCGCCGAGAACCAAGAGCCAGAGCGCACCTGCTCGCGATGTCGACGCGGCTCAGCGAATCAGCGAGGCGCTCTCCGACATTCTTGGTCGAGCGCGGCGACTCGCGAGGTGGCGCGTTCGATCGCCAACAATCATCACGCGCAGCTGTCGGACAACGCATTCACGACGCTGGTAAAGCGCGCGGAACAGGACGGCGTGCTGGCGGAGAAAGGTCGGCATGCGCACCGACATTCCGCCACGGCTGTTTCGCGCAGCTGCTGATGCAGCGCGAGCGACGTCGTGCAGAAGGCGCCTGCTTGCAAAAGCGAAGCCTGAGACGCAGACCGAAATCCGGCGCGTTCTCGCGCAGGTCACCGACGAGGTCGCTGCGAAGGCTGCGCCGCGCAGCTACGTCGCCGGCGCTTGCCGCCGTGCGCGCGACTGCACAGGCCAGCACAAGCTCGGCGAGAGCGACATTGCCGAGTTCGCGCAAGTGCCGGAAAGATACGAGGAAACGATCGCCGCTCTGGCGACGCTGTGCGCAGTTCCGCGTCGAGGTTGTCGACAGGCTGATGAACGGCGAACGCGCCGATCCGGTCCTGCATTCTCGCGCGCGCGGCGGGTTTCGGCTGGCCGACTGTGAAGGCGATCCTCAGCGCGCGCCCGGCGCGAAACCGTCGCCGCAGGCGTCTCGACGTCGCGCGCGAGAATTTCGAGCGGCTGACGGCGACCGACCGCGCAGCGCGTCGTCCGCTTCTGGCAGGTCGCGGCAGGGACACCGGCGACTAGTCTACACTGCGCGGAAATATGAAATATGCCGGGCAGCGGCCTTCGCGCTTGGCCTTTGCCTCGTAACGCGTGCCGCCAAAATCCGACCCACGGCTTGCGCCAGTCGTCGGCACATTCGGCGCGTCCAGACAAAATCTCGGCGAGATCGCAGCAACGCGCGCAAGCGCGGCGATAGTCGGCAATGTCGGTGGCAAAACGCAGCTCGCCGCCATGCTTCCAGGATGCGCGCGAGCCGGCGTCAGAGTTGTCGTCCTGGATGAATCGCCGCTTTCCAGTGCCGCCGCTTCGGCCACGGATCGGGATAAAGCAGATCGATGCGCGAAAGCGATGCATCGGGCAGCCAGTCGAGCGAGTTCGCTGGCGTCGCCGAAATACAGACGGATATTCGCCAGTGCGCTGTCGTCGATTGCAACGAGCGCCTTGGCGCACGGCATTGACGAAGGCATCGGTGCCGATGAAGCCGATGCGCGGGATGCGCTTGCGCCTGCGCAATCAGATGCTCGGCGCCGCCGAAGCCGATCTCGAGCCGCAGCTCGTCGACGGCAGCGTTGCAAACAGCGCGCGCGAGATCGGCCGGCGCGCGGTTTGCTGAGATCGAGCGCGAGCCGCGGCAGCAGCGTATCGAATAGCGCCGCCTGGCGCGGCTTGAGCGAATGGCCCTTGCGGCGGCCGAAGAAGGCGCGTGCTCGTTCTTGGTGCATCAGCGATGCAGTCGATGCCGGCGATGCCGGTGATCCGATTCATGTGGCAATGCTGCGATCTCAAGCGGATCGCCGGGGCATGGACAAGCCCGGCGATCGACTCAGCTCGTAGCTGCTGAACGGGGCTTCGGATATAGCGGCCGTCTACTTCACCGCGCTTCGGATCGCGGACGCGAGGTCGGTCTTCTCCCCGGAGAAGCCGCCGTCCTTTCTCGGGCGCGCGGCCGAAATGGCCATAGGCTGCGGTGCGCTTGTAGATCGGCCGGTTGAGCTTGAGCGTGCGGCGGATGTTGGTCGGGCGTGAGGCCGGAACAGCTCGGGCAGAATCTTCTCGAGCTTCTCTCTCGTCGACCTTGCCGGTGCCGTGGGTGTCGACCAGCACCGACATCGGATCGGCGACGCCGATCGCGTAGGCGACCTGGATGGTGCAGCGCTCGGCGACGCCGGCCGCCGACCACGTTCTTGGCGAGATAGCGCGCGGCATAGGCCGCCGAGCGGTCGACCTTGGTCGGGTCCTTGCCGGAGAAGGCGCCGCCGCCATGCGGCGCGTAGCCGCCGTAGGTGTCGACGATGATCTTGCGGCCGGTGAGGCCGCAGTCGCCGTCGGGTCCGCCGATCACGAAGTTGCCGGTCGGATTGACCAGGAAGTCGGACGGCTTCTGCGGCATCCAGCCCTTCGGCAGCGCCGGACTCTGACGGCGTCGGAGATCATCTCCTTGATCAGGCCGGGCGTGTATTTCTTGCCGTTGCGGCTTCTGCGCATTGTGCTGGGTCGAGACCACGACCTTGGTGCAGCCGACCGGCTTGCCGTCGACGTAGCGGATCGTGACCTGGCTCTTGGCGTCGGGCTGCAGGTCGTAACAGCTGGCCGGAGCGGCGCTTCTCCGGACAGCACCTTCAGGATCTTGTGCGCGAAGTAGATCGGCGCCGGCATGAACGAGTTCTTCTCGTAGACTTCGCTTCGGTGCAGGCGAAGCCGAACATCATGCCCTGGTCGCCGGCGCCTTCTTCCTCGCCGCCCTTTTTCTTCTTGGCATTCACGCCCATGGCGATGTCGGGCGACTGGCCGTGCAGCAGCACTTCGACGTCGGCGCCGTAATACGAGAAGCCATCCTGGTCGTAGCCGATGTCCCTGCACGACATCGCGCGCGATCTTGCGTGATCAGCTCGCGGTCGACCACGGCCTTGTCGCCGTGCTTGCGGAACAGCGGCGCCTGACCGCGGCCTTCGCCGGCGATGACGATCTTGTTGGTGGTGGCGAGCGTTTCGCAGCCGAGCCGCGTGTTCACCAGGCTGTCGTCGGCGATGCCGAGCTTGATGTCGTTTTCCAGAAAGGCATCGAGCACCGCGTCGGAAATCTGATCGCAGACCTTGTCCGGATGACCTTCGGAGACCGACTCGCTGGTAAACAGAAAATTGGTGTGAGCCACCGCTGCAACTCCTCGCGTGGCGCGGCTGTCGCGGCCGCCGTGTTGCATCCGGAGTGGTTTCTTGCAGCGACGGGGAAGGAGGTCAAGATGCGGGCAACAGTGGGCAGATGCCTCGAAACGATGGGATTTGACCCCAGATCAGTCGATGCCGGCGATCTGCTCGACCAGATCGACGATGCGGCGCCGCAGCTTGCTGCTCTTGATGCGCATAAACGCCTTGGTCAGCGAAAGGCCATCCGACGTGGCCAGGAAGTCGGCGACATAGGCCGGCGAGGGCGCTTCGCTCATGCCGCCGCCATGGCCGGGCGAATGCGGCGCGCCCTCGAAGAAAAACGAAACCGGCACCTGCAGGATCTGGGCGATCTGCTGCAGCCGGCTGGCGCCGATGCGGTTGGTTCCCTTTTCGTATTTCTGAACCTGCTGGAAAGTAAGGCCGAGGGCGTCGCCGAGCTTTTCCTGACTCATGCTCAGCATCATCCGACGCATGCGCACGCGTGAACCGACATGCTTGTCGATCGGATTCGGTGCCTTCTTGGCCATAGATTTCTCCTGCGCCCCAATTTTACGCGTAGTTGTCACAAGTGAACGCGCCAAGGCAATGCGCGAATTCTCTGTAATCGGGAAATCGAGTGTAAATAAGTCGTAGATTTCAGCAGTTTTCGTATGATGGCAATTCGACAGCGGACATCTAGATCGATACGCGCGCAGGTTGTTTGCGCGTGCATAGCAACTTTCATAATGTATGTGTTGACTACGCAATCTATGCGCGAAGTCGGCGTCGCCCCACGATAGCAGACTCAGCTACCAGGACGAGAATCAAGAAATAATTGCCGTAGCTCGAATTGACGGTCGGTTCGATTGCGAGCCGGGAGACGGGAGTCGAGCACGCCTTCGACTCCCAACGGCAGCGCGTTGATGATCCGACCGACCGGATCGATGACCGCCGAAATGCCGCGTATTTGCCGCGCGCACCAGCGGCAGGCCTTCGGCGATGGCGAGAACGCGCGCTTGCTGGAAATGCTGATAAGGGCCCGGAGCTGATGCCGAACCAGCCATCATTCGTGACGTTGACGAGCCAGCCCGGTCGCTCGCCGGCGGCACCGCCGCGCCAGGAAAGATCGCCTCGTAGCAGATCAGCGGCAGCATTTTCGGCGCAGCGCCGACGTCCATCGCCCGCCGGCGATCGCCGGAGAGAAATCCGCCGACGACCTTGGTGAGCTGCATCAGGCCGATCCGCTCAAGCAGACGCTGGAACGGCAGGTACTCGCCGAAGGGCACAAGATGCACTTTGTCATAAATGCCGCGGATCGAGCCGTCGGCATCGATCACATAGATCGAATTGTAGGCTTGCGGACTGCGCGCGGTCGCGTCGTCCGGCGCACGCACTGCGCCGGTGATCAGCTACGGTCGACGGCTTCAGCAAGGCTGCGATCTGCGCCAGCGCGTCGGGCTCGCGCGTGAGAAAGAACGGAAAGGCGGCCTCCGGCCAGATCAGATGCGTGAAGTCGCGCACGCCATTCGATTGCGGACCGGTTGCGCGGTCGGAGAGACGCAAATAGCGGTCCATCACCTGCGCTTTGGCGGAATAGTTGAATTTGTCGTCCTGCGGCAGGTTGGGTTGCATGATGCGCAGCCTCACGCTGTTCACGAACTCGGTCGGGTGCGACCAGAGTCTTGTCGTGCCGTAACCGACAAACGCCATCAGGATCAACTACGCCAATGAACAAGCGGTCGGTATGGATGCCGCGTGTCGATCTTGTCGTCGGCGAGCACCGCCGGGGTCGCGCAAATGGCTAGGCAAAGAAATGTCAGCGTCCAGATTCCGACCAGTGAAACGCTCTGCGCGAGAACAAGCGGCTCGGTGAGCGCGTAACCGAACGTGTTCCAGGAAATCCGCTGAGCAGGTGGCCGCGCAACCACTCAGCCGCGGTCATCGCGGCCGGCAAGAGCCAGCAGACGTTCCGGTCCGCGCACCCAGATCAGGCGAGCGACGGCAAGGCCGAGCGCCGTATAGAGCGCGAGATAGGCTGGAAGCCCGGCGACCGCGACCGGCAACAGCCAGCCAAACGTCTTTACGTCGACCAGGAAGGCGTAGCCGATCCAGTAGAGGCCGGCGAGAAAATACCCAAAGCCAAAGCACCAGCCGGCGAGCGCGGCGTTCAACGGGCCGCTGCAGGCGCCCGGCCGCCGAGCCGTCGACAAGCCAGACCAGTATCGGAAACGTCACGAACAGGACCGGCCAGGCATTGATAGGCGCGATCGCAAGCGCCGACGCGGCGCCGGCAACGAATGCAATGATCGCACGCCGCCAGCCGGCGGCGAGCATCACGGTGTGGGCGAGGCGGGTAATCGTCACGATCGCGGCGCACCTGCTGCGGACTCGGTATCCTTCGATGTGGACGCGTCGTCGGTGCACTGGAATGGATGGCGGACGCTGACGCGTGCGTCGGCTTCGCCTGCCGGCGCGGCTCGCGCGGCCGGTCGCGCCGTTCTTTCAGGCGCGTAATGCGCACGCGTTTGACGCGGCGGGGATCGGCATCGAGCACTTCGAACTCGAACAGATCCCGGGCCGGGACGATCTCTCCGCGCAACGGCAGGCGGCCGGCGCGCGTCACCAGATAGCCGCCGATCGTGTCGACCTCGTCGGCGGCGTCGCCGACGTCGAAGTCATTGCCGACCGTGCCCGACCACATCTTCAATCGTGGCGCGCGCATCGGCAACATAAGAGCCGTCAGGTTGCTGCGTCATCGCCGGGGTTTCGTCTTCGTCGTGTTCGTCGGCGATATCGCCGACGATCTGCTCGACGATATCCTCGATCGAAGCGAGGCCGTCGGTGCCGCCATATTCGTCGACCACCAGCGCCAGATGAATGCGCGTAGCCTGCATGCGCGCCAGCAGATCGATCACGCGCATCGACGGCGGCACGAACAGGATCTCGCGCACGATCTTCGGTGGCCGACAACGGCATGGCGAGATTGACCGCCTTGAGATCGAGGCCTGCAGGCAGCGGCTTCTTGCGCTTGGCATTTTTTCCGGATCGACTGCCGCGCGCGCCGTCATGAAGGCGATGAGGTCGCGGATGTGGACCATGCCCACGGGGTCGTCGAGCGTGTCATTGTAGACAACGAGCCTCGAGTGAGCGGCGCCTTCGAAAACGCGCACCAGTTCGCCGATGCTTGATGTCCTGCTGGACGGCGATGATGTCCGCGCGCGGAACCATGACATCGCCGACCCGGCGCTCGCGCAGGCCCAGGATGTTCTTGAGCATCCGGCTTTCTTCCGGCGAGAAGCCGGATTCGCCGGGACTCATGACATCAAGAATGTCCTTGAGGTCGGCGCGCACGGTGCTCGGCTTCCAGCCGAACAACGCGCGCAACGCAGCGCACGAACCAGCTTCCGCCGCCTTCCGCCGTGGGCGGCACGGGTACCGGCAGATTGCGCGGCTCGAATGGCGCGCCGGCGGAGCTCGAACTGGATGGATCGCTGTCAGGCATGGCGGTCACGCGTCGTCAGAATCCCGCGCGACGTAGGGATCGGGCATGTTCAGGCGCCTCATGATCTTGCTTTCGAGTCCTTCCATCTCATTCGGCTTGCGCATCGGTCTCATGATCGTAGCCGACTGAGGTGAAGAAAACCGTGCACCGCGAGATGTGCCAAGGTGATGAAGGAAGATCGCGGTTTTCATCCTTGCACTCGCGTTCGAGCGTCTCGTAGGCAACGACAATATCGCCAAGCAGCTTCTCGCCTTGGCTCGCTTTCGTGGCGCAGAAGCGGGGAACGACAGCACGTTTGTCGGCTTGTCGATTCCGCGCCAGTCGCGATTGAGCGTGGCGATCGCCGAATCGTCGGTGAGCACGATACTCACTTCTCCGCCCGCTGTTGAGAGCGTGTCCGCGGCTGCTTCGATCGCGTCGCGCACGGTCTGCGAGGCCAGAGGCTGCGCATTCCACAGCGGCGATTGCATCTGAATATCGATGTGCGGCGGGGATGTACGCCGTTCCGGCGCGTGGCCTCATCCCTTTCCCTCGCGCGCGGGGGTCCCGCGATCATAGGCCTCGACGATTCGCGCCACCAACTCGTGGCGGATCACGTCTTCATGCGTGAATGCGACATGGCCGACGCCTTCGATGCCTGCGAGCAGCTTCACCGCTTCGGCGAGCCCTGAGGTCTGGCCATGCGGCAGGTCGACCTGGCTGGGATCGCCGGTGACGATCATGCGGCTGTTCTCGCCAAGCCGCGTGAGAAACATCTTCATCTGCATTGAGGTGGTGTTCTGCGCTTCGTCGAGGATGACTGCGGCGTTCGACAGCGTCCGTCCGCGCATGAACGCAAGCGGCGCGATCTCGATCTCGCCGCCCTGCAACGCGCGCTCGACGATGCGGGCATCCATCAGATCGTAGAGTGCGTCGTAGATCGGGCGCAGATAGGGATCGACTTTCTCGCGCATGTCGCCGGGGAGAAAACCAAGTCGCTCGCCGGCCTCGACGGCCGGACGTGACAGGATGATGCGATCGACTTCCTTCCGCTCGAACATCTGCACGGCCTGCGCGACCGCAAGCCAGGTCTTGCCTGTGCCGGCCGGACCCGTGCCGAACATCAGCGCAGTGGCGCTTGAGCGCGCGAATATATGCATCCTGTGCGGCGGTGCGCGCGCGCACCGGACGCTTGCGCAGATTGATTTCCTCGAAAGTCGGACGTGGAGCCGCAGGGTCGTAGTCGAAGAGCGAACCCTGCGCGATCGCCTGGCGAATGGCGCCCTCGACATCGCCCTGACTCAGATCGTGACCGCGCTTGAGCTGCTCATAGAGTCCTTCGAGGACGCGGCGCGCCTGCTCACATGCGCCGCGCGAACCTTCGATCGTGACGTGATTGCCGCGCTGTTCCGCCACGACGCCGAGGCGGCGTTCGATCAGCGCTAGGTTCTGTCCGTATTGCCCGAATAGGACCGAAGCAAGCTTGTTGTCCTCGAACGCGAGCACGATCTGTGCGGTAGCCGTTTCGTCGGAAGCGGCGGCGGGCGGGATCACGGAATCCGTCGTGCGCAAGGGTGTTTCAAGCTCCTGTCGCGGCAAAGGCACGCGTATGATTTTCGTATTCGGGCAGAGCGGCGAAAAGGCTGTTACTGCCGACCTCGGTCACGGTCACGCGCCTGACCGAACCGATCAGCGTTGCCGGCGCCATGACCTGCACCGCCTGCAGATATGGCGAGCGGCCGACGAGCTGTCCGGGCAGCCTGCCGGGCTTTTCCAGCAGCACGTCTATGGCGCGGCCGACAAAGCCGGCGTTGAAGCCGCGCTGGTGACGCGTGATCGACGGCCTGCAGCCGCTGAAGGCGTTCGGATTTCTCCTCCTGAAGTACCTGGTCGTCCATGTCGGCGGCCGGCGTTCCGGGCCGCGCCGAATACATGAACGAATATGCGCCAGCGAAGCCGACATCATCGATCAGTGACAGCGTCTCGCAGAAATCCACTTCCGTTTCTCCGGGAAGCCCACGATGAAGTCGGACGTGAAGGCGAGATCGCCGCGCGCCTGCACGCAGGCGCTCAATCACTCGCAGATAGTCATCGCGCGAATGTTTGCGGTTCATCGCCGCTAGAATGCGGTCGGATCCGGACTGTACCGGCAAATGCACATAGGGCATCAGCGCCGGCAACTCCGCATGGGCCGCAATCAGGTCGTCGTCCATGTCGCGCGGATGGCTTGTTGTGTATCGCAAGCGAAGAATGCCGGGCACCCTGCACAGCCGGCGAAGCAAATTTCCTAACGACGACGTCGTACCGTCCGAATCGAGTCCATGATAGGCGTTCACGTTCTGACCGATCAGCGTTACTTCGCGAACGCCGGCGTCAGCCAGCCGTTCGACTTCGGCCACGATTTTTTCCACCGGCCGCGAAACTTCGGCTCCACGCGTGTAAGGCACGACACAGAACGTGCAGAACTTGTCGCACCCTTCCTGCACGGTGACGAAAGCCGAAATTCCCCGCTTGGCGATTGCGTCCCGTTTGGGCGCGGCGAGGATCATCAAACTTGTCCTCGACCGGAAATTCCGTGTCGACGACTTTGTCGCCAGTTCCTGCGCGCGCAATCATTTCCGGCAGACGGTGATAATTCTGCGAACCGACAACCAGATCGACAGCTCCTGTGCGGCGGATGATCTCCTTGCCCTCGGCCTGCGCCACACAGCCGGCGACCGCGATCATCATGCGACGCCCATCGCGCGCGGCGGCCTCCTTCATCTCGCGGATGCGGCCGATCTCGGAATAGACCTTATCGACAGCCTTTTCGCGGATGTGACAGGTGTTGAGGATGACGAGATCGGCGTCCTCGGGCCTTGCGGTCTCGATGAACCCCTCGGGCGCCAGTGTGTCCGCCATACGATGAGAATCGTAGACGTTCATCTGGCAGCCAAAGGACTTGATATGGACTTTGCGGGGTCTGCTCATGCCGTTTTCGATTGCATTCCAATTTAGCCTGTCGTGGCTGGATTTGTCCCGCCCGACCATATATTTGATTTTACAACGATTTTAAGACCGCTTTGACGCCCGCCCGCAAAAACATGCCGCTAGGGCGGGGACCCCATGGGCAAAGGCCGGCCTCGCAAAGCGGCCACCAGGAGCTGCCGCACCGTTCCCTCCAACCGCCTGCTCATCGCCTTGCGATCCATGTCGCCGTCTGCGGCAACGGGCTCGCCGTAGGTGACCAGGGCATCGACGGCGCCCCGTTCGATGAACGCCCTGATGTGCGGCATGAAGTCGAGATCGCCATACCAGGCAACCAGCGGACGGTGCTGGCGCCCCATCGGAAGGCCATGCTGGCCGGTATAGGTCACGGCCATCGGTTGCATCAAAATGCTTCCCGCCGCCACCGCGGTCTTCGATCGCACCGAGCAAAGCTGAGCGGAACGGCAGCACACGGTTGCCGTCGCTCGATGTTCCTTCGGCGAAGAGTACGACAGACGTGCCAGAGTCCAGGCGCTTGACGATTTCGCCGACTGCACCGCCGGTCTGATGACGGCGTCCGCGGTCGACGAAAACCGTGCGCTGCATTTTCGCGGTGACGCCGACAAGTGGCCAGCTCGCGACTTCGCGCTTTGCGACAAAGGCAACCGGCGTAATCGAGCCGACGACGACAATATCGACCCAGGACACATGATTTGAAACAAACAGCACCGCACGGTCGCGCACCGGAGCGCCGCTCACGCGAACGTGGATGCGCAACAAAGTGCACAGCACGCGATAGTAATTTGATGCGATGAAGCCCCATCCGGGCAGATTGAGTTTTCAAGCAGCCACTGTGCACAGATCAGGATCGGCGTTATCGTGAAGAAGAAAATGCCGATGAAAAGCGCGCGCAGCATCAGCGCTTGGTCTTGTCGTCGCTGAGCGGCACGGCGTAGAGCTCGAGCCGGTGATCGACCAGCTTGTAGCCGAGCTTGCGCGCCACCTCGGCCTGCAGCCGTTCGATCTCCTCCGACTGAAATTCGATCACCTCGCCGTTGCGCAGATTGATCAGGTGGTCGTGGTGGATGTCTGGGCTTGTCTCGTAGCGGGCGCGGCCGTCGCGGAAATCGTGCCGCTCGATGATGCCGGCATCTTCGAACAGGCGCATGGTCCGATACACGGTCGAGATCGAGATGCGATCGTCAACCTTGGCGCAGCGGCGGTACAGCTCTTCGACATCAGGATGATCGTCCGGACTCTGCCAGCACGCGCGCGATGACGCGGCGCTGCTCGGTCATGCGCATGCCCTTAGCCGCGCAAAGAGCCTCGATGTTCTTTTTCTCAGCGATATGTTTTGCCCGCGGTCACGGCGTATCTCTGATGTCTGTACGGCTCGGCATCGCCGGCTTTCCTATCATATTGACCGTGTCGGGCATGTGTCCATCGCACCGTCATAAAAGATCGCGCCGCAAGACCAGTGCGGCTGCGGCTTTCCCTCAGGGCCCGGATAATAATTGGGGCGTCGCGACACTTCGCGAAAGCCGGCGCGATGGTAGAGCCGGAGCGCCGGGTCGTTGTTCTCGTCAACCTCCAGAAAAACCGTGCGCGCGCGTGAGGCCGGCGAGACGACGCAGATGCAGATCGAGCATCTGGCGCGCCACGCCCCGGCCGCGCTGGCGTCCGTCAACCGCGACCGAAAGGATTTCCGCCTCGTCTTCGACCAGACGCGACATGATGAAGCCGGCAAGCCTTGCGCCGATCATCGCGCGGTGTGTGAGCACATGCCGATCAATCAGCAGACCTTCGACCTCCTGTTCGCTCCAGCCGCGTCGGAACGAAGCGCCGTGCAGCGCGGCGATCGCGGATGAATCGCGCGCGCTCGCCTCCGATATGGCCGGGTCAGGGCGCGAGAAAAGACTGCCAAGAAACCGATCATCGACGAGCCAGCTGCACGGCATCCTGCGGATGCGCATCGGCCGCACGGAGGTACAGCGGCTTCGGTGGAGTGCCTGTATCGGTCGCGGCCGCGCCGAGTCGCGCGACCCAGTCGATGCGAGGTGCGGCGCGCTGGTCGACGGTGTTTGGCGGATGTTCGCCGGCGGGCCATAGGGCCGCCAGCTTGCCGGCCGCCGTCCCGGTAATGCGCGGCGCGCCGGTCGTCGACACGCGCAGGGCTTCGCGTAGCGGCGTGATGCGGGGCGCCACAATGGTCCGGCCGCCCGGTCCGAAAACCTGCAGGTAGACATGGTCGTGGCGTGCATCGATCGCAGCGACCACCGGAAGCGGATCGTCGGCGGCAATGAATGGAGCGGCGAAAGCAGCCAGCGTCGACAACCCGACGGCCGGCTTGCCGGCGGCGAGGGCAATGCCGCGCGCCGCGGCGATCCCGACGCGCAGTCCGGTGAAGCTGCCCGGTCCGGTGGTGACCGCGATGCGGTCAAGATCGCGCAAAGTCGAGTTGTGCCCGCTGCAGGACGCGTGCGACCAGTGGCATGAGCGCCTCGGCATGCCCGCGCTGCATCGGCAGCGATTCGTGCACGCGCACCTCTGCATGCGCGGTGTCGAGCACGGCGACTGAGCAGGCTTCGAGTGCGGTATCGATGGCCAGGACGCGCATGCGCCAAGTGTAGCATCAAATTTCGTCGCAACCGGCCCGTTGCCGGCCATCCACGCCTTTCGCGCTCAGTACGACGTTTGGCGCGGAATTTTCGACTACATCGGGCGGACTTCGACCACGTCAGGTACGAAGTGACGCAGCAAGTTCTGGATGCCGTGCTTGAGGGTCGCGGTTGAAGACGGGCAGCCCGAGCATGCGCCCTTCATATTGAGGTACACGATGCCTTCCTTGTAACCACGGAAGGTTATGTCGCCGCCGTCGCCGGCCACGGCTGGACGCACACGGGTTTCGATCAGATCCTTGATGGTGGCGACCGTCTCCGCATCCTTCGCGTCGAAAAATTCGTCCGCCGCGGCTTCCGATGGGTTCGCATCGCCGGTCAGAAGCGGCGCACCCGACATGTAGTGCTCCATGATGGCGCCGAGGATCGCCGGCTTCATCTGCTGCCAGTCGCCTTCGGTTTTCGTCACGGAGATGAAATCGGAACCGAAGAAAACGCCGCCGACGTTCGGAATGTCGAACAGGCGGGCGGCGAGCGGCGATTGTGCTGCGGAGTCCCGTCGATGGGAGGTCAAGCGTGCCGTTCTCAAGCACGTTGCGTCCCGGCAGGAACTTCAGCGTCGCGGGATTGGGCGTAACTTCGGTCTGAATGAACATCGGATGCACTCCTTGCCAAAGACGGGTTCAAGGCCCGCAGGCAGCGAAACTATAGCCCATAAATGGCGATTACGCCCGCCGTGGTCAACTGGCGCGTAAGCGCTGTCGGTGATGGAAACGGGCTTAAATCAGGAGCTCGCGTCGATATCCTCGTCGCTCAGATGGCCTGGCACGAGCGCCACCGGGATCGGGAACGTGCCGGCGGTCTTCGCCAGGTTGGAGACGAGGGGCCCCGGCCCTTCCTTGCCGGTGCCCGCGGCCAGCACGAGGATGCCGATGTCGGCGTCCTCGTCGATCAGCTTGACGATTTCTTCCGCAGTATCGCCTTCGCGGATCACGCGATCGGGCGTGATCTGCGCGATTTTTTTGCTCGTGCCGCGAATTTATCGAGGGTGGCATTTGCCGCCTCTTGCTGCTCGGCCATCATGATGTCGGCGACACCGAGCCACTGCTGATTGCGGTCGCCTGGCTCGATCACGCGCAACATCACCATCTGCGATTTGGTGCGGCCGGCGCGCTTCGCCGCCCAGTAAACCGCGCGGTCGCATTCTTCGGTATCGTCGATGACCACCAGATATTTTCGCTTGTGGCCGGCCTCGTAGCTGCGACGCTTGATGCTCATGGTGTCGATGGTGGCACGCCGGCTGCCGCGCCGACAAGGCGGGAGTTCCGCGCTGCAACTAGCGGCGCACGAAACCGACGATATCCTTGACAGCCTTCATGGTTTCGACGGCGATCGCTTGCGCGCTGCTGCGAACCCTCCGCCAGGACCGAGTCGATATGGACGGGATCCTCAACGAGCTTCTTCATTTCCGCGCCGACCGGGCCGAGTTTGGCCACAGCAAGATCGACCAGGGCGGTTTTGAAGGTAGAGAATTGCCCGCCGCCAAACTGTCCTGAGAACTTCAGCTTTGCTCACGCCTTGCAACGCGGCGTAGATGCCGACCAGATTGTCGGCCTCGGGACGCGGCGTCAGTCCCTTTCCTCGCTCGGCAGCGGTTCGGGATCTGTCTTCGCCTTGCGGATCTTCTGCGCGATGGTATCGGCATCGTCGGTCAGGTTGATGCGCGAGTAGTCGGATGCTTCCGACTTCGACATCTTCTTCGATCCGTCGCGCAGCGACATGACGCGCGTCGCAGGTCCCTGTATCAGCGGCTCAGGCTGCGGAAAGAACGCCTCACCGTAACCATGCGCGTGAATCGATGCCGCGAAATCATTGTTGAACTTCTGCGCAATGTCCCGCGACAGTTCGAGATGCTGCTTCTGGTCTTCGCCGACGGGCACGTGAGTTGCGCGATATACCAGAATGTCGGCGGCCATGAGGTTCGGATAGACATAAAGCCCGACCGAGGCGTTTTCGCGATCCTTGCCGGCCTTCTCCTTGAACTGCGTCATGCGGTTGAGCCAGCCGACACGCGCGACACAATTGAACACCCAGGCAAGCTCGGCGTGTTCAGCGACCTGGCTCTGGTTGAAGATAATATTTTTTTGGGATCGATGCCGCAGGCCAGGAATGCAGCGGTGACCTCGCGCGTGGCGCGCGGCAGCTCGCTCGGGTCCTGCCAGACCGTGATGGCATGCAGGTCCACAACGCAATAGATACAATCGTAGCGATCCTGCAGCGCGACAAACTTGGTGATCGCGCCGAGATAGTTGCCGAGATGCAGGTTGCCGGTCGGCTGCACGCCCGGAAAATACGCGTTCCTTGAACGCCATCGTCCGTCCTCTTCGATTCCGCGCGGAGCCATGCCACGGCGAAGGCGCGCGGCGCAAGGGCCTTACGCGCGCGCGCGCAACTCCGAAGCGATTTCCCGGAGCTTTGCGACGCCAAGCGCCTGCAATGCAGCGCCATAGATCACGATGCCGAGTATCACCAGGGCCAGCAACATGGCGAGGCGACCAAACGAGGACGTCTCGACCGCCGGCAATAGGCGCAAGCCAGCGAAAAATCCGCAGCCGATTGCAATGGCCATGGCCATGGTCGCGGCCGCGATACGCGGCAGCCGACGCCGGGCCTCATGATCGAGATTGAGCCAGCCGCGTCGATAGAGAACAGTGCCCAACACTGCTGCGCCGATCCAGCCGGAAGCACCGAATGCTGTCGCGACGCCAACGTGTCCATAGTGCGGAAACAGAAGCACACCACCGATGATGGCCGCGGTGAGACCACATGAGCGCCGCCAGCATCGGGATCCGCGTGTCTTCATGGGCAAATGAGACCGCACCGAACACTTTTTCAAGGACGTGGCCAGGCAGTCCGGCGCTGATGGCCGTCAATGCTGCGGCGACTGCTACGGTATCCTGTGCGCTGAATGCTCCGCGCTCGAAAAGTCCGCCGGCGATCGGACTGGCGAGCAGGGCGAAGCCGGCCGCGGCTGGTAGCGCCAGCCCGAGTGCGACCTCATAGGCACGCGACTGGGCCGCGGCGAGCGCGCGGTCATCGCCGGCCGTAACAGCGGATGCGATACGCGGCACGATCACCGCCGCTATCGCAACCGACACTACACCGAGCGGCAGTTCGTAGAGCCGGTTGGCGTAGTAGAGCCACGACACCGCCGCGGGAGAAGCAGACGCAATAGCGGTTATCGCGATCAGTTTCAGTTGCGGAACGCCGGCCGCGATCAAGCCGGGCAAGGCGCGTCTGAAAAATGCTTCAGTCTGGTCGGCAGTATGAACGCGCGGGCGTTGCCATCGCTTGCCGCTCGACAACCAGACCGTTACCGTCAAGACGAGCTGAGCAAAGCCGGCGACACTGATTGCGAATGCCAGCCATGAGGTGGCGTAAAATTGCTCGACCGCTCCGCTCGGCAGCATCGCGAGCGCGACGATCATCACCAGGTTGAACAGGATTGTGCTGATGGCGACGGCAGCCACGCGGCCTTCGGCGTTGAGCGCCGCCGCGATCACGGCAACCAGTCCCACGAGCACCATGTAAGGCGCGACCATGAACAGAAGGAACGCGGCCAGCGACCGGCGTCCCCGTTCGAAACCCGGTGCGATGATAGTAATCACTGTCGGAGCGAAGTAGATCGTCAGCAATGCGATGAATCCGGCGATGCAGAACATCGCCAACAAAACACGCCAGTGTGAAACGATTGGCACTGGCCTCGCCATCGTCGCCGCCGCGCAGCCTTGAGCCAGATCGGGACGAAGGCGCTGTTGAGCGCGCCTTCCGACAACAGGCGGCGAAAAAATTCACCACCTGAAGCACAGCGAAAAATGCTTCCGAGTGCGGTCCGGCGCCCAGGAGGGCGGCGATCCAGGCGTCGCGCAGATAGGCCAGTAGTCGCGACACCAGGGTGCCGCTGCCAACCGTGGTGATATCGCGCGCCAGCGACATGAAGTGATTCCCCGCGCGCTACTCTAGGCCGGTGGGCAAGCGCCCGTCACCCTGTGAAGCGCTCATGCTTGCCGCGGCGCGTTCCGCCGATATAGTGCGCGCGCCATTTACGAGGATTGCGCATGACTTCTGTTCGTTACGACGTACTCGGCATCGGCAACGCCATTGTCGACGTGATTGCCCGCGCCGAGGACGATTTCCTGGTGAAACAGGGCATGCAGAAGGGCACCATGGCGCTGATCGACGAGGCGCGCGCGCAAGCCATCTACGCGGCGATGGGCCCTGCGGTCGAAAGTTCGGGCGGGTCGGCAGCGAACACCATTGTTGGCGTCGCCAGCTTGGGGCGCGTGCGGCATTTGTCGGCAAGGTCAAGGACGATGAACTCGGCCGCGCATTCGCCCACGACATCCGCGCGGCGAACGTCGCTTTCGATACAAAGTTGGCCGACGCCGGGCCGTCGACGGCGCGCTGCTACATCATGGTGACGCCGGACGGTGAGCGCACCATGAACACGTATCTGGGCGCCGCACAGGATCTGAAGCCGGACGATATCGATGAGGCGCAGGTGGCAAGCTCTGCGCTGACATATCTCGAGGGTTATTTGTGGGACCCGCCGCGGGCGAAGGAAGCTTTCGTGAAGGCGGCGAATATCGCCCACAAGAACGGACCGGCGTGTCGCACTGACGTTGTCCGATGCTTTTTGCGTCGACCGGTATCGTGGCGAGTTTCTCGATCTGATCCGCAAGGGCACCGTCGATCTCGTGTTCGCCAACGAGAGGGAGCTGCTCAGTCTCTATGAGACCTCTGACTTCGACAGCGCGGTGAAGATGTTGCGCGAGGACGCCAGGATCGCTGTGGTGACGCGCAGCGAAAAGGGCTGCGTCGTCGTGTCGCGTGATGCGGTCGAGACTGTGACGGCAGAACCAGTCGCGCAGGTTACGGATGTCACCGGCGCCGGCGATCTTTTGCCGCGGGATTTCTGGTCGGGCTGGCGCGCGGCAAGGATCATCGTACCGCCGCGCGACTGGGCGCGCTCGCGGCCGCGGAAGTTATTCAGCACATCGGCGCACGCCCTGCGGTGTCATTGAAAGCGCGCGCGGCCCAAAGTGGGCTGCCTGTATAGAGAGTGTTTTCGAAATCGGCGGATGAAATTGCGTGAGATGCCGATAAAGACACCTCACGCTGACCGCTGTCGCCCGCTGCGACGTTATACGGGCTGCAAGGTCGACGATTCATAGATGTGGCGCGTGGCCAGCGACAAGCGATCGGTAACCAATTGGTAACCGAACGTGGTTACCGATTGGTGAACGACCAATCGGGGACGTATGGCCATGGAAAAGCGTAAGTCGAACGAGGCTACCGATGGCGAAGCGGTAGCAAATCCGGATAGCGGATCACAACAGCCGCAGCGCAGGATCGAATTGCCTGCCGTTGAATCTCCTTCGATCTCGCCGGTAGAGCTAGGTCACGCAACCGACACTGATACGGCTCCTCCTGAGGCGACCGACGCATCGACTACAGGGGCCGCGCAGCGAGAATACGTATTTCAGCCTAGTCGAATTCACGGCGCCCAAACGTCCACGCTTCGTCATCCGTCCGCGCCACAAGCGTTATGTGCTGCTCGCCGCATCGGTGGCGATCGCGGCGGTGGTTGGAGCGGTTACCGGCGCGGCGACAAGTAACGGCCTCTCAAAGGCGCCGCCTGTCGACGTTGCCGCCGTCGAAGAAAATAAGGCCATGCAGCAATCTGTTGCGCGCCTCACGAAGGAAATCACCAGTCTGAAAGCGAGCCTGGACGCCGCCAATCGCTCGGCGTCCAATCAGATTGCCAAGATCAGCGAACGGCTGAACCGCGAGACCGCGAACGTCACCGGCTCCGTTACGCCGCAGGCATCACAGGCAGCACTAACCGCACCGCTTCCGGCCGCGCGGTCCGAGCCTGCCGCCGCTGCAAGTGCAGTTGCCGTCTGTCAATCGTGCCCGACTGGACAATCCGCGAGACTCGTGACGGTTTCGTCTACGTGCAGGGACACGGCGATGTTTATCAGGTCGTGCCTGGCGCGCCATTGCCCGGCCTCGGTCCGGTCGAACAGATCAAGCGACAGGACGGACGCTGGTTGGTGGTTACGCCCAAGGGCATCATCGTATCGATGCGCGATCGCCGTTATTTCGAACAGTTCTGAACGCTCGGCTTGAGGGAACGGCAATGAGCGGCGCCTTCGGGCGCCGCTCTTCATTTGCGCGTGGGCCCGGTAGCAAGCGTTACAAAACCATGCCAGATTTCCTGCGGCTCATTGCGCGAGTAGTTGTCATGCATCACGCATCATCAATCCTTGCCGCGGCGGTTGTGGTCGCAACCGCGACGCTGGCGCAGGCGCAAGGCGCCGCTCCTCCGCCGGCGAAGCCTGAGATGATGCAAAGCTGCCCGGGTTTGGTGGCGGCGCGACCGCCTTTCGCTGCAAAACGCCGCACTGCGGCTTGCGGCGCTCGAACGCGATCAGGCTCGCCTGACATATGTCGGCCATTCGACCTTCCTGATCGAAAGCCCGCAACTCGTGCGCATCGCCACCGACTACAATGATTATGTGAGGCCGTCGCTGTTGCCCGACATCGCGACGATGAACCACGCTCACTCGACGCATTACACACTGTCACCGGATCCGAGCATCAAATACGTGCTGCACGGCTGGGCGGATGACCAGAAGCCGGCCCGCAGTCGACCTGCAATACAAGGACGTGCGGGTGCGCAACGTGCCGACCAATATCCGCACGTTCGAGGGTGGCACCGAGCGACACGGCAATTCAATCTTCATTTTCGAGGTTGCCAATCTGTGCATCGCGCATCTTGGGCATTTGCATCACACGCTCACGCAGCAGCAGCTCAACGAGATCGGCCGTGTCGACATTGTGCTGGTGCCGGTCGACGGGTCCTACACGCTCGATCTCGATGGCATGGTCGAGGTGCTGCACGCGCTCAAGGCGCCGCTGATGATCCCGATGCACTTTTTCAGCGCTTACACGCTCGATCGCTTTCTCGCAGCGGGTCCGGCAGGACTGGGATGTGGAACTCGAGCAGGTCCCATCGCTGGTAGTATCGAAGACGACGCTTCCGGCGAAGCCGAAGGTGATTGTTCTGCCGGGCCATTAACTTACGTCGTTAATCGCTTGGTTCGAGCAAATTTACCAGCCGCCAAATTGCGGCCGCTATTAGCCATTTATCAACAGCGACAGTTGACCCAGCGGAACGAATGATTACTTGTCGCGTGCTTGGAACGGTCTTTTCGAAGGATATTGAGGGATTTTCATGGTGCAGACTTGGAGCAACTGGAGACGATTTCCCGACGCGCAAAGCGGCGAACATGTCGAAGCGCCGATCGGTCCCGGGGTTTATGAAGTTCGTCATACGATGACAGGCCGCGTTGTCGCTTTCGGTCATTCCGCCAACGTCGCAAATGCTCTCGCCGACCTGAAGTTGAACGATGGTGTCGGCGCGTTCAGCCGGCTCTTCCGCAAACAACCACTCGTTTCACGCGTCGCCGATCTCGAGTATCGCACCTGCGCGGCGACCAGCCGCGCCGGAAGCTAAGACCGCCGCGCAGCGTCTGATTGGTCTGCGCCAGACCGCTTGGCGCCGCCGCATGGACACGGGCTGGGCCACGCGCCCCAGACTGATCTTTCCACCACTGCATTTGTGGCCGGCCATTGCGCCGGCCGCTTCATTTTCGGGGTCTGTCGAGGGTCCACGCTTCCTGTCGTCCGCCGACTTCGTATAGAGTCTGCCCTCGTAAAGAGGGACGGCTCACGATGTTGAGTATCCAACAGAACGATCTCATTACCCGGACCGGTGCCGGCACTCCGGCGGGAAGCTTGCTGCGGCGCTATTGGCAGCCCGCGGCGCTCGTCGACGAACTGTCCGGCAATCGGCCCATAAAGCCTGTGCGGCTGTTCGGGGAAGATCTGGTTATCTTCAGGGACGAGCGTGGCCGCTACGGGCTGATCGGCCGCCGCTGTCCGCATCGCGGCACCGACCTCGCGTATGGCCGCCTCGAAGATGGCGGCTTGCGCTGCGCGTTTCACGGCTGGCTGTTCGATGTCAACGGCAAATGCCTCGAGACGCCGGCCGAACCCGACGACAGCAATCTCTGCGCCAACATCAGACAGAAATCTTATCCGGTGGTCGAGAAAAGCGGAATTCTGTTCGCCTATCTTGGACCTGGTGAGCCGCCGGCACTTCCGCACTTCGACTGCTATCGTCGCGCCCGACAGCCACACATTCGCATTCAAGGGAATGATCGACTGCAACTGGCTGCAGTCGCTCGAGGTCGGCATCGATCCGGTCCACACGTCGTTCCTGCATCGCTTCTTCCACGACGAGGACCCGAGCCAGGCCTACGGAAAGCTGTTCCGCGATACTTCGCGTGACTCCGACATGCCGATGTCGCGCATCATGCGCGAGTTCACGCGCCCGCGTATCGAGGTCGAGCCGACCGACGTTCGGCTTCCGGCTGGTGACGCTGCGACAAGATCAGCGATCGCAGCACGCATGTGCGCGTTACCAATCTGATGTTTCCCAATGCCTTCATCCTCCCGATGAGCCGCGAGATGACGATCACGCAGTGGCACGTGCCGATCGACGACCAGAAGCACTATTGGTATGCGATCTTCACGAGTTTCGGCGCGCCGGTCGACAAGGACGAGATGCGCCGACAGCGCCTCGCGCTCTATCAGCTGCCCGATTACATCCCGCAACAAGAACAAGAGCAACGATTACGGGTTCGATCCGCACGAGCAGGAACACGAGACCTACACCGGCATGGGCGCCGACATTAACGTGCACGACCAGTGGGCCTGCGAGTCGATGGGCGCGATTCAGGATCGCACGACCGAACATCTCGGCACGTCCGACAAGGCGATCAGCGCCTATCGCAAGTTGCTGCGCGAAGCGATCGAGCAAGTCGGGCAAGGGCGAGAGGCCGATCATGGTGCTCGATCCGAAACAGGCCGCGAGCATCACGGGTCCGGCAGCGATTGACGGCATCGGTCCCGCCGACGACTGGCAGGGCTACTGGCAGAAGAGCGAAGCGAGCAAGCGCCAGGCGGCGAGCTGGACGAACGGAAACTGAGATGTATTGCAAACCCGGCCACCACGATTGAAGGGCCGGCGATGAACCCGCGTCAGCGTAAATCCTCGAGCTTTGTCGATCGCCACAATCTGTGGACCCGCGCGCAGGCCAAGGCCGCCGACGAGGTCGAGAGGATCATCAAGAAAGAAAAGCTGGAGCTCGTCCGCTTCTCATTCGCCGATCAGCACGGCGTATTGCGCGGCAAGACCCTGCTGGCATCCGAAGCCGCAAGCGCGATGCGTGCCGGTATCACAATGACAACAACGCTGCTCGCCAAGGACACCGCGCACCGCACGGTTTATCCGGTGTTCACGCCCGGCGGCGGCTTCGCAATGAGCGAGATGCAAGGCGGCGGCGACTTCTTGATGGTCGCCGATCCGTCGACATTTCGTGTCCTGCCATGGGCGAACAAGACGGGCTGGATGTTGTGCGACATTTATTTCGGCAACGGCAAAGCGGTTCCGTTTTCAACTCGCGCGCGCTGCCGGGATGCCGTGAATATCCTGACGAAAGCCGGATTTACTCTCCGGGCAGGGCTGGAAGTGGAATTTCATCTGTTCAAACTGGAAAATCCTCGCCTCGCGCCCGCCGATGCCATCTGGCCGCCCGAAGCACCACAGGTCAGCCTCGCTGACGCAGGGCTATCAATATTTGACCGAGTCCCGCTTCGATATGCTCGATCCGGCACTTGAGATTCTGCGCCACGGCATCGAAAACTTGGCCTGCCGCTGCGTTCGGTCGAGATCGAACTTGGTCCGAGCCAGTGTGAATTCACCTTTCGCCCAGAGGATGGCCTGGCCGCCGCCGACAGCATGGTTTTGTTTCGGGCTGCGACAAAGCAGATCGCCCGCCGCAACGGCTATCTCGCGAGCTTCATGTGCCGGCCGGCGCTCCCGAATGTCATGTCGAGCGGGTGGCACCTGCATCAGTCGCTGCTCGAAAGCGAAAACCGGTCGAAACGCATTCGCATTCGACCATCCGGACGCATTGTCGACCGTTGGCCGCTATTACCTCGGCGGTCTGCTCGCCCATGCGCGCGCGCCGCGACCGTCTTCACCACGCCAACCATAAATGGCTACAAGCGCTATCGGCCGAATTCGCTCGCGCCCGACCGCGCCGTCTGGGCGCGTGACAATCGCGGTGTGATGATCCGCGTACTCGGACAACCGGGCGAGCCTGCAACGCGATTGGAAAACCGCGTCGGCGAACCTGCCGCCAATCCCTATCTCTATGTGGCTTCGCAGATCTATTCCGGCCTCGATGGCATCGCACGCCGGCTCGATCCTGGTCCGTCGGCGGACACGCCTTATGAAACCATTGCAGCGTTGCTGCCGAAAAACCTCGATGAGGCCCTGACTGCGTTGCGCGCCGATGATGTTTTCCGCGCCGGATTCGGCTCGCCGTTCATCGACTACTATGCACACATCAAGGCTGCCGAGCTTGAGCGTTTCCGAAAAGAGGCCGGGGACCAACCGGAGGTCACAGCCTGGGAACAAAAAGAATATCTGGACTTATTCTGATGGCTTTTGCAGTTACGTCGGATGGTTTGAAGCTTTATTTCGAGGAAGTCGGACAGGGCGTGCCGATCCTGTTCGTGCACGAGTTCGCCGGTGACCATCGCAGCTGGGAACCGCAGCTGCGCGCGTTCGGTAAGCGCTATCGCTGTATCACCTACGCGGCGCGCGGATACAAACCGTCCGACGTTCCGAGCAATCCGGCGGCCTACAGCTACCTGCACGTCATGAGGGACGCAGTCGTGGTGCTCGATCATCTGCAGATCGAGCAAGCCCATCTTATCGGGCTCTCCATGGGCGGCTATACTGCGTTGCAGGTCGCACTCAATCGCCCCGGGCGCGTCCGCTCGTTAGTCCTTGCCGGCACGGGCTCAGGCAGCGAGCGCTGGTATACGGAGGACTTTCACAAGCGCTCCCGCGACCTCGCCGCGCAATTCGAGAAGGACGGCTCGGCGGCGGTGGCACAGACCTACGGCCGAAGCGCAAGCCGCATCACGTTCGAGCTCAAGGACCCGCGTGGCTTCGCCGAATTTTCCCGCCAACTCGCCGAACACGACGCGCAGGGCTCCGCGCACATGTCGCGCGGATTTCAGGGTGCGCGTCCTTCGCTTTACGATTTCGAAGCAGAAATCCGCAAGCTGTCGGCGCCGGCCTTGATCGTGGTTGGCGACGAGGACGAGCGGTGTATCGAACCGGCTCTTTTTCTCAAGGATACGATTTCCGCCTCCGGACTGGCGCTTCTTCCAAAGACTGGTCATGCCGTAAATCTTGAGGAGCCGGATCTTTTCAACCTGCTGGTCGGCGATTTCCTCGCACGCGTCGATAGAGGCAATTGGTTACCGCGCGACCCGCGCACGCGTGCGCCGAAGCCGCCGCCAAAGACGTCTTAACGTGGAACTCCGTGGCGGTCCCGCCCATTTTATCGGCGAGCAAAACTGGTTAAGGAGCGTCGCCGATGCTGAAATGGGCTCTGATTTTCCTCATCATTGCTGTGGTCGCAGGCATCTTTGGCTTTACTAACGTTGAGGCAGCCTCGGCTACCATTGCGCAATGGCTGTTCGGGATATTCGTGGTGCTGTTCCTTGGCGCGTTAATCATTGGCCTGACCCTCGGCGCCAAGCTCAGGTCGTAAGGTAAATTTTTCGCGATAACTATGCCGGGATTTCCGGCTACCTCCCGTAGCTTTCCGGATATGATCGCTACCAGTTTTTCACCAGGGTGCACTCATGCGTAAGATCGTATTGGGAGTACTGGCGCTAGGGGCTGTTTGTTTCGCTGGCCGGCGCGGCCAACGCTGCTGACCTCTATCGCGGTGCGTATGGTTAGCGATCCCATCATGTCTGGTATGGCAGCGATTGCCGCGGGCAGCCCTTCGGCCCCGGCATCCGCGTCGTTGAGCAGGTCCCGTATTGCGGTGACTGCGACAACCTCATCGGTCCAAACTTTTTTATAATTCCCAGATCCGCTATATCGGCTACCTGCCCTGGACGCGGGCTGCGCGCTCGGCGGCTGCTACGGCAACTTCGCCGGCTACGGCGGCTGTTATTGGCGGGAAACGCGAGTTCCCGACGGATACGGCGGCTGGGTCGTCGAGAAAATCTGCAATTGAGCGATCGCCTCGGCGTCGACGTCAGACGTCGACGCTTGCCGTCAGTGCGTTGTCCTGGATGAACTGCCGGCGCGGCTCGACGAGGTCGCCCATCAATTGGTCGAAGAGCACGTTAGCTTCGTCGACTTCCTTGATTCGCACCTGCAGCAATGACCGCGCATTGGTGTCCAGCGTGGTCTCCCACAGCTGTTCCGGGTTCATTTCGCCCAGACCTTTGTAACGCTGCAGCGTAAGGCCCTTGCGCCCGGCGGCAACCAACGCTTCGAACAGCCCGACCGGTCCGTGGATCGCAGTGGTTTCGTCCTTGCGGCGAAGCATGGCGGGGCGTCGGCCGCGGAAACACCTGCTGCAGTGCAGGCGCAAATTCATCGAGCTTGCGTGCATCGGCCGAACCGATCAGGGCCTGATCGATGACGGCAGCTTCCTTGACGCCGCGCACCGTGCGCTCGAAATGGAATCCGCTCTCATCGAACGTCGCCTTTCCAGCCACGCTCGGTCTCGTCTTCCAGCGCGTCCAGCCGTTTGGCAATGTACTCAGCCGCGGCGGCGCCGCTTCTTTACGATCGCTGGTGACGCCGGGGTTGAGTACACCGGCTATCGCTGCCTGTTCGATGACCTTCCGGTTATAGCGGCTGTGCAGACCGCCCAGGATGTTGCGGATCAGCCGCGCATCGTCGATCAGCTTTTCGCAAATCGGCCCGCGCCCGCTCTTCGCCCGATGCGAGCCGCAGCACCGCATCCTCGAGGCCGGCTGTGATCAGGTAATCTTCGAGCGCTCGCTCATCCTTCAGGTATTGCTCGGACTTGGCGCGTGCCGACTTTGTAGCAGCGGCGGCTGTGCGATGAAGATGTGACCGCGCTTGATCAGCTCTTCCATCTGCCGGAAGAAGAAGGTCAGCAGCAGGGTGCGGATGTGCGAGCCGTCCACGTCCGCGTCGGTCATGATGATGATCTTGTGGTAGCGCAGCTTGTCCGGATTGAATTCATCGCGGCCGATGCCGGTGCCGAGCGCCGTGATCAACGTGCCGATTTCCTGGCTCGATAGCATCTTGTCGAAGCGCGCGCGCTCGACGTTCAGGATCTTGCCGCGCAGCGGCAAGCACCGCCTGGAATTCGCGGTTGCGGCCCTGTTTGGCGGAACCGCCGGCGCTGTCACCCTCGACGATGAACAATTCCGACTTGGCGGGATCGCGCTCCTGACAGTCGGCGAGCTTGCCGGGCAACGACGAGACATCGAGCGCGCCCTTGCGACGGGTCAGTTCGCGCGCCTTGCGCGCGGCTTCGCGTGCCGCTGCCGCTTCGACGACCTTGCCGACAATGACCCTGGCTTCCTGCGGATGGATTTCGAACCAGTCCTGCAAAGCCTGATTGATGACGTTTTCGACGACGGGGCGCACTTCCGAAGAGACGAGCTTGTCCTTGGTCTGCGACGAGAACTTCGGATCGGGCACCTTGCAGGAGAGAACGGCGGTCAGGCCTTCGCGGCAGTCGTCGCCGGTGAGCGCGACCTTCTCTTTGCGCGATGTGCCGATCGTCTCTGCGTACTGGGTGACTCTGACGCGTCAGCGCGCCACGGAATCCGGCGAGATGGGTGCCGCCGTCGCGTTGCGGAATGTTGTTGGTGAAGCAGAGCACGCTTTCGTGGTAACCGTCGTTCCACCATAGCGCGCACTCGACCGTGATGCCGTCGCGCTCGCCCTTGACCATGACGGGGCTCGGGATGAGCGAGGTCTTGTTGCGATCGAGAAACTTCACGAAGGCTTCGACGCCGCCCTCGTATTTCATTTCTTCGCGCTTCTCGACGGCGTGACGCTGATCAGAAAGGACGATGGCGACGCCGGAGTTCAGGAATGCAAGCTCGCGCAGGCGGTGCTCGAGTGTCGCGAAAGTCGAACTCGACCATGGTGAAGGTTTTGGTCGAGGGGAGGAACGTGACCTCGGTGCCGTGCTTGTCCTTTGCGTCGCCTTTCGCCTTCAGCGGAGCCTTCGCGACGCCGTCGCGGAACTCCATGAAGTGTTCCTTGCCGTCACGCCATATCGTGAGTTTCAGCCAGGTAGAAAGCGCATTGACCACCGACACGCCGACGCCGTGCAGTCCGCCGGAAACCTTGTAGGAATTCTGGTCGAATTTTCCGCCGGCGTGCAGCTGAGTCATGATGACTTCGGCCGCCGATACGCCTTCACCTTTGTGAATGTCGGTTGGAATACCGCGCCCGTTGTCGCGGACTGTGCAGGACCCGTCGGGGTTGAAGTGTCACTGCGACTTCGGTGGCAAATCCTGCCAGCGCTTCGTCGATGGCGTTGTCCACCACCTCGTAGACCATATGGTGGAGGCCTGAGCCATCATCGGTGTCACCGATATACATGCCCGGTCGTTTGCGAACCGCATCGAGGCCTTTGAGGACCTTGATCGACTCGGCACCATACTCGGACGGGTTTTGCGGGCTGGTTCAGCCATAAGCGACACCCTCGAGATCGGGTGAAAAATGAGTCGGAATGAGTGATTGGTCTGACACGAAATTGGGGCCCCGTACAGGACAAAGTAAGTAGCTTTAATATGTTGATCTAGCAGCGTTTTTAAAGAGGCGCTGGCCTCAAAAATCCCCACTTTTTACACCCTGTTTTCGCGCCAGATCAGCGGCCGCTGGCGCGAAGGCCAGCGCGCTGAGACCGTGCGCGAAAAGAGGCAGAGCTAGCGGCGAGATTTCTGGCCCGACGACAGCTCGCGTGCGTTGAGATTGGGTCGCCGCAGGTGATGGAATCGCGGCTCGTAGCTCAGGATCGGCGCGCTGAACGCAGCAAGGCCGGCCGCCAGAATTTCAACGCGCTCGAGATCGGCCCGCGTCATTTCGAACGCGCGATTGAGGTCGTTCTTTACTTGGTCAACTGCTGCGTCCGTACTCATAACGGCCCCTAACTGGCTACGTAAGAGTAAAGGCGCACGCTCCGGTGATGGTTCCGATTATCGAAGATTTGATCTTGTTGCGATTAACAAAACGTGAGGTGCTAGTTTTGGAACCGCAGTGCGGCGCCGGTTCCACTGCGCCATTGCGAACGACGAACACATTCGCACGCCCGACAATGTCGCCGAACGCGGCAGGGTCCGCACCGGTCATCCAGACCTGCGCGCCCAATGAGGACAGCGCGTCGTAAAGTGCCGCGCGCCTGGTCGGATCGAGATGCGCCACGACTTCGTCCAGCAACAGCAGCGGTGCAAAGCCGGTCATCTGTTTGATCAAGCCGGCGTGTGCCAGGACGAGGCGAGATGAGAAGCGCCTTTTGTTCGCCCGTTGAGGCGTCGGCAGCGGGAATATTCTTGGATGCGTGGCGCACGGTAAGATCGGACAGATGCGGACCATCGAGCGTGCGCCCGGCGGCGGCGTCGCGTGAGCGATTTTCTTTCAGGAGCGTGCGATAGCGGTCCTCGATCTCGACCGCGCTGTGGTCCGGCAGGAGCTGTTCCATCCAACCCTGCAGTTCGATCTCCGGCCTGCGGAAATTCCGGCGCCTGTGCGCGCGCGGCACCAAGCGCAGCGGACAGACGATTGACGGTTTCCGCACGACCGGCGGCAACTGCCACCGCCACCTCGGCGGTTTCATGCTCGATGGCATCGAGCCAGTGCGGAGTCGCCGGGCAGATCTTCCAGAAGACGGTTGCGCGAACGCAGCGAGCGCTCGAGCGCCGCGACCCGGCTCGAATGCTGCGCGTCGACCGCCAGAACCAGTCGGTCGAGAAAGCGGCGACGTTCGGAAGCGGGACCATTGAACAGCGGATCCATGGCCGGTGTCAGCCACACAACGCGCAGGTGTTCGGCGAACGCCATCGCCGATCCAACGCTTTCGCGATCGATGCGGCAGCGGCGCGCGGACGCCGCTTCTTCGCCCGTCGGCGGCTCGATGCCTGTGCCGAGCGTCGCAAGCCCCATGCATGCCCTCGATTTCCGCCGAGACCGCCCAGGCGCCGTCGCCCTCGGTGAAGGCGAGTTCTTCCATGGTTGCGCGGCGCAGCCCGCGGCCTGGCGCTAGGAGAGAGATGGCCTCGATCAGATTGGTTTTGCCGGCGCCATTGGCGCCCGTGAGCACGACCGGTCCGGCACGATCGAAGCGCAACTTGCGCGGCGTGATAGCTGCGGAAGTTGGTCAGCGTCAGACGTCGAATAAAGGCGGCGGCCATCGATACTCGTCATGCCGGCCTGTGCCGGGCATCAGTCATCGTTCAATGCGCAATATCAAAGACGCCGATGGCCGGGACAAGCCCGGCCATCGGAATACGATACGCGCTTGACTGCTCTACTACACCCGCATCGGCATCAGCACGTAGAGCGCGCCTTTGGCGTCCTTATCCTGGATCAAGCGTTGGCGAGCCCGGATCGGCGAGCTTGAGCACGGCGACTTCGCCCTCGATCTGGGCGGCGATATCGAGCAGGTAGCGCGAGTTGAAACCGATATCGAGCGGCTCCGCGCTCATACTCGACCTCGATCTCTTCGGTGGCGCTGCCGGAGTCGGGATTGGTCACCGACAGCACGAGCCGCCCGCCGGTGATCGGACAGCTTGACTGCGCGCCCGCGCTCGCTCGACACCGTCGAGACGCGGTCGACGGCAGCCTCGAAATCCTTCTTGTCGACGACCAGCCTCTTGTCGTTGTTGCACGGGATCACACGTCGCGTAGTCGGGGAACGTGCCATCGATCAGCTTTGATGTGAGCACCACGTTGCCGATGGTGAAGCGGATCTTTCCGGTGGAAAGCTCGATCGCGACTTCTCCTTCGCCCGTCTCGATCAGGCGCTGGACTTCGCCAACCGTCTTGCGTGGCACGATGATGCCGGGCATTCCGGCGGCGCCCTGCGGCAGCGGCAGATCCACCTGAGCGAGCCGGTGGCCGTCGGTCGCAACCGCGCGCAGGGTCGGAGACTTCGACGGTGCCCGCCGTGTGCAGATAGATGCCGTTAAGGTAGTAGCGCGTCTCCTCGGTCGAGATGCGCAAACTGCGTCTTGTCGATCAGCCGCTTCAGATCGCCAGCCGCAAGCTTGAAAGAGTGGCTCATTTCGCCGGCGGCGAGATCAGGGAAATCGCTTTCCGGCAGCGTCTGCAACGTGAAGCGCGAGCGGCCCGCGCGCAGCGAAAGCACGGCACGGTCGCCCGATCCTTCGAGAACGATTTGCGCGCCGTCGGGAAGCTTGCGCACGATCTCGTAGAACATGTGCGCGGGCACGGTCGTCGAGCCGCCGGGCGAGACCTCGGCGGCGGTCGAGTCCAGTCACCTCGAGATCGAGATCGGTGGCCTTGAGGCTCAGCTTGCCGCGGTCGGCCTTCACCAGGACGTTCGCGAGAATTGGAATGGTATTGCGCCGCTCGACCACGCGGTGGACGTGGCCCAGCGACTTCAAAAGCTCTGCACGCTCTACGGTAACTTTCATGAAAATCCCGCTCCGGCGCCTTCGAAACGACCCTGAGACCAGGCGCAACGGCAAGCCGGCGCTCGCGGAATGCGAAGCCGGGGAGCAAAGGTGGCGAAAGCGCGCGTTTTTCGCAAGGGCGGGTTTGGGGTGCCGTGGCATATCCCCAGGCGTCCACAACCCTCCACAAAGCAAAAGGCCCACCCGAACCGCGGATGGGGCCTTTCTCCGATGTAGAGCGCCAGCCTATTCCTGCAATTGCCGCTTCAGAATCTCGATTTCCTCCGCGAGTGCCATGTCGTTGCCGACCAGGCCTTCGATCTTGCGGACCGCGTGCAGAACCGTCGTGTGGTCGCGCCCGCCGAAACGCCGGCCGATTTCCGGCAGCGAACGCAAGGTGAGGGTCTTCGCGAGATACATCGCGACCTGTCGAGGCCGCACGACATTCGCGGTGCGTCGCGACGACAGCGAGGTCGGAGCGGCTCACATTGTATTGCCGCGCGACGACCCGTTGGATGTCCTCGATCTTGACCCGCTTGGGCTCCTGCGGCCGGATCAGATCGCGCACCTCGCGCTCGGCCATCTCGAGCGTCACGGCATGACCCGTGAGCTTGTTGTGCGCGAGCAGTCGATTGAGCGCGCCTTCCAGATCGCGACCATTGTGCGTGACGGTCTTCGCGATATAGCCGAGCACCGGCAGCGGCACGTCGAAAGCCGGATGGTGTGCACGCGCCGCCAGTACGCGGGCTTTGAGGATTTCAAACCGCAGCTCCTCGCCGAGCGGGCCCATTTCGACGACCAATCCACCGGCCAGCCGCGAGCGCACGCGATCGTCGAGGCTTTCGAGGTCCGACGGTGGACGATCGGATGCGATGACCACCTGGCGGCCGGCGTCGATCAGCGCGTTGAGGGTGTGGCAGAACTCGGCCTGGGTCGACTTGCCTTGCAGGAACTGCAGATCGTCGATGACCAGCACGCCAATTCCGCGCAACGCTTCCTTGAAGGCGAGCGCGGTCTGCGTGCGCAGGGCCGAGACGAAGCCGTACATGAATTTCTCGGCCGTGAGGTAGAGCACCTTGCGCTCACCCGCTGCGTTGCCGGCCCAGGTCACCGCCTGCAACAGATGCGTCTTGCCGAGGCCAACGCCCGAATGGATGTAAAGCGGATTGAACATCACCGGGTCGCCACGCTTGGCGCTCGCCACCTGCTTCGCTGCCGCATGGGCGAGGGTGTTGGAGCGGCCGACAACGAATGTGTCGAACGTCAGTCGCGGGTCGAGCGGCGAACCGCCGAGGGCCTCGTGTACGCTCGGGTCGCCCACTGTCAGGGGCCGTCCAATACCGTTGCCATTCGTGTAGCGCGTGCCGATGTTCACCGATCCCGACATCAGGTTTCACCTTGGGCAGCATCGCGGACTTCAGCACCGCCGAGCGCACAATCAGCTCGACCCGGGTGACCTTCTCGTCCTGGGCCTGCCAGCAGGCCAGAACGCGTTCCGCATAGTGCGATTGAATCCAGCTCTTGAGGAAACGGGTTGGGACCGACAGACGGACCGCACCTTCCTCGATTGCTTCCAGGTCCATCCGTGCAAACCAGCTCGAATAGACGTCGTCACCGACCTCTGCGCGCAAGCGCTCTTTGACCCGTGACCAGCTCTCCTGCTCCCCGTTCGACATCTATTTGTTCTCGATCCGATTTATAGGGTTGGGCGGACTCGGTTACTCCGGCCTGCCAGCAGACGGCCAACAGCGCCGGTAACAGGACGCAACAGCACTCACTTGATGATCTGGAGATGCGTTCCCCACCGCAGTAGCAGAGTCCGGCGGAGCGCATCGACGACAGTCGAGGAGCGTTGCGCCTTCAGCCCACGGGTGGCGGGGTAGCGCCGCAGGTCCCGATCGCGAAAATGGACGCGGTACGAGACATATGACGGCTGAAATCAACGATGTATGACAGCAAAGCTGACTGACCGGAAACGCGGGTCGCAGCGACGAATGAACATGTATTGGACGACACCCATCCGACGCCATCAAAATTGGTCGCCGACTCTGTCCCTGCGCGTGTCATGACATCACCCCTCGAATGACTTCGGGCTTCCGCCCTGTGGTTTTGTTTTTACGCCTATCGGTGCAGGCCGGTTTGATTCTTGATCTGCTGCTACCGAACTCACTCTCAAAAATCGAATACCGGATTTTTCCAACGCTTTGCACAAACTGACTCAATTCGTACGCCGGGCAAACCAACTGCGTTCTCATCCACCGATGAGCGTGAAGTGGAACCCTGTTTCTGAGCGCGCGCGAAGAATTCCCGTGCGTGTTTTCGAAGATACACGAGCGAAGGTCGCTCGCAATGAAATTTGCGCAGGCGGCGGTAAGCCAAACCACAATTCGAGCAGGTGTGGCGGTAGCGCCACTCTCCCGTCTGACCCAACGTGTTGGAGTCTCGCGAATTTCGACGCTGAAAAACTTCGTCGGAGTCGCCAAAAAGCCAAAATAACTAAGAAATTACCGGCCGCCAAAACAGCCTGTCACATAAGAGTTTTTTGGGTCCCTGCGTCGCTTTTCCGTTAAGTCGTTATCTTCCCGAAAAAAATCTGTGCGAATTTCTGGGTAACTCCCATTCGAAAACCCCGTTGGCATCGGCACTGACGGGTGATGGGATGACAATTCGATCAGTAAATCCGCGTCGAGCAAATTTCTCTGACGCTGCGATGACGTTTGACTACATCGATACTCCGGCCGACCATCTAATGTCCGGCGCGGCGCGCGTCTTTATACATGATTTCTCAGCGGAATACTCCGCGACACATAAATTCTGAGCAAAAATCTCGTCGTGCTGATGTCGCCGACGCTACTTGCCGAGTTTGGCAATGCGATGGGCGAGGCGCGAAACTTTCCGGCCGGCGTTGCTCTTGTGTACGACGCCGCGTTGCGCCGCGCGCATGATAACCGGCTCCAGCCGCCTTGAATGCGGCCAGGGCCGCATTGCGATCGCCGCTCTGGATCGCCTCTTCGACCTTGCGCATCGAATTCCGCAACAGCGTGCGGCGAGCTTTATTCACTTCGGTGCGACGTGCGATCACGCGCGTGGCTTTACGGGCGGACTTCGTATTGGCCATTACTCTCTCATTCGCAGCTGGCGCTCCCGGCGGATGCAGCGCGGAAGCGACTAGGATTTACAAGAAGTTAGCGGGCGGCGAAATCGCCGCCAAGGCTGAGGCTTATAGAGACGACACGCGGGCGTCAACGTCCGCGAATGCTCTTGCTCTTAGGCGACGCGCTTGGCTCGCGCCGCATCGTGTCCGGCGACGACGGATGCGCGATCGGCGGCCGAGAAGGGCGCCAACGGGGGCCTCACCCGCGCCAAGCCAGCATCGCCATGGATATGAGCGAGCAGTGCCTTGACGCCCGGGACCAGCGGCTTGCCGTCGAACAGCTTGCGGATCGTGACGGCCGCCTCGAGTGCGGCCGTATCGCCCTCGCTCCAGGCCCGCGCGCAAAGATCGGCGTTGACATTGGCGGTTGCGGAGATGCACCCGGCGAAATCGCCGCGGCGCGCATCCAGCAGGCATGCTTCCGTCGATGGGAATACCGCAAAATCTTTCGAGATGGCCGCGGCCGAGCGCGCATAGGCCATGTCGCCGGAGAAGAGTCCTTCAGGCCCGACAATGCGGGAGGAGTATGAATCGAGCAGTCGACGGATCAGCGCCACGTGCCAGGGCAGGCCGGACATCGCTGGAAAATGATAAAGGTAGATCGGGATCGGCTTTTGCTCTGTCGCCTTTACCAGAGGTCTCGACATAGGCAACCAATCCGTCATCGGGCACGCCTTTGTAGTAAAATGGCGGCAGAACCAGCGCACCGCCGAAGCCTAGGTCGGCCGCGTGGCGGCGTGAGTGCAACGGCATCCGTGACCGAAGCTGCGCCGGTCCCAACCATCAGACGGTGCATCGGAAGGCCGTTCGCCTTGTAGGCGCTCCATGACGCCCTTGCGTTCATCGACGGAAAAGGACGTCGCTTCGCCGGTCGTACCGAGCACGTTGAGGCCGTCGCAGCCATTGTCCAGCAGATAGCGCGCCAGACTGACCGCGCGCTTGAGATCGGGCGCACCGTTTTCATCGATCGGTGTAGCAATAGCGGCGATCACGCCGGACAGGGCTTTGCTCAACGTCGTCTCCGTCTTCTATTGGCCTAGCCGCTGACATTATAGGCGGCAAGCGCAGCCATATTCACAAGTTGATTATCTTTGGCGCCGAGTTGCACGATCTGTACCGGGCGATCAAGTCCGACCAGCAGCGGTCCGATTACCGTTGCTCCGCCGAGTTCCTGCAGCATCTTCGTTGAGATCGACGCTGAGTGGAATGCCGGCATCACCAGCACGTTGGCGGGCCCTGAAAGTCGGCAGAACGGATAAGCGGCCGCGAGCTCTGGATTGAGTGCCACGTCGGCGGCCATCTCGCCGTCGTATTCAAAATCGACCCGCTTGCTGTCGAGAATCTTCACCGCTTCGATCACGCGCGCCGAACGCTCGCCGGGCGGATGTCCGAAAGTCGAGAACGCGAGCAGCGCCAAGCGCGGTTCATAGCCGAGCCGGCGCGCGACGCCGGCTGCTTCGATGGCGATTTCGGCAATCTCGTGTGCGTCGGGCATTTCGGTGACTGCGGTGTCGGCCACCAGCACGGTGCGCCCGCGCGCCACGACAACCGATACACCGATCACGCGGTGTCCCGGCTTGGGATCGATGACGTGGCGGATGTCTTCGAGCGCGACCGAGAAATTGCGGGTGACGCCGGTCACCATCGCGTCGGCGTCGCCGAGCGCCACCATGCAGGCCGCGAAATGATTGCGATCCTGATTCACCAGCCGCTGGCAGTCGCGCGACCAGGTAACCGCGCCGCTGCAGTCGCTCATAGAGGTAGTTGATGTAGGAGGCGTTGCGCGTCGACAAGCCGCGCGTTGACGATCTCGATCCCTTCGCCGAGTTCGATGCCGTTGTCGTCGCGCTGATTGGCGCACGCGATCCTCGCGCCCGACCAGCAGCGCGGTGCCGAGCCCCTGGTGCACGAAGCTTGCTGCCGCGCGGATCACCTGCTCCTCTTCGCCCTCGGCGAAGACGACACGTTTGGGCTGGCGACGCAGCCGGTCGAATACGTGCACCAGCGTCCCGGCGATCGGGTCGCGCCGTGCGCTGAGCTGATGGCGATACGCGTCCATGTCGACGATCGGCTTGCGCGCGACGCCGGTATCCATGGCCGCCTGCGCCACCGCCGGAGGGACGAATGAGATCAGCCGCGGATCGAACGGCACCGGAATGATGTAGTCGGGTCGAATTTCGGCCGCGCGCCGTATGCGCTGGCGACTTCGTCGGGCACGTCCTCGCGCGCGAGCTCGGCGAGGGCGCGGGCGGCGGCGATCTTCATTTCCATGTTGATGGCGGAGGCGCGCACGTCGAGCGCGCCGCGGAAGATGTAGGGAAGCCGAGCACGTTGTTGATCTGGTTCGGATAGTCGGAGCGGCCCGTTGCCATGATGGCGTCGTCGCGCACGGCGGCCACTTCCTCAGCCGTGATCTCCGGATCCGGATTGGCCATGGCGAAGATGATCGGCTTGGGCGCCATCTTCTTCACCATCTCCTGCGTGACTGCGCCCTTGACCGAGAGGCCGAAGAACACGTCGGCGCCATCGAGCGCCTGCGGCGAGCGTGCGCGCCGAGGTCTTGATGGCGTAGCCGGACTTCCACTGGTTCATGCCGTCCTTGCGGCCCTGATAGATCACGCCCTTGGTGTCGCAGAGGATGAGGTTCTCGGGCCTGAAGCCGATCGCCTTGAGCAGTTCGAGGCAGGCGATTCCGGCGGCGCCCGCGCCGTTGCAGACGAGCTTGGTGGTTGCGATCTCGCGGCCCGGTCAGGTCGAGCGCATTGAGCAGGCCGGCGGCGGCGATGATGGCGGTGCCGTGCTGGTCGTCATGAAAGACCGGAATGTCCATCAGCTCGCGCAGGCGCTGCTCGATCACGAAGCATTCCGGCGCCTTGATGTCTTCGAGATTGATGCCGCCCCAGCCCTTGCCCAGAAGCTTGACGCAATTGATGATCTCGTCGGGATCCTCGGAGGAGACCTCGAGATCGATTGAATCGATGTCGGCGAAACGCTTGAACAGAACGGCCTTGCCTTCCATCACCGGCTTCGCGGCGAGCGCGCCGAGATTGCCGAGGCCCAGGATCGCGGTTCCGTTGGTGATGACCGCGACGAAATTGCCCTTTGGTCGGTGTAGTCGTAGGCGCGGCTTCATCCTCGGCGATCGCAAGGACCGGCACAGCGACGCCCGGCGAATAGGCAAGCGACAGGTCGCGCTGGGTTGCCATCGGCTTGGTGGCAATGACTTCCAGCTTGCCCGGCCGGCCAACGCTGTGAAATTGCAGGGCTTCCTGGTCGGTAAAGGTCGGCCGGCGTGCGGCCGGGGGGCTGGCGGGCATTGTTACTCCATGATACGCGACCGGTATTGCCCGGCCGGCCGACGTTAGCGGATGCAACCGCAATGACTCAAGAGAAGTGCGAATACCGCAAGGCTACGGTTGAATGAAAGAGGGCGCGGGTTAATCGGTGGCCATCCGTACGAATGATTCTATGATTGGCGGCCATGATCCGTTTCCTGCTCCGCTTTATCGGTCTGATCTGCCTGGCCGCCGGGTTTATCCTGCTGATCTATGACGGCACGAAGTCGATCGCCGGCAACAGGCTGCTTTCTGACCAGCGTGCGGACGCTGTGGGAGCTGATCAACGCCAGCAGCCTCGCAAAACTCGAGCCGACCATTCAATCTTATGCCGGCGGCTACCTGTGGGACCCGCGTGATGGTGACGATTCTGTCGGCGCCGAGCTGGGGCTTGCTCGGCGGGCTCGGCATCATTTTGCTCCTGCTCGGCCGCAAGAAAAGGCCCCTGATCGGCTACGCGCGGTCCTGACTAGTCGCTCGCACCGGCGTCGAACCCCGGATTCGGCTGACTTTCCGAGACGTGATCGGGTCGCGCCATTTCGGCCGGCCGCCCGCCGACATATATTGCGCGGCAGCGATTGCAGGAGAACCAAGCATGTTCGGCTTCAAGAAAGTTGCCATGCCTAAAGCCCGGCGAGGCGCTGCCGGGCCGCGCCAGTCCGATCCGCACTGCCGCCGACGCATTTCATCAATCAGCACGCGCTGAAGGGGCCGTATCCGGAGGGCTTCGAGAAGGCGATGTTCGGTCTCGGCTGCTTCTGGGGCGCCGAGCGTAAGTTCTGGGAATTGGGCGACGGCATCTATGTCACCGCCGTGGGCTACGCCGGCGGAATGACGCCAAACCCGACCTATGAGGAAGTCTGCTCGGGCCGCACCGGCCACAACGAGGTGGTGCTGGTGGTCTATGACCCGAAGAAGATCTCCTACGAGACGCTGCTCAAGACCTTCTGGGAAAACCACGACCCGACGCAGGGCATGCGCCAGGGCAACGACATCGGCACCCAGTATCGGTCCGGCATCTACACTTACAATGCCGCGCAGCGCCAGGCGGCCGAAGCGTCGAAAGCGATGTACGAGCAGGAGCTGAAGAACAAGCGCTATGGCGCGATCACCACCGAGATCGTCGATGCGCCAGAGTTCTATTTCGCCGAGGATTATCACCAGCAGTACCTGGCGAAGAATCCGCACGGCTATTGCGGCCTCGGCGGTACCGGAGTGTCTTGCCCGATCGGCACCGGCGCCAAGCTGACGCAAGGCGCGCCGGCCTGATTGCTCTGAGAATATTTCGCCGGTCTCCGTGAGAGCGGAGACCGGCGAGTGCTTTGGATTGACGCGCTCCGCGAACGCGCGGATCGCGCCGCTATTTTTCATGTGCTTTGTGAGAAATTCCTGTGTCCGTTTCAGGCGAGGTCGCCGGCTTCCTTGCGATAGCTCGCGCGCTCGTCGCAGTAAAAGCCATGCGGCGCATCCGGATAGGTGTAGATTTCCGCCTGCGGCTGTTTCTTCTTGATGGCTCGTCCACGACCGACATCGGAATGCCGTCGTCCTTCTCGCCGAAATGCATCTGCATCGGGCACTTCGGTTTCTCGTCGGCGAACTTGCCGATCATGCCGCCATAGAACGCAACCGCCGCCGAAAATCCGGGAATGCGGCAGGCGGCGAGGAACGCGGCGGTGCCGCCCATGCAGAACCCGACGACACCGAGCGGCCCCACGCCTTTGAGGTCGCCCTGGGCGGCGGCGATGTCGGCCATCATGTGATCCCAGTTGAGATTGCCGAGGTAGCTGCGTGCATGCGCGATTTCGTCCGGCGTGTAGCCGCTTTCGAAGTTGCGCACGAAGCGATCGAACACCGCGGGCGCAACAGCCACATAGCCGAGCGCGGCAAGCCGGTCGCACACCGCGCGGATATGGTGGTTGACCCCGAAAATCTCCTGCACCACGACCATGCCGCCCTTCGGCGTTCCGGCCGGATCGGCGCGATAGGCGCCGAGCGAGTGCTTGTCGGCGGCGGTCAAAGTGAACTGCTTACTCAAAGGGACCTCCGTAATCTTTTGCGACGAAAACCCGGGCGGGCTTTTAGCATGGCCGATCCGGCTTCGTCATTCCGAGCCCTGAAACAAGGCGTTTCGGCGCCCGTCAGGCAAACATCTTGGCCAGCAATTCGTACGACCGTTTGCGCGCGGCGTGATCGAACAACATGGTCGTCACCATCAGCTCGTCGGCCTTGGTCGCTTCGATCAGCGGCATGAGCTTCGCCTTCACCGTCGCCAGGCGAACCGACCGAAACCGCGCTCGCGGTTTCGCGCGATGCGCGCGCGATCGACCGGCGTGTATTCGTAGCTCGCGGCCTCTTCCGGCGAAGCCAGCGGCTGATACTCGCCCTTGGCGCGGCGCACGAAGTTGAGGTCGACGGTCGATGCCAGGCGCTCGGCCTCCTCGTCGGTATCCGCGCACACCACATGCGTCGCGAGGATCGCAAAGGGCTTGTCGTGCGACAGCGACGGCTTGAAGTTGTCCCGATAGAGCCGCATCGCTTCCGCGGCATCGAAGTCGGCGAAATGATGCGCGAAGGAAAACGCCGGCGCCGATATGGCCGGCAAGCTGCGCGCTGTAGTCGGACGAGCCGAGCAGATAGATCGGCGGCAGCGGCACGTCCGACGGCATCGCGCGCACATTGTGAAACGGATGGCCGGCCGGGAAGGCGCGCGTTTCCAGCAGCATCAGCTCGTTGAAGCGCTCGAGGAAATCGTCCTCATCGCTGATGCCCTGCCGGCGCCGCAGCGCATAGGACGTGGCCGGGTCGGTGCCGGGCGCGCGCCCGAGGCCGAGGTCGATGCGGCCCGGGATAAAGCGCCTCCAGCACCTTGAAGCGCTCGGCCACCATCAACGGCGCGTGGTTGGGCAGCATGACGCCGCCGGAGCCGACGCGCAGGGTCTTCGTCACCGCCGCGATCTGCCCGATCATGATATCGGGCGCCGAGCTCGCGATCGCCGGCAGATTATGATGTTCGGCCACCCAATAGCGCCTGAAACCCAGGCCATCGGCGTGCCGCGCAAGGTCGAGCGAATTGCGCAAGGCCTGTGCGCCGCCGTGGAATTGGCGGAAACGGGGGAGAGATCGAGGATGGACAGCGGGATCATGCGAATGAAGCTCACACTAACATGTGAGCGCCGTCTTTTCGCCCGCATGATCCGGCGTATGATAAACGGAACTCGGGAGCGCATCTTGGGAGCGCATCGATGGCGTCGTTGATCGAATGGAAAGTGCCGCAGGCGGTGCAGCCACGCGCGGAGGATTACTCCTACGATCTCGAACGCGCGCTCTTTCCTCGGTGGTCGGCCTGCATTCGATCGTGCCGTCCGATGCCTTCACGGCCGACACGCTGGGCATCGAGCGCGCCGGCAACGGCGTGCTGATCGACGATGGCCTCGTGCTCACCATCGGCTATCTGATCACCGAAGCCGAAACGGTCTGGCTGCATCTCGATGACGGGCGCGTCGTGCAGGGTCATGCGCTCGGCTTCGATCAGGAGACCGGTTTCGGTCTGGTGCAGGCGCTCGGCAAAATCGATTTTCCGGCGCTTGAAGTCGGCTCCTCGAAAGCCGCCGAAGTCGGCGAACGCGTCGTGGTCGGCGGGGCGGGCGGCCGGACACGGTCGCTCGCCGGGCGGATCGCTGCAAAGCAGGAATTCGCCGGGTATTGGGAATATGTCCTCGACGAGGCGATTTTCACCTTCCCGCGCATCCCAACTGGGGCGGCACGGCGCTGATCTCAGGCGCGGGCAAACTGATCGGCATCGGCTCGCTGCAGCTCGAGCGCGCGCGCGAAGGCAAGAACGAATATCTCAACATGATCGTGCCGATCGATCTGTTGTCGCCGGTCGCTCGACGATCTCCGCAAGTTCGGCCGCGTCAACCGGCCGGTGCGGCCGTGGCTCGGGCTCTATTCAACCGAAATCGAAGACAAGATCGTGGTGGTCGGCATTGCGCCGAAGGGACCGCGCTGCACGCGCCGAAATCAAGACCGGCGATGTCGTGCGTTGCGGTCAAAGGCGATCGGAGTTTCCACGCTCGCCAGCTTCTATCGCAAGGTCTGGGCGCTCGGGCAGGCCGGCGTCGAAGTCCCGCTCACGCTGTACCGCGAAGGCGTGACGTTCGACGTGCGCGTGAATTCATCCGACCGCGCGAAATTCCTCAAGGCACCGCGATTGCACTAGGCGAACGTTCAGACTCTCTTCGATCTTGTCCACGCGGTCCGGATAGAAAGCCAGATAGTCCTTGATCTGCGCCATCGCCGGGTACGGCTGCTCGTAGCTCCACACCGCGTTCTCAGCGCTGCGACCATCGGCAACAATGCTGAAGTAACTTGCATCGCCTTTGTAGGGGCAATGCGTGCGGTGATCGGTGGGACGAAGCGCGCTCATGTCCGCATCGCTGCGCGGAACGTAAACGACCGGCTTGTAGCTCGCTTCCGTCAATGTGAGCGCGTGTGTGGAATCGGCGATCACGCGGCCCGCAAAGGTCACGCGCACATGCTTGCCATTTTGTGTGATGGTAATCGGATGATCCGGTCCGGGATGTTTCATGACGCCTGCTGCTGATTCATTCATGGATAATACCCTGTAAACATGACGCGCTGCGCATCGAGCTAAGCGTCGGATTTGCCGCTGTCACCGCCGATTGCGAAAAGTTGAACGATTGCCTCAACCGAACAACAGAAACTTCGATCTAAATTGCCTGCGCTGCTGACGCAACGGTCCCGCGGGTTTATGGCAAACAAGCAAATCGAAAAGATGCTCCAGGGTCTTAATATCCTGGTGGTCGATGACAACGCCTATATGCGCCGACTCACGCGCACTATGCTCACCAATCTCGGCGCGAAATCGGTGCTCGAGGCTCCGGACGGGCTCGCGGCGCTGGAGGCCATTCGCACCGCCGATCCCGACGTCATGTTGCTCGACTGGGACATGCCGGTCCTCAACGGCATCGAGGTCCTGCGCATCGTTCGCTCGCCCGGCGTGTTTCCGCGACCGAATCTTGCCGGTCATCATGCTTCACCACGCGCGCGCAACGCAGTCATGTGAACGAAGCTCTGCGCGCGGGCGCCAACGAGTTCCTGCTCAAGCCGACGTCGCCTAAAGCTCTTCTGCGACCGGCCTCACGTCGATCGTGTTCAAGCCGCGGCCGATGGTGAAGGTCGGGTACATTCTACGTGCCGCAGCCGCGTCGCATGTCGGCGCCGCGCGAGGCCGCTAACGCCGGCTAAGGCCGACAGATCAATGGCGTTATGGCCGGGCCGATGGCGCGCCCGAGACGATTCTGAACGTCCGACCTTTGCCTTCGGAGGGCAACGCTCTATCCAGCTGAGCTACGGGCGCGCGTAAGCCCTCAATAGACGAAAGCCCACCGAGCGGCAACGGCCTTATATTGCTCGGTTGGAATGTGCGCTGATGTTGCAAAGGGCCACGCCGCCGCAAACCGTCCCGCATATAACCGCTCATGCAGTTTGCAACGCTTCGCTAGCCGCGAGCCATTCTTCTTCCGCCTTGGCGATCGCATCGACGACATTGGCGCGGGTCTTCGATAGTTCCGCAGCCCGTGCTGGGTCCCGCGAAAACAGCTCGCCGTCGGCAAGCGTCAGGTCAAGCTTGTTGCAGTTGTCGTGTGAGATGCGCGAGATCCGATCTCAGCTTTGGTTACGCGTTTGCGTAAGGGCGCCAGTGATGCGCGCTTGTCAGCGGCAGCACGGCGTGTGGCGGCAGGAGCCGTGCGCGGCCCAGACTTGGCCGCGGCTTGCGTTTCGGTTGCGGAATCGCTGAGCAGGCGACGCCTGTAGTCGTCGAGATCGCCGTCGAAGCGGTTTCACCGTTCCGTCCTGCACCAGCCAGAGTCGGTCGGCGCAAGCCTCCAGCAGATAGCGATCATGCGAGACCAGGATCACCGCGCCCGGAAAATCGTTGAGGGCCTCGATCAGCGCCGCGCGGCTGTCGATGTCGAGATGGTTGGTCGGCTCGTCGAGAATCACGAGATGCGGCGCACTAAAGGTGGCAAGTCCGAGCAGCAGCCGCGCCTTCTCGCCGCCGGACAGTTTCTCGACCTTCGTATTGCCGGCAGGTCCTGAAAAACCAATGGCGCCAACACGCGCCCGCACCTTCGCTTCCGGCGCGTCCGGCATCAGTCGACGCACGTGATCATAGGGACTCGCGTCCGACTTCAAGCTCGTCGAGTTGGTGCTGAGCGAAGTAGGCGACCCTGAGATTCGCAGCGCGCGTGACGGTGCCATGCTCGGGCGGCAGCCTTTCGGCAAGGAGCTTGACCAACGTGGACTTGCCGTTGCCGTTGGCTCCGAGTAGCGCGATACGGTCGTCATTGTCGATCCGAAGCGACAAGCCCGTCAGCACCGGATGCCCAGGCTCATAACCGACTGCGACATCGTCGGTGGCGATAATTGGTGGCGACAGCAGCTTAGTCCGGCGCGGGTATGTGAATCGGCCGCACCTCGTCGGTGACGAGCGCGGCGATCGGCTCGAGTTTTGCGAGCATCTTCAAGCGCGATTGCGCCTGCCGCGCCTTGGTTGCTTTGGCGCGGAAGCGGTCGACGAAGGCCTGCAAGTGCTTGCGCTGCGCCTCCTGCTTCTTGATCAGTTTCTGGTCGAGCACCACGCGCTCGCGCCGCTGGCGCTCGAAGGCCGAATAGCCACCGCGATAAAGTTCCAGCTTGCAGCCTTCGAGCGACAGTATATGGCCGACCGCGTTGTCGAGCAGATCGCGGTCGTGGCTGATGACGATCAACGTCGCCGGATAGCGAGCCAGGTGGTCCTGCAGCCAGAGGGTGCCTTCGAGATCGAGATAGTTGGTCGGTTCGTCGAGCAGCAGCAAGTCGGGCTCCGCGAATAGTGTCGCGGCGAGCGCCACGCGCATGCGCCAGCCGCCGGAAAACTCCGTGCAGGGCCGCTGCTGGTCGGTGGTGGAGAAGCCAAGGCCAGCGAGGATAGATGCCGCGCGGGCAGGGGCCGCGTGCGCGCCGATATCGGCGAGCCGGGTCTGGATTTCTGCGATGCGATGGGGGTCCTGGGCGGTCTCCGCCTCCAGCCAAGAGCGCCGTGCGCTCGCGATGCGCCTTCAGTACGACCTCGAGCAGGCTGTCCGGCCCGTTTGGCGCCTCCTGCGCGAGCCTTCCAATACGCCAGCGCGGCGGGATCTCAACATGGCCTTGCTCGGCCGCGGTATCGCCGGTGATGACGCCAAACAGGGTGGTCTTACCGGTTCCGTTGCGGCCGACCAGGCCGACTCGCGCGCCGGTTGGAATGCGCGCTGAAGCCCCTTTCAGCAGTGTTCGACCGGCAATGCGGACAGTGAGATCGTCGATAATGAGCATGCCGCGCCTTTTGGCCGACCAGCGCGGCACGAAGCAACCCATCTCTCGGAAAGCGACGTCGCCGGTCATCGTTCGGCCAATGACTGTCAGCAAAAATTCCGAACCTTCTGCGTGTCCTTTTTTGGGACAGCGAACTTTTGCACAGATGTAGTAATTTGATTGTATTGTTTTTCGGAATCCAACGAATGCGGGAGCGCTTCGTGGCCATGACGACGATTTCAGAATTGCTTCGCGGGCGGGCTTTGATCATAAGACCGTTGAGGTAATCTGCGAGGCGTACATCAAGGCGCGCAAGTCTTCTCGCGATACCAACCACGCCGACCTTGTGAACGAAATTATTGCCCGCCGAATATTGTCTCTTGCCAAGCGGGGCGAGCGGAGACCTGACCAGTTGCGCGCCAAGGCGCTCGCCGAACTGCCAATGATATCAGCTCCGCCTTTGGCAGCGATGCAATACGACCGCCGTTGACCGAACCATTGGCGCAGAGACATGGGGCTCACCGGCCGCATGTCCGCTTTCGCGCATAAAGCAGACATCGTTCGGAGAAGACCGTTTGCTTCCAGCAAGGAGGCATCCGAGTGCGGGTTCGTGCCGCTAAGCACCGCCGCCCGGGCCGGGATTTCCGACACGGTCCGGCGCGCGGCGCCCCAGCTTTCTGTGGTTAAGCCCGCTGTCCGGCCGCTCCTAGCTATGCGCCTTCGCACGAATCTCCTACTTCTGTGGGGGTTCGCGCATGATGCGCCCCCAAGGAGTTTCTCTATGACAGCAGCCGCTTCATCCAAGCCGAAAGCCGGCAAGCCGGTCACCACCAGGCATCTGGCCGCCGCGCTCGCTGAGCAGCATCAGCTCACCAAGAAGCAGGGTCTGCGAAATGCTGGAAGACCTGATCGGCATGATCACCAAGCACCTGAAGAAGGGCGAGCGGGTGAAGATCGCGGGCCTCGGTATTCTGATCGTGCGCAAGCGCGCCGCGCGCATGGGCCGCAACCCGATGACCGGCGAAGCGATCAAGATCAAGGCCAGCAGGAAAGTGGCGTTCCGCGCCGCCAAAGACCTGAAGATGGCGATCTGAACGTCGCAGTCTGTTGATTGCAAAACCCCGCCGCTCGCCGGCGGGGTTTTATTTGTCACACTGGGCAGTTACCCATTCCGGAACAGAAGCCATTCATTGTGACGTTGCTGACGACGCGTACCGTGCTGCTTTAAACGAGAACTTGTAACTGTTGCGACGGTGCGAGGTAACCGATGAACCACCGCGATCAGCCCGAGCATTGATTGTGCGTCGCGTGCGGGCGTTGCGTGGCTTCTCGCTGCTGAGCGCGGCGAACCCAGTCCGCTTGCGCAGGACAACGTTGCGCATCGGTCATTTTCCCAACATCACACATGTTCAGGCGTCTGGTCGCGCACCACCTGTCGCGTCAGGGGAAGGGCTGGTTCGAGGAGCGCCTCGGGTCCGACATCAAGATCGAATGGTACGTCTACAATGCCGGTCCGAGTGCGATGGAGGCGATTTTCGCAAAGTCGATCGACGCTGACCTATGTCGGACCAAACCCGGCGATCAATGCCTACGTACGCTCGCGAGGCCAGGAAATCCGGATCGTGGCCGGCTCGGTGAATGGCGGCTCGGCGCTCGTTGTGCACAAGGGCTCGCCGCTGCAAAACGCCGGCCGATTTCCGCGGCAAGAAAATCGCCACCCCGCAATTCGGAAATACCCAGGATGTTGCCGCCCGCGCCTGGCTTTCGGCAGGCGGCCTGAAAATCGCGCAGACCGGTGGAGATGCGCAGGTGCTGCCGACCGCCAATCCCGATCAGTTGCTGCTGTTCAAGCAAAATCAGATCGACGCCGGTATGGACGGTCGAACCCTGGGTATCGCGTCTGGAGCTCGAAGCAGACGGCGAGGTTCTGGTTGATGACCGGGAGGCGATTACGACCGTCCTGGTCGCCAGGGCCGATCTGCTTGCAACGCCAGCAAGGCTTGGTGCGTAAATTGGTGGCGGCGCACCGCGAACTGACGGAATGGATCGTCAAGAACCCGGCTGAGGCCGCAGCGCATGGCGCGGGAGGAATTGAGCGAGGAAATGCGCACGAAATTCTCGCCCGAACTTGTGGCAAAGGCATGGGACCGGATCGTGGTGACCAGCGAGGTAACGCTCGACTCTCTGAAGAAATTTGTGGCGAGCGCGCAATCCGTAGGCTTCCTCCGCGGCGCGCCGGATATGTCTCAAGTCTCGTTGCCAGCCCATGATCGCCAACGACGCCGAACCACGGCCTTCGCCACCGGCCGAGCTCGTGGTCGAGGGTATCGACAAGTGGTTTCGCACCGAACCGCGCGACGACGCACGCGCTCGACGACGTGAGTTTTCGTGTCGCCGGCGGCGAATTCGTCTGTCTGGTCGGACCGAGCGGCTGCGGTAAATCGACGCTTCTCGACATCATCGCCGGCCTCGACAACGGCCGGATGCAGGCCGCGTGCTGGCCGACGGGCAGCCAGTGCAAGGTCCCGGGCGGCACCGGCTGGTGATGTTTCAGGAGTCGGCGCTGTTTCCGTGGCTCAACGTGTTCGGCAACGTCATGTTCGGTTTGCATCGCAAGCCGGAGCTGACGCAATCGGCAGCGCCGCGCGATCGCCGAATATCATCTCCAGTTGGTCGGCCTGGAAAAATACAAGAAGGCATACGTCCACGAACTGTCGGGCGGCATGAAGCAGCGCGTCGCGCTGGCGCGATCGTTGGCGCCCGATCCGCGCGTGCTGCTGATGGACGAACCGCTGTCCGCGCTCGACGCGATTACGCGCGAGCAACTCTGCTACGACATTCAGGACATCTGGCGGCGGCGGCGGCAAGACGATCGTCCTCGTCACCCACGACGTGCGCGAAGCGGTCGTGCCTCGCCGACCGCGTGTTTCCTGCTGTCGCCGAGCCCTGGACGAATCCGCGAAGAATTTCGCATTCCGCTGCCGCGCCCGCGCGACATCAACAGCCCTGAACTGGCGCATATTGCGCAACGGATACTGGCAGCGTTGAAGGGCTATCTCGCCGACACGCACGAGGCGGCCGAATGAAGACGCGCGCTTGTCGCTGCCGCGTTTCTTGCTGGCGCTTGCTCGGGCTCTGGCAGCTGGCGGCGATGAGCGGGCGCTGGTCGCCTGTGCTCGCTGCCGCCGCCCGCGATGGTCGGTCGACTATCTTTGGGATGCTCTGCGCGACGGCTCACTTGCCGAAGCGATCGAAGTGACGCTGCGGCGGCTGTTGATCGGCTACGCGATCGGGGTCGCCATCGGCCTGCCGCTCGGCCTGCTGACGAGCACGTCCGATTATCTTTGAGGACACGATCGGCGCGCTGGCTCTCGGACTTGCAGACCTTGCCGAGCGTGTGCTGGGTCCCGCTCGCGCTGCTCTGGTTCGGCCAGACCGAGACGGCCATGCTGTTCGTCGTCGTGATGGGCACGGTCTGGTCGGTCGTGCTCGCCACCGATGCCGGCGCGCGCACAATTCCTCCGATCTACGCGCGCGCCGCGCCGCACGATGGGATCGGAAGGCTTCGACAAATGGACGCGGGTGATCCTGCCCGGCATCGCTGCCGTTCGTGGTCAGCGGCATGAAGCAAGGCTGGGCCTTTGCCTGGCGCTCGCTGATGGCGGCGGAGATATTTGTCACCATCCTGACCGGTTTCGGCCTCGGCCATCTGCTGCAATACGGCCGCGAGCTCAGCGCCATGGATCAGGTGATCGGCGTGATGGTGGTGATCGTGGTGATTGGCCTGATTGCGGACAAGATCGCTCTTCTCGCCGTGGGAGCGATTCCTGCATCGCCGCTGGGGAACGGGATTGAAATAAGGCCGGCCGAGGCTGCATGCCGGCTGAGCGTTGGCGCCCCCACCGTCAGACGGTCTATAATGGGGCCAAGACCTACAGGGAGGCTTCATGTCGCAAGCGGCCGAGAAACGCGGTGGTATGCCGGCGATGCTGAAAGACGCAGCGTTCGTGTGGGAGGACCCGCTCGATCTTGAAGGCGAGCTTTCCGAAGAAGAGCGCATGGTGCGCAACACCGCGCGCGGCTTTGCGCAGAAGCTATCTGATGCCGCGCGTGGTCGAGGCCTATCGCGACGAGAAATACGATCGCCGGCCTGCTGCCCGAGATGGGCAAGCTCGGTCTGCTCGGCCCGACCATTCCGGAAGAGTACGGCGGCGCCGGCCTCGGCTACGTCGCCTACGGGCTGATCACGCGCGAGCTCGAGCGCGTCGATTCCGGCTACCGCTCGTCGATGTCGGTGCAGTCGTCGCTGGTGATGTATCCGATCTACGCCTACGGCACCGAGGCGCAGCGCCGCAAATATCTGCCGCAAGCTCGCGACCGGCGAAATCATCGGCTGCTTCGGCCTGACCGAGCCCGACCACGGCTCCGATCCCGGCTCGATGGTCACGCGCGCCGAGAAGGTGTCGGGCGGCTACAAGCTCAACGGCGCCAAGACGTGGATCTCCAACGCGCCGGTCGCCGATGTCGCGGTCGTGTGGGCGAAGCTCGACGACAAGTCATCCGCGGCTTCCTGGTCGAGCGCGGCACCAAGGGTTTCTCCACGCCGAAGATCGAGGGCAAGCTGTCGCTGCGCGCCTCGATCACCGGCGAGATCGTGCTGGAAGACTGCGTGGTGCCGGAGGAGAATCTGCTGCCGAACGTGAAGGGCCTCGCCGGCCCGTTCGGCTGCCTCAACAACGCGCGCTACGGCATCGTCCTGGGGCGCCATGGGCGCGGCCGAATTCTGCTGGCACCGCGCGCGGCAATACGTGCTCGACCGCAAGCAGTTCGGCCGTCCGCTCGCCGCCAATCAGCTGGTGCAGAAGAAGCTCGCCGACATGCAGACCGAGATCGCGCTCGGCCTGCACGGCGCGCTGCGGCTCGGGCGCATGCTGGAGGCCGGCAAGGCCGCGCCGCCGTCGATCTCGCTGATGAAGCGCAACAACTGCGGCAAGGCGCTCGATATCGCGCGGCTCGCGCGCGACATGCACGGCGGCAACGGCATCTCCGAGGAATATCCACGTGATGCGCGTGCTCTCGAACCTGGAGACGGTGAATACCTACGAGGGCACGCACGATATTCACGCGCTGATCCTGGGCCGTGCGCAGACCGGCATCCAGGCGTTTTTTGACTCGATCGTGCTGCACGGTCCCGCTCATCCAGGCGGAATGGCCGGCCAGCAAACCGGCATCGACAGGGCAACTCGGGAAAATCCGAAAATCTTCTCATCCACATGGACATTCTGACGATCGCAGCTTTCTGGCCGGCGCCGGCGTCATTGCCGGCATCATCGCAGCAATGGTCGGCGGCGCCGCGGTCGTGATCTATCCGGCGCTGATCGCGACCGGCGTGCCGCCGCAGCTCGCGGCCGTCTCCAATCTCGCGTCGATCATGCCCGGCAACCATGCTGGCGGCCTTGTCCGATCGCTCGCAGTTGCCGCCGTTCGACCGCGCCTTCGTCGGCCTGATCGTTGCCTCGATCGTCGGCGCCGGCATCGGCGCGGCGTTCCTGGTGCTGACGCCGGAGCGGATGTTCGCGCAGATCGTGCCGCTGTTGCTCGGCTTTGCCACGCTTGCTGTTCGCCTATTCCGAACGGATCAGCCGCTGGCTGCGCACGCGCGCCGAGGGCCGCGGGCACGCCATCGCGTTCAACTTCGCCAGCCTGAAGGTGGTGCTGCCGGTTTCGTTCTACGGCGGTTATTTCGGCGCCGGTGTCGGCATCCTGATGCTTGGCGTGTTTTCGCTGGCGACCGGCGGCGACTATCGCGCCGCCAATGTCGCGAAGAATTTCGTTTCCAGCCTCAATGGCTTTGCCGCCACTTTGGTCTTTGCAACGCACGGCGCGGTGCTGTGGCCGCAAACGCTGGCGCTCGCCGCTGGAACGATCGGCGGCGGACTGATCGGAGCTCTATGTGGCGCGCATCATCCCGCGCAATGTCATGCGCGTGCTGGTCGTCGTGGTCGGCGCGGCGCTGACTATCGCCTTTGCGCGGCGCTACTGGTTCGGCGGTTAAAGCGCGAGGATCTATTGGACGCTGCTGCGCCAGCGCGCGCGACGCGCGCGGTCATCGCGCTGTTCGGATCGTTGAGCGGATCAACGACCGTGAAATGGTTCGTGCCGGCGATTTCCTCGTAGCGCGTGAGCGTCATGCCCGCGCCGCCAGGCTTCAGCGATCGTCTTGCTCTGGCGCAGAAACTCGCTCGGATTCCAGTGCGCCGACGACGGCATCGAGGCTTCGTCCCGGCCGGAACATTCCAGTGCAGCGGAGACACGCGGCGCGCTTCGGCTTCGTCGAGCCGCAGGTCCTGATTTATGCGACACATGCACCAGCGGCAGCGAGATCGAACACGCCGGAGATCGCGTAGGCGGCAGGCACAAGATCGGCCGGCGCGTCGGAAGCGAACGCCTTCCAGTCGGTCGCCACCATGCAGGCGGCGAGATGTCCGCCGGCCGAATGGCCGTAGACGAAAATGCGCTGCCGGCGTTTGCGCCAGAGCATCAGGCAGGCCGCGCGCATCTGCTCGATGATGTCGGCGATCGAGCACGCTGCGGACACAGATCGTAGCCGGCGACCGCGACGGTGACGCCGCGCGCGTTCGGACCCGCCGCCATTTGCGAAAACATCGAGGGCTCGAGCGAGCGCCAGTAGCCGCCGTGGATGAACAGCGCGAGCGGCGCCTTGTCGTCGTCCTTGGCCGGGAAAAGATCGATGATCTGGCGCATCGACGGGCCATATGTGAGCCCAAGCTTGGCGTTGTGACGCGGCCGCGCGGTACGCGGCGCGCTTCGCGCTGCCAGCGCGCAAAGATCTCCGGATGCTCGGGCACCCGGGCGCGATTGTCGTATTCAACCTCGTAATCGACGGGCATGGCTCGACCTCGGCGGGCGCGAAAATGACCTGGCTTTGCGCCGGGCTCGAAACAACGTTATCTCTTAGCCATGAAAATCGACGGCAGGCAAATGCGTACCATCTGGGTCGAGCGCGACGGCGCGAGCGTCGGCATTATCGACCAGACCGCAGCTGCCGCACCGCTTTGTCACCGTGCGGCTTGCCACGCTCGAAGATGCCGCCCGGGCGATCAGGACCATGCAGGTGCGCGGTGCGCCGCTGATCGGCGCGACCGCGGCCTATGGCGTCTGGCTCGCCCTGCGTGCCGATGCCTCCGACGAAGCGCTGGAACAGCGCCTGTGCCACGCTCGTCGCCACGCGGCCGACCGCGATCAATCTCAAATGGGCCCTCGACGAAATGCTGGCGGCCGTGCGCAACCGCCCGCGCGACGAGCGCGCCGACGCTGCGTCTGCGGCGCGCCGGCGAAATCGCCGATGAGGATGTCGCCATCAACCAGGCCATCGGCCGCGCACGGGCTGCAAATCATCGAGGACATTGCCGCGCAGAAGAAAAAGGGCGAGCGCGTGCAACGTGCTCACCCATTGCAATGCCGGCTGGCTGGCGACCGTCGATTGGGGAACGGCGACCGCGCCGATCTATAGCGGCGCACGACAAAGGGCTGCCGGTCCATGTCTTTGCCGACGAGACGCGGCCGCGCAATCAGGGCGCTGCGCTGACCGCCTGGGAGTTGGGCCATCACGGCGTGCCGCACACCGTTATCGCCGGACAATACCGGCGGCCATCTGATGCAGCACGAGATGGTCGACCTGGTGATCGTCGGCGCCGACCGCGTGACGGCGCAAGGCGACGTCTGCAACAAGATCGGCACTTATCTCAAGGCGCTCGCCGCCCACGACAACAGCGGTGCCGTTCTATGTGGCCGCTGCCGTCGCCGACCATCGATTTCACGATTGCGTGACGGCTTGCCGAGATTCCTGATCGAGCAGCGCGCCGCGCGACGAAGTCGCGACCATGACCGGCAAAACGAGCGACGGTCGTATCGAGACGGTGCAGATCGTGCCCGATGGCTCTCCGGTCGCAAACTTTGCTTTCGACGTCACGCCCGGCGCGTCTCGTCACCGGGCTTGATCACCGAGCGCGGCGTGATCGCCGCAAACCGTGCCGCGCTCGCGCAGGCTTTTCCCGAACGCGCCGAAGTCCGGCCAAAATCTAATCGCATGGTCGGCTGATGGCCTTCGTATCGGACCCTCTCCAGTTGCCCGTCGACGGCCGCCAGTCGGAGACCGCGCTGGCGATCGCGCGCGGCACGGCGCGGCTGCTGCACGCGCATGGACGATGCGTGGTGAGCGAATTGCCGCTGCCTTCCGGCCGCCGCGCCGATCTTGTGGCGCTCGATCCGGGCGGCGAGCTGTGGATTGTCGAGATCAAGTCCTCGATCGCCGATTTTCGTGCCGACCAGAAGTGGCAGGATTATCGCGCGCATTGCGATCGTCTGTTTTTCGCGACGACGATCGACGTGCCGTGCGAAATTTTCCCGCCCGATACCGGACTGATCGTGGCCGACGCCTTCGGTGCGGAATTCAAATGCGAGGCACCCGAGCACAAGTTGCCGGCGGCGACACGCAAAGTCGATGATGTTGCTGTTCGCCCGTGCGGCCGCGCATGCGTCTGCAATCGCTTGCCGATCCGACCGGGCCTTACTGGGACGCGGAGTGAGCCGGTCTACCGCGGCGCGCGCTTGGCCAGAATACGCTGCAAGGTCCGGCGGTGCATGTTGAGCCGGCGCGCGGTTTCAGAGACGTTGCGGCCGCAGAGTTCGTAGATGCGCTGGATGTGCTCCCAGCGCACGCGGTCGGCCGACATCGGATTTTCCGGCGGCTCGATCTTGACGTTGTCCAGCGCGAGCAGCGCAGCGACGACGTCGTCGGCATCGACGGGCTTGGCGAGATAGTCGACGGCGCCCAGCTTCACGGCATTCACCGCAGTTGCGATATTGCCGTAGCCGGTGAGAATGATTCCGCGCGCGTCCGGGCCGGCGGCGCTTGAGCGCAGAGATTACATCGAGGCCGTTGCCGTCGCCGAGCCGCATGTCGACGACTGCGTAAGCCGGCGCCGACTTTCTCGACCTGCAGCAGGCCGTCGGAAACCGACTCGGCGGTGGTTACGGAAAAGCCGCGTTGCTCCAGCGCCTTGGCGAGCCGCTGCAGGAAGGAAAAGTCGTCCTCGACGATCAACAGCGATCGTTCGCCGGAGATTTTCTCTTTGCCGCCGGGTTGGCGGCCTCGCTCGTCAAAGCGTCCACGTTGTCACCATCATCTGCGCTGATCTTACGCGCATATTAGCCTGCGCGAAGCCTTATTCGCACGCAACAAATAGTGATCGCGCGCCCGGCCTCAAGCCGCTGCGAAACGTTAACGGTCGCTCGAAATCGCTGCGGCTCCAATGCAGCCTGACAACCGCGCCACGCTCCGGAATGGCCCGATTTTCAAACGATAACGTGGCACCCGAGCGCTCGAGCAGCGTCTTGGCGATAAAGAAGCCGAGGCCCAGGCCGGCGGGTTCTTCGCCGGTATCGTTCTGGTGATGCCGGCGGCTGGTGACATAAGGTTCGCCGATTCGGGCCAGTATTTCCGGTGCAAATCCCGGACCATCGTCGCTGATCGTAACGCGCAACGGAGTCCTCGCTCCACTGCGCATCGACCGAAACCCGGTCGTGCGCGAAATCGACCGCATTTTCCAGCAGATTGCCGAGCCCGTAGAGGATGGCCGGATTGCGCGCGCCGACCGGCTCGGCGGCGCGATCGCGCGGCGCGATCACGTCGATGGTCGACGCCGAAATTGCGATGCGGCGCCACCACTTCCTCGATGAGCGCGGTCAACGGCATGCGGTCGAACGGCTCGCCGCCCGCCGACAGCTCGGTGAGCTTGGCGAGGATATCGCGGCAGCGCTGGCCTGCTCGCGCAAGCAGCCGCACGTCGTCGCCATGCGGCGCATTCGGCGCGATCGCGCGCTCGAGCTCCTTGGCGATGACCGAGATCGTCGACAGCGGCGTGCCGAGCTCATGCGCGGCGGCCGCCGCAAGTCCGTCGAGCTGCGACAGATGCTGCTCGCGCGCGAGCACGAGCTCGGTCGCGGCGAGCGCGTCGGAGAGCTGGCGCGACTCTTCGGTGATCTGCCAGGCATAGACGCCGATGAATCCGATCGCGAGCAGGATGCACATCCAGACGCCCATCATGTAGATCGGCGGCAATTGCAGCGGGTCCTCGCTGTCCCACGGCAGCGGATAGTGCACGAACACCAGCACCGTCGCGCAGGCGACCGCAAAGCCGCCGAGCATCAGCGTGAACCGCGGCGGCAGCGCGGTTGCCGACAGCAGCACCGGTCCGAGAAACAGGAATGCGAACGGGTTCTGCAATCCGCCGGTCAGAAACAGCAGCACCGCCAGTTCCGCAATGTCGAACGCCAGCAGCCAGGCCGCGCGGTCGGGCTCGAGCCGCTGCGTCATGTGGAAGCGCAGCGCGCAGCGCCACGTTGAGCCAGGCCGCAAGCGACGATCGCGGCAAGGCAGGCGTAGATCGGCAGCTCGAAATCGAGCCCGTAATAGACCACCAGCACGGCGGTCGATCTGGCCGATGATGGCGAGCCAGCGCAGCCGCACCAGCGTGTCGAGGCGCACGTTGCGGCAGAGGATGGTGCTGGGCAAGCGCGAATGCCGGCATGCGCGCAGTCTAGCGTCGAGCGTGTGCGCACAACGTGCCGTGCGATCGCGGGGCTTGCACTTCCTGCGGCACGGGCGTCACATCTTTCGCCGTCATGGACGCACAGACCGCTCCCGCCATCGCGGTCGATCGGCTGGTCAAGCGCTACAAGGGCGTGGCCGCGGTCGATGGCATTTCGTTTCGTGCTGGCGCCCGGCTCGGTCACCGGGCCTGCTCGGCGGCAACGGCGCCGGCAAAACCACCACGATCGCGATGATCATGGGGCTGGTGACGCCGACCTCCGGCACGGTCACGCGTGCTCGGCGCCGAAATGCCGCGCCAGCGCTATCGCGTGCTGCACCGGATGAATTTCGAGAGCCCCTACGTCGACATGCCGATGCGTCTGACGGTGCGGCAGAATCTCATCGGTCTTCGCGCAGCTTTACGCCGTGCCGGACATCGATCGAACGCATCGCGCGGCTTGCCGCCGAGCTCGACCTCACCGAATTTCTCGACCGGCCGACCGGCAAGCTGTCGGCCGGACAGAAGACGCGCGTGTCGCTCGCCAAGGCGCTGCTCAACAAGCCGGAAGTCTCTGCTGCTCGACGAGCCGACCGGCTTCGCTCGATCCCGACACGCGCCGACTGGGTGCGCTCGCGGCTCGAGCGCTATCGCGCCGAGCGCGGGCGCGACGCTGCTGCTCGCCTCGCACAACATGGGCGAGGTCGAGCGCCTGTGCGAGCGCGTCATCATCATGAAGAAGGGCCGCATCGAGGACGACGACACGCCGGCGCATCTGCTCGCGCGCTACGGCCGCGAGACGCTGGAAGAGGTGTTTCTCGACGTCGCGCGCGGACGGCGGCAGAGCGAGGCGGCGCAATGAGCCGAACGAATCCCGCAATCGCATGAGCAGCATTACAGATACCGGCATGGACTTCTCGTTCAACCGCGTTGCCGCGATGGTGCGGCGCTACTGGTATCTGCTTGCGCTCGTCGTGGCCGCGCATCCTCGACCTGATCTACTGGCCGGCCGTGCAGATGCTGATGTGGGGATTTCTGCAGGTCTACATTTCGCAGAACGCCGGGTTCTTCGCGCAGGCCGGCGGCGTGTTCATCGGTTCGGTGCTGCTGTGGGATATCCTGTTCCGCGGTCAGCTCGGCTTCTCCATTTCGTTTCTCGAGGAAATGTACGCGCGCAACCTCGGCAACCTCATGATGTCGCCGCTGCGTCCGGCCGAATTTCTGCTCGCGCTGATGATCATGAGCATCGTGCGCCTGTCGATCGGCATGATCCCGGTGTCGCTGCTCGCGATTGCCTTCTTCGGGTTCAATCTCTGGGCGCTCGGTCTGGCGCTCGCGGCCTTCTTCGCCAACCTCATTCTGACCAGCTGGTCGGTCGGCATTTTCGTTGCCGGGCTGCTGTTGCGGAACGGTCTCGGCGCCGAGAGCATGGCCTGGACCATCATGTTCCTGTTCCTGCCGCTGACCTGCGTCTACTATCCGGTCGGCGATTCTGCCCGGTCTGGCTGCAGTACTTCGCCTGGGCGCTTGCCGCCGACCTACGTTTTCGAAGGCATGCGTGCACTGGTGATCGACCATGTGTTTCGGGCCGATCTGATGGCCCAGGCTTTCGCGTTTAATGTCGTGCTGTTCGCGGCTGCATCATTCGCCTTTTTCAAGCTGCTGCAGAGCGCGCGGGTCCAAGGCTCGCTCTTGCAGACCAGCGAGTAGTCAGAAAAGCCTGTGTTTAATGGGACTTATCGCCCCGGTGCGCGTTGTAAACCGGACACGAACGTCTTAGGTCTATGTTGACGCTATGACAGAAAAACGACAGTCTGCCGCACTGCAGCGAGGGTCGGGGGACTCAATGGCAATAGGTGAATTCGGCGGGGCGGCAACGCTTCCCGACGACAGTGGGGCGTTGCTGTCGACGCCGATGTACTGGTTCTACGAGATGGGGCATGCCGCGCTCAATCCGGCGCGCGCCTTCGCAGACGCCACGCGGCTGTTCTTCAAGAATCCGGCCAATCCGCTGTCGCACACCGCGTACGGCAAAGTCGGTCGCGGCGACGATGGAACTGTTCGAGCGCTCGACGCGCCGCTACCGCAAGCCGGAATGGGGCATCGATCTCGACCACCGGTCGGCGGCGAGCAGGTCCCGGTACAACATCAAGAGCGTCTGGGAGCGTCCGTTCTGCCGGCTGCTGCACTTCGAGCGCGCCTTCGAGCGCGCGCCGCGCCGCCCGCAGCCGAAGCTGCTGATCGTCGCGCCGATGTCGGGCCACTACGCCGACGCTGCTGCGCGGCACGGTCGAGACCTTCCTGCCCAATCACGATGTCTACATCACCGAATGGGTCGACGCGCGCATGGTGCCGCTGGCCGAAGGGCGCTTCGATCTCGACGACTACATCGACTACATCATCTCGATGCTGCATCTGCTCGGCGGCGACGTGCACGTGATCGCGGTCTGCCAGCCTTCGGTGCCGGTGCTCGCCGCGGTCGCGCTGATGGAAGCGGACGGCGATCCCTACGTGCCGCATTCCATGGTGCTGATGGGCGGTCCGATCGACACGCGCGATCAATCCCAACGACGGTGAACAAGCTGGCCGAGCGGCGCGGGCATCGACTGGTTCCGCAGCCACGTCATCACCAAGGTGCCGTTCCCGCATCCCGGCGTCATGCGCGACGTCTATCCGGGCTTCCTGCAGCTGCACGGCTTCGTGAGCATGAACCTCGATCGCCACATCGAGGCGCATCGCAATCTGTTCCTGCACCTCGTCAAGGGCGACGGCGATTCGGCGCAGAAGCACCGCGAGTTCTACGACGAATATCTCGCCGTCATGGATCTCGCGGCCGAGTTCTATCTGCAGACGGTCGACACCGTGTTCATCCGTCACGCACTGCCGAAGGGCGAGATGACGCATCGCGGCCGTCGGGTGGATCCAACGGCAATCAGGCGCGTTGCATTGATGACGGTCGAAGGCGAGAACGACGATATATCGAGCGTCGGGCAGACCGAGGCCGCGCACGCGTTGTGCGTGAACATTCCTGAGGAGCACAAGGTGCACTACTTGCAGCCTGGCTGTCGGTCACTACGGCGTTTTCAACGGCTCGCGCTTCCGCGCCGAGATCGCGCCGCGCATTGCCGATTTCGTGCTGTCGCACAACGGCGCGCGCACCGTGCGCACGCAAGCCGTGCTGAAAGTTGTCGGTCAGCGTTGATCCCGTGTTCTCACGCGTGATGACACACTGCGGACCCGCAAACTGATGCTGTCCATGCCCTTCCGCGCCTTGCTCTATCGCCGCAACCGCGAGCCGTCGGCGATTTCGGTCGATATTCGATGGCGAGATCCATCCGGTTCGCGTGCGCCGGCATCGGCAGGCGCGCCGCTATACGCTGCGCATCCATGCGGTGAGCCGCGAAGTCGTGCTGACAATGCCGCCGCGCGGCAGCGTGAAGCATGCGAGAGATTTTGCGGAAAGACACGGTGCCTGGATCGCAGCGCGGCTGCGACGGCTGCCGGGTGCCGCGCCTTTTGTGCACGGGGCGGTGCTGCCGCTGCGCGGCGTCTGCACCGGATCGAGCATCGCCCCGGTGCGCGCGGCGCCGTCTGGGTCGAGACGCAGGGCAGCGAGCAGTCTCCTGTGCGTCGCCGGCGAAGCGCCGCATGTGCCGCGCCGCGTGCGCGACTATCTCAAGCGTGAGGCGAAGCGCGATCTCGAGGCGGCGAGCTCGGCGCGCAGCGCAATCGCTCGGCGTCACGTTCAGGCGCGTTGTCGGTGCGCGACCAGACGCAGCCGCTGGGGCTCGTGCTCGTCGACCGGCGTGCTGTCTATTCATGGCGGCTGATCCTGGCTCCGCCTTTCGTGCTCGACTATCTCGCCGCGCACGAGGTTGCTCATCTCGTCGAGATGAATCATTCGCGCCGGTTCTGGCGCGCTGGTCGCAGGCATTTATCCCGATATCGGCCGCGCCAAGGCCTGGCTCGACGCGCACGGCGCCGACCTGCATCGCTACGGCGCCCAGCCGCGCTAGCCGCATCAGCTTGCCTGACAAGCTTGAGAAGCTTGCCATCACCATGGCGTGCACGGCCGTCCGATGGGACGGCAGCGGACCGGTCCAGACAGCCGCGGATGGCCGTCGACAAGGACGGCGGCCTACTGACGGGCTCACATGCGGGCATGACGGTCCACTCGTGCTAAGCCTTGGCCCGCCCGTGCAAAGCCGGGCACGACGAGGACATTCCATGCTGCGCCCCGGCACGTTCGCGCTCACGGCTCTGCTGGCGGCGTTGAGTGCGATCGGCCCGCTCACCACCGACATGTATCTGCCGTCGCTGCCGGACATCGCGCGGCAGCTCGACGCCTCGACCGCGCAGGTGCAGTTCACGATTTCCGCCTATCTGATCGGCTTTGCGGTCGGTCAGATTTTCTACGGCCCGGTGTCCGACCGTCACGGCCGCAAGCCGGTGCTGATGGCAGCGATCGCGCTTTACTGCGTCGGCGAGTCTGGCCTGCGCACTGTCGACCTCGATCGAGATGCTGATCGTCGCGCGCGCGTTTCAGGCGCTCGGCGGCTCGCGGCGGCATCGTGCTGACCCGCGCGATCGTGCGCGACATCTATTCAGGCGCGCGCGCCGGACGCGAATTGTCGATGATCGCCGCGGTGATGGCGCTGGCGCCGGTGCTGGCGCCGATTGCCGGCGGCGTCATGCAGACCGGCTTCGGCTGGCGGTCGGTGTTCCTCGCGCTTGGTCGCGCGCCGGGATCGCCGGCGTTGCAGTCGTCTGGGCGCTCTGCCTGAAACATTGAACATGCGCGCGGCCGAACCGGTGTCGCTGTCTGTCGATGCTGCGCTCGTATCGCATCGTCGCGCGCAATCCGGCCTATCTCTGCCTATCTCGGCATCACGTCGGCGAGCTATGCCGGTCTGTTCGCCTGGATCTCCGGCTCGGCGTTCGTGCTGCAGGATCTCTACGGCCTCGCACCGTTCGATTTCGGCGTCGCCTTCGCGCTCGGTTCGATCGGTTACATGACCGGCTCGGCGCTGGCCGCGCGCATGGTCGTCAGGCTCGGGCTCGATGGCGTGCTCTGGACTCGGCGGCTGCGCCTGCGCCGCCGGCGGCCTCGGCGATGGTGGCGGCGGTCGCGTTCGGCTTGACGTCGTCTCATGTCGCTCGTTCTTGCCGATGGCGCGTCTATCTCGCCGGGCTCGGCATGGTGCTGCCGCAGGGCATTGCCGGCGCGACTGACGCCGTTTCCGGAACGCGCCGGCGCTGCGTCGTCGCTGTTCGGCTTTGTGCAGCAAGCAGCGTTGCAGCGCTATGCGGCGCGGTGGTGGGTTGGTTGCTCGGGCAAAGCGCCTGGCCGCTCGCGCGCGGCTGTCGCCACGATGGGCTGCGCCACGCTGTGGGCTCTGGCTGGCGACGCGAGGGCGTTCGCCGCGCGGCCGCCAAAGCACTGAGATCAGCGCCGGCCGAAAAGCGTGTTGAGCAACCAGCCGTCGAGCGCCGCCGCTGCCGGTGGTCGCTGCGCCGTTCGCCGCGACCGGCTGCACCGCCGCCGGCGGTGTCGGCCGCGAGCCTCCGCCGCCGAAGAATCCGGAGAACAGGTTGCCGCGCCGACGCGCCGGGCAGGCTTGCGACCGGCACGCCCTGGTGCGCGCCGCGCATGAACCGGCTCCAGATCTCGACCGGCAGGCCGCCGCCGGTCGCCTGCTTGGTCGGCGTGCCATCGTCGTTGCCGAGCCAGACGCCGGTGACGAGATGGCGCGGTGTAGCCGATGAACCAGGCATCGCGGAAATCCTGGCTGACGTGCCGGTCTTGCCGGCGGCCGGCCAGCCGGGCAACGCTCGCCTTTGCGCGGTGCCGATTGTGCAGCGTCTCGCGCCATCATCGCGTTCATCATCGCCGACGTAGCGCGCCTCGACGATGCGGCCGAGCTGCTGGCGTGCTGCGCGCATAGAGCACCTTGCCGTTGGCGTGCGCACGATCGTGTCGACCACGCGCGGCATCACGCGCGTAGCCGCCATTGGCGAACGGCGCATAGGCGCCGACAAGCTCGAGCATCGAGACTTCCGAGGTGCCGAGCGCGATCGAGGCGTTCGGCTCGAGCTTCGAGGCGATGCCGAGCCGGTAGGCGGTGCGGACCACCGCCATCGGCGTGACTTCGAGCGTCAGCCGCACCGACACCGTGTTGAGCGACAGCGCCAGCGCCTGGCTCAGCGTCACCGGGCCGAAATATTCGTGGCTGTAGTTTTCCGGCTGCCAGCCTTTGACGTTGATCGGCTTGTCCTCGCGCACGGTGTCGGGCGTCAGGCCGTGCTCGAGCGCGGTGAGATAGACGAACGGCTTGAACGCCGAGCCGGGCTGGCGCTTGGCCGCGACCGCGCGGTTGAACTGGCTGTCGGCGTAGTTGCGGCCGCCGACCAGCGCGCGCACCGCGCCGTCCGGCGTCATCGCGACCACTGCGCCCTGCGCCGACGCCGTTCTTGTCGCCCTTCTGCGCAAGCTCGTCGATCGAGCGCTTTCTCGGCCGCCGTCTGCAGGTTCGCGATCGATCGTGGTCTCGACCACGATGTCCTGCGTCGACGCGGCCGATCGACGTCGTTGAGCACGTCCATGACCCAGTCGGCGACGTAGTTCACCGAGCCGTCGCTGACCTGCGCCACGATGCGCGGCGGCTGCGCCAGCGCCATGCGCTCGGTGGTGTCGGTTGATGAAACTGCAGGTCGGCCATGGCCGCGAGCACGGTCTGCGCGCGCCGCTCGGCGCCGTCGAAGTTGCGCGTCGGCGCAAGCCGCGACGGCGATTTCACCAGGCCGGCGAGCATCGCCGCCTCGGCGAGCGTGACTGTGCGCGCCGACTTGCCGAAATAGCGCTGCGACGCCGGCCTCGATGCCGTAGGCGCCGGAGCCGAAATAGACGCGGTTGAGATAGAGCTCGAGGATCTGCGTCTTGGAGAACTTGCGCTCGAGCCAGAGCGCCAGCAGCGCTTCCTGCAGCTTGCGGCTGATCGTGCGCTCCTGCGTCAGGAACAGGTTCTTGGCGAGCTGCTGCGTGATGGTCGAGCCGCCCTGCGACGACGCCGCGGTGCAGCACGTTGGCGACGAAGGCGCGCCCGATGCCGAACGGGATCGACGCCGTAGTGCTCGTAGAAGCGGCGGTCCTCGATGGCGATGAATGCCTTCGGCACGTAGCGCCGGCATTTCCTGCAGCGGCAGCGGCGGCGCCGGCGAGATCGCCGCGGCGCGCGAGCGCGCGGCCCTGCAGGTCGACGATCTGGATCGATGGCGGGCGCTTCGGAATTTCCAGCGACTGGATCGGCGGCAGATGCGCGCCGACCCAGGCGATGACGCCGACGCAGCCGATGCCGAGCCACAGGCCGACCACCAGCGCCCAGTAGGCAATGCGGCCGACGAGCGCGCCGATGCCGCGGGCAGGGCGCTTCTTGCGCGCGCGGCGTTTGCGCGGTTTCGCCGGCGGCGCGTCGTCGACGCGGGCGCCGCGCGATCGCTCGCCGTCACGCGCAGCTCGGGGCCTGTCATCGTCGTCGAACGTCGGCTCCGCGGCGCGCTGCTGCTTTCTTTTTGCGGCCATACGCAACCCGTCCCGCGCCGGCGGATCCATGGCGCCGGCCCCGGGATACGGTAGGCGGGTCGATTTAAGGGCGCAGTTAAGGAACAGGTGTCGATGCCGTCAAGACGTGGATGCGCCGCACAAGGCCGGGCATGACAGATGGATAACCGGCTTCAACGTCATGGTCGGGACAAGCTCGGCCATGACGACCGGCTACTTGTTTAACCTACCGCGGCTTTTGCGGACTTGGCTTCATCCGCAAACAGCGCGATCAGCGCGCGCTTGATGGCGGCCTGCCGCGTCGGCGAGGTGATCTGCGCGCCCATCAGGTCGGTGACGTAGAACACGTCGACCACGCGCTCGCCGAAGGTCGCGACGTGCGCCGACGCGATGTTGAGATTGAGCTTGGAGAGCGTCGCGGTCAGCTCGTACAGCAGGCCCGGCCGGTCGAGGCCGGTGACCTCGACCATCGTGTAGCGGTTCGACCACTGATTGTTGATGGTGACCGTCGGGCTCGACCGCGAACGCGCTTGATGCGGCCCTTCGGCGGCGCGCGCTTGGCCACCACGTCGGGCAATCTCAGTTCGCCGCGCAGCGCCTTCTCGATCGAATCGGCGATGCGGCTGGCGCGCCGCTCCTCGTCCTCGTCGCGGTCGAACTCGCGCGACAGCGCGATGGTGTCGAGCGCGCGGCCGTCGGTGGTGGTGAAGATCTGCGCATCGACGATGTTGGCGCCGGCCATCGCGCAGGCGCCGGCGATGATCGACAGCAGCCACGGATGGTCGGGCGCGAGCACGGTCAGCTCGGTCACGCCGCGCGCGGCGTCGAAGGCGACCGTGGTGGCGAGCCGACTTTCCGGCGTCCTCGGCTGCGCGCACGAAGTTGGCATGCTCGATCTTGTGCGGCAGATCGACCTTGAGCCAGTAGGCCGGATAGTGCTTGCGCGATATAGGCGTCGAGCCGCTCGGGCGGCCAGTCCTTCAGTCGCCTCGCGGAACTCGTCCTGCGCGATGGCCACGCGCTGCGCGCGGTTGACCTCGGAGAAGCCGCCGGTGAGCACCGGCTCGGTCTCGTAGTAGAGCGTGCGGATGAGCTGCGCCTTCCAGCCGTTCCACACGCCGGGGCCGACCGCGCTGGATATCGGCGGTGGTGAGGATGGTGAGCAGCTTCAGGCGCTCGGCCGACTGCACCATCGCGGCGAAGTTCTCGATGGTCCTGCGGTCGGACAGGTCGCGCGACTGCGCGACGCTCGACATCACCAGATGCTTCTCGATCAGCCAGGCGACGGTCTCGGTCTCGGCGGCCGAGAAGCCGAGCCGCGGGCAGAAGCGCCGCGCCACCCGCGCGCCGGCGATCGAATGATCCTCCGATGCGGCCCTTGGCGATGTCGTGCAGGAACAGCGTGACGTAGAGCAGCGCGCGGTGCCGCGGCTGGATCTTGTGCGCATCAGCTCGTTGGCGAGCGGCGTTTCGTCGTTGCGCGCCGCGCTCGATGTCGGCAAGGACGCCGATGCAGCGCAGCAGATGCTCGTCCACCGTGTAGTGGTGGTACATGTTGAACTGCATCATCGCGACGATGCTGGCCGAAGGCGCGGCACGAAGCGGCCGAGCACGCCGGCCTCGTTCATCCGCCGCAGCACGGTCTCGGCGTCGTTCTTCGAGGTGAGGATCTCGAGGAAACAGCTCGGTTGCGCTTCCTCGCTTTCGCGCAATTTCGCATCGATCAGGTTGAGCGAGCGCGTCGACCGCGCGCATCGCGTCGGGATGGAACGCGAGATTGTGCTTCTGCGCGAGATGAAAGATGCGGATCAGGTTGACCGGATCGCGCTTGAAGACGTCCTGCGTCGAGCGAGGCCGGATGCGGTTGTTGTCGACGATGAAATCCTCGCTCTCGACGAGCGTGCGGCGCGTCGCGCGGCCGCGAACTGCGCCATCATGCGGCTCAGCACCGGCACGGCTCTTGGCGTGGCTGTCTTCCAGCTCGGCGCACAGGATGCGCGGTGAGGTCGCCGACGTCCTTGGCGATCAGGAAGTAGTGCTTCATGAAGCGCTCGACATCCTGCAGGCCGGGATGCTCGGTGTAGCCGAGCCGCACGGCGATCTCGCGCTGGATGTCGAACGACAGCCGCTCCTCGGCGCGGCCGGTGAGAAAGTGCATGTGGCAGCGCACCGACCAGAGAAAATCCTCGCAGCGGCGGAACAGCTGGTATTCGTGCTGGTCGAAGACGCCGCGCTTGATCAGCTCGTCAGCGCTCGCTGCACGCGGTAGACGTATTTGGCGATCCAGAACAGCGTGTGCAGGTCGCGCAGTCCGCCCTTGCCGTCCTTGACGTTCGGCTCGACCAGATAGCGCGATTGCCCGCTGCGCCGGACGCGGTCTTCGCGCTCGGCGAGCTTGGCGGCGACGAATTCGGCGGCGGTGTTGCGCACGACCTCCTTGTCGAAGCGCGTCACCAGCTCGTCGATAGAGCTTGCGGTCGCCGAGCAGGAAGCGCGCTTCGAGGATGGCGGTGCGGATGGTCATGTCCGCCTTGGCCTGGCGGATGCATTCGTCGACCGAGCGCGTGGCGTGGCCGACCTTCAGCCCCATGTCCCACAGGCAATAGAGGATCGCTTCCGCGATCGACTCGCCCCAGGCGGTCTGCTTGTAGGGCAGCAGAAACAGCAGATCGATGTCGGAGCCGGGCGCCAGCAGCGCCGCGGCCGTAGCCGCCGGTGGCGACGATCGCCATGCGCTCGGCCTTCCGATGGATTTTCGCGACGGGATAGAGCTGGCTGCGCGCGAACTCGTACAGGATGCGGATGATCTCGTCTTCCATCGCGGCAGCAGCCGCTCGGCGCAGCGCGCGGCCCGTGCCGGTCTTTGCAGCAGTAGCTGCTCGGCCTTGGCGCGGCCGTCGGCGAGGGCTGCCTTCAGCCCGTTGCGCCATCAGCGAGCGCAATTCCTTATCGCCGCCGCCGTGGCGTCGCGACCAGGTTTTCCAGTTCGGCGGTCAGCGCGCGCGCATCGATCAGGTCATTCGAGCCCCGGGCAGGGATGCTCGGGCGAGGGGCGCGCACTGTGATCGACGGCAGGGAGGCCATGCTCATCCGATAGCGGAGGCGGAGCGGTAAGTCACGGTCGACTCAACAGCATTACCCCAAGCCCGGCCGCGGTGCTTGGAAGGCCAAAACGCCTTGACGGCTCACTGGTGACGCCCGGCCCGGACTATGGTTCCTTGTCATCCCGCTTGGGAGGGCGATGCACTTGCCCCCTGGTCGGGATCGCCGGCACAGAGTCCGGCGACGAAGAATACGATGCCGGGAGAGAAACAACAATGCGCATGTTCCAGGTCTGCGTTTGCGGTCAGCCGTTACAACTCAACGAACAACCACCCGCAGCCGAAGGGCAGCGAGGTCCTGCTGAAGGTCCTGGCGGCGGGCGTCTGCCACAGCGATCTTCATCTTGCCGAAGGCTGGTTCGATCTCGGCGGCGGCAAAAAGCTGAGCCTTGCCGATCGCGGCATGAAGTTGCCGGTCACGCTTGGCCACGAGAACGTCGGCGAGGTGGTGGCCGTTGGTCCGGATGCCGCAGGGCGTCAAGGTCGGCGACCGTCGGCTTGCGCATCCGTGGATCGGCTGCGGCACCTGCGAGCCGTGTCAACGCGGCGACGAAAATCTCTGCCGCGCCATGCGCAGTCTCGGCGTCTTTCTCGAACGGCGGCTATGCCGACTACATGATGGTCCCGCATCCGCGCTATCTGTTCGATATCGGCGACCTTTCGCCCGAGCGCACCGCGCCGCTGGCCTGTTCGGGCGTGACGACCTTCGGCGCGCTGAAAAAATTCCGACGCTGAAAACCGAGCCGACCGTGATCATCGGCGCCGGCGGATCTCGGGCTGATGTGTCTCGCCCTGCACAAGGCGATGGGCGGCCACAGCGCGATCGTCGTCGACATCGATCCGGTCAAGCGCGAGGCCGCTAAGAAAGCCGGCGCCAAGGCGGTGGTCGATGGCGGCGCTGCCGATGCGTCGCAACAGATCATCGACATGACCAATGGCGGCGCCTGGGGCGTGATCGATCTCGTCGGTTCGTCGCAGAGCGCGCGGGTCGGTTACGACAGCCTCATCAAGGGCGGCAAATACGTCATCGTCGGCCTGTATGGCGGCGATCTTACGGTGTCGTTGCCGCCGATCCCGATGCGCGCGGTGACGATCCAGGGTTCCTATGTCGGAAGCCTGCCGGAAATGAAGAGCTGATCGATCTCGTGAAGCGAACTGGGCTGCCGCGCCGTTCCTGTCGCCACGCGGCCGCTCGAGGATGTGAACGCTGTGATGGATGAGCTTCGCGCCGGCAAGGTGATCGGGCGCGTGGTGCTGACGCCGGCGTGAACCGTCGGTTGGTTGATGTGACGGTATCGAGGATATAGAAGTTGTCATGGCCGGGCTTGACCCGGCCATCCTGCTAGGACGGCAATGCCGTGCCCGAATGATCAGGGACTGCGCGGCGACGCTGCCGATCAGCGCCGGACCGGTCTACATCTTTCTCGCGCTCGACCACGATGCGCACTTCATCGCCCAGAGCGCGTTGGGCAGTCTTCGTTACCAATGCCAACAACACGATCTTTGCCGTGGTTCTACGCATTGCTGGCGCAGAACCGTTCGCTGGCGGTGAGTTTCGGCGTTGCGATTGGGGTGTGGATCGGTACTGCATGTTGGCCGGTGGGACCGTAGCGTGGACGGTCTCCTCGGCGGTCATCCTCAACATCGTCGTTATCGCTTTTGCGCTCTGGGTGTCGGTCGCCATTGCGCCATGCACCGATGCCGCGCGTCGAGCAGCGCTGGTACGACCTCGTGCTGCGCGCGACGATGGTCGCACTGCTGGTCAGGTCGTCGTCACGCTCAGTTTCCGCATCGGCCCGACGGCGAGCGGCAACCTCGCGGTCTTTCCCATCGTGCTCAGCAGCATCATGTTCATTCTGCATCATCGCGTCGGCGGGCCGGCGACGGCGGCCATCATGGCGAATGCAGTGATCGGGCTCGGGGGTTTTGCCGTCGCGGTGCTTGCGCTCAATCTCACCGCCGAGCGGCTCGGCTCGGCGCTTGCCCTGGCTTTGGCGCTGCTTGTTTCGGTGAGCGGCAATCTGCTGATCTATTTCGTGCGTCGGCGCCTGGCCAGCACCATGACCGCAACGCTCGCCGATCCATCTTTGTGGTACGGGCTCGCGCTCAAGATCGCGATGACCGCCTCGATCGTGGTCGCGGCCTCGGTGGTCGTCGAACGCAGCGGGCCGTTTCATCGGATCGCTGATCGCCGCGCTGCCGACCGCCGGCGGCGCGGCCATGATCATTCTCGCGCTCGAGCATTCGGCACAGTTCATCTCGCAAAGCGCGGTCGGCAGCCTGATCGCCAACGCGGCCTGCGCGCTGTTCGCGCTCAGTTACGCGGCGCTGGCGCAGAAGCACGGCTTGCGGCTGAGCCTTGGCGGCGCGTTTCTCGTCTGGCTTGCACGGTGTTCCTGTTGCGGCTGGTGGACTGGAGCGCAACGGGTGCCGTCATATTGAACGCGGTTATCTACCCGCTCGCCATTCTGGCCGCGCGCCGTTATCGCATTCCCGGCGCGGCCAAGCGTGTCGAGGTGACGGGCGCCGATCTTGCCTGGCGCGCCGGCGTGGTGACGTTCTGCGTGATCGTCGTGACGGCGGCGAGCAGCTCGATCGGCTCTTATTTCTCGGGCGTGTTCGCCTTTTTCCGGTGGCCATGGGCTCGTTCTTCATCATTCTGCACCCGCGCATCGGCGGGCCGGCGGCGGCGAGCGTCGCCGCGCATGTGCTGACCCCGCTGATCGGGCTGGGCTTCGGGCTCTTTCGGCCGTGCATCTGCTCGCTGTGCCGACTCGGTGTGTGGTGGTCATATGTGGTGGGCCTTTCCATCGGCCTCGCCTGGAACGCTCTGCTCTGGCTCTTGCGCGAGCCGGCGATCTCGAGGCCACAAGGCATGAATCTATCAGTTGTCATGCGCCGCGCTTGTCGCGGGCCTCCACGTCTTCACAAACTGGCAGTAGTGCAGAAGGCGTGGATGGCCGGGACTAAGCCCAGCCATGACGATGAGCGAGAAGCTGTGATGTCCCGGAATGACGGGGACGAAGCTACTCCACCAGTCCCAGCTCCAGCGCCTTGATCTGCAAGCGCGAGATAGCGCGAGAAAATCCGGCACTGCGCGAGGCTTCCGGCGGTGAACCAGAGACCGGGCTGCGCGGTGCGCCGCCACATGTTGCGTAGCTCGCCGCCCTCGTCGAATCCCCAGACCGGGCCGATGCGCTCGGCGACGTCGTCGCCGAGATAGAGGCGTGCGGTTTCCTGCTGGTTCTTGTAGCCGGTCGCGAGCACCAGCAAGTTCGGCGGAACGATGCGCCCGTCGCGCAGGCGCGCGCCGTTCGCGACGAAGCGTTCGATGTCGGCAAATTGCAGCAGGCTGATCGCGCCGGAAATGATCAGGTCCGAGCAGCCGACATTGAAGTAGTAGCCGCCGCCGCGGCGCAGATACATCATCTGGAAGCCGGTCTCGTCCTCGCCGAAATGCACGGCGGAAGCCGCGCCTTTCGAGCCCGCATCCAGCAACATCTTGTCCACCTCGCGGCCTTTGGCGGTCGAGAGCTGGTAGCGAGCGTTGCAGCACCGGATAGGGAAACGAGGTGGCGAGCAGGTCGCAATCCTCAGAACGGAATGCCTTCCGAATAGATCGCGTAGACGCTCTGCGCTTCTTTCAGGCTCACCACATAGGTCTTGCTGCGCTGGATCATGGTGACGTCGGCGCCGATGCGCCTGCAGCTCCTGCGCGACGTCGTGGCCGCTGGTGCCGCTGCCGAGCACCAGCGCCTTGCGGCCTTTCCATGCTCGCGTCCTTGAAGTCGCCTGAATGCACTTTGGTGCCGGCGAACGCATCGAGGCCGGGCAGCTCGGGCGTGTACGGAATGCTGCTTACGCCGGTCGCGAAGATCAAGGTGACGCGGCTGCATGACGCGCTCGCGTCGCCGTCCGCTGCGCCGCGAGCGTCACGCGCCATTCGCTGCGCTCTTTCGTCATAGCGTCCGGCGACGAGTTCGGTGTCCGGTCCAGAAATTCGAGCTCCATCGCCTCGACGTAGGATTCGAACCAGTTCGCGAGCTTGTCCTTCGGAATGTAGACGGGAAACGTCGGCGGGAACGGCAAATAGGGCAGGTGATTGACGTGCACTTCATTGTGCAGCGTCAGCGAATGGTAGCGCGTGCGCCAGTTGTCGCCGACGCGCTGGTGCCGGTCGACGATCAGCGCGTCGATGCCAAGCTGATGCAGGCGCGCGGCAATCGAAAGTCCGGCCTGGCCGCCGCCGACAACGATCACCGCGGGATCGCGGTCGTCATAGGCGCGCGCCTTGCGTCAGCCGGTCGGCCCAGTTCTCGCGCGCCGAAATCGCGCGTCGCCATCGCCTGGCTCGCGCTGACTCTGAAGTCTTCTTCGTCGTCCTCTGAGTTCTTCCAGCGTCGTGACGATCGTCCAGGCGCGTAAGCCGCGTAATCTGGGCGTGAGGCGGACAACGCCGGCGCCGCGGCCGAACGCGGTTTCGAATTCGAACAGCGCTTCGATCGCCTCGGTGCCGGCGCTGGGCGACCCAGCGCGGCGGCGTTCTGTTTCGCCGGAATATGCAGGTTTCGCGGCCGCGGTGCGCGCGTCGAGCGTCTCGCGCAGTGTCGCCGCGATCGCCGCGGCTTCCGACTCATCGTCTGGACGTCCAGGTGAAGGCCAGCACGTCGCGCCAGAGACCGTCGGCGTGGAACAGCCCCGCTGCTGCGTACACGTCGCTTGTCTGCAGGGCGGCAGTTCGAAGCTCGCGAGCCAGCGTTGCGCTTCGGTCGGCGCGTTTGCCTGCTTTCTCTCGGCGACGTTCATCATGTTGCGTGTCCCGCCGGGCCTCCGCAGCCGCCATGCCGGCGTCGTATCGGCATCCACGTCTTCAGAACTGCAACACTAAGTACGTGGATGGCCGGGACAAGCACCGGCCATGACATGAGAAGAGGCACGACAGGCGACCTAACCTTGCTTCTTCGCGGCCTGTTCCTTCAGGCGATGATACAGCGCCTCCATCGCCTCGCAGCGGTGACAGGTCGTCCGGGATTGAGCGCGGCAAGGGCTGCGACCAGCAGGTCCTGCGCGGCAGTCATGCTGCTGGCCCGGCGCCGGCCGTGCGGGAACCGCAAACAAAGGCAGATCCTCGAAGCCGCTCGGCGCTGCGCGGTCTTCCTGCTTCGAGCTTGGCGAGCACGACACTTGGCGCGCTCGATCACGCTCGCCGGCAGGCCGGCGAGCTTCGCCACCTGGATGCCGTAGGAGCGGTCGGCGGCGCCCGGCGACCACCTCGTGCAGGAACACGACCTCGCCCTGCCATTCCTTCACCCGCACCGTGGCGTTGTGCAGCCGCGGCGAGCCTGGCGGCGAGCGCGGTCAGCTCGTGGAAATGCGTCGCGAACAGCGCGCGGCAGCGATTGACCTCGTGCAGGTGCTCGACCGTCGCCCAGGCGATCGACAGGCCGTCGAAGGTCGCGGTGCCGCGGCCGATCTCGTCGAGGATCACCAGCGCGCGCTCGCCGGCCTGGTTGAGGATCGCGGCGGTCTCCACCATCTCGACCATGAAGGTCGAGCGGCCGCGCGCCAGATCGTCGGCGGCGCCGACGCGCGAGAACAGCCGGTCGACGACGCCGATATGCGCCGCGCTGCGCCGGCACGAAGCTGCCCATCTGCGCGAGCATCGCGATCAGCGCGTTCTGCCGCAGGAACGTCGACTTGCCGGCCATGTTGGGCCCGGTGAGCAGCCAGATGCGGCCGGCCGCCGTGTGCCTGCGGCGGCGAGAGATCGCAATCATTGGCGACGAACGGCGCGCCGTCGCGCGACGAGCGCCTGCTCGACCACCGGATGGCGGCCGCCTTCGACGACGAAGGCGAGCGACTGTCGTCGACCTGCGGCCGCACGTAGTCGCGCTCGGCCGCGAGCTGCGCAAGCGCGCTCGCGACATCGAGCGCGGCCAGCGCCTCGGCCGCAGCCTTGATGCTGGCGCCGCTGCGCGATCACGCGCGCCGCGAGCCGCTCGAAAATCTCGAGCTCGATGCCGAGCGCGCGCTCGGCGGCGCTGGCGATCTTCGCTTCCAGCTCGCCCAGCTCGGTGGTGGTGAAGCGCACCTGGCCGGCGAGCGTCTGGCGGTGGATGAAGGTCGCCGTTGAGCGGCGCCGCCATCAGCTTCTCGCCGTGCTGCGCGGTGACTTCGACGAAATAGCCGAGCACGTTGTTGTGCTGGATCTTGAGCGCGCGCACGCCGGTGTCGTCGGCGTAGCGCGCCTGCAGCGCGGCGATCACGCGGCGCGATCTCATCGCGCAGCGCGCGCGTCTCGTCGAGCGCTGCGTCATAGCCCTCGCGCACGAAGCCGCCGTCGCGCTTGAAGGCGGGCAGTTCGGCGGCCAGCGCGGCGGCAAGCTCGGCCGCGACCAGCATGCCGTCGGGCTGCCGGCAGGCCGCGATCGCGTCGGCAATCTCTGCCGGCGGCTCCCTGAGCGAACCGAGCGCGCGGGCGAGGTCGGCGGCCGCGAGCATGCCGTCGCGGATCGCCGGCAAGATCGCGCGGACCGCCGCGGCGCGAGCGACAAGCCGCGACAGCGCGGGCGAGATCGGGCGCCGCCTGCAGGCGCGAGCGCGTATCGGCGCGCGCAGCCGTGTCGGCGACAAAAGCTTGCGACCGCATCGAGCCGTCGCGCGATCTGCGCCGGATCGGTCAGCGGCGCCGACGAGCCGCTGCGCCAGCAGGCGCGAGCCGGCCGCCGTTACCGTGCGGTCGATCGCGTCGAGCAGCGAGCCGCGCCGCTCGCCCGACGAGTGTGCGCATCAGTTCGAGATTGGCGCGCGTGGCCTGGTCGATCGCGAGCGTCGCGCCGGCGCTTTCGCGCAGCGGCGGCGACAGCGGCGGGCGCTTGCCGATCTGCGTGCGCTCGACATAGGTGACGCAGGCCGCGGCGGCGGTGAGCTCCAGCCGGCGACAGCGCGCCGAAGGCTTCGCTGGTCGCGACCGCAAAGAATGATGTCGAGCCGCCGCTCGGCGGTCGCGCCGTCGAACACGTCGCGCGGCAAGCGGCGTCACCGCCGGCAGCGAGCGCCAGATAGGGCGCCAGATCGGCATCGCTGTAGAGCGCATCGGAGACGATGATCTCGCCCGGCTCGAGCCGCGCGATCTCGGCGGCGAGCGCAGACGCGGTCGCATTCGGCGATGCGGAATTCGCCGGTCGAGATGTCGATCCAGGCCAGCGCGAAGCGGTTTCCTCGCCGGCCGACGACAGCCGCGCGCGCGCGATCGCGAGCAGATAATTGTTGCGCCTGGCATCGAGCAGCGTGTCCTCGGTGAGCGTGCCGGGCGTGACCGAGCCGCACCACGTCGCGCCGCACCACGCTCTTCGAGCCGCGCTTGCGCGCCTCGGCCGGATCTTCGAGCTGCTCGCACACCGCGACGCGGTGGCCGAGCGCGATCAGCCGGTGCAGATATTCGTCGGCGCGCATCGACCGGCACGCCGCACATCGGGATGTCGCTGGCCGAGATGCTTGCCGCGCTTGGTGAGCACGATGCCGAGCGCGCGCGAGGCGACCTCGGCATCGTCGAAGAACAGCTCGTAGAAATCGCCCATCCGGTAGAACAGCAGGCAGTCCGGATTGGCGGCCTTGATCTCGACGTACTGCGCCATCGCCGGCGTGACACGGCCCTCGTCGATCGGCGCAACGCCACCATCGCCGGTTTGCGGCTGATGGCTCGTCGGGTCGGGTTCGGGCTGACCGATCGGTCGCGTGAGCGCCATGGGCGCGGAGGTTAGCAGATGCCCGCCGCGCTTCTACCGATGGCGGCGCTGCTTTGACGCGCTCATGCCCGCCTTTATGCCGGGCATCCACGGGTTTTTGCCTTTGTGCCGTCGTCGCCGGGTCTCTCCGCCGTCATGCCCGGCCTTGTGCCGGGCATCCATGTCTTAAATCAGAGCTTCAAATAGGTCCCGCCAGTCAGGATTCTGCGCGTGAATCAATCGCACCTTCCATGCCCGTGACCAATGTTTGATCGCCTTCTCACGCTGAATTGCAGCGCGGATATCATCGTGCCGTTCAAAATAGACCGAGCTTCTTCAAGCCATATTGTTTCGTGAAACCGCGTAGCAAACTGTTGCGATGTTCGTAGCAGCGGCGCACGAGATCGCTGGTGACTCCGACGTAAAGTGTGCCGTTGCGGCGATTGCTCATTATGTAAATGAAGCCGCCACTCATCATTCCACTAAGCAAGACATGGATGGCCGGGACTTCCGGCAGGACCGTGGCATCGCAGGCGCACGGCACGAGCACTCGGGTATTCAGATCCCGGCTGAGCCTTCGGCCGCGCCCCGAATGACAATCGGCCGCGTCAGCTCTTGAACTTGACGCCGGTGATTGCCTCGAGATTGCCGTGCCAGATCTTTTCCTTGTCGGCCTTCGGCATGTCGATGCCCTCGATGATGCGCAAGCGTCTCGCGCGTATACATCGTGCCTTTCTCCGGATCGAACGGGCAGTCGGAGGCGAACACGATCTTGTCGAGGTCGTAGAACGCGAGGCCGGCGTGCGTCGCCGGCACGCCGCCGAACACCGCGGTGTCGGCATAGAATGCGTGCTTGAAGTAATCGAGCGGGCGCTTCTTCAGGCTGCTTGAGCATGAGGCTGATAGTCCTCATCCGAGGTGCGCGCGCCGAGCTGGTCCCAGCCCGGCCCGATGCGGCCTTCCAGCATCGGCACGATGCCGCCGAAGTGGTGCGTGATGATCTTCAGGTTCGGATACTTGTCCAGCGATCTTCGAGAACACCAGCCGCGCCATCGCCGCGCGCGGTCTCGTAGGACCAGCCGAAGCGTCCACCAGATTTCGTACATCGATTTCGTCTCGGTCGAGATAGTCCGGGAAATTCGGCGGCGCGCGCCGGATGCATCCAGATCGGCTTGTTGAGCTTGTTCATCGCCGCGAAGAACGGCTCGAACTCCGGATCGGTCGAGCGGCTTGCCGGCGACGTTGGTGTAGATCTGCACGCCGCAGCGCGCCGTTCTTGATGCGCGCGTTCGGCCTCGCGCACGCCGGCGTCCGGCGCGGTCAGCGGCGCCTTGCGCGACCCAGCCGGGAAACTGATCAGGATACTTCGCGCAGATTTCGGCAAAGCCGTCGTTGATGAGCTTGCGCATATTCCTCGGTCAGCTTGGCGTCGCCCTTGGTCATGACCTCGAGCGGCGGCATCGGATAGGACAGGATCTGCGCGTAGTCCGGAAAGCTGTCGACGACCTTGCGGCGGACGTCGAGGTCATGGATCGCCGGCAATTTCGCGCACGCGCTTGCCGATGTCCGGCGCTGGCCGCTCTCGACGATCTTGGCGAAATATTTCTCCGGGATGAAATGCGTGTAGGCGTCGATGCGCATGAACTCGCTCCGTGACTTTCGATTGCTTTGTGCGGTATCGCCTCAATAAGGCGTGATGACGTTGAGCAGGCGCCTGCTTGCGCTCGTTGACGACACCGCGTCGCGCGCGCGCGCCAGCGCGTCGGGCAGCTCGGCGGGTTTTCCACGCGCTCGGCATGCGCGCCCTGCGCGCGCGCCATTTCCTCGAACGGCGGCGACGGATCGAGGTCGGCCAGCGTGCGGCCATCGTCCTCGCCGGCCGCGCCGTCCCTGAACATCGAGAGCGTCGCGCGGCGCACCGCGCCGTAGCGGCTGTTGTTGAACACGACGGTGAGCATCGGCAGGTCGTGCACTGGCCGGCGACCCAGTGGCCGACCATCGGGTTGGCGAACATGTAGGCGCCGTCGCCGAGCGTCGCGACCACGAGTTTCATCCGGCGCCGCGAGCTTCGCGCCGAGCGCCGCGCCAAGGCCCCAGCCGAGTCCGCCGGCCGGCCCAGGCCGAAAGAACGTGCCCGGCTTTTCGCGCGCGCAATGATCGAGGCTGCAGCGGATATTCGTTGAAGATGATCGCGTCCTTGCCGACCGCCTCGCCGATCGCGTGCGAGAGATAGTCCGCGTGAAATCGCCGTCCCGGCCGCTGGATCCTTCGCGAGCTGCGCGCGCCGCGTGCGCATGGCGGTCGGTGAGCCGAGCACGGCGCGCGCGCATCGCTGCGCCTCCGCCATCTGCAGGCGCGGTTCGACGCGCGCGCGAGCGCATCAGCGCTGCGCGGTGCCAGCCTGAACCGCAAGATCGCTCGGGAAGCTGCGCATCGGATAGCGCACGTAGACCGGGTCCTCGCCGATATGCGCGACGCGGCAGCCGGCCGGCGGCTGCTGCAGATGCGGGATACCACGGCGCGTCGGACTCGATCACGATGATCAGGTCGGCCTCGGCCAGACCAGCGCGCCGGGATCGAAGCCGGCATGCATCGGATGGCTGACGAGGGCAGCAGCGAGCGCGCGCGCGTTGTGCGCAGACGACCGGGATGGCGGCGCGCTCGGCGAGCCAGCGCCAGCGCGGCGACACGCGCTCGTCCGTGCCGGGCCCGCGGTGATGATCAGCGGCCGTTCGGCCGCGGCGATCCACTCGGCCAGCGCCTGCGATCGCCGCGCGGATCGGGATGCGCGGCGCCGCCTGCGGCGCGGCTTAATCGTCGGCGATCGGCTCGTGAGCGATGCGGCGCAGCGGCTCGCGCGGCAGCACCAGATAGACCGGCCCGCGCGGCGTGCGCCATCGCGACTTCGATACGCGCGCGCCACCACGTCGGCGATCTGTCCCGGCACGCGCAGCTCGTAGTCCCATTTCACCAGTCTCGCGCACCATGCCGGCCTGGTCGAACATCTCCTGGCCTCAGTGGATCGGCGCGAGCGCGAGCCGAACGAGCCCTTCTCGGTGATCGGCGTGCGGCCCGCCGCCAGAATCAGCGGCACGCGGTCGCGCGACGAGGTTGATCAGGTTGTTGATCGTGTTGCGCGGTGCCGACATTGACGTGCACCATCACGGCCTGCGGCCGGCCGGTCATGCATGTAGGCGCCGTGCGCCATCGCGACCGCGAGATTCTCGTGCGGCACCAGCATCGGGCGCGGCACCTTGGCGTTGGTCTGCTCGCGCGCGCGCTGAAGCGCCTCGACGATCGGCGGGAAGTCCGATGCCCGGATTGGCAGAAGAAATAGTCGACGCCGTGCTCGGCCAGCGCGCGGAGGAATGCCTCGGCGGCGATTGTTGGCCGCCGTCCGCTCGGCGTCGCCGCCATGCGCTCTTTCCCTGGGTCGTCCGTCCGCCGGTTCTTGTCGCCCGCTCGGGCCATTCCCGGCCCCGAAAGACGCCTTTATTGGCGCAAGTCGCTGCTTATCCGACGGGGCGGGGTGACAACGGATGCAGACCTGTCATGCGGTGGGCTCTGTCATTCTGGGCGCTAGCCGCCACCGTCATGAGCAATACGTAAATCGGTGTGCTTCGTTCGGTTACGTATTGCTGATGGAGCCGCGACATCCGCCACGCGGGAACCACCCCCGAAAAGAGCCCGAAGAAGACCGCGGTGACGATCCCGACGCCGAGCACGCGGAGGGTTCAGATGGGCGTCGCGTAGGGGATCACCGCGCTCGCGACGATCCCGCGCAGCACCACCGCGGACAGCGCCCAGCCGAGGAGGCCCCCGACGAGCGTGAGCGGAACGACGTTCTCCACCACGAACTGTCCGACCAGCGTCCGGGAGGTGGCACCGAAGGCCTTGCGCACGCCGATCTCCGGGGCCCGCTCGAGGATCCGGCTCAGATTGATGTTCACGAGGTTGATGGCGGGCAGGCTCATGAACAGGACCGCTGCGCCCAGGATGCACGCCCAGAGCCAGCCGGAGCGCGTCTGGCCGGATCCCGGGCTGAAGATCGTGATCGACATCGCGTCGAAGAACGTCGCGGCGGTGCCCGTGAGGCTTCGTGAAGTTCCTTCGGGTCCGGCAGCTCGGCGGTGGCGACCCGCGCGTCGAACTCCTGCTGGATCGCGGCCAGGCTGCTCGATCACGGGCGAGGATCATCCCGATGAATTCGCCGACGAAGTCGTGCTTGTACGCGTTTGTGCGGGCCGTGCTGATCGGCACCCAGACGTCGGAGAACGACAGGCGCGTGAAGGCGGCACGTTCCGCACGACCCCACCACGCGGAAGTCCTGCCCGTCCACCTCGAGCGATGCGGCCCAGCGCGGGCGAGCCCGGGAAGAACCGCTCGCGCGTCGGCCTCGTTGATCACCGCCGCCACGGCGAGCCGTCGCGCACTCGTCCTCGGTCGTGAAGGGTCCTCCCTCGAGCGAATTCGAAGTCGAGGATCTTCCAGAACTCGCCGTCGGTGCGCTTGAGGGACGTGATCTCAGCTTGGCGCCCGTTCCGGGTAGCTCGTCGGCGCTTTGCGCCTGGGTGCTGAACGACGTCGCCTCCGCGCCCGGGATTCGCGCGTAGCGGTCGAGGGAACGCATAGCCCGGATTGCCCGTGACGCGTCATTCTCGGGCCGGACATCGAAAGCGACAGCACCAGGGCGTGCGGTCGGACGTGGACTCCGGCCGCCCAGGGGCGAGGACGTCGTCGAGCATGGCGGTGCAGACGGTCAGCACCATGCAGCGTGAAGCTCACGGCGAACAGGCTGATGAAGGTGAAGAACTTCCGGCGGCAGCAGGACCTTGAGCGCGACCAGCTTGAGATAGTATTGCGAGCATGACGGCCTCCCCGTAGTTGACCTGGCGGCCGTCGAACAGCCGCACGATCCTGCTCGGTCTTCGCGGCCAGGCGCGGATCGTGGGTGACCATGACGACCGTCGTCTTCGGCGTTGCGGTTCAGGTCCTGGAGGATGCTCCATGATCTCGTCGCCCATCTGGCTGTCGAGGTTCCCGGTGGGCTCGTCGGCGAGCAGGATCCGCGGATCGCCGACGATGCGCTCGCGATGGCGCACGCGCTGCTGCTGGCCGCCCGAGAGCTGCGACGGGAAGTGATGGATCCGCGAGCCGAGCCCGACGCGATCGAGCGCCTCGGCGCCATCTGTCTGCGCTCCGTTGCCCGACAGCTTGCGGTAGAGAGCAGCGGGATCTCGCACGTTGTCGAGCACGCGTGAGGTCGGCAGATCAGGTGGAAGCTCTGGAAGACGAAGCCGATCTCCTCGTTGCGCGATCGCGCGCGAGCGCCGCGGTCCCGGTAGGTGCTCACCGCGGCTCGGCGAGCGGCGATCGCGCCCGCTTGCTCGGCTCGTCCAGCAGCCCCATCAGGTTCAGGAGCGTGCTCTTCCCGCAGCCCGACGGCCCCATGACCGGAGACGAACTCGCCCGCGCTCGACGTCGAGATTGACGTCGTCGAGCGCCATGCGTCTCGATCCGCTCGGTCCGATAGACCTTGCTCACGCTCTCGAAGTGGATCATCGCGTCGTTGCCTGCCTTTCTAGCGGAGCCGCAGCTCCCGGGCTGACTGGTAGTCGGTCATGTCGGAGACGATCACCTCGTCGCCTTCAGCGAGGCCGTCCGTGACTTCGAGGAAATCGTGGCCCGCGAGGCCGAACCGGACGCGGCGCTTCCGCGCGCGGTCGTCCTGCACCACGAAGACTTCTCCCGCGGCGCCGCCAGCTGGGCGAACGGCCCGCGCCGGAGCCGCAGGAGCTCCGTCGCGCACGCCCGTCACCACCAGGACGTCGACCCGCAGGTTCGTTCGAAGCGCCCGGTTCGACGCGGTCCTCGAGCGAGACCCCGAAGCGCACGGCGCCGTTCTCGATTCTCGGGAAGACGTTCGCGAGCGTTCCGGCGAGCGCTTCCCCCGCGACGAGTACGCGGACCGGCAGGCCGGGCGACCAGGCGCACCGCGTGGACGTCCGAGATCGGGCCTCGACGCGGAACGCGTCGAGCCGCGCGACCGCGCGAGCACGTCTCCGCGCCGCACCGCGGCTCCTCCTCGGTCACCACGGAGGTCAGCACCCCGTCCTGATCCGCGCGTGTGGTCGACGGCTCCAGGCGGTGCCGCGCCTCGGCCGCTTCCTTCTCGAGAACCGCGAAGTCGAGCCGCAACCCCTCGAGCTGCGCTTCGGTGGCGCGCTCGGCGCTCTTCACGGACTGGCGCAGGCGCTCGAGGTCGATCCCGGCCTTCTGGGCGCGGACCTCGGACTCTGCGAGTCGTCTCCTCCGAGATCGACCGTCCTTGCTCATGCGCTGGTCGCGCCCGTGGTGCGCCTCGAGCAGCTCCTGCTCGAGCTCCGCCTTGCGGATCTCCCCGCGCAGGTCGTCGAGGCTCCGCTCGAGCGCGAGGCGGGCCTGGGTCTCGTTGCTTCTGGGTCAGCCGGTCCTCGATCCGGTCGAGGTCGAGCTTCGTGGCCTCGGTGTCGAGCTCGAGCAGCGCCTCTCCGCGCGGACCGCGTCCCCGGCGGCTTCAGGATCTTCACGACCCTGGTGTCGATGGGGCTCGAGGCACGCGCTCCGTCGCCGGCAGCACCGTGCCCGGGCCTCGATCGTCGCCTCCACGCTCCCCGCGCTCGACCCGTGCCGTCAGAACGCGCGCGCGGCTGACGGAGGGACGAAGCCACGAGGGGAGGAGCACGACGATCGCGATCGTCGCACGACTAGCGACCCTCCTGTCGTGATCCTCCGGAAGATCCGGCGCCGTCGGCTGAGCTCGGGTGCGATCTCTCGGTCCATGTTGCCCCCGAGCAACCTTGAAAGGCAAGCGCGATGCCACGAAACCGCCCGTGTTTGCGAGCCACGAGGGCTCGAGCGCGTCCGGAGCCGCGCGGTGGTGTGCGGAATCGGACACTCGGTCTGCTCTGCGTCTTGAGCCGCCTGCGGCAGGCGGCCGTCCGGAGTCATCTGCGGGGACGAAGATCGTCGAACTCGCTCTCACCACCCCAGATCGGGCCCCGATCGCGATCGATCGCCGTTCCTCCGGGTCTCAAGAGAGTCTGTGCCGTGCTCAGAGGAGTGGCCCGACGGGTCGGTGACGAGCAAGGTCGCCGCTGTCGAAGTCGCTGATGCGAACAGAGCTTCGCCATCCGAGACGCGATTCGCACCGCCGCGCGAAACGCAAGGAGCAGGAAGGAGTGGAGCAGTGTCCTCCTGTCGTCCGGGGACAGCTCGTAGACCGACTCCCCGCGCCATAGTCGCAGATGTCGGTCACGAAGAAGCTTCCGGCGGGACCGATCACGAGGTCCGTTCAGCGTTGCCGCACGCGCTTGAGGTCGAGGTGGGGACGACGAAGGAGCCCGTGGACGGCGCCCGTGGCTGGATCGATCTCTGAAGACCGTGCGGTACCCGATGTTCTCCACGGCGGCGTAGAGGAACGTCCCGTCCCCAGGCGAGACCGCGCTCGGCCGGCAAGCCGGGCGCCGGGATCGAGGTCTGAAAGCCCGGAAACTGGGCATGGATAAGCGCAGCGGCGAGGGTGGCGAGACTGAACGACACGATGGTTAGCGGCATGCCGCGCGATCCTCGGCGGCCCATTCATCTTGTGAGTTAGCGGCTCGTACGACGAGCGTCCAGTGTGGTCTCGAAGCCGAAACTGCCTACCTTTCCTTGTGCTCGGATGGACGTCCACGGCCGCTCGACTCCTCGCCCTCCTCGCCGCGGGAGCCTTGCTTGCCGCACGGGCTCCGGCAGCACCGGCGCCGCAACCGCTTCCCCGCCATCCGACACCGCTCGATCTGTACGTCCGAACCCCCGACCCCGCGTACAGCCTACCGGCCGGTCGGTGTCTTCGAAGGCGAAGGGTTCGGGCGCACGTCCTGGAGATGACGTCGCAAACGTGGAGGAGGCCCGAGGAAGTCGATCGCACCGTCTGGAAGCACTGGGTCACGATCTACGTGCCGAAGACGGTTCGCTACAGGACGGCGCTCCTCTATATGGGGGCGGACGCAACACCGACCCGGTGCCCGCTGCGGCCAATCCCGAGCTCGTCCCGCATCGCTGTCGCGACGGACTCGATCACGGTCCATCTCCAGCAGGTGCCCAATGAACCGCTGACCTTCTCCGGCGAGACGAAGTCCCGCCGCGAGGACGGATCATCGCTTACACCTGGGATCGATTCCTGAAGCACGGGCGACGCGACCTGGGTCCCGCGGCTGCCGATGACGAAGAGCGCCGTGCGCGCGATGGACGCGGCGATCGACTTCTGCGCACGGCCCGAAGCCGGGGGTCTGCGGATCGAGCGCTTCGTCGTGGCCGGCTCGTCAAGCGCGGCTGGACGACGTGGACGACGGCGGCGGTGGATCCGCGCGTCGTCGCCATCGTCCCGATGGTCATCGATCTCCTGAACGTCGAAGCCTCGTTCGAGCACCACTACCGCTCCTACGGATCCTGGTCACCCGCGATCAGGAGTTCGTCGATCTCGGCATCCCGGGCTGGCTCGGGACCAGGAGTTCCGGGCCCTCGAGGCGATCGAGGATCCCTACGCGTACCGGGCGCGCCTGAAGCTCCCGAAGCTCATCGTCAACGCGAACGGGCGATCCGTTCTTCGCTCCGGATTCCTCGCGGTTCTACTTCGACGACCTGCCGGGCGAGTCCCACCTGCGCTACACGTCCCGAACACGGACCATTCGCTGAACGACACGGACGCCTTCGAGACGCTGCAGGCGTTCTACCGCGCCGTGCTGGATGGGGCGCCCAGGCCCGCGTTCACGTGGCGCTTCGAGGGCGAGGCCTCGATCCGCGTGCGTACCGAGCCCGGCCGTCCGCCCTCCGGAGGTGCGGCTCTGGCAGGCTGCGAACCCCGACGGACGGGACTTTCGCTCTGTCCACGCATCGGGAAGTCCTGGACGGCGTCCGCTCGTCGAGCCGCGGGCAAGGCGCCGGTACGTCGGCAGCATCGCGAAGCCGAAGCGCGGATGGGCCGCGTTCTTCCTGGAGCTGACCTACCGCGGAACGGGGCCCGAGCCGCTCAAGTTCACGACGGCCGTGCGCATCGTCCCCGACACGCTCCCGTACCCGTGGCCCCCGCCGAAGCGCTGAGCGCAGTACCGCAGGACTCCTCCGTTCGGATCCGGGATTTCGGTCCGTCCGCGCGGAGGGTATCCTGGGCGGCCGGAAATTGCCGGGGAGCGTGCCCGGCAACCAAGGAAGGAGAGCAACCGTGAGGAACACGCTGCGAGTCGCGTTCGGCGTCCTGGCGATGCTGGTCGATCCTGGGCGGGATGATGGCCACTGTCCGGGAGTCCGACCCCAGGCGAGGAATCTGCGAGTGCGCGAACCTCGATGCGCCCGTCATCTGCAAGGGCGGGAAGGTCTACCCAATCCATGCGTGGCCGCTTGCTTCGGTGCCACGCACTGCCAAATCCCGTACCCCAGGGGGCTAGCTTCGGGACGCGCGATGACTTTCGCCGGCGCCCTAGAACGTGCGGGCGTATGCGGCGCCGATGCCGGCGTGCGCCGGATCAGGATCGGCACGAGCCGCGTCGCGTCCGCGGCGCCAGGCCGGTTGGAATCGTGCGCGTGCCCGCGCGCGACGAGCGCCGCGGCCGATGCTCGTCCCGAGCAGAGCGCCGGCGATGACGTCGGCGGGAAGTGGCGGCCGGGGACCGCGCGCTGATCGGTGAGGACGCGCTTGAACACGTTCGTGCGCCAGTATGGACGATCGGCCGCGGCGCCGGGCAGCGCTCGCCGCGGGCGGCTGTTCGCCAGCGGGCGGCTGTTCGCCAGCAGGCGGCTCGTCGAGGCGCAGCGCCGAGTGGTCCGGAGAAGACCGTGAGGCACGATCATCCCGGAACGGATCCTCATCCGGGAGAAGACGACCACGGGAGCAATCCAAACGACGTAGCCGGTGCGCGCTGGACACCGATCACCGGTGCGCTTCGTGCGCGCGGTGGCGGCTCACCGCTCCCGCGACCATGACGGGCCGACCGTCCTATTCCTTTGCCACTGCGTAGGCCGTCCCCTTCCATTCATAGCTCATTTGGTTGCCGTCGATCGCCCGAACGGAGGTAAAGGCCGCACTCACCGTTTCTCCTCCCGCGGGAACGCAGCGAGGCGGGGACTGTCCGGAACGAACGAGGACGACCAAACGCTCTGGTCTGGAGCGCCCGGAAGGCGAGAACCAGTGTGAAAGCAGAGCCCTTCTCGAAAGAGGGTCTTGCCGTCGGTCGTCCACTCCAGCTGGTAGTCCTTGACCGAGACGATGTCCGTAGGTCCGTCGTAGGGTCCCCGATATCCTCGATGTTCGTGGACCACTCCACGATCGCGAGGCGGCGCGCACTTGTGTATCGAAGACGACCTGGCTGTTTGGAAACTCGGGGTAGGAGAGGGGTTCTATGGACGCGATAGTTGCCGCCCGTCAAACTCCGGCACCGAACTGAGCTCTTCGTGAGGGATGCCAGGGCTTCACCGGCGCCCGTGTGATGAAGTGGTTCAGGCGTGGGTACCGATGGTGCCGGGTGTGAACAAAGGCGGCAATTGCTCAAATGCACAAGAGGAATGGCCGCCGCGGCCTTGCTATTGATCGTCGCGACAATGCTGCCCTTGAACGCGGCGCCGTTCACAATTCCAGCAATCGTCGTGCGAGAGACGATGTCGATCTTGCGATCGCATGCCGGCAGGACCGCTGCCAGGACTCCCAGGCCGAGGAAACACAAGGCCGCTCCAGAGTGAACCAGACGCGTCGTTGAGCGACGTGGCTCTTTGTTCATTGTAAGCCCCCTTTTCCCGACTTCCTCGGGGTTGGCGGCGTATACACCGGGCTGGTGGGATCTCGCGGTCCTTTTCTTGGCAAGTGAGGGGGACGTCCGAAACCTGTTCTGGTCGTCATTTGAGCTCGGTGCGATCTCGGCCCATTTGAGGCCCGAGACCGGGCAAAGGCAGGAGCGATGCCAGGGATTCTCGGGATCCACGAGCCTCGGGAGCGGGAGCGTCCGGGCCGCGGAGACGATGTGCGGAAACGGACGCCGCCGAGCGCCGCCTAGTCCCCGGCGGGTTGCAGGCCTCGCAGTTCGCTGTCCATGGGGCGGCGGTTTGTTCGTGCAGTTGGAGTAGGTGTAGTATTCGCCGTTCGCCCCGGTCACCTTGCGCGAGGAGTACCGGAGACTCCGTTGATGATCTGCGCGTCTTCGTCCCGCGCAGGGCGGGGGGCAGGCCGACGATGCTCGCGGCCCGGCGTCACCACTGCCCGCGCGTCGTATCGCCGCGGAGCTCTCCCGCCCGCGGCGCGTCACGCCGGGGCCAAGGCGACGTCAGAACACGGGACTGCCAGCGTCGTCATGTTGATTCCTCCTCGCTCGGCCGGAAATGTGGGGCCATTGACTTCATGAAGGAGAGTCTGGCGACCTCACGATTGCCATACCACCTATGTCCTGCTTTCGCCCTGGACAGCATCGGTGAAGCGGGTGAAACGCAGGCGAGGAGGGCGCCGTGATGATCCTCGCGTGCGTGCTGGCGACGTGCCGATCCGCGCCGACCGGGTTCCGCCGCCGGCGAGGTCGCGCTTCCTGGCCCGGCGAGGCGGCCGGGGGCGGCGATCGACTCGAGGAGGTCCCGCCGGATCGCTCGGAGACCGGGATCGTGATCCCGGGACAGGGCAACACGTGGCGCTCGTTCACGCTGGCCTCCCGCGGCTCGTCGGGGGCACGGTCAGAACGCAGCGCCGAAGTCGAGGCTTTCCACTTTGGGGCAGGTGCGAGACCCCGCTCGTCGCCGCGGAACTACCTACCCCACCTGTGTCGGGCCGGGGACCTTCCACCTGGTCGTCGTGAAGCCATCCTTTTCGACCGCCACGGTGGATCTCCGGCGTGCAGGACCTCGGTCCGTCTTCCCCCGCGCGCGGCCTGGTCGCGCGCGCCGTCCGCTCAGGACCTCGACGGGGATGGCGGTCCTTCCCCGACACCGGGAGACGGCATAGGTCCTCCTCGAGGTCTCGAACAAGTCCGTCGTCGGCCTGACCGAACGTGACCGCCGCAGTTGCGTCAACGGACCCGAAACTCGAGTGCGTGCGCCCTCCCCAGATCTCCCGTCGGCGCGCTCGCGGCGCACGCCGCGATCATGCCCTCGACTCCGATCGTCTTCCGATGTGACGACGACGACCGACCGCTACGGCAGCCAGGCGCACGGCGAGCGGCGACTACTCCGCCGCCCTGACCGTGACGGCTCTCGGCCGACCAGCTTCCTGCGCCAGTCATTAAAGGGCGCTGCGCTTCGACCTGGACCTGAACGCCGCGGCGCCCGCAGACACGCGACCTCGACGTTCGTCGAAGGGTTCGAGAACGGATTCCGGCGCCTTCGTGTTCCAGAACCTGGACGCGAACCGCGCGAGCAACCTCCTGTCATGCGGCTACCGCTTGGTACCCTCCGCCCGGATCCCCTGCGGGTCGGATTGCTGCGTCCGAGGCCCCCTGACTGCTGGCTCGGCTTCAGGCCGGGCAGTCTCCCGTGAACGACTGGCACATCCACGTCCCGCATCGCGCCCGACGGAGGTGGGGCCTTCGCCGGCTTCAGTCGCTCACTACGGGAAGCACACGCCGGGGAACGCCGACCTCGACGGCAGCCTGGCCCAGCTCGACGCGATCACCATCGCTCTCCCCGATCGACTCTGTACCATGTCTGCGCGAAGCGACCCGGCTCCAGACAGGCGTGCAACGGCATACGGACTGCCACTACCGATCGGGGGCAGCGCCTGCGTGGGCGCGAGCCCCGAGCTTTATCGTTCGCGCAGCCCGGTCTCGACCGTGGACGCGCGACACACGAACACGCCGCCGGGCGAGGCGGCGAGATCGCGCCGTGGTCAGGTGCGGGCAGCGCCGTCCGGATTCTGGAAAAACCTGGAAGCGTTCGAGAACCTGCGCGACGCGCAGGGGACAGACGAGTTCTCGGGCTTGCATGTTCGACGATCGACGACAGAACAGCAGGGGTCAGCTTCTTCGACCCCAACGATCCGGAGGCACAGCCTCGGCCCCTCCTCGACCTGCATGCGCGGAGTTCGTCTTCTCGGTCCTCGAGGGACACCCGCCGGCCCGTACGTCCGACGAGGATCGGCCGCGCGAGCGACGGGCCGGAAGCTCAGGGAAGCGTCGGCCCGGGAACCTGGGTGCGATCGCTTCGACCTCTCATACCGGGGCAGGTGGAGTCCGCGTGCACTTCCTGTTCACGAGCATCGGGCGGACGAGCATCCTGTCCCGACCATCAGGCCCTGTTCCAGTGGAACCCACGCTGGACGACGGCTGGTACGCGTCGACGACGTGCGCATCACTGAACGCTGGGCGCGGCGACTGCGACCTTCTCCCTCGACGGCGCCGCGCCGCCGCCAGGCGATGGGGACGGGGACGGGGTCGCGACCTGCGCCGACTGCGCGCGCCAGCGGATCCGGGCGTGTGGAGCGCCCGGAGATACCTCGGTCGACTCGCCGGATCGTCTCCGACGACGCTCACGTGGACTCCTCGGGAGCGCCCGGAGCCAGCGCGCTCTCCTACGACGTCCTGCGGGCGACGATCCCGTGACTGCGTCCGCCCTGTACATCGCCTCGGGCACGCCGCGGTGTCCGCGGCCGGATCCCGAGCTCACCCCGCGGCGGGCGCATACGGCGTACCTCGTTCGCACGAGAACGATGAAACCTCAGGGCCGGCTCTCAGGCGTGCCCCGTGCGGGGGAGCCGAGCTGTCCCTGAGCCGCTGGGAATACGGGGACAGCTACCGTATTTCGACAGAAGCGGAGAACCCAACCTCGCAGCAAGCCGAAATGCGGTATGCTGCCCGTATTGCCCGCCGTATATCATCATCACGATCATGCAGCTGGACGCCGAGGGAGGAAGGGGGCCGGAGGAGTTGCTCGGGCGGGGAAGCGTCGGACCGGGCGCGCGATCGTCGGGCGCCTCGCGCGCAACGAGCTGTCCTGGGGGCGAGTTCCTGGAGCGGCTACGCCGCGGCAGATCTACGGCGTCGATTGCACTCCCTGCGCCCGCGCCCACGACGAACGGATGGACCTCTTCCTCCGCGTTTGCGAGGGGCTGCGCGCCGGCGGCATGCGGCGCCTCGGCGCTCGCGTCGCCCCGATGCGCGCCGTGCACGCTTCTCCCACGTACCTGTCCGTCGTGGTGCGCAACCTCGCGCTCGACTACCGGAGGTCGCGGCACGGACGCTTCCGTGCGTTCACGAGCGTGGCGCGGCTGGACGAGACGGACCAGCTGGTCTCGGCTCTACCGTTTCCGCGACGGGAAGCCTCTCGACGAGGTTCGCGAGACCCCTGCAGGGCAGGCGCTGGAATCCAGCTCTCCTCGGCGGATCTCATGCGGATCGCGTGGCACGGCTGCAGCCGGACCATGTCGGCGAGCCAGCGCTGGAGCTGCTTCTCCCGGTGGAGCGGGAGGCAGCCAGCGATTCCCATCGATCCCGTGGACGGAACGGGAGAGAACGCCACCCGTGTCTCGCGGCGCACGACCGCGATCCAGAGCGGATCCTGCGCGCGGACGACGCCGGGAGGGGAGTTCACGCGGGCCGTGGGCTCTCGGGCAAGCAGCAGCTCGCGCTGGCGTCTGCGCTTTCGCGACCTGGTCTCGATCTGGCGCGCGTCGCGCTCGTGATGGAGCCTTTCGCCCGTGCAGGTCGAGCACTTGACGCGCGATGCGCTGGCCGTGATTCGCGCGGAGATGGGGCGCGGCCCGGATCACCCGCGACGAGCTGGAAGCCGTGTTCGGGACGTGGTGGGCCTCCTGGGAGGAGCCAGCTTGATCGCGAAATGGCAAGCTCAGGCCTGGCGGCCACCCGACGAGCAGGTCTACCGCCGCGCTGCCTCGACCAGCGCCGATGCCGAAGCGGTCGACAGCCTCGAGCGGCACCTGGCCGGTGTCGCGCGTGCCGCGCCGAGATCGTCGCCACCGGGAGATCTCCGCCTCGCGCAGACGGTTCCTCGGACATCGCCGCGTCTGCCGCACGGATGCCCGAGCGACGTGGGCGCGTCTGGCTTACCCGCAGCCGCGGCGGCGCTGGTCGTGGCCGGCGGGCTCGGCGCGTACGTGTGGCGCTCGTCATGCGCCGTCACCGGCCGAGGTCTACCGCGGGGCCGCGCTTCGGCGCTCAAGCGCTGTCGCCCGCGTCGGGAGAGATCGTCAGCGGCGAGATCTTCTTCCGGTGGGCGCCGCAGCCCGGAGGCGGATCGTTACATCGTGACGGTCGTCGACGGCGACGAATCTCGATAGCCACCGAGGCGAGGCCGCCTTCCCGTGTCGGCCTCCTGGGAGACGCCGGCACCCGCACAGCGCTCCGCGACCCTGCTCTTCAGGATCCGGGCCATGCGCGGGGATCGCGTCCTCGCCGAGACACGACCACAAAGCAGTCGAGACGATGGGGGCGTCGCCTCGTTCTCCTCACGGGTTCCTCGCAGCGGCCCTCCCTCGTCGCACCCGGCCGGGCCGGCGAGGGCGGGCGGACGAGCTGATCCAGCAAGCGGGGGTCCTGCATATCGTCCTCGAACCGATCTTACCCGGCCTGAGGAGCCTCGCGTCGAAGTGACCGCACGACCGCCTACAGTCACGTACCGCCTGGGCGCGCTGGGAGAGCCGGTATTCCTGCGCCTCGCGGAGGTCGTCGCGCAGGCGTACGCGGACGTCTACGGCGATCTTTGCCGCTGGATCGGATTCCCGTATTTCGTGCGTGGACGCCGGAAGCTGTGCGGCCCGGACCGACGCGAAGTCCCGCCTGAAGGAGGCATGGCCGAGAACGCGGACCCGGCGGATGCCGTGAGCGCGATCGAAGTTCCGCCTGGCACGCGCCACCTTCAGGCTCGGAGACGGCGCGGGTGGCACCGTTGCGCGAACGCGATCTCGGCAACGGGCGACGCCCCAGGCGACGGGGAACAAGCAGGCGCTCAGAACCGGTGGCCTGGATCATCATTGGCGTGGGGGACGTTCATCTGGTCAGGTCGTCGGCACAAAATCGGGGTCGCGTTCCGGGCGGGCGGAGATCACCGACTCCGCGCGAAATATCCTTTCGAGCGTGCCCTCGGCCTGTCGCGCGAGCTGGGCCTGCGCAAGCGGGCTGCTCCAGCTCAGCTCGCTCAGCAGCGTCCTCGAGGCGCAGGGCGACATCGACCAGGCGATGATCTATCAGCGGCAGGCCGCGGAGCTCGCCGCCGAGGCCGGAGACGGCGACACCGGGCGCACGCGCGGAACAATCTCGGCCGGCTGCAGCGGGACCGCAGCCAGAACGCGGCCGCGATCGACGAGTTCGGGGAGGCGGCCGCGATCGCGAAGGACCGGGGCGGGCGATCGAAGCCGAATCGGCGAGCAATCTGGCGCTGATGCTGCGTGAGCGGGGATGGCGCCCGAGGCCCTGAGTGGCTCGCCCGCGCGGGAGATCGCCGCATCTTCGGAGGACCCGGGAATCCACGCGAACGTCGCCTGTCGGCAGCATCGGCCGCGTCACGAGGACGGGAACCCCGAGGCCGCGCTTCCCATGCTCGACCGCGTGGTGCAGGAGACCCGCTCAGGCACCGATCCAGTGGCCCTCAGCACCGTCGGTGTCGCGCGTTCGCGCTGTACTACCTGGGCCAGTACGCGGAAGCCGTGGACGACAGCGCGCCGCGGTGGACGCCGCGGTCGCGGTTTCGACCTCCCCCAGGAGTCTGGCGCCGGGAGAACCTCCGGGGCCTATCTCGCGATCTGGGAGACATCCCGCGGGGCTGCACCCGGGCTGGAAGGTGCCGCCGCTCTCCACGCCCGGATGAAGAGCAGGCTCGGGCGCTGCCGCGACCTGGGGTTCCTCGGGTGCTCAGTCCGCAGTGGCGTTCGAGCAGGCGCGACGGGAGCTGGAGGAGGCCGTGCAGGTAGCTCGACCGAGGCCGGTCAGGCGGTCGATCTGCCGGCCGCGTCGACTCTTGATCAGAGCTGCGTGGGGGCCCCTCGGCCGTTCCGGCCGCCCTCGGACGGCCAGGAGGCGGCCGAGATCAGCGGAGCACGGGATCCATCGGGGCGTACGGGTACGTCCTGCTCGCCAGCCCCACGCGCACCTCCACGACCTGAGAACGTGGACGCGATGGCGCGGGACCTGAGCGCATCGCACCGCCGATTGCGCGAAGCGCCGGTCCAGGAACGAATGGCGCTTCCTCTATTTTCGCTCGCCTCGCCGAGCTTTCGGGGGACCGCCGCCGGGCATCCGGCTCTGCGAAGAAATCCATCGCGCGGAGGTGGATGCCGCGCGCAGCGCTACGTACCTGCGCCGTGGCGAGGCCACACGATCCTCGACGACCGCATCGCGCCGTACCGCGAGCTGGTCCGTCTGTACACTCGAGAGCGGGAACGTGGAGAACGCCCACCGCGCCGCCCGGCTCGGCAAGGCCCGGGGCTTCGCCGAGAAGCTCCTGCCCTTCCATCAGGCGAATTCGGTGACGGTCGCTCAAGCCCCTCCCGCCTCATCGACGTCGTGGCGCCGACCTCAAGCTCCGTGCCCTGCTCCACGATCGCAGGTGCTGCTCGACCGCACTTCACACTCGGCGACCGCGCGGTCGTGTTCGTCGTGCGCCGGGGAAGGCACCGCGGTGCGGCGACTCACCGGCTCCCGATGCGCATCCGCGAGTAGCCAGGACGTGGCGCGCTACTACGGCAGGCCGGAGGGCGAAGCGGTCACCGCCGCCTGGCGCCGAGATACATGGCGCGCCATCGGCGGCGCGCTCTTCTCGACCCCGACCGCGGCCGACCTCGAGGCGCAGGCCGGATCCTCGTACGCCCAACGGCTGAAGAAACTCCTCCGTTTCCCTTCGTCGCGCTGCTCAGAGGTCGTCCGCTCGTCGCGAGCCACACCGTCGCCGTCTGCCGGCGGCCGGACGCTCTTCTCGCGCGGACGGAGCACGGTGCCACACGACCCTCCTGGCGCTCGGCGATCCCGAGATCGACGGGGATCCGCACGCGGCTTCGGGCGCCGCTGCGGGCTCGGGGAATGCGTCCGTCGCCCGGACCCGCGTGGGTTCGAACCGGACCGGATGCGACCGAAGAGGCCTATCGCACCCTAACGCCGGGAAGCGGATCATCCATCTCGCGGTACTACGGTCGCATCGACACGCTCACCCCTGCGCTCTCCGCATTGAGCTGGCGACCGACGCAGAGCGGCAGACCTGACCGCGGGAGTTGCTGGCCCTGCCCCTGCGCTTTCAGCTCGTGGTGCTCAGCGCGTGTGACGTGGGCGAGGATACCGCGCTCAGCCGCGGGGACGCTCCCGCCGACGAGCGTGAGGCTTGACCCGCGCCTTCCTCAAGGCCGGCGCCGGCACGGTCGTGGCCTCCTCTGGAAACCGAGGATGCCGCGTCCGCCAGCGTCTCCGGGCTGTCACCGCCTTGGGCTGATCAGGACGCCGGCGCGGCGCTCGCACAGCTCCAGCGAGATCTGATGAGCGGACGCCTCAACGGCCCGGCCCGGGCAGCACCTCGACCACCCGTTCTACTGGGCCGGACTGGTCGCCTGCAGCGCCGGTCGCTGACACCTAGTCCCTACACAGACCACCTCGACGTTTTTCTTCGCCGACCCGGTGACCGGCGGATTCCTGTCCGTTACAGAGCAGCCCATCGGGCAGCGCGGCGGATCAGGCCGAAGAAAGAAGGCCGCGGGCATCGTCGTCTTCTCGCGGGCGCTCTCCTCCTTCGGTCCATCTCCGGGGCGACCGGGGCGGTGGAAGCACAGGGCGGGGTCGCGTACGTCACGCCGGCCACCGTGCGAGGCTGGCTCGACGCCGGAAAAGCCGTGACCTCCTCGACGTCCGCAGAGCCGGACGAGTTGAAGATCAGCACACATCCCCGGCGCCGTCGGCGTGGTCTGGTCAGGGGTGCGTCCATGGCCGACGAGCACCCACGCGCCGGAGCGATCATCTTTATCGCCATTCCTCGTCAGCATCGAGCTCCCGCCGCCGCGCGCGCTCGGCGGCGCAATGGGTTCGACAACGTCTCGGTTCTCGACGGGGGCATCGTCGCCTGGCAGACGGGGGCAGACGATCGTCGCGTCGAGCAGGACCATGCCTCCCCGCATTCTCGGGCGACGGGCGATGTCAGAAGCTGGAGTACCGAAGGCGCCGTAGCTCCGGGGAGGCTCCGCTGAGGCCAACGACGTTTCGGTCGCAATCTGCGCTTTGCTGATGGGTCTCCTTGCGTGCGCGGCACTTTCCACGACGTGGGCGACGAACGTGGGCGGACCGATTGCGAGCCCCACGACGTGGACGGCGGCCTGAGCCCTACGTCGCCACGTCCACGGTGACGGTGAATGCCGGGGTGACGCTCACGATCGAGGCGGGCGTGACCGTGAAAGAAGTTCAACGGGGGCACCGGCCTCGTGGTCAACGTACGCTGAGCGCATATCCGGGGTGAGCGGCGCCCACATCCTGTTCACCACCAACCAGACCCCCGCAACCGGGCAGTGGAACGGCGTCGTGTCGCGGAGCAATACGTAACTT
>ERZ1370068.4744-contig-3799_pt1 | contig 104089 bp, 178 predicted proteins | sample MGYA00561227_ERZ1370068 | MGnify/ENA primary metagenome ERZ1370068 (study PRJEB38410, sample SAMEA6850437) | metagenome | study: Metagenomic assessment of the ecological functions of the soil: analysis of the soil microbiota associated with the...
GCTTACGTATTGCTCAACCCTTTTGCGTCGCTTTCGCTGTTCTGATAAATTCGGGATGAGATCCTCCCGTATCTTCGGGGCGCTTCGTACATGTAGACACACCTCCCTGTTGAGCGGATATGAGCGGTCATCTTTATTCTCCTTCTGTGAAACTTTGATTTCGAAAGAACAAGAATCTGCTCTTAGCCTAAGAGAAACGGAGAGGTCACAAAGAAGGAGCTTGCCGGAATGGATTTAATTCACTGCCTTGGGCGAACACTGCATTCGGAACATCATCGAGACATGCTTGGGAAATCTGAAAACCGAATTACGTACTTCGCCCAGACAAATTTCCGCAACGAGCAGAAAGCCGTTCGGCATACAAGCGAGCCGACAGACGAGGCGCACATGTATGTCATCGGCAAGACCGGCATCGCGGAAAGTCGACGCTTTTAGAAACGCTGATCCGGCAGGATATCGAGAACGGCGAAGGGCTGGCGCTTCGACCCTCACGGAGATTTGGTCGAGAAAGTCTTAGAGGCAGTGCCAGAAAAGAAAAGGTGATCTCATTTATTTCAATGTGCCGGACAGAGCGAACCCGCTAGGGTTTAACCCGCTCGAAAGCGTAGCGCCCGAGAAAGAGATCGCTCGGCCGCCGCCAGGTTTGCTCGACGCTTTCAAGAAGATTTGGGCTGGAATCCTCGGGGACCACGCTTGAGCACTTCTCAGGAATGCGTTTCTTGCTCTCTTGGATCAGCCGGAGGCTACGCTGACCGATGTGCTGAGGACTGTTGGACGACCACGCTTTCCGCAGAGAGGTTTCAAGCAGGGTCTACAACACCCAGGTCGAGAATTTCTGGCCATGAGAATACGAGAATTATCCTCCGCGTCTAAGAGCTGAAGCGATAGCCCCGATTCAAAACAAAGTGGGCGCGTTTCTGACGGATCCACTACTCAATAGAATCCTGACGCAAAAAGAAGCGACTTCGATTTAAGGCGCGTGATGGATGACGGGAAAATACTGCTGGTCAATTTAGCCAAAGGCAAAATAGGTGCTGATGCTTCGGCTTTGTTGGGAGCTTTGCTGGCGATTACAAAATAGGGCTGGCTGGGTTAAGCCGCGCAGACGTTCCAGAAGAAAACCGGCGCGACTTCTATTTCATACATGGACGAGTTCCAGAACTTCGCGACGCTGGGCTCTGGCCAACATGCTTTCCGAGCTGCGCAAAGTATCGGGCTCAGCACGATTCGTCGCTCACCAGTTTTCAAGGCTCAACTCGGACCCTCCGGTGCGAGACGCGATCCTGGGCAACGCCGGGACCATTATTTCAATTCCCGACTGGGCCTGAGCAGACGCCGAGATGCTGGCCGGTGAGAGTTTTACCCGTTCTTTCCGCCAGCGATTTGATCAACCTGCCCAATTACCACATCTACTCTGAAGCTCATGATTGACGGAGTGGTGTCGCAGCCGTTTAGCGCGGAGAGACGTTGCGGCCCTCGGCAATTTACTAATGACAAGTTGATCTATAAGTTGCTCTTTTGGCTAGAAGGCGACAGAATGACGAAATTCAAGGCGAAAGGCGACAGAGAATACACCGACATAATATTTAAGGTGACATGGCCTGACCAAAGAAAGTTGTTAAGGTTTGCACCGGCGTCAGAAGGAAGGCACGAGTTTTGGGGAATGGTTCGCCTTTGATAATGCCTATACCAACGATCTGACTGACATCATTGATGTCATATGCCTCATGAGTTCCATGACAGAGTCAGAGGGGGTCAGGATCGTTGAGGTTGAACATTTTACCGCGTTCCCAAAAGAAAGCGTGCCGGCTCGCTGGATCGCTACTGGTAGTGGACCAACCAACTATCTGGGCAGATGCATTTATGGAAAACGCTTCTTGGCTTTCTGACTCCGCCTAGAGTACCAAGGTCAATTGGCCTTCTTTCCATTTTCCCAGAGCGCAGCGTGGAAAAATCACGCTGGTGCTCGTGGTCGAACCACCGACAGCCTGTCCGTAATTGTTTATCTCAGAAGCAAAACTGCGTGTACCTCCGAGCAGCCAAGGTCCGTCATTTTGTTGATTTTGGGAGGATAAAGGCGTGACGTTCCCCGCTGGCGGTATCAGACACGCTAAATCATCTCACCGAGGTCGTTTATGCCGCTTGCGGCACTGGTGGGGCCACCGAGTAATAGGCCAAGATCCCCATATTTTGATTAGTTCTCCCATAGAAAGGCTCGCCAAGCGACGTCTGAAACTCCAACTACCTGGCCGAAGCATTAATATCGACGGCTCTACTATTAGTATTGGTAGTATTGGCACCCAAGTGTCCCCAGGTCCCTCGGTATCCGTATTATCCCAGAGCAAGGCGTGGAAAATAGGTGGTAAGGTATTGTTGACTAACCTGTTCTACTATCTGACCAGAGGCGTTAAATTCCAAGCGCCAAAAAGTCACCAAAGCCGCCGGGAAGTGTTCCCATCAAATCAATAAAGGAGCCGTTTTCCCAGAGGACGGCACCACCCCTAAGGTGCCAAATAACTTGGCCAGAAGCATTGATGGCAAAGGCGTTGCTGCTTGTGTCGCTTTAGTCCAAGACGGTGACGGTATAACTAGGAGTGTTTCAAGCCAAAAACAGATTATAAAGCTCAGCGACTGCTTTAAGAGCGTGGGGAACAAGCGCGGCAGCGACGTTTAATCCTTGTCGACATCGGTCACTGCCAAAGTTTCACCGATCGTGGATCGCTAATAATTCCATTCTTTGTCACTTCCTTTAAACCACAAATTTGGACTAAATAGAGTCTGGGTCCCATCTCTCCTCCTATATAAACCATTATCGCCGCTCGCAAAACTGTAGATCGAAGATATCCCCGTCACTTTAGCAAAATATTGAGTTTCTGAGCTGTATACCAAAAGAGCTTAAAGAGTGGTGTAGGCGTTGCGATGATTTGCGTCCAGTCAAAAGTAGGCGGTACATTCGGTAGCGATTCAGGATGGTAATTTTGACCCCGTAACTTTCTTCCTTCCTATGACATATTTTGAAATATTCCCAGCTTGTGCCATGAAGTCTTCGTACGCGTCGTCTTCCGGCAGCTATAGCTCCTGCGCCGCAATGGAAGTATTAAAAAGCCAAAACTTTAGATGAGTGTCGAGGTGACGTGCAGGAACTGGTCAAATCTTCCAGTAAATGCACGACGCGACCTAACCAGTAATACGCTTGATTTTTATCACCTGAGGCGTATAGAGATTTTGCTACATTGTAGGAGTTGTTCTTGCGCGCCTAAACGAACCACCATACGTAAAACAATCACCGAGACCTCCTATTTTGAAAGTCGCCCTGTATCCAGATCGCCTTGCGAGTCGAACACGTCTGGATCCCGTGAAGTGCTCGACGATTGATACTGTTTGCCGTCTGTTCTTCCGGTCCACAATAACGGCTCCATCTTCATCCCCATCATTAATAACAACTTCATCGCCTGAGTCATAATCAGCGCAATTGTCCGGCGAAGAAGCAACCAAATGTAGCCGTTTCAAAACTTCCAATCTGTTGAATCCTGAATGTGATCGCGCAAAATTCTGTGGGAGCATCAAGCCACACACGCAGCGCTTCAAATGTAAGGTTCTGATGAGTTGTGATATCATAATTGTATGCGTCGATATTCATTACAAACCAAAAACCAAGGCAGATCTAAGTAAACGTCTATGTTACGAGCTACCTTCAATTCGAATTAATTCGCATTGCGCTGTTTCTCTTTGGGCGATTTGGAGTGTTTACACGATTAAAAAAACGTTGAGAAACATAATCAGCTTGCTCGTATGCTACTGTGCTTTCGGAGTTTCCCTTATGGTGCTGCCTTTTTCTCTGACCGGGTACCAATCTCGATTTTTCCATTGTCGTTTCTTTATCTGACTCACCCCACTGTAGCTCAACAGTTACAGTATTACATTACTAACGCTCCAAATCTGATGGGACCGTTAAAGAAATACTCGGGCTAGTCGCCCTTCTAAAAACTTAATTTCGAGGGAAAATGGAGAGATCTCCTGCATCCAATGCCGGTATAACTCTTGGCATCATCGGCATTGCACTGTGGTGGCAACACTTTACGAAACGATCAATACCTTAGTCGCAACCTGTAGCAGCCTGGTCTCCAGTCCATTACACAGAACCAACTCCCGACCAATAACCAAAAGCCCGAACGGGATAGACCCCGGATCGGGCTCTCAATAAAACGAATCTAAGTTGCTGACCTACCGCCCCTAAAATGCCGCCATGAAGTTGAAGGGCCGGACCAGGACCGCTAACGACGGGCGAGAGCTGTACGTCAGCCAAAGATTGTTGTCAAGAAAAATAAATTAGAAACTGCAATAGATATGTATAAAAGGTAGTTGTGTAAGGAAAGTTTACAAAAAGCTAGCCCCCCAGCTTCTCTTCCGCAGAACACTTTCCGGCGGGCTCTGAGCCAATATTTTTCGCTTCATCCGTCTTGTGGATGTAGCATAGAATCCCGCCGCGAATTCAACACATCATGGATAGGATGATTTTCCGGTCGACTAAACAATCTTCTCTCAATGACAGGCACAGATGAGTGTCGTGAATATCGTTCACACCCTGCTCTTTATTCATTCTATCTGCTGAACCACTTCATGGCTTCTAGTGTTCGCCTCTGTAAAAGAATCACGGATCAGCTCAGAAATTGAATTCAACAATCGTCTTTCAAAGCCTGTTGCTAGTTTATTGGGTGGATAATCGGGGCAATGAAATTTTCTTTGAGATTTGAATCCAGAGGCAACCAAAGTTCAGCAAACATTCACATAATATAAATTGAGGATAAGATACAAGGACATCGGCCAGCACATAACATTACAAGTTGTGGTGCCAGAACGACTGGCGATCCAAATAACCGAAGTGGATCACCGAAGTCAGTCTCCCCCGCCAAACCACCAAAGCCGCAAATCCGGCAAAACCACAACACAACCTAAACCGAGCCTACCTAGTAGATCTATAGCAGCACAGACCACATATGGCTTCGCTACTGATGACTACCTAAGGATGGCGCGTCGCCCTCGTTATAGGATGCGGCCTCGCCTACGCTGGACTCATCCTCGCTATCGAATACTCCTTCACCCGATTCGTGATTGGTCACCGGGGTGACATTGATTGAAAACTTCCAGGCCTCGCCAAAGGAGTTTTACAGTCTCAGTTGAAGGGGCACTGCGAGAGCCGGCAGGTGCCGGATTATCAACAAAGTCCCGCGTGGACTGGAAAGAAGGAGGTCTCCTCACGGCATTTCGGGAATATCTTCGCATAAGCCGCGGAAAACTTGTTCTCGATATTTGTGCGGCTCCATACGGCACCGGCTTCTTTGTCTCTTGGTGGTTGGCAGAACTTCGACCATCAGCCATAGGTCCGACTTTAACCGTGATAGTAAGTCTTTTATTCTCTCATCGGAACTATCTCGCTCTCTTTTTGGCTTTAGCAGCAGCGGTCTATCTTATACTCTAATTGGGTTAATTTTAATTGTTCTCTTGTTAGGTATTCTTGTGAACCAGCAGTTCAGGGGCGAACCTGGGTCAGGATATGTTTTAGTAATTCCTCTGATCGGATGGATGATCGAGCGCGTTTTTTATGCCTCCCACCTATTATCGGATGGATACACGCCGCAATGTTTAACGGCATCGATTGAGCAGTCGGTTCAAGAAGTCCTCAATCAGATGCTGCAGGCCAAAGGTCTGCGCGCACTGACGGAGCTTGAGCTAAAACCCATTATGCGGGATTTTTTCAGAGGTAGCTCGAATGGGTGATAGGAACGAAATTGTTCGCTGCGAGACATCCGCTTTCGCAGGAAGAGCGGCTAACGTTCCAGTTCGACGCCTGGGAGAAGCGCGACGCGGCTGGAGCATCTCTCATCCCTACCCTGTAGAACTGGAACCGCCATTCCAGGCCATGTTCTTATTCCACTTTGCGCCAAGCGGCCCGATCTATGACGACGCCCGCAAAGCCAACCTTCTTTAGCTCGCTGGCGGATCGGCTCTTGGGGCGCACCGCAGCTCAGCAGCCCAACACAGTTGTTGTTTCCTGAGGAATCGAGCCTGAACCGGAGCCTCTCGGTTTTTACGAAGATGCAAAGAGCTCATCGAGAATTCAGATGTCGCTGCCGCCGACCGTACAAAAATCTCAAGGGATCACCACTGGAGCAGTTTCTTCTAAGTCTTACCTACTGCTCTGAGCCGCTGAGTTTTGAAGTGCTGGGCCTTCCGATCAAATTCGTCGTGCAACTCGCCTGCCGTGAGCCAGGATCTCTACCAGCTAAAGCAGCAGCTCGCCGCCTACTTCCCGGAAGCCGCAGTTACGCTAACCAGCGGATACCTGATCGAGCGCTGGAATCGCACAAGAAGAGAACGAGACGGCTTCGTCATCGACTTCGGCCTGTCCCGTGAGTTCATGCTGCCGCTCAAGACATTTAGAGATTTCAACACCGATCCGCTGATCGGTATTGCGTGGGTCGCTCTGTCTGAGTTGCAGGAAGGCGAGACTCGGACTTTTTCAGATCCTTTTCCAACCTGCCCGAAATCCCGTGGCCGGAGAGCATCATGCGAGCGGTGACGGATTGGGAGGGGAAATCTTTTTTGCCGATCTCACCGGAGATCGTCTCGTTGGCTCGCGCACTAAAGTCTCGCAGCCGCTATTCGCCGCAGTGATCCGGTTGCCGCGCAAAGCCCTACACGATGGAAGAGCCTGGCAGATTGCGAAAGTCTTATGGCGCAACGCTGGCGCAATTCTCGCGTCCATCAAGCAACGAGCTAATTCCTCTCACCAACGACGACTACAACGAAACCGATCACGAGCAAGGAGTTCTTTACCGGCACAGCTCACCGAAGCGGGATGCTGCTAAACAGCGACGAGCTGGTCTCCTTGGTGCACCTTGCCGTCTCGGAGTCCGTGCGCTCGCCGAAACTCAAAACGCGAAACCAAAAGGACCAAGGCCGCGCCGGCGATAGCTCAGGACAAGAACTTATCCTGGGAGAAAACACTCACGCCGGGAAAAACCGTTACAGGTAAGCTTGAATTCGGATCAGCGAACCCGGCACATGTACGCGATTGGGGCCTCGGGACAGGCAAGTCCACGCTGCTTCTTAACTGCATTCTTCAGGATATACGAAAATGGAAATGGTGTTGGCGTTCTCGATCCGCATGGAGACTTAATCGAACGCATCCTGGGCCACATCCCGGAAAGTCGCATTCTCCGATGTTGTTCTTCTTGATCCCTCGGATGAAGAGTACCCAGTGGGCTTCAATATCCTCTCCGCTCACTCTGACCTTGAAAACTCTTTTATCCTCAGATCTTGGTCTCCGTCTTTCAGCGCCTTCCGACAAGCTGGGGAGACCAGATGACATCCGTCTTGGGAAACGCCGTCCTTGCGCCTCGAAGCGAGCAAGGCGGCACCCTGGCTGATCTCAGACGGTTTCTTATCGAGCTCAGAGTTCCGCAAAGGTGTTCATCAAAAACCGTGCGTGATCCGGAAGTCGTTTATTACTGGCAAAGAATTTCCGCTTCTTTCTGGAAAGCCGCAGGGGCCGCTACTTACCCTCAAGTTCGATTACATTATTCTCCTTCGGCCCAAGCTCATCCGTTACATGGTCGTGCAGAAAGAGAACAAACTTGATTTCCGAAACATCATGGATGAGGGAAAGATCTTTCTTGCGAAGCTTGCCCAGGGCGCGATCGGCGAAGAGATGCTTATCTTATTGGGGACGCTGATCGTTTCGAAGTTGAATCAACTGGTTCTAAGCCGCGACAGGAACAAAAAGAATCCGAACGCCGAACTTCTATCTTTATGCGACGAATTCCAAACCTTCATCACGCCCTCGATGGCTTCAATCCTTTCCGGCGCGCGGAAATATCGCCTTGGGCTTGATCCTTGCCCACCAGGATCTCCGGCAGCTTTCATCGGAAGACAGCCAGGTCGCGAGCTCGGTTATGTCCAATCCCTACACGCGAGTTTGTTTCCGGCTAGGCGATCAGGACGCCCGCAGGCTGGCCGATGGTTTTTCATTCTTTGAGGCTAAAGACCTTCAAAATTTGGGAACCGGAGAAGCGATCTGCCGCATGGAGCGGGCAGAGTACGATTTCAATTTGAAAACTTGCTCCCGCTACCTCGCGGTTGATCCTGAGTGTCGGCTGAAAAGACCGCGACGCGGTTAATTGCGCTTTCGCGAGAGCAATACGGCACACCCGAAAGCCGGAAGTAGGGCTTTACTGTGCGAAACAGCGGCGAGACGCCTGAGTCCATCTGAGCAGCCGGGAACGAGAGCGGACAGAAACCATGACAAGACATGGCAATCAGCCGGAAGAAACCGCGACAGTGAAAAACAGACAGTTATCCACTGAACCATTTACCGTCAAACCAGAGCGGCCCATACGCAAACAACCCAAGCCGAGACCTGGAGAGCCCCAACTGTTGGGTAAAGGCGGCCGGCAACACAAGTACCCTGCAGGACATAGTCAAGCGCGCTGGAGGACAAGGGGTTTAGGGCGACAATTGAAAAGCCAGTACTCGACGGCAAAGGCAGCGTGGACGTAGCACTTGAAAAAACGGGCGAACTATTGCTTGTGAGATTTCCGTAAGCACAAGTTCCGAGCAGGAGTTTGAAATCTTCAGAAATGCCCTGCGGCGGGATTCGACCGAGTGTTCTTACTGTCCCAGGAAAAGAAAACCTCACCGCAAACTTAGAGAAGCGGCTTCCAACAACCTTGGAGAAAAATGACCTCGCCAAGGTGAGCTTTTTCACCGTTGAAGATTTCACCGGTTTCCTTGGAGAGAGAGGAAGCTAAAGGCCAGCGAGAGACAGATCTAAATCCTTCGGCGGGCGTAGGGTGACAACTGACTAGCGAGCGCTAAGCGAAGCGGGAGAGAAAATCAGAGACGGCAGGCGATCGCCGAGACGATCTTGCATGCTGATGAGGAGGATGAAAGAATAATTGATTTGAACGAGATTGACCGATCGGCGCTTCAGTTCATACGGCTGGTTGATGAAAGTTCAGTTTCCCCACCGGTTCTAAAATAGCAGCGCCAGGACCCGTGGACCGGTCGACCATCTCCTTTCGTACCTACTCAAGGTTGTGGGATCGATTCCCAACCTCTTTGCCATCTGCTTCTGTGTCAGTCCGAGTTCATAACGGTTCCTGACAAGCCTTTCTCCATCCGAACCGGCGGGTAACGGATTATAAATCAGAAACTGAATGATCCCGGGTAAGTCGAACCTGCGGCGAAGTTGCGTTACGTTCCCAGTTGTAAATCGTGTCTGAGAAACACCAATTTGCGCGGCAACATCTCTGACGAAGCAATAAACTGCGTCTTTTTCTTATATGATCGCTCTTTGGGCTGATTTGAGATATTTCGGGTACTTAGGTGACTTCGGCTTCTTAGTTTTCAGCCTCACATGGCAGAATGGTACGCAGGGATGCGTCTGCGGCTTCCTAACCGATCCGCAGAAGGAGTGCACCTGCACGCCGCTGCAGATCCAGCGCTACCGGTCAGAGTGGTTCCGGGCCGTCTGGACTCGCATCGATATCGATAGTCGCTGACGGTGCCGGGCCTGCGCTACCAGGAGCTGGCCAGCTTAAGAGGCAACGGCAGAGATCCTCCTGATGTGATTCGCATGCGAGTGAATACCGCTCGATCCCATTCAATTGCAGCGATTCGAGAAAACCAAAGTTGCCATGCCAACGCCAAATGGGCGTACCAGGAAATCAAACGCTTCTGCGCAGTGAAAGAAGACGCAGAAAAATTACTAGAAACCGCCATCAACAAACTCGGCTTGAGCGCGAGAGCCTATAGTCGAGTTCTAAAAGTCGGCCGCACGATCGCCGATCTCGCCGGCACAGAAAATATCGAAGCCTCGCACATCGCCGAAGCGCGATTCAGTACCGGAGCTTAGACCGGAGAATGTGAACGAGCAACTCGACTCGCCATTCCAATCTCACCACTGAAAAGCAAACGGTAAAGGCCTTACTGGGCGACGCGTCTCAAAGCGATTATTAATGATGCGGCAAGATTTTGGCCGACGTCCGGGCGCGCGGCGGCGAAGGTTCTGTCCAGACTCACTCGAACTCGCTGCATCTTTCCTAGAGCTGGACAAGTCTCTTCTTGTTTTTCGTACCTGCTGCCGGTCGTGAAAAGCTCATTTTGGTACGCTGTCGTACGAACCCACACGTTTCCTGGCTGCGCTTTTGTCAGCTAATACGCCGTATCGGGCGCCCGTGCGCCTCCTCGCTGCCGGTGTTCATGCGGGGATTTCAGGGGCATGGTCGTTACTTTCGCGGGCGATACCTTTGCGGTGAGCCATGGCAGCGTTCGTTCACAAGATCATCAACTTCGCCAACCCCCTGAGTCCCTCTTTGATTGGCGGGTAAGCGCATGGATGCCGGGCAGCGACGCCTGTTGTCGACCGCTCAAGGCTGCGGCATCATTTCAGATGCACCTCATCAATCAGTTTCTCTTCGAGGAGCGCAATATCGCCGCCCGAAAGCCGGAGAGACAACCCGCCCATTGACCAGGTGCAGACCGACACCCCGCCGCTTGAGAGTCCATCCGCGGCCATCATGCCCCTTCTTCCCGGGCAACGCGGGAAACTTCGCCACGGGCAACATCCCCCGCGTCGTCGCCACCGACGATTGTGGTAGAGGGCCGGCCTGGCCTCGTGGTATGGAAAAAAGCAACCAGGGGAAGCGCACCGCGAGCGGAGAAGTTTTCGACCAGAAGAAATCTTCACGGCAGCGCATCGAAGTCTTCCATGGGGCAGCATAGTAAAGCTGACCAATCTCGCCAACGGAAAATCGGTGGAAGTGCGGATAAACGATCGCGGGCCCTTTGCGAAAGGCCGGATCATCGATGTCTCGCGGGCCGCGGCAAGCGTTCTTGGCATGGTGGAATCCGAGTGGCGCAAGTGCAACTAGAATTGCTTTCTCCTCTTGAATCGTCGGATGACCTGCGTTGAGAATGGCAATAGGCTTGAGGCAACAGCCTCTGGGCCATATCCTTTGTGTCATAGTGGGATCGAACCGAACGACGCTTCCATCAAATCTCAGACGATTCTGCCCGGAACGACGCGTCAATTCAATCCCGTCCCCGTTGAGGCCTATTATTTACGGTCGAACCGAGGCCTCAACACCAAAAGCGGTCTATCTATTGTCACTGTCACAGGGTTGTCTTCTTTGCGCGATGAACTGCCGGAATTCAGGCGCAATGTGTTGGAACTGATCGGCAGCCTTTAAAGAACCTTTGGCCGTTAGCAGAGATTAGTTGACGAGAATTCAGTTCAACTTAGCGCATCGTCGCTTCGCTTTTGTTCAATCGCGGTAGGGACGGTCATTGCTGACCGCCCCGCACAGATCCGTACGTGCGGAGCTACCGCATACGGTTCTTACCGTGGATGCTGACATGCAAACCTCACGCTGGGATAGGGGTGGAGGATTTTCGGCGTCGGTAGCCAGCGTTTGCAGAGGCGCGAGAACTTTGCCCAGTTAAGCGGCGGCCCCGTTGGCTGCGTCGTTGTAGGCTGCGCAGCCACATAACTTGGATCGCATTGCGGAACTGCTGCAGGCGTGCGGAATTGCCAGGGACAGCATAATGCTGACACCAGCCGCGAAACACACTTTGCAGCCACTCGCCAACCCTCGCTAGGTCGTCGTGGCGTCGCCGCGATATCTGCTCTTTGAGCTCTGCCAGTCTGGCTTGGAATTTCCTCCGCGACGTTTTGCGGTGGATCGTAAAATCGCCTCGCCGGGTCTTGCCGCTAATATGCGTAAATCCCAGAAAGTCGAAGGTCTCGGGCGGGCCATCACCGCGTTTGGCTCGGCGCTCCTCTGCGTAACGTCCGAATTCGATCAGCCGGGTTTTCTCACTGTGCAGTTCCAAGCCAAACTTGGCTAACCGCTCGCCCAGCGCGGCTAAGCATCTTCGGGCGTCCGATTCCTCGCGGAATCCGATCACAAAGTCGTCAGCGTAGCGCACGATGATGACTTCACCTTTGGCCTGGCGTGTACGCCAGTTATCAATCCACTGGTCCAGCACATAGTGTAAGAACACGTTGGCATAGAGCGGTGAAATGACCGCCCCCTGCGGCGTTCCAACTTTCGTGGGGGACCACTCGCCGTCCTCCGATACTCCGGCCTTGAGCCACTTCTTCAACAGCCGTAGCATCCGTGGGTCGGCGATCCGATGCTCCACAAACTTCATCAGCCACTCGTGGCTGATGTTGTCGTAGAAGCCTCGAATATCCGCATCAATGATCCAGTTCACCTTGCGCTTGCTGATACCGACAAACAGGGCGTCCAAGGCTCGGTGACTGCTTCGTCCGGGACGATAGCCGTAACTGAATCCCACAAAGTCCTGCTCGTAGATACATTCCAGCACCGTGCGCGCTGCCTGTTGGACGATCTTGTCCTCTAGGGCAGCAATTCCCAACGGTCGCATCCGCCCATCAGGCTTGGGGATGTATATCCGCTTGGAGGGCTTAGCTCGGTAAGCTCCACGATGGACTCGTCCATGCAGATCGTGGATCCGCTTCTCAAAATCCTCCGCATAGTCACCCCACGCTTCACCATCGACTCCCGGCGCTGCTTGCTTCTTCAATGCGAAGAAGCTCTCTTGCAAGAGTTCTTCACTGATGTGGTGCAAAAGGCTAGTGAACTTCAACCTCCTATCCTTGCGTGCCGCTTCACGTACACCCAGCAATCCGCGCGACCTGGCTACCAACGGTTTGCCGTCAGATTTCCGGCCCTGTGTCCGGTCCAGTAGCGATTGCTCGGCGTTCTCCTTGGTCAGTTCCTTCCTCCACCGACTCCGCGGGCCGTGGCACCCTGCCCTTGTTCGTCGGTTTCTTCGGTACTATGGAACTGTGTGACTCCCCGGTAACGTTCATATCGGAATTGTGGCCTCGCGCCTTCTCCGACCGATCCGCTTCCATGCAAGAAACGGATGTTACCGGGGTCTCTCGGCTTCCGTGAGGAAAGTTTCCAACCGTGCCTGTGGTCTTTGACTCCGTGGGGGTCACATCGGACTTGCCGTGACTCTCGTTCGACATGACTATTGCCTTCCCCATATCAAGATAAGGTCGGCCACCACACAAGGGTGTTTTCGAGCTCAATACACCGCCCGGTTGTACCTCTGTGAACGCTTCGTCCCGCCGGTTGCCCGACACAACGCATCACTCGAGGCCAAGGCGACTGGCTAGGTCTTACCTTGTACGACTCTTTCATTCGCTACCTTCCTCCGGCTTCTTGCCGACGCTCCTTGATCACCTTATCCGCCCGCGCCAAGCACGTTCGGCTGGAATCGTCAGGCCGATCTGCTTTGGCCGGCTTTGAGGTTGATGATGAACTCAAACTTCGTCGGCTGCTCGCACCGGCAGATCAGCGGGCTTGGCGCCTTCAAGATTTTGTCCAGCGCAAAGTAGCCGTGCTTCTTCGGTGAGGGTCAGTAGAGTCCGCGCACGTTTCGAGCCTGACGGCATCGGCAGCTTCTCTGCTGTCGGTACATCGATTTGGGTATGCACGGCCCTTAACGTAGTTTGCCAATCCAGTTTTTGGCAGGGGCGCCGGAGCAGGTCCGGGATCTCGAAGTTCTCGTTGCGCAGCGGAATCTTTTTCGAAGTTTTGAATGAAGTTCGACAGCGTATCGTCGTCGGAGCGTGCGCCGGCCGCATCTTGCGGTTGGAGGTCGATATGCTTGAGCACGTCCTGAAGCGCATCATTGAGTATCTGATATAAAAGCCTAAAATGAATTTTTATGGATCTTCTGGCGCGAAACCGTGCGAGAATGCCGAGGAAGGAATCTGTGACAAGGCGGAGAGTCAAGCCGTTCACCGTCTCCGCACGATCACGCACACGTCCGATGGGCGGCGGCATAGATCTCCTGGCCGGACTCATAGCGTTGGCTCGGCGGTGGATGACGCGAAGGGTTTTCCGGGCTGCCAATTCGATGGTGCAATCGATCGAATCGCCGAAATAACAAATCGAGCGGCGAATGGTGCCGGGAAAGATTGCAGCCCTTTGCTCGCCATGCGGCGCGCCTGCGGCGTCGTCGGCAAGCAATGAAATATCAGTGCGGCCGCAGACATACGGCGACTTGTCCGGTGGCCGAGATTTCTCCGGTGGAATTCACGCGAATCTTCACGCCGTCTCCCAGGTGCAATAGTCCGTCGCCGTCGAAGCGGCCGGTGCAGGATGTTCGCTTTGCCGACGAACTCGGCGACGAACCGCGTTTTCGGCCGGTCGAAGATTTCCATCCGGCCGTCCGACTTGAACGAGCCGGCCACGGTCGAGCACGGCGATCCGGTCGGAGGTCGCCATCGCTTCCGCCTGATCGTGAGTGACATAGACCGTGGTGATTTTGAATCTCTTCGTGCAAGCCGGCGGATTTCGAAGCGCATCTCTCTCGCGCAGATTCGCGTCCAGATTGCTCAGCGGCTCATCCATTAAGAGAATCTGCGGCTCGCACCACCAAGCGCGCGCGCCAAGCGCCACTGCGCCGCCGCTGGCCGCCGGACAGCTCGGCGGAATAGCGGTCTTTCAGCTCCTGCCAAATGCACGACACCGAGCAGCTTGGTGACTTTCCGTCGCGATTTCCTGCTTCGTAAGTTTCTTTGAATTTGAGTCCGTAGGCAACGTTTTGCGCCACGGTCATGTGCGGCCAGACCGCGTAGCTTTGAAAGATCATCGACATGTGGCGCCGCTCCGGCGGCACCAAGATGCGCCGGAGATGAGATGCACTTCGCCGCCGACGCGTATCTCGCCGCCGTCCGGCTGCAAAAAACCGGCGAGCAAACGCAAGCGTCGTGGTCTTGCCGCAACCGGAGGGACCGAGCAGCGAGACGAACTCGCCGTCGCCGATTTCCAAATGAAAGTCGTCCACCGCGGCGGCCTCGGCGAACATTTTTGCTCAGTCCGCGGATCGAAACGTTCGCCATAGGTTATTCCCGGCGTCGCCACCACATCCCGTCCGGCGAACCACTGCACCGCCAAGAATGACCACGAAAGGAGACCAGCCAGCATCAAGAATTCCTAAAACCGCGATAACTCCCACTTGCCCTTCTTCCTTGAGATCGAAAATAACCACCGACACGACTTTCGAGCTCGGCGCAAATAGCAGGATCGCGGCGCTGAGCTCGCGGATGCACGCCGATGAAAATAAACGACCAGGCGGCGATCAGTCCCGAGCGCGCCAGCGGCGCGGTGATATCCTTGAGCGACGATGAGCCGGTTGGCCCCGATGATCCGGCTGGCATCTTCGAGCTCCGGATGGATGCTCTTGAAGGTCGATTCCGCCTGGGAAAATCCGATCGGCATTTCTTTGGTCAAAAAGCCACGAACAGAATCCATATCGTGCCGTAGAGCACCAGCGGCGGCCGCGTGTAGACGATGAAACAAGCCGACGGCCAAGACAATGCCGGGAATGACCAAAAGGCGCCAGCGCAAAGAAACGTCAGATAGCGCGCGCCGCGAAACAGATTGCGATTGGTCATGTAGGCAATGAGAGTCGCGAGAAGCGTGCCCGACGGTCGCCGTCATCAGTTCCAATTTGAAAGTATTGTAGATCGCCAGCTGGGTATCGCCGTACTCGAAAAAGCGAATGAGAAGATTGTGCAGCGTGAAATTATCCCAGCGTCAATGGCAGCGCCCAGGCTTTGGAGAGCGCCGCCTTCAGCAAAATCCAATAGGGCAAGAAACACCGAAAGCGACAGAATGCCGAACACGAACAAGCAGCACCGGAATCCGGCCCCAGCCGAGGCTGGATCAAGCGTTTCTGTCCGCCTTTGCCGCCGACGGTGCTATAGCCTTTGCGCCCGAGAATTTTTTTTGCACGGCAATCAGCGCCATGGTCGCCAGCAGCAGCGGCACCGAAAAGGCGGCAGCCATATCCAGAGCGCGGCGGATATTGAAACAGCGCCCAGATTTGCGTCGTGATCGTGTGCAAGCCCGCCGGGCAGGCCGAGAATCGCCGGCGCGCCGAAGAGCGACAAGCGATTGCAGAAATGCCAGAATAAAGCCGCCGATCAGCGCCGGCATCGCCAGCGGCAGCGTGACGGTCCAAGCCGATGCGCCATTTGTTCGCGCCCAAGATCTCCGCGGCGTCTTCGAGGATCCGACGAGATCAGCTCGCAGACGTTGGCGATCATCGAAAAAACGTAAGGGGAAGCTGTAGAGCGCCATGACGAAAATCAGCCCCGGCATGGATGAAAATGTTGAACAGCGCATCTTCCGAACCGGTCACGGCTCGGTAGAGTTTATTCAGAGAACCGGCATTGGGGCCGGCGCAGCAGCGTCCAGGCAAACGCGCCCAAGAACGGCGGCGTCACGAACGATGCCATGACCAGCGCGCGGATCGGTTTTTCCAGGGCAGGATCGGTGCGCGTCACCAACCAGGCGAGCAGAGCGCGCCGACTGATCACCGCGAGCATCGCTCCCACCCAGGTGGAAATGATCAGAGGTGTTCCAGATCGCCTTGAGAAATTGCTCGTTGGTAAAGACTTCAAGATAGCGGCTGAGGCTGTAATGCCGGTTTCGTCCCAAAGGCTGGCGCGAAAAATCGCGCCCAACGGAACAGCATCAAAAGACCAGAAGAATGGCCGCGCCGGATCCACACTGGAAACGTCGGATCCTTGAATCGAAAAGCGGACCAGCTCCGTGAGGACGCGCGACGGAACGTCCGCGGTTTGAGAAGCGGGCATGAATGTTTTCGCGGTTACGCGCCGAAATATTCCGTGAAGCGTTTCTTGATCTCAGCGTTGCGCTTTTCCAGCTCTAACTCGGCGTCCGCGGTCAGAAGTTTCAGCTCTTCGAGCTTGGGCTTGTCCGCCGGATAGGTCACCTCCGGATGACCGGTATAAAGACCTTCCTTGTCCGCCAACAAGCTGCTGCGACTCTTTGGCAAAAATAAACTCGGTGAAGAGTTTCGCGCGCATTGGGATGCGGCGCGTCTTTGGCGATGGCCACAGGCGACACGACGAGCGGGACGCCTTCTTTGGGATAGATGATCTTGATCAGGGATTACCCTGCTTTCGGCGTCTTGTAATAGAAATACTCGGCGCCGTTGACGCCCACGGGCCGCTCCCCGATGCGCACCACGCCGGCGGGATCGTTGGCCGACTGCACGATGTGCAATTTGTTTTTCGCCAGATCGCGAAAGTAGTCCCAACCGTAGACGATTCACCAGCGCCAGCACGCGGAGTCATGATGATGCCGCTGTAGCCGGGATGGGCGGTGACCATCTTGCCGCTCCATCTTGGGATTCAAGAGATCCTTCCAGGTTTTCGGCGCGTCCTTTTCCGCAAATGACTTTCGGGTTATAAGCGATGACCGAAAGCGTCGCCCGCATGCCGTAGTAAAAGCCGGCCTTGTCCTTAAAGCCGTCGGGGAAGGCGGCGACGCCCTGGGGCGTAAATTTCAGCAGCATCCCCTTGTCCCTCAAGAGCTCGAAGTTGCCGGCATCCGAGGTATGCACGATATCGGCATTCTTAATTCCCGCCGCCGCTTCCTGCATAAATCGTTGCAGCACGCGCTGGGAGCCGTTGCGGTGCACTTCCACCTCGATGCCTTTGTATTTGTTTTGAAAATAGTGCGCGATCGCGAGTGGAAGACGGCAACGCCAATGAAGTATGCCAGACCACCTTGCCTTCCTTTCGCGCCGCCTGAATCAGGGCGGCGTCTTGCGCCAAAGCCACGGACCCCAGCGTCAAAACGCCGCAGAGCAGGGTGAAGCAAATATTGATCTTTTTCATGGTTGCCTCCTGACGCTCGATCAAACCCAATAATGATTATTGCGGAGTTAACTTTTCGGTCAATAGGTTCAATGAAGGAATCTGCTCCAGCCGTCCGACGAGCCGGACAATCTCGTCGACGTTGCGCGCCGGCAAAGCGAGCAAGGCATTGGCGCGAAACTTATCTTCGATCTCGCTCGGCGGCAATGGATCTTCAAAACCACCGCGCGGATGGAGCTGATCTTCTTCGAAAATAGTTCCGTCGTTCATTTTAACTTTCACGTGCCCTCGAAATGGCGCGGATAATCAATCGCCGAATCGAGCTCATAGCGAACCCTTGGCGGCCAAATCTCGAGCAGCTTGGGATCACGGATCGCCGCGTCGGAGAATTCGTCGAGCCCCGCTCGGCCACGAACCAGCATGGCCGCAATACTGAAGGGCAGACTGAATTTCGCGCCGTAGGAGCTCACCGGCTTCTGCTTTGTCGGCGAGCGGTTCCCACAGGCGATGCACCGGTCCTTCGGCGGTGCGGCAAATGATTTCGGCGATCTGCCTCAGGCGCCGGTGCATATTTTTGTTTAATCTTGAGCGCGCAGTCCATGTACGGATGGGAAATCGAGCCGCACGGATAAGACTTAAAAGTCAGGCGCGGAATCTCCCACTCTTTGCCCAGCTCTAAAATCTTTTCGAAGCGATATTCGTTCTTGCCGCCGAAGGCACTGGAAAATCCATGCGTGCCCTCGAAAACTTTTGCCGGGCCGCGAAAACCCTCGCGCGCCAAGCATGGTCGCGATCACGCCGCCGTGCGCAGACCAGCTGGATGCAGGCGCTTCGTCCACGTGCCGTCGGCGAGATACTCGATGATTCCCGAGCTCTGGCTGCCGCACAGGCCGAAGGCGTCCACCCATTGTTCGAGACTCAAACCGTAAAGCTTGCCGGCCGTCGCTGCGCCGCCGAAGGTCGAGCAGATCGCCGTCGGATGAAAGCCGCGGGCGTGAAATTTGCCCGGCGCGACCGAGGCCGATTTTTGCACAAGACTTCCGTGCCGGCGATGGCGGCTTCTGAGGCACGGCCGCGCCGCTGGCGCCGACTTCTTCACCCACCGCGAGCGCGGTCATCCCGGCGCAGGCAGCCGGTGTGCACGATCGCTTCTTCGAGCGTGTCGTCGCAGTCGAGACCATGGGCCAAGGTGCTGTTGGCGATCACGGCGTTGGCCGCGGCCACCCGACTCGATGTGCCGATCAATAAACTGCCGGGCGCGCCGCCGAGTTTTTGCGCGACCCGAGTCACCATCGGACCGAAATCCATCGTCGATGACGCCAGCGATGCCGAGGGTGTCGAGGAAAACCAATTTCGCTTTCTCGACGACGGCCGGCGGCACGTCCGGCGAGCTTCAAATCGCTGACGAAGCGCCCTATGACTTTGCGAGTAGGGTTCCACTTTTTCTCCCAGATTTTGCGCTGCTGGTTTTACGGGTTGCTCTTGGCGCGGCCGACGGCCAGCGCTTTGAAAAAGCGGACCAAGGCTTTTGGGCTTCTGCTCGATGCGGGCAACCAGTTGGATCGCCTCCTCGGCGTTCTGGCGCGACAAAACCAGATCGGCACAGTCACGGAATTTATCGCCGAGCTCTTCCCAACTCAGCGGTTTCTCCGGATGGCCGCGCGCGACGTCGTAGCGCCCCCTCGATAACCGATCATCCTTGAGCCGAATGCGGATGCGCGAGCGCACCTGATCGTAGCCCAATTGTTCCAGTTCATCGTCGACGTAAAGCGTCACGCGTTTCATCATTCGACGACTCTTTTATCGCGTACTTTGCGCAGTTGAAACTGGGCGATGCCGGCCTTGCGCTCGAGTGACGGCGATCGCCATGCAGAAGGGAATGCTGAACTTTCCTTCGAGCGCGGTCTTCGGCATCGGATAGATCAGCGCGTTGGGCACGTTGGAATTGGTGCCGACCTCGATGCGCTCGATATCGGCCGCGGTCAGATCAGTGTTGTCTGACCAAATCGAGAATCAAATCCTGCGCCGGATGAGACAAAGAGCCGGATGGATACGGGCTTGATCGGAGATGCCCGGCTCTTTCATGAAATAAGGCGACGCCAAGCCGTCCGGAAATCTTGCTCTCGTCGTAACCGCCGGCCATGGCGTTGAAGAAACCGCGCGGCGCGCCTCGAGAATATTCGTCGCCGCCGTGAAGCCGTCGCGCGCCAGCGAAGCCGCGGTCACGCCGTTCTCCAGCCGCACGTCCGGCGTGAAGCGGCTTGGTCATGGTGCCGAAGTTTTCGCGCAACCCTGAAGCCATGCTCGCCGCGATGCCGAGCGTGCGAATGAGCTGTTCTTCCTTGAGGCCGGAGGATTTTGCCCACTGCCATGGCGGCGCCAAGGCCACCCATCGTCGCGGTGGAATGAAACCCCGATCTGATAGTGGCGCGGGTTAATCGCATCGGCGATGCGGCACTCGACTTCGACTCCCGAGATATGGGCCAAGACAAATTCTGCGCCGCTGATTTTTGCTTTCTCACCGACGGCCAAGAGCGCGGCCAAAGCCGGCGTGGTCGGGTGGGTCAGCAAGCCGTAAACCGCTTCCTTGGAAGTCGACGGCTGGGTGTCGTCATAGTCCATCGCGTGGCCCGCCACGCCGTTGGCAAGCGCAGCCTTCGGCTGCCGGCGCTGAAAAGTGACGTTCCGGAGAATAGATGCACTCGGCCTTGCCGCCCATCTGGCAGGATTTGTGCTTGCACGATGCGCGAGCATTCGTCCGTCGAACCGGCCAACGCGACGCCGAGTCCGTCCAAAATGAATACGCGCGCCAGTGCGGACGACATCTTCAGGAATGTCGCGGTAGCGCGTGCGCGCGACAAAGCTGGGCAACTTCTTGCAGTCAGGCCCATCCGACCCTCTCCGACCAGGCGTTCGCTTGACAGGAAATTTCCCGGCGTACTACCTTCGCGCAACATTGCACCGGCGAATCACCAAGTTCAAGAGGAGTCTGAGCGCATGGAATGGCAAAGTATCGTCTTGAGGTCCGTTCTCGATGGCGGCGGGAATCCTAGCGCTGCTCGTCGTCCTGGCCGGCTTTCTGTGGGTGACGGGCAAAGTCAGCTACGATCCGATCGACGAAATGTTGAGGCGCGACAACGCCGCCCTGGGCATCCGCTACGCGCTTTTACCATAGCCGTGGTCTTTGCTGCTCGCGATTTCCGACCGCGCATCAGGCGATGCCGGGGCGCTGGACTTTCTTCCACGCTTTGTTAGCGACGCTGCTCATTCACCTGTCGCGCTATTTGAACGAGTGGTTGATCCTCTACGATTTCGACAACAACCGGGAAGTCGTTGGCGAGAAAAATATCGCCGTGGCGATCGTCGAGGGGCGACCTATCTGGCCAGCGCCTACGTGGTCGGCGGCACGTTTGCGATTGGGAAAGCGGCTGGTGGCTTGCCATCGTGTGGTTTCTGATCGGCCAGATCCTTTTAATCGCGCTTGCCGGTTTGCTCTACCGGATCTTCGCGCGCGGCACCGCGAAGCGCTGACCGTCATAATATCGCGGTCGGTATTTCTCTCGGCGGTTTCTTCTTGCCGGCGGCATGGTGAGCGGCGCCGTCATCAGCGGTCCCTCGAAAGGTTGGCAGCAGGATCTGACAACGGTCGGCATTTATGTTTTTTGCTGGTTGATTTTAATGGTTCTGATCCATTTCATCACGGAGCTGTTGGCGTTTCGCTCCTCCTCGGCTCGGCGCTGAAATTGTCAGAGCAGCGCAATATCGGCGCGGCGCTTTTCAAGGCGGTCATTTTTCTGTCGATAACCCTGGCCTACATCCGCGGATAGAGCGCGATGAGAAGAGCTCGGCCAAAGTCACCCTGATGTTTTGTCTTCCTTTGCCGCAGCGGTCATGAACGGTTGCGACAAAGATGACGGTGGCGACTGGGTTGAAGCCAGAGCGCTGCGTCGACAACAATAACGTTGTCGTCGACGATCGTTTTTGCGAATCTTCCAGTTCCCAGGGCCATTTCTACTCGCATTATTATGGCGGCCACGGTTATTATTTGGGCGATCGCGCCTATGGCGGCGGCCGGGTCGCGCAATCGGGCGTGAACTACGTGAGTCCCAGCCGCGTGGCCCGCGGCGGCTTTGGCTCCACCGGCAAGGCCTTCGTAAGCCATGGGAGCTAGCACAATTCCGTTATGAAGCGAATCACGATCGCGCCGCGCACAGATTGGCAAAAGAAAGTCGAAGAGTCGGCCTGATTTATCACCACACCGAAGGCCGTCCCTACTGGAACGAATCAGCCTATTATTCCTTCGCCTCTGCCGAGAATCGATCGCATCGAGCTTGCGACCAACGACCTGCACGAGATGTGCTTAACGACCGCGCAACATATCATCGACAACGACCGCTTCAATGAGTTGAGCATTCCCAGAAGCGGCGATCCCCGTCATCAAACAAGCTTGGGAAAATGAACCGCCGGCGCTCTATGGCCGCTTTGATCTCGCCTACGACGGCGACCGGTTAAAGCTGCTCGAATACAACGCCGACACGCCGACCGCTTTGCTCGAAGCAGCCGTCGCGCAATGGCATTGGCTCGAGGAGCGTTTTCAGAAGCTCGATCAGTTCAATTCGATCCACGAGAAGCTCCTGGCTAAATGGCAAGAGCTGAAACCCTATGTCGGCGAAGACCGTGCATTTCGCTTACCTCGAGCCGCCCGACGTTGAAAACAGCGAAGACCTCATGACCGTCGAGTTACCTAGTGGACGTCGCCGGCCGAGGCGGGCTTCGAAAGTGTTTACTGCGCATGGACGATATCGGCTGGGATGCGAGCCCAAAATTGTTTCGTCGACTTAGACGGCCGGCCGATGCGCAGCATTTTCAAGCTCTATCCGTGGGAGTGGCTCCTGTTCGATGTTTCACGCCGACATGCTGCTATCGACCTACTCGCTTGACGCAGTGGATCGAGCCGATTTGGAAAATGCTGCTTTCAAACAAAGGCATTCTGCCGATTCTGTGGGAGGTATTTCCCGGCCATCCGAATCTGCTCGAGCGCATTTCCATGATCCCGAAAAATTGACCGACTACGTGAAGAAGCCTTTGCTTTCGCGCGAAGGCGCGAACCTCACGATCCGGCGCGGCTCATCGGTCAAGAAACCGCAGGCCCCTACGGCGCCGAGGGATTTGTCTATCAAGCTCGGGCGCGCATCCCGAATTGCAATGGCACCTATCCGGTATTGGGGAGCTGGCTGATCGAGCAGGTCGCCGCCGGAATCGTGCATCAGAGAATCGGCAACGCCGATCACCGACAATCGCAGGCTGTTTCGTGCCCCATCTTTTTGAGTGACGCCAGGCCGCGGCGCTCTGCTATAAGCCAATTATTGACAGGCGCGCGTCGTGGGTTAGTGTTTCGCCTACTGGACACCTTATTCAGAGTGGTGGAGGGAAAGGCCCTTCGAAGCCACAGCAACCGGGTCCGGAAATACGGATCGCTGGTGCTAAGTCCGGCTCCCAATCGTTGGGGGCAAAGATAAGGTGAGGTCTTCGAAACCTCCTCTTATCTTGCGTAAGACGGGTTTTTTGGCGTGAAGAAATGAGCACGAGACTCACCACGGAACAAATCGAGCGCTACAGCCGGCAGATCATGGTGCCGGATATCGGCGGCAAAGGGCAGATTCGATCTGCGCGAGGCGCGCGTGCTTGGTCATCGGCGCCGGCGGACTCGGCTCGCCGGCGGCATTTTATTTAGCCGCCGCCGGCGTCGGCACCTTAGGTATCATCGATCCCGACACAAGTCGAATTATCGAATCTCCAGCGTCAGATACTGCACGCGACGCCGGATATCGGTAAGCAAAAGGTCGAATCCGCGAAGACAAGGCTGAATGGTCTGAATCCTGACGTCGAGGTGAAGACCTATCCGGTGCGTTTCGATAACGACAATGGCGCTGACATCGCCGCCAGCTTACAATTTCATCGTCGACGGCAGCGATAATTTTGACACGAAGTTTCTGGTCAACGACGTGGCAATTCGATTGGGCATTGCTTTCTCCCACGCCGGCATCGTCCGTCTGCAAGGCCAGACCATGACGGTGCTGCCCGGCAAGACGGCTTGTTACCGTTGTCTCTTTCAAGCGCCGCCACCGGCCGAGGAAATATTGAACTGCCAGCAAGCCGGCATCCTCGGCGCGGTCGCCGGCACCACTCGGCACGATCAAGCAACCGAAGCGGTAGAAGTACCTCGCCGGCTTCGAAGAAGGGTTGCTGACGGATCGGCTGCTGACCCTATGACGCCAAGACGATGAAGTTTCACAGCATCAGAAATAACCCGAAACCCGCAATGCGCGGCGTGCGGCGCAGCTCGATCGACCGACCGCAAATTTAGCGGCAACCGACTGTGAGCCAATCGAAGAATAAAGGAAGTACCATGAGTTTTGTGCTAGGACTTCAATGCCGGGAGTGCGGCCAGGAGTATGAGAAAAACCTTTGCATGTCTGCGAGAATTGTTTTGGCCGCTGGAGATACGTTACGATTACGCGGGCATCAAAAAATCTTTGAGCCGGGAAAAGATCGCTGCGCGCGAGCGCAACCTGTGGCGCTATCGCGAGCTTTTTGCCGATCGACGGCGGAACCGCGCGTCGGTTTGTATTCGGGCTTTACGCCGCTGGTGCGCGCCCATCGTCTCGGCGCGGCGCTCGGCGTCAAATGAGCTGTACGTCAAGGACGACTCGGTCAATCACCCGACCTTCTCCTACAAGGATCGCGTGGTCTCGGTGGCGATTTCAAAGCGATTGAATTTGGTTTCGACACCGTTGCTCTTGCGCGTCGACCGGTAACCTGGCCAACTCCGTGGCCGCCCACGCAGCAAAGGCCGGTCTCGACTGTTACGTCTTCATTCCCGACGGCCTTGAGCAGGGAAAATCATCGGCTCCGCCATCTACGGGCCAAAAGACCGTCGCCATCAAAGGCAACTATGACGACGTCAATCGGCTTTGCACCGAGATCGGCGACAAATACGGCTGGGCTTTCGTCAACGTGAATCTGCGTCCTTACTATTCCGAGGGGGCCAAGACGCATGGCTTTGAAGTCGCCGAGCAGCTACGGCTGGAAGCTGCCGCAGCATATCGTCGTTGCACGTCCGCCGGCGGCACGATTCTGCCGAAATTGGCCAAAGGCTTCAAAGAGCTGATCAAGGTCGGCTTGGTCGAAGAAAAGCGGTTGTAAAATCTATTCGGCCCAGGCGGCGGGCTGCGCGCCGATCATCAATGCGCTGCACAAAGGCAGCCGATCTAGTGACGCCGGTTAAGCCGAACACACGATCGCCAGCTCGATCGCCATCCGGCAATCCCGCCGACGGTTATTATGTCATTCAAGCCGTGCGCGAGTCGGGTGGCTGGGGCGAAGCGTCACCGACGAAGAAATTCTTGAAGGGATCAAGCTGCTCGCGCGCACCGAAGGAATCTTTACCGAGCCGGCCGGCGGCACCAGAAGTCGCCGTGGCCAGAAACTGATCGAAATGGGACGCATTCCGCGCGACGAATCGATCGTCATCAGCATCACCGGCAATGGCTATAAGACTTTGGAAACCGTCGCACAAAGCGTCGAACGGCCTTATACGATCGATGCCACGTTGCAGAGATTGTGACGAGCCTGTTTCGCCGGCTCGCGCCGCAAGCGAAAGTATCGCTGGCCGGCTGAAAATCTCGATAAAAACGCTTACCGTCGCGGCGCCTTGCAAGGCCTGGATTGACGGATTATTCTAAATTCTCTGGTTAGGATGTGTTGTTCGTCGAAGGAGGAAGTTTATGCCGGTTCGAGTGCGTGTCCCGACCCCGCTTAGAAAATTTACCAATGGCGCCGATGAGGTCAATGCCCAGGGCAACGACGTCAAGACGCTTGTCGATGACCTGGAAAAACTTACCCTGGCATCAAAGAACGGATTTGTGACGAAAGCGGAAAGGTTCGCCGTTTCGTTAACGCTCTACGTGAACGGCGACGATATTCGTTTCCTGCAAAATCTCGAAACCGCTCTCAAAGAGGGCGACAATATTTCCATCGTACCGGCGATCGCCGGCGGCATTTAACCGATAACCAAGCGCGCTCATGTCACCGTCGACCTCGCCCAATCTGCGCCTAGTACGATCCCCTTGGAAAGAGCCGAAGAAGGTGGAGTCGGTTCTCGATTTGATCGGCGACACTCCCCTGCTCCAGATTCAGAGGATTTCCGAAGGCCTGCCCGCCGGCGTGAAAATCTATGCGAAGTTGGAAGGGTTCAATCCCGGCGGCTCGGTAAAGATCGGCCGGCGTGGAGAATGGTGCAAGAAGGGCTTCGCAGCGGTAAGCTTCAACCCGGCAAGACGATCCTCGACTCGACTTCCGGCAACACCGGTATCGCCCTGGCGCTGGTCGGCAGCGTGCTCCGTTATCCCGTCGAGTTGGTGCTTCCGGCCAACGTGAGCGCGGAGCGTAAACGGATCATCGGCGCTTACGGCGCCAAAGCCATTTACAGCGATCCGTTGGAGGGCTCGGACGGAGCCATCCGCATGTGCCGTAAGATTTTAGAAGCCGATCCGGAGAAGTACTTCAAACCGGACCAGTATTTTAATCCGATGAATCCGCAGGCCCATTATGAAAATACCGGGCCGGAAATTTATCGCCAAACAAACGGAACCATCACCCACTTCGTCGCCGGCATCGGCACCGGCGGAATCGATCATGGGCACCGGTCGCTATTTGAAAGAAGTCAATCCGCGCATTCAAGTCATCGCCGTGGAGCCGGACGACGCGCTGCATGGGCTCGAGGTTTGAAACACATGGCGAGCTCGATCGTACCCGGCATTTATCATGAAGAAGAATTGGACGCGAAAATACCGGTGTCGACCGAAGACGCCTATACGATGGTCTATCGCTTAAGTCAGGAAGAAGGCGTGCTGGTCGGTCAATCTTCCGGCGCCGCGATGTTCGCCGCGCGATGAAGCTCGCAGCGCAACTGCGCACCGGTACCATCGTCACTATTTTTCCCGATTTCGGCGACAAGTATCTGACGACGAACCTATGGGTGGGCTGGCGCGATCGGATGACGGTGGGCAATTTGGAATTTTCGATCTAAGTTTCAATGGCAACGAAAACCAAGCAAGAAGCCGTGCGCGAAGGGTCTACTTGACGTTTCCCGAGGACCAAATCAAAGAACCGGTGCTCAGCATGTTGTCGAAACAGTTCGATATTGTTTTCAACATTCGCGGCTCGACGGTGACGTCGGATATGGGATTAGTCGCACTGGAAATCGACGGCAAGGAAAGCGAAGTGGCCAAGGCGATCGATTGGCTCAGGCCAAGGGCATCACCGTGGAGCCGATCGAAAAGAACGTGATCGAATAGCAGAATAATTATTGCCGGCGGCGGAGATCGATAAGACCAAAACTCCGCCTTCATGCGGCGGCCCACCCGAGAATAAAATTCCCCTTGTTTGCAATCCGCACGGTAGTATCGAGCAGACGGCTTTTGCCGCCGGTCAGGCGCACCGTGCAAGAGCAATCCGGTTGTCTTGGAACTCTTGCGGCGCAACCATCAGCGACCGCCCGCCGGGGATTTCGAAACAGCTTTGTTTCACTTGCCAGGGGATGTTTTGGCTTTTCTTCGTTCAACAAGCGGATAGGAGCGGTATTTCTAATACCCGAAGCTGCTTTTCCAATCCCTTGAGTCTGGCATCGAACTCATCGCTCTGATTGCTCGCCAATATCGCGCGAATCCTGACTTCAACGTTTTGCGGTTGTTTTTGCGCCGTGCCGGTGACCGCCACGGCAAGCATCGACAGCGAGGCTAAAAGCAGGACCCGAAGGGGCGGTTTCTTCAGCAGCTTCATTTTCACCTTCTTGATCTTGATACAACCAGATGACGGTCGTCTCTGGTATCGTATTCGCGCAACAAGGCGACGTTGCGTCCATACGCGTCGATCGACTCGACGGTGGCGAAGGCGTTGCGTCCGGCGCCGCCGCGCCAGTACGATTCGAGCGATACACCATGGCGAGCAGCAAAACGATCACCGCCGGCACTACCCAAGCCACCCTCGACGCCGGGAGCACGCCGCGCATCCAATCCAGCGCATCTTGATACCACGGCCGCTTTCATTGACACGAAGCTGTACGGCGCGCCAGAAGGGCATGAAATCCACTCGCTGCGCTTCGGACAAGAGCACGCCCGTCAGCGTCGACTGCAATTTCTCCAATCGCCTTCGCGCTTCGCTGCATCCGGCGCAGGCCGCCATGTGGACGCGCAGCGATTCGCTTTCGGCTCCGCTCAACTCGCCGTCGAGCCAGAGTTCAATTGACGCGATCTTATCTTCACAGCCGTTCATAAAAATGCCCTTAACTTATCTTGCAGTTTTTTTCTCGCATAATGGAGCCGGCTCATCACCGTGCCTCGGAACAACCGCAGGATTTCCTCGATGTCTTTGTACGAAAGCCCTTCGATCGTTCGTAACACGATGACGGCTTTGTGTTCCGGTGTCAAATCATTGATCGCGCTAGTCAGTTTTTCTCAGAAGCTCCTTGTCATGAAAATCGGCAAACGGATCCCGCGCCGCTTCGCCTTGAGATTCCAACAAGCCGTCCATCGACTCACGGAAGTCCAATGGATTTCTTTTTGACGCCGCTGCGCATCGATGGCGAGATTGACCGCGATCCTATAGATCCAAGTATAAAACGACGAACCGCCTTGAAAACCGCTTATCTTGCGGTAGGCCCGGAAGAAAGTTTCCTGGGCTACCTCGAGCGCGTCTTCGCGGTTACGCAGCAACCCGAAAATCACCATGTAAACTTTCTGATGGTAACGGGAAACGAGCTCCTGAAATGCACTCATCTCGCCGGCTTGGCACTGCTGAACCAGTTCCTGTCAGTCAGCTCCACGATGACCTTGCCTGATTAGACGCCGTCGCAATGTACTTATTCAGCATAGCGAACAACTTAATAGCATAAAACCTTGAAGTTTTCGCGAATTGCTCTAGAATCATTGTGATTTCCTTTACCTTTTATATCACCACGGCCCGTTCTGAGAGGAATAGCCCATGTTAATACAATGCCCAAACTGTCAGACGACCTACAAAGTTTCCGACGAGGTTTTGAAAGGCGCGACCCCGGCGTTCCGTTGCTCAAGATGCAAACATACCGTTCGAGCTTGAAGCGAACGACGCGCCGCGAGAATTGCCGCAAGTGACGCATCTAAGCGAAGCGGGCGGGCGGCAAGTCTTCCGCAGACGCGGAGCCGAGCTTGCCGTTTGCGCCGAAACCGGAGCCAGCCAACACCGATGTCAAACCGGTCATCTTCAACCAATCATCGAAACAGGACTCGGATGACTCTCAGCCCAAGGAAGAAAACCGGCATCAATGGGAGGTGAGCTACGGCGCGCCGAGAAGATGAAAGGCCGTTCATCATGCCGGAATCTTCTCGGCCCGGGGAGCAGAAAGAATGATCGACGCGCCCGGAGATTTTTCCATGGATGATCCAGTATTTCGCAAGCTCGATATCCACGGCGAAAGCTCCAATAATATCTTGGCTATCTCAACCCTATCCTGGAGCAACGAGCCTCGATCCTGGCCTTACTTGAGCCTCCTCAGTTTGCTGGTGATCGGTTTTTCGCTCTTGGCGGTGATCAGCCATGCCAACCCTCAGACGCCCGAGAATATTCTTAAAAATATTCCGTTGCTCGGCGCGACCGTGCTCAAGAACAATCATTTAAAAAACGGCATCCTGATCAAGTCGCTGGGCACCAGCGTTCAAAGCATCCAGGAAACCGCGAGGTATTCTTGATCACCGGCGTTGCGCTCAATCAAAATCCGGTGGTGGTGCGGAAATTCAAGTCACCGGCAAAATTTACAATCGCGACGGCAAAGAAATCGAGCACCAGACCATCTGGGTCGGCAACACGATCTCGCCGAAGATTATTCGCGGCATGACCGTGGAAGATATTCCGCAGTTGCAGGAGCTCAAACCGCTCAAAAGTTTTGAAGTTCCGCCCGGGATTCGATACCATTTGCGATCGTGTTTCTAAAATCAACGAAGAATGCCAACGAATTTACCTGCGAGGTCGTGAACGCGCAAGGCGAAATCTAAGCTGCAGTGGGAAAACTAGGGTTTGGTGGAGTCGTTTTTCGGCGTGATATCGATCTCGTCGGGCTCATTCATTCCCTTGCGAAACTTCTTGATGCTCTTGCCGAGCCCCTCGCCCAAATCAGGCAGGCGGCGATTGAATACCACCATCACGATCACGAGAATAATTAACAGTTCACCGATTCCCAGGCCGAACATGAAACCTCCGTACTCGGTCCGCGTAGCGACACCGAGCAGATATTTTAAAGCTTGTTCCCGCGGGGTGACTCGATAATATACGAATATGGCGGCGTTGAACACATCTCTCATGGCGTTTTTTCGCTCTGTCCGTTGGCGCTGCACGTCCTTGCGGGTCTTGCTCCTTTATCCTATCCGCCCGGCGCCCACGCCGCGCCCGGAAACCATCGCTGTTTCGCTTTTGCCGAACCCGGAAAAAAATCGAGCCTGCGCCAAAGCGCGCGCCCCGCTCTGCGCCAACCCGTCCGTCAAAAGCGCCGACTGTCGTCGCCAAAGAAAGACTCTCCGATCCCTTTTGAAAAGCCCACTAAATCGCTCGATAAGGTCGGCCAACCGTGAAGACAATCGAACCGAGCGGCCGACGCCCGCGCCACCGGCACCGCCGCGCGAAACGGTGCCAGAGGAAAGCGTCATCGCCGAACGCCCATTGCCTTCTTTAAAAGAATTGTTGCCAAGTGCGACTTGGTCGTCATCGAGCCGGCGCGACAGCGGGCCGATCAGCCTGAATACGAAAGATCCCGTCTACGTCAGCTATTTTAACAAGATCAAACAACTGATCGAGTCCCAGTGGGAATATCCCGAGCTTGCCCTACGCTACGGCTTGCAAGGACGACTCGCGCTCCAATTTGTCATTGACGGGAACGGCCGGCTGGAACAGTTGCGCCTGGTCCGCTCTTCGGGCCTCGCAGTTGCTCGACGACGAAGCTTTGCGAGCGATCAAAGCGGCAGCGCCTTTTCCGCCGATCCCGCCCCTGGATCAAACCCAGCCCGCTATTCGTCTCGGCTTCCATGGAATACCACGATAACCGGCTGAACTATCGCTTCAGCCCGTGAGCGCAAAACCTTGGTGAAATAAATTTACGATTCGCCGTCGGCCGAGCGCGGCTCCCAGCGCAGCACCGGCTTGCGCGCGGCCCGCGCTTTCGTCGAGCCGGCGCACCGGCGTCGAATAGGGCGCGTTTTTACCAGCTCGGGATCGTCCTTGGCCTCCTGCGCAATCGCGAGCATGGCGTCGATGAAGCTATCGAGCGTTTCCGGCGTCTCGGTCTCGGTCGGCTCGATCATCAACGCGCCTGATACGACCAACGGAAAATAGATGGTCGGTGGATGGTGGCCGTAATCCAGCAAGCGCTTGGCGATATCGAGCGTGGTGACACCGGATCTTTGCTGGACGCGGTCGGTGAAGATGCACTCGTGCATGCACGGTTCGTTATAAGCGAGGTGGTAGCTTTTTTCTAATTTTTTCCGGATGTAGTTCGCGTTCAGCAGCGCCATCCGGCTCGCATCCTCGAGCCCGTCGCCGCCGAGCGAAAGAATGTAGCGTAGGCCCGCACGCAGAACGCCGAAGTTTCCGAAAAACGAGCGCACGCGGCCAACCGATTTGGGACACATTCTCCTCGAGCTCGAAAGCGTTCGCCTGCTTGACGATGCGCGGCAGCGGCAGATAATCGCTGCAGCGCGCGCTTCACCGCCACGGGCCCGGCGCCCGGCCGCCACCGCCGTGGGGCGTCGAAAAGGTCTTGTGCAAGTTCATGCGCAGCACATCGACGCCCATGATGCCCCGGCTTGGCGATGCCCATAAGCGCGTTGAGATTGGCGCCGTCCAGATAAACCATCCCGCCTTTGGCGTGCACGACTTCGGCGATCGCTTCGATGTTGGTTTCGAACAAGCCAAGCGTGTTGGGATTGGTAATCATCAATGCGGCGACGCTGTCGTCCATCACCTTGGCGACGGCCGCCGCGTCGATCACGCCGCGCTCATTGGAAGAGATTTGCACCACGTCGTAACCGCACAGGGTTGAGCTCGCCGGATTGGTCCCGTGCGCCGTGTCCGGACACGATGATATTTTTGCGCGGATCGCCTCGGTCCGCGAGACAAGCGCGGATCAACATCAAGCCGGTCAGCTCGCCTTGCGCGCCGGCGGAGGGCTGCAAAGTCACCTGCATCCATACCGCTGATCTCAGCAAGCGTCGCGCTCGAGCTCGTAAAGCAGCGCCAAGGCGCCTTGCAGAAGGTCCGGCGGCGCCAGCGGATGGATCTGCGCGAAGCCGGAAAACGGGCGACCACTTCGTTGATCTTGGGATTGTATTTCATCGTGCAAGAGCCGAGCGGATAAAACTTGGCTTTCGATGGCGAAATTGCGCTGCGACAAGCGGGTGAAATGACGCAGCACTTCAAGCTCGCCCAGCTCGGGAAAGCCGGCGATATCGTCGGCGCAGCAGAGCGGCGGGGATGGCGTCCTCGACTCGTCCCGGCTCGGCCGGCCATAGAAACGCCGCTGCCGTCCCGTGGAGCCGCTTTCGAATAGGAGTTTCGTTTCGGCGGCGCGGCCGGCTGACTATTCGGCGAGGCTATCGACAAGGCGCTCGATCTCCCCTCTCTCGTTCATCTCGGTGACGCAGATCAACAAACAATCTACGCAATTCCGGATACCAATTCCCCAGAGCTATTCCGGGAATAATTTTGTTCGCAGCGCACTTGGCGAACAGTTGGCGCGTATCGTGCGAGCGCAGGACAAATTCGTTAAAACAGGGGCCAGAAAAACCGCCTCGAGCTGGGCGCGCGACTAAGGCTTTCGAACGCCGTGAGCGCGCGCGCAGAGCGTTGATTTCCGCCATACGGCGCAGACCGTTCTTGCCTAGTAGCGACATGTAAACGGTGGCACCGAGCACGCAAAGCGTCTGGCTGGTGCAAATATTCGAGGTCGCCTTCTCGCGCCGGATATGCTGCTCGCGCGTCGCCAGCGTCAAGACGAAAGCCGCGCTTGCCCGTCCGTGTCCACGGTCTCGCCGACCAAGGCGCCCGGAATGCTGCGGACAAATTTCTTCTGACAAGTAAAAATCCAAACGCTGGGCCACCGAGACTCATCGGCACGCCCAAGCTCTGTCCCTCGCCGACCGCGATGTCGGCGCCCCATGCGCCCGGCGGCTTGAGCAGGCCGAGCGCGAGCGCTTCCGGTCGTCACAGTGATCAGTTGCGCGCCCGCCTTGGCGCAGGCAGCTTGAATCGGCGCTAGGTCTTCGATAACGCCAAAGAAATTGGGATAGCCGACCACACGCACATGCTTGATCGTTCAACCGCTGGGCAAGCTGTGCGACATCGGTTGCGCCCGTGGCATCAAACGGAATCTCCTCAGGCGCACATCGCTTAAGATTTTTAAGATAGGTCGCGATCACCGCGCGATATTGCGGATGGAGCGCCCGCGACACCAGCACCCGGCGGCCGCTCGGCGGTTGGATGCGGCGCGACATAAGCACGGCCTCAGCGGCCGCCGAAGCGCCGTCATACACGCCGGCATTGGAGACTTCCATGCCGGCGAGCTGGCAGATCAAGCGTCTGATATTCGAACAGCGCTTGCAGGGTGCCCTGGCTCACCTCCGGCTGATACGGCGTGTACGAGGTGGCAAAACTCGGAGCGGGAAACCGATCGCATCGACGGCGCTGGGGATGAAATGATGGTAGATACCGCCGCCGAGAAACAGGCTCCAGTCGAGCGGCGTGTCGCGTTTTTCGCCGCCAGCTCGCCGAGCCGCTTGCGCACCGCCAAGCTCTGTCAGACCTTCGGGTAAGATCGATATCGCGCGCGGTCGCTGCAGCGTTTGCGGGCATATGCCGATAAAGTGCTTCGATCGAATCGAGGCCGATGGCTGCGCAGCATCTGCTCCTGGTCTGTCGGCGTGTGCGGCGTGTAGCGCATCGCCGCGGTTATTTATCCTCCTCCTCTTCTTCCTCTTCGGTTCTTCTTCGTCTTCTTCTTCGTCGTCGTCTTCTTCTTCCTTTTGCTGGGCGACGTATTCCGGCGTATTCTTCGGCGCTCATCAGGTCTTTCAGATCATCTCGATCCGTCATCTCGACGCGGATCATCCAGCCGTCGCCATAGGGATCGTCGTTGATCGTTTCCGGATTGTCCGGCAACACGTCGTTCACTTCGAGCACCGCGCCGCCACAGGCGCATAGACATCGGAAACGGCCTTGACCGACTCGACAGCGCCGAAAGGGATCGTCTTTGACCACCTTCTCGCCGACCTCAGGCAGCTCGACATAAACGATATCGCCGAGCTCTTCCTGTGCGTATTCGGTAATGCCGATGGTCGCCGACTTGCCTTCCACCAGCACCCACTCGTGTTCCTTGGAATATTTTAGTCCTTCAGGAATTCCATCGCTAACCTCCTTCACGCTTTATTGCCGTGCGATCAACGGCTGTAGAACGGTATCGAAACGACTTTCGCCGGCCGCGTGCCGGCCGCGAATTTCCACATCGACGACATTCCCGAGCTCCGACTCTGCCCGAAGCCACGTAGCCGAGCGCGATCGATTTGCCGAGAGACGGCGACCTGTGTGCCGCTGGTGACCCGGCCAATCGACTTGTGCGCGCTTGAACAATCCGTATCCGCTTCGCGCGATCCCCGGCTCGATCATTTCCAGCCCGACCAGCTTGCGCTTGACGCCGATTTCTTTCTGCCGCATTAGAATATCGCGGCCGATAAAGTTCGGCTTGGAAAATTTCGTCACCCATTCCAAGCCGGCTTCGAGCGGCGTGGTCGTGTCGTCCAGCTCGTGGCCGTAAAGCGGATAGCCTTTTTCGAGCCGCAGCGTATCGCGCGCGCCCAGCCAGCCAGACACAGGCCATCCGGCGCACCCGGCATCCAAGAGCGCATCCCACTAAACGAACCGGCGTCGTCGGCATTGCAGTACAGTTCGAAGCCGTCCTCGCCGGTGTAGCCGGTGCGCGCTACCAAGCAGCGCGCACCCAGCCACATCGGCGAAGGCGAAATAGAAAGATTTGAGTCTCGCGTAAATCGAGAGCCGTCAGCGGCTGCGAGAATCTTTCCGCCAGCGGCCCTTGCAAGGCCAACTGGGCGTACTTGGCGCTGACGTTTTCAACCTCCACCGCTTCGCGCCCGCGTGGCCGGCTCGATCAATGAAAGTCTTTATCCGCTGTTCGACGCGTTGACGCAAATAAAAATACTGGCTGGCCGACAAGCGATAAAAGATGACGTCGTCGACGATACCGCCGTTTTCATTGCAGCAGCAAGATTATACTGCGCCTGAAAGGCTTTCATGCGCGCAACGTCATTGGCGCTGAGCTGCTGGCACAGATCGAGAGCTCCTTCGCCGCGGATTTCGATCTCGCCCATGTGGCTCACATCGAATAACCCCGGCCTGGCCGCGCACGGTCAAGATGTTCCTGGATGACGCCCTGATATTGCACCGGCATTTCCCAGCCGGCGAATTCCACCATCTTCGCGCCGGCGCGGCGATGCGCGGCGTAGAGCGGAGTTCTTTTCATCGGCGCGACCTCGGCGAGATAGATCCACTCGTGATCGATCGCTCAACGCTCGCGCTGCAGTGAGTCTTTCGCGGCTTTCAAGAGTATTGTAGAGCAGCATGCAAATCGTCATCGGACCGACGCCGCCCGGCACCGGCGTGATCGCCGATGCGCGTTCCTTGGCGCTATCAAATTCCACATCGCCGGTCAGCTTTGCCGCTCGGCTAACCGATTGACGCCGACGTCGATCACCACCGCGCCAGGCTTGATCCAATCGCCGCGGACCAATCCGGCCTTGCCGATCGCCACCACTAAAATATCGGCCCGGCCGACTTCGTCGCGCAAGCTCGCGGTGCGCGAATGACAGATCGTCACCGTCGCGTGCTTCTCGAGCAGCATCAGCGCCACCGGCTTGCCGACAATATTGCTCGCGTCCGACGACCACGGCGGTTTTACCCTTCGGGTCGCAACCCGCCGCCGCCAGCAGCTTCATGATGCCGAGCGGCGTGCACGGCTCGAAGCCGTCGCCGCCGAGCAGCAACATTCCCTGACTCATCGGATGAAAGCCATCGATGTCTTTGCGCGGGCGAGATCGCTTCGAAAACTTTTTCCGCGCGAATATGCGGCGGCAACGGCAACTGTACCAGGATGCCGTGCACGTCGTTGTCTTTGTTGAGCTGATGCACGAGCGCCAGCAATTCTTTTCCGGCGATCGTCGCCGGCAACAGATGCTCGAAGGATTTGATGCCCACCTCCCGGCACGCTTTCTCCTTGCTTGCGCACGTAAATGTGCGACGCCGGATCATCGCCGACCAAAACCACCGCCAGACCCGGCGCCCATCCCCAGCGCCGATCGAGACCTTCCACTTCTTCCTTGATCTGCTTTTGAACTTCTTTGGCGAACGGCTTTGCCGTCTACTGATCGCGGCCATGCGCTGCTCCATGCCGAGACTGAGAAAAAATCTACACCGGATAAAATCGCTTTGTAAACAGGAACATGAATTAATTGCATGACATGGTGAAGTTTAAACGTCAACACCCACGGGCGGGAAATTACCGGGTAAATCGCCGGCCGATTTGTCGCGAATCACCTCTGAGCAAAATCTTTCAAAGCTCGATCCATTATTTCAGGTTGACAACTTGCCGGTGATAACTGGGCGAGAAGCAATAGCGCCGACAATCATGGATTGGCGGCTTCGAAAGATTTGACCGCGCAACCTCACTGAGCAATGAGCGCGGCGGCATTTTGCCAGACGATTCCCGGCGTAACCGCAGCAAAGGATTTTCCACATGAGCAAAGGCACGATCCATCGAGGAAGTTAAAGACGATATCCGCGAGCGGCGTCGGGCGAGCGCGCGCCGTTTCTTCACGCCGACAAGGCCGAAGCGGAAGAGGCGCTGGCCCAAGATGCCGAGCTTTGATGGCGAGACCTGGGCCGGCGGCGTGGAACGCGTCTGGGCGCGCGCTGGGAAGAAAAGCGCGCGGCGGCGGAGAAGGCGGACGACGCCGCTCAAGCGAAGATTCGCCTTTCTAAATCCTACGGCTATTACGGCATCGCCCGCCATCCGTTTCCGAGCACGGCGGGCAAAGCACCACGGTTATACGAAAACCCGCGAGATGTTTTTGGCGGCGTCGAAGTATTTTGATATTGCGGTCGAGCGAGTTGCCATCCCGCTTCAAGGAAAAGCCGATCGTCGGCCACTTGCGCCTGCCGAGAAAGCTCCCGGCGCCGATGATCATGCACTGGGGCGGCATCGACAACTGGAAAGAAGAGCGCCATTCCTTCGGCGAGACATTTCGTCAAAGAGGGCTGGGGCTGCTTCATCATCGACAGCCCAGGCACCGGCGAATGCCCGATGCTCGCCGGACCCGATGCGCACATCGTCCACACCACCGCGCTCGACTATCTGTTGAAGCGGTCCGGAAGTGGACAGCCAACAAGATCGCCGTCGTCGGCGCCAGCTTCGGCGGCCATTGGTCGACCAAGCTGGCCACATGGCGCCGGACAATCTGCGCGCCGCGGTCAACTGGGGCGGCGGCATCCATTATTTCTTTCAGCCCGAGTGGCAGGAACGATCGCGCCACGCGGACTCCTATCTTATTCGACTTGATCGAGGCACGCGCCAACCTATTTGGCAAGAAAACGTTCGATGAGCTGTGCGCGGTGATGCCGGCGTTGTCGCTGCTCGGATCAAGGCTGGCTCGACAAGCCCTGCGCGCCCCTGTTGATCGTCAATGGCAAGGAAGACAAGCAAGTGCCGCTCGATGATTTTTATCTGCTCCTGGAGCATGGAAACCCCAAGGCGATACGGCTCTTTCCGGGCGGGCACATGGGCTCGATTGCCGAATATTTTGAAAACCGTGATCGACCTGGCTGCACCAAAAATTGGCTTGATCTTGATGAGCCTCTATCAACTACAGAAACTGATTTATCACGTCAATCGCGACGCGGCGCGGCGCGACGCTATCGCCGCGAAACCCAGCGGCATTCGTCAAGAGCTACGAATTGTCCGAAGCAAGAAGTCGGCAGGCGGTGCTCAATGTCGACGTCCGCGCTCTTTATACGATCGGCGTTCATTCGCTGCTTCTCAGGCCCTTCACGCTTGCTCAACAAAGTTTCCAACGAAGATTATGCCAAAGCCCTTAAAGGACTGGAGTGAGCCATGCCGATCGTATTTCGCCTGCGCGCGCCAGCCATGCCCCGGAATGACCGCCTGGACGGAAGCCGCCCCCAAAGAGCAAGCAGACAATTTTCTTGGCAACTATCGGAAGCTCGGCGCCCGAGCTCGCCGGCGACTAAACCCGACGTCATCGTCGCGCTCTACCGTCGAGCACTGGGCGAATTTCTTCTCGAACGTCGATGCCCGACCTTCTGCATCGGCCGCGCCGAGCACTACGACGGTCCGGTCGAAGAATGGCTGCAGATCCCCAAAGCACGCGTGCCCGGCGACGCCAAGATTGGCAACGGCAATTGATCGACGCCTGCCTCGACGGCGGCTTCGACCCGACGTTTCTCCGACGAATTGCTGCTCGATCACGCGACCGTTCTTGCCGCTGCATTTCTTAAATCCCAACATGGCCATGCCGATCGTGCCGGTGATCTCAATACGCTCACGCCGCCGATGCCGAGCGCGAAGCGCTGCTTTCGCGCTCGGCGAATTTCTCGGCCGGGCGTTCGCAAAAAACCAAAGCGAATCGCGCTCATTGCCACCGGCGGCCTGTCGCACTGGCCCGGCGAGGCGAAGCACGGCAAAATCAACGTTCCCTTCGACAAGAATGTTTTCGGCAAATCTAATCAGCGGCAAGATCGCGCGCGCTTGAGTGCGTACAGCTCACGATGAAATCAATACCGACGCCGGCTCCGGCGGTCACGAAATCAGAACCTGGATCGCTCTCGCCGGCGCGGTGCAGCAGCTGGAAAGCGGAACTGCTCGCCTACGAGCCCATGTGTCCCGTGGGCGACCGGCTGCGGCTTAGTCACATTCAGCCCGCAAAATCCCTGACGGCAACAGCGGTGAGATGCTTGGGCCGGCGCGCTGACGATCGCGGCAGGACAACATTCCTAGTTGTCTCGTCAAATTTCGCGCCACTAGATTTTCGATTGTCGCTTGAGCAGGACCACGAGCTCGTTGTAATCCCAACGTCGGAATCCCAACCTTCTTCTAGAGCTTCGGCAGCTTGCCATCGCGCAACCACCGGTCGATGATGTCCTTTTTACGCCAAAGAGCTGAGCAACCTGGGCCTTGTTGATGAACCTTCTCTTCCGGAATTTTTTGTACGTGTAGTTCCCAGCGAAAATAAAGAAATAGAGCGAGAACTAAAAGGACAGCCAGATAGAGAAGTCTCGCATTCCTTGGCGCGAAAGAAACCACGGATAGCCACAAGAGCAGCAATCCAAGACCAAAAACAACCAAACCCCATCAGCGCGACAAACATTGACACCATACTTGACTCGGTGGATTGTTGTTAGCCTTCTTTTTCCTTTTCGCTAGCCCTATCAATATACAAACTTAGAGTTCACATTTCACTGGCCCCTCTGGCTCCATCTGCAAGCTGTCGCGCTCCGCCGGATCAGCTAGATTTCAGCGAGAGATCGTCGGGGCGGCAATCTAATACCGTGCGCTTAGCCCCTGCCGCAGGTGTTTGATCTTCAAAGATGCGCGTCACCAAACTGAAAAGCTTTCCCAAAATCCCGTCGAGCCGCTTCATTCCCGGTGCGACTGCGCTGGCGCGCACGGCGGCGAGGTTACCGGCGAATTTTGCTTGATCTATGACATGCCTTGGATAAATCTCGTCGGCTGGGGCGCGTAACCCGGCCGGAATAATCGGCAGTGGCCTGCGAGACTACTGGGTCTGGGGCGAAACGGGAAGTGGCGTGGATTGTTTTTACGCCCGTGTGGCGCAGCGGATTGCTACCGCGATAATTTCGTCACCAAGCTGGAGCTCATCACGTACCTGGAAAGAATAGTAAAAAATCTTTCCGGCATTAAGTCCGACAATGGATCTTGAACCCGATATCAAAACCGGACCGTGCAGCGTTGCAGGATAAGCTAGGTTCACTCGTCGTCCTGACCTGGCAGTTCTTCGAACGCCTTCAAGCGCAACTTCTCCGTCTTTGTCCTTAACCAGCAGCTCGATTTTCTTTTCAACCTCATCGAGTTTTTGATAGCAGTACTTGGTGAGACCGACGCCTTTTTCGAAGACAGCGAGGGAATCCTCCAGCGAGAGCTCACCGGACTCCAACTGCTCGACGATCCGCTCGATGTCTTCCAGCGCCGCTTCGTAAGTTTGTTTTAGCGATTCTTTACCCGCCATATTATTTCTCCATTTGCTTAACAACCGACTTGGAACCGCCTGCGTTTTCCGAGTTGACCGATATTCTCGTCAGCAATTCGAGCGGATCGATGCGCGCATTGGCCAAGCGCGCGCCCCAATGAAGGTGCGGCCCCGTGACCCGCCCTGACGAGCCCGATAAAGCGATCAGCTCGCCGCTTTCACGGGCGCGCCTTCTTCGACTTTAAACTCCGATAGATGAAAATACATGGTAAAGAGCCCGCCGCCGTGATCGATGACGACGCTCCCGCCGGCGAAGAAAAATTACCGACGAGCACGACCCGGCCGTGATTGGCGGCGACCACCTCCGTCCCCGTCGGCGCGGAGAGATCGGTGCCGCTATGCGGCGCCCGCGGAGTGCCGTTGATAATGCGGCGAAATCCAAAGACGACGCCGATGCCTCCTGCGGCACCGGACGAACGAAGGGCGCTTCCCAGAGCCGCTCGGGAACCGAGTAGGCGAACGCGCGCGCGAATGTTGCCTGCTCGCGGCGAATCGCTTCGAGCTGTCTCCTCGCTCATCTGATCGAAGCTGGGCGGCACATTGAACGATTCCTTGCGGAACGCCTTGGCTTTGATCCTAAATGGAATCACGCGCTCGCGTTGCGCGCCGGCGCGGTCGATCGCCGTCAGCAAAACCTTGGATAAACCCGGCTTGGCCTCGACATCGGCGCCGATGATCGCCGCAAACGAGCCTGGACCGTTCGGGTAGAAAACAATCGGCGTCGTGCCCATGCGACCGTTCACGTCAATCAGGTTCGCGCCGCTCACATGGATTTCACTCAAGCCGCCTTGAAACAGTTCGAGCGCCTTGGGCCATTTGACCGCCGCTGTATCGCTCGCATCGACGCATACTGCCCCGACGAGCCAGCCGGCGCACAAGATCACTGCGGCCCATCTTGTCACGTTATTTTTTCCTCCACACGGCAAAACGATTGACCTTCGGCAAACGTGATGCGGATTAGATCGCCGGCCTGCAAAGCCGCGGCGCTCTTCACAATCCGCTCCCCTGGCAGTTTATGGGCGATCGCGTAGCCGCGTTCGAGCACCGCCAGCGGGCTCAACGCGCTCAAGCGTCCGGCGAGCTCCGCCAAACTATTTTTACTTTGGCGCACGCACTCTTGAAATCTCCTTAGTAAATCGATCGACAGCTCATCCAAGCGTTGTTGATTCTCTCTCAGCTTGCGCCCGGGATCGGTCAGCCGCTTGAGCAGCGCGTTTAAGTTTTCTTTCGCCGTTTCGAGCTTGAACTCCATTTCTTTCAGCAGTTGCAGCTCGAGCACTTCGAACCTGTTCGAGCAAATCGCGTTTGCGCGGCAAGATAAATTCCGCGGCAGCAGTGGGCGTCGGCGCGCGATGATCGGCGACGAAGTCGGCGATCGTAAAATCGATCTCGTGGCCGACCGCTGAAACGACCGGGATTTTCGACGCGTAGATCGCGCGCGCGACGATCTCTTCGTTAAAGGCCCACAAATCTTCCAACGAGCCGCCGCCCTGTCCGACGATGATTGCTTCGACGCCGGCGAAGCAATTCAGATCGGCGATGGCTTCGGCGATTTCCTTGGCCGCGCCTTCGCCTTGACCCGCACCGGGCGAATCACGACGCGCCGGTCGGCGTAACGGTCACGAATGATCCGCAGCATGTCGTGCAAAGCCGCGCCGCGATCGGAGCTCACGATGCCAATCGTAGCCGGCAAAAATGGCAGCGGCTTTTTTCGCTCCTGGGCAAATAAGCCTTCAGCCGCGGAGTTTTTCTTGAGCTGCTCGAACGCCAGATAGAGCGCGCCTTGTCCTTGCGGCTCCATATCGTCGACATAAAGCTGCAGGTCGCCGCGCACAGAATAAAGGCTCACCTTGCCGGAAACAGAGGACCGCCAGGCCGTTTTCCGGGAGGAAGCGCAGGCCCCCTCCTTGGCGGCGGAACATTACCGCGCAGATCTGGCTCTTGTCGTCTTTGAGGGTGAAGTAATAATGCCCCGGAGGGCGGCACACGAAAGTTGGAGATCTCGCCCTGCACCCAGAGCGCGTCGAGGCGCGATTCCAAAGTCCCTTTGATGAGCTCGTTGAGCTCGGTGACGCTCAAGAATCTCCGCGTCGCGGCGGCAAACAGAGGTAGATCGATCTCGCGCTCAATCTGTCTGGCCATTGGGATTAGCTGTAGCACAAAAAATTAGCCCTCCGAGGGGAGGGCTAATAAAAACGATGGCAATAGAGCAAAGTTCGACGAATGTCAGGCCGCCTTTTTTGCACGACTTGTTTGAATACATCCCAGCTTTTTAATAAATCGAGAGCGCGCCTTCAACTGTGTATCGTTGTCGATGGTCTCGTCGCCGGTAGGCCCGGAAGAGGGGATTTGCTTCTCCTTCTCCTTTCGCTATCCGGCGGCTGAGGTTGAGAGCTTGGCGCCGGCGACGGCACCGGATTTTGCAGATGGCCCGGCAAATTCTCTTCGCGTAAGCCGGGGCGCTTAGGCGCGTCAGGCTTGCCCTCCTGGGTCGGCGCATTGTCGACGTTGATATCGGGCACGATGCCGGTTGCCTCGATCGAGCGGCCGTTCGGCGTGAAATAACGCGCGGTCGTCAGGCGCAACGCCGAGTTGTCATCGAGCGGCAGAATCGTTTGCACCGAGCCCTTACCGAAAGCTTTCGTCCCGAGCACCACCGCGCGCTTGTGGTCCTGCAAAGCACCGGCGACGATCTCCGACGCGCTGGCGCTGCCGCCGTTGACCAAAACCACGATCGGAAAATCCGTCCAAGTCCCGTCTTTTGGGCAAAATACTTCGCTTCTGCGAGTCGATGCGCCCTTCCGTGTAAACGATCAAGCCCGATTCCAAAAACATATCCGAGACGCGCACGGCTTGGGTCAACAGGCCACCTGGATTATTGCGCAGATCGAGCACGAGTCCCTTGATGCCGCCCTTTTCCGCCGCCAACTTTTCCAGCGCCCTTGCATGTCACGGTCGCTTCGGCTCTTGAAATTGCGCTAGACGGATATAAACGTAGCCTGGTTCCAGGTGCGGCTGCGCACGCTTTGCACGCGAATAACGTCACGCACCATCGTCACGTCCAAAAGGTCGGCGACACCCTCGCGTTTGATCGTCAAATTGATCTTCGTGCCTTTCAAGCCGCGCATTTTTTTCACGGCGTCGACCAACGACATGTCTTTGGTGAATTCTTCCTCGATTTTGAAGATTTGATCGCCCGGCTTGATACCGGCTTTGGCCGCGGGCGTGTCTTCGATCGGCGAGACGACGGTCAGAATGCCGCCCTTGACGGTAATCTCAATGCCGAGTCCGCCAAAGCGACCTTGGGTATCGCTTTGCAGATCTTTGTACAGATCCGGCGTGAGATAGGCGCTGTGTGGGTCCAGAGAATTCAACATGCCGTTGATCGCGCCGCTCACCAAACTTTTGGTTTGCACGTCGTCGACGTAATTTTTCTTAACGATCGAGAGAATGTTGCTAAAAGCTTCCAAGCTCTCGTAATCCTGCCGTCCGACGGCGGAGACGTTGGGCACCCAATGGGCCGAAAGAAAAATCCCAAAGCAATCCCGACGACCAAGAGCAAAAACGGCGCTCCATGTTTACGAACCATTCGCATCGTATGTCTCCTCGAAAAGAGTGCTGGACAACCCGAAGTTTATCGCAAGATAAATAAAATAGCTATTGCTTCTTGAACCACGGCACCGGGTCGAGGGAGCGGCCGTCTTTGCGCATTTCAAAGTAAAGCTTCGAGCCCGCCAGCGAGTCGCTGTCACCAGCCCGGCCCACGACCTCGCCGCGCCTGACTTCATCCCCAGATTTCTTAATTATTTCAGAAAGATGGCCGTAAATTGTATAGTAACGCTCGCCATGGTCTACGATCACCATTTTTACCATAGCCGGGAAAACCGATCGGCATAAACTACGGTGCCCTTTTCGACGGCTCTGATCTCTTCGCCGATCGGCGCGTCGATATCGATTCCTTTACGAAATATCTCGCCGGCAAACTCCGGGTGCTTATATTTGCCAAACGGCGCGCTCACCGACCCGTGCACCGGCCAATCCAATTTGCCGCGCAACGCCTCCAGCCCCACGCCGGTTGAAGGCGCCGAGGGTGGCTGTTTCGGTTTGATCATTGAGCGCCTGGCGATTTCGTCCATCATTTTTTCGAGCCGTTGCGCCGCCGCTTCCATCTCGCGTAAAGCGCGCAGCCGCGTGGTTTTTCCCGGCGTAGACTGGCCAGTAATAATTTTTCTTTCTCCGCCTCTTGGCGCACCGATGCCTGAGCAAGGCTGAGGGTTTTTTTGCTCGCTCAATTCAACCTGTTTGCGCGCCAGACGCTCGCGCAAGATCTCTTGATGCTGGCTTTCCTCCTGCAGGTTCGCGAGCAGTTCGCGGTCAAAAGAGATCGCCGTCGATAGATATTTACGCCGATGCAAGAAACTGCCGAGCGAGACAGCGCCGTTGAAAATCATCAGCGGGCTGCCGCCCTTTTGCCAGCGATACAGCGCCGCCGCGCGTTTTTGCAAAGATATCCCGCCGCGCGGCGATCGAGTCGCCCAGCCGCTCGGCCTCGGACTCCTGAGCGCGCAGCTCATCGGCGAGAGACGCCAGCTTGGTACTGGCCAAACTCAACTCTTTGCGGCGCTTTTCGAGGTCGGTTTGAATTTTACTCAAAGTTTGAAGCACCGAGCCTTCCTTGACCTGAAGTTGAGAAAGGCTTTTTTTCATTTTCGATTTTTTTCCTGATGCCCTCGAGGTCGCGATTAGACTGCGCCGCCCGCGCCGGTCCCGGAATCGCTAGAAATAGGGCGACACATGAAATTAGAATTTCGCGCTCGAAGGATGCCACGTTCTAATGAACCTCCGCAGCGAAAAAAGACTACCAGCCGAACCCAAGAGCCAACCGGTGGCAACGAGCAGGGCGATGTGATGCGGAGCCAAAAATTGCAATTGCCCGAAGGGTGCCAAAAAAAGCCGATGGTCGGCATATGGTCTTGCAAAAGGGAATATACTCCCCATAACGCGGCGAGAGAAACGCCCGCTCCAGTAAGCCCTTGGATCATGCCTTCGAGTACGAAGGGCGCCTGGATCAACTCTTCCGATGCGCCGACGAGCTGCATGATCTCGACTTCTTCTTTGCGCGCAAAGAGCGCCAGCTTGACCGTGCTCCGAACGATAAACAAAGTCGCCAAGAACAACACGCCGCCCAAAATCCATTTTGCCCACCCGACCTCGAGCACTACCAATTCCAACCGCTCGACCCACTCTTGCGGATACTCAACGCTGGCAATGTCGTTGTCGTCTTTTAGACGCGCGGCGAGCTGCCCGATTATTTTCTCGTTGCGATTTTCCGGCTTGATCGTGATTTCAATCGATGCCGGCAAAACATCACGCGGCAAGCCGTCCAACAACCCCGATTGCGCGCCCAAGGCCGTCTGAAAATCGCGCCACGCCTCGGCGTGGCTAATATGCCGCGCCCGGGCCACTTCCGGCATCGCCCCGATCCGCTGCATCAACGCGTCGACTTGGGGCTCGGCGAGACCGTTATTTAAGTAGGCGGTGATTTGGAGTTGATCGCCCCAGCCCTTGAGCAGATATTCCAAATTGGTCTGCAAAAGCATGAACGCGCCGAAGCTGAAGAGCGTGAGCGCCATCGTCGCCGCGGTCAGCACATGAGTCCAAAATAGATGGCGAAAACTAGTTCCCACTTGACGAAACACCAAACCGACCAATGATATTTTCATCGGCCGCTCCCTTGCTCTAGATCGTCGACTACGAACCCGTGGTCCAGAAGGATTAATCGGCTGCCGTAACGTCGGATGATTTGGCGATCGTGCGTCGCGATCAGGATCGTCGCGCCTCGATCACGAATCTGCACCAGCAGTCCCATGATTTCCCCGGCGGTCTCTTCGTCGATATTGCCGGTGGGTTCGTCCGCCAACAACAAGGTCGGCTCATTGACGAGGGCACGCGCGATGGCCACGCGCTGTTGCTCGCCGCCGGAAAGCGTCGAACGGTTTGGCGTCGTAACGTTCTTTAAGCCGAGCTCGCGCAACAACTGGTATGCTCTGTTTCGGCTCTCGCGTTTCGACACGCCAATCACCTGCGCGGCGAGGGCGACGTTGTCGAGCGCGGTCAAATGCGGCAGCAGCCGGAACTCCTGAAAATCAGGCCGATCTTTCGCCTGAACTGAGCCACGCCGCGGCTGGGCAAGCGTGTGATATTGCTACCGTCGATCAATATCTGCCCTTCGCTCGGCTCCTCTTCACGAAAGAGCAGCTTGAGCAAGGTCGATTTCCTGCGCCGCTCGGGCCGCTGATGAAGGCAAGCTCGCCCTTGGCGATTGTTAAATTGATATCGGTTAATGCCCGCCGGTTCGGCCCGTAGATTTTCGAGAGGTGCAAAACCTGGATCATCAAAAATGCAAAATTCCGCTGCGAGAATCGCTATTTAACTTTGATTTTATCTTGACATGAAGGGAGGCGGTTGTTAGAGTGAATGACCTTGTGTGTTCTCGCTATCTATAAAAGATGCGCCAACAACTTACAAGCACTCGGGAGGCGACGGGACCGATGCTCGATCACATAAAAAATTTCATATCGTATTAATCAAACCGTCCAAATACGACGACGAAGGTTACGTGATCCGTTTTTGGAAAGGCGTCTTGCCGAGCAACACTTTGAACGTGCTCCATGGTCTTACCGAAGACATCAAGACGCGGCGCGTTTTCGGAACCCTGCCGATCGAGGTTACTACTTTCGATGAAACCGCCGAAAAGGTGCCGACGGCAAAGATTATCAGCTGGAGCAAAGCGCCGAACGTTAAATTGCTCGTTTGCCTGGTCGGCGTCCAAACCAATCAATTCCCCGCGCCATGGACATGGCAAAAATTTTCAGAGCCGAGGGAATCACCGTGATCATGGGCGGCTTTCACACCAGCGGCACGATCAACATGCTGAGCGATCAGGAGCCCGACATTCAAGAGCTCTATCGCGAGGGGCATTTGCATCGTTTCCGGCGAAGTCGAGGGAAAATGGGAAGGCATTCTCGCCGACTATCTGCACGACCGATTGAAGCCGCTTTATAGCTTCGCGCAGGACTTGCAAAATCTCGTGGATATCGAAGATGCGCCGCTGCCCCAGACCAGCGCGAAAACAATGGAACACTTCGCCTATCCGAGTTTTGCCACCGCCGATACTTCGCGCGGCTGTCCGTTTGCGTGCACCTTTTGCACGATCATCAACGTTCAGGGACGCAAGATGCGCGAGCGCAGCCTGCAGAGCATCGCCGCCATGATGCGGCGGAATTATCTCAGATCACGGCTTATCCTTCTATTTCTTTACCGACGATAATTTCGCGCGCAAAAAGCTCTGGCGCGAAACCTTCGAAGAGATCATCAAGCTGCGCGAGGAAGGGCTCGATGTCTCGTTTATGATGCAAGTGGATCTGGCGAAAAACCAAAGGATTTTGTTCCTCTCGCCGCCCGAGCCGGTTGCACCCAGGTGTTTATTGGCATGGAGAGCGTGAACTCGCAAAACCTCGAAGCCGAAGGCAAGAAGCAGAACAAGGTCGAAGAGTACCGCGGTATTATCAAGGAATGGCACGACGCCGGCGTGCTGGTGCACACGGGCTACATCATCGGCCTGCCGTGGGATTCGAAGGCGCAAGTCGCCGAGGACGTTCGCTTTCTGATGGACGAAGTCGGTCCGGATCAGGCTTCGTTTTTTATGCTGACGCCTCTTCCCGGATCGCACGATCACCGCGAAATGAAAAAGCGCGGCGAATGGATGGACCCGGACTTCAACAAACGCGACTCGTTTCATGCCACCATCGAGCATCCGCGCATGACGGCGGACGAATGGACCGAAGCTTATGAGGATGCTTGGAAAGCGTTTTACAGTAAAGAAAACATGATCAAGACTCTGGCCCACTGGACCAATGCGCCGAAGAACTATTGGAACCTGATGTCGATCTTTTTGGTATAAAAATGCCGCGCTCATCGAAAAACAGCATCCCATGGTCGCCGGCTTTTTCCGCCTAAAGACCGCAAGACCCGCCGCTCGGGCTTCGCCGTCGATTCGCTGCCGGTCCATCTATGGAAACGTTCGAAAGAAACAACCCGCATTGCTCATCACCTGGGCCAAGTTTCTCAAAGAAATGGAAGAGGTCTGGTTGCAAACACGCAAGCGGAGCGAGACCGAGGAACGCTGGATCGAGCAAATCCAAAAATTCAAACCGACATCTGGCAAGCGCTCAAGATCGGTGAAATTCAAAATCTCTACACCAGCGCGAAGGGCAGTTTGTCGGAACGCGCCGGCACTTTACTCGAGCAATTGGAAGATCTCTCCTCGCGGGTCGTTTACAACCGCAGCGATCTCAATCGCTTCTTGAAGCAGTGGGAACATTTGCGCCTAAAAATCCAAGAATTGCGGCCGTGCGAGAGCGAAGCGGCGCGCCGCGTGCTCGATGAAATTCACAGCATCCAGGCCGGCATCCGACTGGGCGACCGCATCCAGGTATGGCAGGACGCTTATACGCGGCTGCGCGGGCATTTGCCGTCGAAAGCGCAGTTAAGCTTGATCAAGTTCGATGTCCTCAACAACCGAATCGTTTACTCGCGCCAGGAATTGCAGCGCATCTGGTCGCAGACCCTGTTGGATCTGCGCCAGTTGAAGCTCTGGCAGATCCGCCCGTGGAAATTCGCCAAAGCGATGGTCAAAGACTTTTCTTTGACAACTTCCTTCGCGAACAGTTTTCGAGAATTTTCCAAATAGCCGCGCACGAAGTCGCGTGGCTAGTGAAGCAGCGTCCCGCGCTTGGCCAATCTGGCGAGCTGCTCGCGAATCGCGGCCGCATCCCTGGCATCGGGGGCAAGTTGCAGGTAGGTTTCAAAATCCTCCCGTGCCTGGGTAAAGTCCTCCACCTCGAAATAAACCAAGCCGCGGTCGCGAATCTCCTCGGCAGCCGCAGGATCGAGGATGATCAAGCGGTCGAACACGGATAAAGCTTGGCCGAAATCTCCATCCCTTAAATAAATCGCCTTTAAGTTGCCGAGCATTCGCTTAAGGATCTGCTTTTGCCTGCCGTCGCGAGGAATTCCGGTCGAAAGGTAACTTTCTCGCCATTTAAGCGGTCCAACATGGCGTTTAAATCTTCGCGGCTTTTCAGCTCACCGGCATGAAACGGATCGATGAAGATCTCCAAGCCGTCGCTCTCGTGTTTTACGAGAAAATGGCCCGGAAAGTTTACTCCCTCGAGCGCCAAGCCGATGCGTTGCGCGACTTCGAGATAGAGAACTGAAAGCGTGATCGGGATGCCGATCTTGCGCTCGATCACTTGGTTCAAAAACTGTTTCTCGGATCGTAGTAATCTCCGGCGTTACCGCGATAACCGTGCTGGCTGAACAACACAGAATTAAGCGCGGTGACGGCGCGGTAAACGTCGGCTTCCGGCGCCGCCGTGGCTGGCGGCTTCCACGGCCAACTGATCGATGCGCCCGAGGTATTGGGCAATGTCGAGGTTGGGATAGTTGCTCAACGCGATCGTCAAGGCCGCGCGACCGAGGTCGATTTTAGCTTCCGGTCGGTCGACGGCCTGACGAAATTCGCGGTAGGGATCGTGCGACAATTTCCCGTAAATCAGCGCGGCTCGGCGATAACATCGACGAGATACGGCAACTGCTTCTCCTTCACGTACTTGACGCCCCGTTCGATGGCCGGACGTAGATCGGCCGGGTTGCGCACCGGTCCTTCGCCGTTCACGCCGAATGATTTCGCCATCGTCGCGAAATCGATCGCCGGATCATCGACGTGAGTGCCGATGCCGGCGTTCTCCACCGGCCGATTGCGAAACTTGGCGACTTCGATGCCGTGCTCTTCGGAGTTGTAGTACGACTGATTGTTGTGCATTACCATGAGCAGCGGGATGCGATGCTTGGCCGCCGTCCAAAGCGCGCTCGAGGTCATCAACATATCGCCGTCCGATTGAATCGCGACGGCGAGCTGACCGGTGCCCTTGAGCGCGAGCGCGGCGCCGATCGACGCGCCCGGTCCGTAGCCCAATCCAGCACCGCCGCTACCGCCCAGAGACTGATTCGGTTTGGTAAAGTCCCACAGCCGGCGCGTCCAACCGTTCGAAGTTCCATTGACCAAGACCCAATCTTCGCGCTTGACCGCTTCGCCCACTTCCAAACCCAACCACGCGGTGGAAATTTCTTTCTGCGAGCCTTTGCCTTCGGCGTCGGCGCGCCATTTGGCGCGGCGGCTTTTGTGCTTCTCGGCCAACTCTTTTTGGCGCGCTTCGATGGCTGCCTTTTTCTTGCTGTCGCTGCCGAGCAGCTCGCGGCAGAGCCGGGTCAATTCCGGCACGGCCACCGCGGTGTCCGCGCTCATCGGCACGTCGATCGCTTGCAGCGCCTGGTAGTCGTTGGCCCACGAGTGGACCAGCATATCGTTCATCGAAATGGTGGCGATCTTCACTGACGGCGACGTGATATATTCGCAATTGCGCGTCTGCTTGCTCACCGTCGTAAGCGAGCCAAACAGATCGGCCACGTCGAGCGCCAAGATAAAGTCGGCTTTTTTCAACAGCTCGCGCGCGCCGTCGGTCGCGTCCAGAGGATGAACCGAAGGAAAATTAAATCGCCCACCCTTGTCGACGACTGGAACCGCGAGCAGTTCGGCCAAGGCGATCAACGCCGGCACGGTTTTGGGATTGCGCCCAAGCGAGTCGGCGATGATGATCGGCGCTTGCGCGTTAACCAACATCTCGGCCGCTTTGCGCAGCGCTTCCGGATTTGCCTGCATCGGCGCCGGCGCCGAATAACGGTTCACCTCAGGTATATCGAACGCGCTCTTTGAGAGCATCTTCCTGAATATCGGCATCGTAATTGATGTACACCGGCGCGGTCGGATCCGTCGTCGCAATCCGGTAGCCGCGGATAAAGGAATCCGGTACATCCGCCAAAGAATACGGCTGATCGTCCCATTTCGTGTAATCACGCACCTGATTGCCTTGGACCAGCGCGGTGTGGATCCAGTCGATGCGCGGGCGGCGCCGCTTAGAGTTCATCGGCCCCGTGCCGCCGAGCACCATCATCGGCACGCGGTCGATGTAGGCGTTGAAGATTGCCATGCTGGCGTGCTGCAATCCGACCATGTTGTGGCAAATAGCGATCATCGGTTTGTTCTTGGCCTTGGCGTAGCCGTGGGCCACTGCAACGGAGATTTCTTCATGATGGCAGAAGATCACTTCGGGCTTATAATTGCCGCCGTAGTTGACGATCGAGTCGTGAATACCGCGAAAGGTCGCGCCGGGGTTGAAGGCCGCATACTCGATATCGAACGCCTTCATCAAATCGACGACGACGTCGGAACCGTACTGCGGTTGTTTCTTTTCTACTCTGGACACTGGTTTAGCCCTCCCTCAAATGCGTGTTCTGCACTCCATACCAAGAATGGGGCTCTATGGCTATAGGCCCGCTTTAGAAATTCTCCCGAGCGGGAGCCATCTGTAATAGTCCTTTTTATAGAACAGCTCCAGCGTTTCCTGCAGGTCGCCCTCACGTGCGCCGCTGGCTGAAGCCTTCCCTACTTCCAAAGCGGCGATTGCTTCCAACACCTTCTGCACCGCCGGCGCCATGAAAGAGTCCATGCCGTGGTGATTAAATGTTCGTTTTAACTCATCCATCTCCTCGGCACGCCGGCCGGCGTGAATCTGCAAGCCGACAATAGAGCCGGACACTTTATCGAGCAATCCGGGAAAGCTTTCTCATATTGCGCACGGATCTCATCGAGCAAACCGAATCGCCTGGCGCCCATCAGAAGCTCGCAAAACAATCCCTGCAACCCCTTAGTGAGACCGGCATAGACTACTTTGAAAGCCGAGGCTTGGTTGGTGTTCGCGCCCAGCACTTTGATCGGAATCTTGAATTCTTCCAAAGCTTGCAGCCGGCTCGCCGCTGGACCGGAAACATAAACGATCGTTCCCTTTCCTATTCTGGCTGCCGAACCAATAATGCCACCGTCGACAAAATTCACGCCCGCGGGACGCAAGGTTTCAGCAATTTCATCCGCGGTCATAGGCGAGATCGCGTTGGCATCGAGGAACAAGAGATCCTTTCGTCCCGCGGTTTTCACCGCCTCCGCGACCTTCGCCGCGACTCGCGCCGCCGCCGACGGCACGACGATGGAAACGATCAACTCGGCGTTTAAGACCAATTCCGCCATCGAGCCCACCGACTTGACGCCGGCGTTTTCGCCGCGTTTGCGGCTCACTTCACCGCGGTCCTGGTCGAAGGTTAGCACTTCCACGCCGTGGCTTTTGAGCAGCTTCGCCCAGTGAAATCCCATCTCGCCGATACTCATGATACCGATTTTTGAAAAGCCACTGTAAATCTCCTGGTCTGAAATTACCTTTGGAATTTTGCGTGATACCGATCGACGTCGGCGCCTCCTCTATGACACAACCTCCCGACTTTTTAAAGCCGATGCCGAAGTCAAAACCGCCCCTCTTTCTCCATTTTTCGAACGGCACTATCGTCGACCAAATCTTCAGCCTTAAGGCGACGAATTTTTCGTTGTTGGCGCCGAGCAAGCGGATCACGTTGCGAATGCCCTCGACGCTCGGATAAATTTTTCGCTCGTAAAGATTGACCATGCTTTGATAACCGTCCTCGGCGTCTTCGACCCGTTTGAAGCGCAACGCGCGGGCGAGCGCTCTGGTGACTTGCGCCTTATTTTCCGGGTTGCGGATAAATGCCGCGCTATCGAGCAAAGCTCTGAGCACGTTTTCCAGTGTGGCCGGCGCCGCATGGATGAAACTCCGCTTCGCCATGACACCCGAGCCTTGATAGGGAATGGGCAGCTTCTCGCTATCGGCCAAAACGCGGAAGCCCTTGCCCTGAAGCATTTTGCCGAACGTGTAGCCCAAAAATGCCGCGTCGGCTGTGCCGCTCATGACGCCCTGCGCCATCACCGCCTGCTCACCCAAGGTCCTGAACTGTATCTTGTCCCGCTCGGGCGAGAGGCCCCAGTAGTCCAACATCAACATCGAAAAAATCCACCCTCCGCCGCTCAGACTGTTAACGGCGATGCTTTTCCCTTTCAGCTCCGGCGGAGTTTTGATTTGCGGATTGACCATGAACATGCCCGAGAGCCGGTTGATGAATCCGGCAACGAAAACCAAGTCCGCGCCTTCGGCGATCGCGCCGAGATTCGCGCCCGAAACCGAGCCCCAATGAAACTGCGTCTCCGCCCGAGCTCAACGCCGACATGGCCACCGGGCCGTTGCGAACTTGGACAAAGCTCACGTCGAGACCGTACTTACGAAACAACCCTTGGTCTTGTGCGACGTAGACCACGACCGTCGCGCTCGCTCGCCGAACCGGAAGTCATGACCACTTTGGTCAGCGGCACCGCTGCTTGCACTGGATGCTCGAGAAAAACAACAACGGCAGCAAACCCAGTAGGCGTAACGAGAAAAATTTCATGGCGATGAAACTCCTGTTTGTTGTTACCGTCACGGCGTAAACCGCACCGATCGAAAGCAGTCGGCATGGCTAACGAGAAAACGCGCAATGAATGTTTCGCAAAGATAAAGCGGACCGGCAAAGCGAGTCAAGACGGCGATAGCGAATGAATTTCTCGGCTCGGGTTCCGGCGCGGCAACGCGAAGCACGGCTGCGAACACCGGGGCGGTTCTGATGCGAGAAAGTCCCCGCGCTAAACAATGGCAACCGCGTCAATCTCGAGCGACGATTGCTATTCGGATTCGTCATCCAGCGCTGCCTTGAGACGCCGCCGCCGCACGCCATCGGCGAGTGTGTCGAGCAGAGCACGGCTTTCCTCCCAACCGATGCAGGCATCGGTGATGCTCAATCCGTATACCAGTTCCTTACCAGCAAGCAGATCCTGGCGGCCGGCTTTTAAGTGGCTTTCGACCATAACGCCGAAAATAGCGCCATTGCCGGACGCAATTTGCGCCGCCACGTCTCGTCCAACGAGAAGCTGGCGCTGCTCATCCTTGCCGCTGTTGCCATGGCTGAAATCGATCATGATCCGCGCCGGAATCGCCGCTTCGGCCAGAGCCCTTACCGTGGCCGCGATATTTTCAGCATCGTAGTTCGGTTGTCTGCCGCCGCGCAAAATGATGTGGCAATCCTCGTTGCCGGTGGTCGCCGCGATCGCCGAGCGCCCGGCTTTCGTGACCGCCATAAAATGATGGGGCGCCTGTGCCGCGCGAATGGCGTCGACGGCGATGCGAATATTGCCGTCCGTGCCGTTCTTGAAGCCGACCGGGCATGACAAACCGGAGGCGAGCTCGCGATGCACCTGGCTTTCAGTCGTGCGCGCTCCGATCGCTCCCCAGGAAACCAGATCGCCGATATATTGCGGCGTGATCATGTCGAGGAACTCGCACCCGACCGGCATCTCCATTTCGTTGAGATCGAGGAGCAATCGGCGCGCGATGCGCAAACCGTCATTGATGCGATAGCTGTCGTCCAAGTTAGGATCGTTGATCAACCCCTTCCAACCCACTGTCGTGCGCGGCTTCTCGAAATACACCCGCATCACAACCAATAGATCGGCCGCGAGCCGGCTTTTGGCTTCATGGAGCCGCTGGGCAAAATCCTTGGCCGCCTTGACGTCGTGAATCGAGCATGGCCCCATAATCACTAAGAGCCGATCGTCGGCGCCGTGCAGGATCTTGTGAACTTCCTGGCGCGTCTGCCAGACGGTCGCTGCGGCGCTGCGCGTCATGGCGAACTCACGCAATAAATCCACCGGCGCGACCAGCTCGTCAATTTCTCTAATTCGTAGATCGTCGGTTTTGTAGTCCATAACCGTTTCCCGCAAACTGTGAAATGACAATATTATAGTTCACCGGCATGGCGAAGCTAAATCGTTCGATATAGCCGCCGAGGTCAGACCGAGGGAAAGACAATCTAGCGGCGCCTGGTCAAACTGGCAACCAAGTTGTCAATGTGAAAAAACGAACTTTTCACGGCAGTCTATTTTCAAGCGAGCGCAGAAAAAGTCTCGCACTTCGGGCACCTGCATGAATCGGTCATAATCATAGTTGGGCCCGTAGCTCGACCAAATCTCGCGCCAGGCTCAATATCTCTTCAATGCGACGAAGATAAAATAGGATGCTGGCAGAGCTGCTTGATCGCCGCGTTCTGGAAATTGGTTTCTCTGCCGTTTATTGCGCTCGGCGCGAAATTGATGCGGCTTACATGTTCGCGCCGTAATCCTTGCTGTCGATGTATTTATAGGGCCGGATTTTATCGCGGGCGCAGTCCGGCAGGGTCGCTAGGTAGTGATTACCTTTGGGGTCAATCGTCCGCCGAAACGAGGCGGCCGCCGAGTTCACCGATGACTTCGCCCTTTTTGATTCGCACTGTAGCGAACAGGCCGTTGCCGGCGCCGGGGATCATGGATTTTTTGACGGTAGTTCTGCTCTCGTATTTTTGGTTAATCTTCAACAGCGCGAGCTGCGCCGGTGCTTTATCAGGCGTCGGTCGCGCATCATTTGGGACCATAAGCACAAGCGCGATCGAGAGGGCGAAAAAATGATAGATTTTCATCGGTGCTAACTTGCGCATCTCTCCTCTTGATTGATTTACATCCGAGGAATCATAGGCCGGCTGGATTGTCAAATTACGGTGAAGGTGTGGAGCGCTCCGTCAGTATCGCTCCCGTGAAGAATCGAACGTGCTAATCGTGGTTTGCACTAAATTTCGTTGGCGTGTTTTCTCAAGACCGCCGGCCAAGTAACTGTTTCTCGTCGAGCGCCCGCATGACCGCTGTCACATAGGTTTTGATCGCCGCTTTGACGTCCTCCGGCTCGGTCGTTCTAATCGCAGCGGTCCAGACAACTTCGTTCTTGCCGAGATCGTAGAGCGTCGTCTCCGAGGTAAACTCATTGTAACGATAGACGCTCGGCGCGCCGTAACCGCCGTACCAACTGGCACCGCCATGCGGACCGTAGAAGCCAAACCAGGGAATCGGAAAATAACCTGGGCCAAGTTGGGTCTTTTCCTCGACATGGATCGGGCGCGTCAAGATCGCCGCGTCCGCTCCGGCTTTTTCTGCCGCTTGCCTGATCTTGGCTTCGTCGACTTTGTCATCTTCAGCCATCGAGCGGTAACTCGGCAGCGCGTCGATACCGGCCGCTCTGAGCTGAGTGACGAATTCGTCTTCAAAATTGCGCCGGACACTGGTCGCGCCGCCCAAACCGCCAACCATAATGCGTTTAAACGAAGCCGCGCTGTAGCCCGGATTGCGCCACTCAGTCACGATCGGATTGGTCGTCGAACATCCGGCGAAAACGACAGTCGCGACAAAAATTGCAATTACATGGAAGGTCAGTTTCATGATTATTCCTCCTCGACGCGACTCTGGAATATTTCTTCCGAGTAGCCGAAGACGATCGAAACCGATGTGAAGCTTTGTATGCAGCACAATCAAAACAATAACACCCGACCCCGCCTTTTCCACGCGGGATTGAATCGACGCCAGGCGTGCACAGCGCTTGCGGTGAGTCGGCGAGATTTATGGTTAAGAAAGACTAAAGAGCCTCTTTGCGTTCAGTGCGAGAATATTGGCCTTGTCCGCATCGCCGATCTTGGCCGCTTTGATCTCGTCGAGCGTCGCGCAATGCTCGTAACTCGCCGGATAAGAATAAAAAGACTGCCGAAAATCAAACGATGTGAGCCCACCGCCTCGACAAACTGACGAACGTAGGCGGGGCCCCGTACGTGCGCGGTGTCAAAAAGAATATTTTTCGTTCGTTTGGCTATGTCCAAAGCCAGTTGGCTGTTAGTGTTCGTCGTCAGCGCATCCATCGACACGAAGGTGAGCTCTGGAAATTCCAAGGCGAGTCGTTCCAATCGCCAAACGGCTTCGAGGTTCGACTCGGCATTGGTGTGAATCAAGGGCACCAGCCCGAGCTCGCCGACTTTTTTAACAGCGGCCGCATCAGCGCGTGATCGACGGCGACTCCCTGAAAGCGACTGTGCCAGACCACGCCATTGAGGCCGAGGTCATGCTTCATGCGCTCGAGCTCGCCGATTGAGCGTGCGCCGTGCAGCGGCTCGACGATGCCGCAGGCCACCGGGAAACGTTTCGGGTCGCGCTTGCGGTACGCGGCCACCGTATCGTTACAACGCATGGTGTCCTTTGATGCCGTCGGCCTGAATATAACCCGTGGCCGCTAGAATCGCCGACCCAGTTACGCCGTTGGCCTCCATAATCCGCACTCGATTGACATAGTCCCGCTCCTGCCAGTCATCGCCCTCTTGCAAACTTCCGCCGCTCAACGAACCCAGATGATGATGAATATCGAAAATCTCCATGCAGCCTCCTTCGATCACGGGTGAAAAATTATCGGATCAACGAGCGAAATAGCGCAAGCAAAACCCTTAATACTCGTACGAGTAGTTTTCGTGGCAGTCGATGCTTAATAGGCCACAGAAAAAATCTCGCACCTCGGGCTCGTTCATGAATCTGTCATATTCGTAATGCGGACCATAGCTGGACCAGATCTCGGTTCCGGGCTCGATATTCTTCAAAGCGACGAAAACAACGTAGGGATAGACGCAAAGTTGACTGATCGCGGCATTCTGGAAATGGGTCTCTATGCCGTTCACTTTCCGCGGCGCGAAATTTGTCCTCGACTGACGTTGCCGCCAAAATCCTTGCTATTGAGATATCGGTAGGGTTTGGTTTGTTCCCAGGCGCACTCTGGTATCGAAGCGAGATAATGATTGCTCACGATCGAGTCTTCGAGGGTCATCAGCCGGCCGCCCAACTCGCCGATCACCTCCCCTCTCTAATCGGAACCACGGCAAATAATCCGTTGCCTGCGTTGGGAATCGTCGATGGCTTTATCGCCGTCCGCTTATCAAGCTCTTTATTGATCTTGAGCACCGGGACGAGTTTGACTGGAGCATCCTCCGCCAACACGGAGCCTTGAGAGACGGACAGCAAAGCGACAACTAGAGCGACAAAATGAAATCCTTTTTCATAGAGCGATCAACAAAGTCGGATTTTCCACGGAAACATGCGTTGGAGTTTTTGTCAAATAATTTTGCCGAGGTCCGCGCTCTCAGTGCATGAATTTATCCTGCGATCTCAGCGTACGCGGTAGGCGTTTGTCATAGGGGCACCCTCGCCGCTGTCCCGCAACCGTGACATTTCACTTCCATGGCAGCTCCATCACTACGAAATCATGCCGCTTTTTGATGATGGTAAAATCCATTTTTCGCAGTAGGCAGCCGGATGCTATTACTACGATCGAGACGACCATTGGCGCTATAGTCGTTATCGAGACGGACGCTATGACAGTCGTTACGATCGCGACCACGATCGCCGTTATAGTCGATACGATTGGGATCGTGACCGCGACTGGCGTTATGGGCGTGATCGTTACAGTACCAATCAGTCCAGGAATCAGTACAACGATTAATTGTAATTGCCGTCGCGTTCAACGTTGTTTTCGCGATTAACGCCGCATGGATTTCAGGAAGGCGCGTTAATCAACCAGCTCTGATTCCCATTCAAACTTCGACGAAAATACTCAGCGGCGTCTGAACGCATAAACGAGCCGAACCTCTCTCCTTCCCTAATCCCACACGCAGACTTTTTGGCAGTTCTTTGCCACTAAATGGATGCTTTTCTAAGCCATGACAGTCGGCGGTTTAGTCTGGCTTTGCACAAAATTGCTCGATTTATGCCCGAAAATTTCCGCTTTGAAAGGAATTGAAAGGAAACCGACAAACTTGTGAGGTCTCCGCTGAAGCGGCGCAACCTCGCGTCAATACTAGCGATAAATCTGACCGACAGCGATAAATTTCGCCGGGCATCACGCTTTGCTTAGCATCACGCTGGCGAAACGACAGTGACTAAATCAGTTCAAGACACACATGGAGTAGAAAGAAATGATTGAACCCGATCAGTTAACCGACGCAGAGCGAAAGTTATGGGCCAACGTGCTTCTCCAGGCCCAAACAGATCTTAGCGGGCGCGACCCCATCGCACGCTCCGCGCGCCTATGGTTTTTCTTCGCGAGATGACGCCATCGGAAGTTTCATCTGGATCTGTCATCATTTATCGCTGGAGCCCGATGCCGCACGTCAGAGCGTACTCGATCTTCCGACTCGCAAGTTGCGCGAATCGATCGGGAACGTGGCGCAAACAACCAATCGCGCGGCATAGATGCCGATTGATTCGACGCAATTGCAGTAGCTTCAGGGTCGTACTAAATCCTCGTCACGGCTAACGAACAGCTATCGCTTCGTGCGCAGCTCAACAGTCCTGCGCCTTCTTATTGCAAGGTGGCGACTCGTAATCGCGACGCGTCTTGCCACGAACAACGAGCGGCATCTTAGTCGGATGTTTCCAGCGCGCGCCGTTTCGCCGTCTGCGTTGATGCAGGTCGACTACGGATCGTGGTAGTTAAGCTCTGCGTTATGTTGGATGGTATTGATGAAACAGAGCGCTAGCGGGCGGGTTGCGCTGGCGGACACTTCCAAAAGGCGGGACACCGCCTCGCGGCGGCGAAAAAAGTCCGGTAACCCAATTGCTCATAGATTTTTTCTCCGGCAGACTGTTGGCATAGATAATCGCGGCGTGTTCGGTGATCAAGTCTGGCGCCGGACTCTGCGCCAGCGGCAGGCCTTGTCCGGCATTGTTGCCGAATAGCACATAGTCTACGCCGCCATTGATTTCCGCTAAAGCACCTTGGATGCTCGGCCCAGAAACCCTGATCCCAGTTCTTCATCTCGAACTTGGCTTGCAGCGGCGCTCAAGACCGTTGGGATAGCCCCTGCGCCTGCTCTAAAGACACCGTTCTCCTGGACGAGCCGAAGCCAAGGAAGCGGCGGTTGCACGACGAATTCTCCCACCGTCACCTCGTTATCCAAGATGAGAGCGACGAACTGATCACGCAACACGCGCGCGATCTCAGTGATCACAGACATGGGTTATGCCTTTCGTGACAGCGGCTACTTCGTCAACTCCCATAACACAATCGCGGATAATTGCGTCGCAAACCGCTCGTCTAATTTGCTTTGTTAAAAACCATGCGCAACATGATTTTACCCATTTAATTGTAATTGGATGTGATGCCCGGAGCCGGACTCGAACCGGCACAGACCTTTCGGTCCGAGGGATTTTAAGTCCCTTGTGTCTACCTATTCCACCATCCGGGCGTAAGTAAAATCAATAACTTGCGACGCACTGATTTTCAACCGGTTTACCGTGCAAACGTGGTGTAAACAATTTGAAGGCATGCTCGAAGATGATCGTCTTTCATGTTCACGTAGTCGTTGTTCTGCCTCGATCGAATGGTGTCCGGCCGCGGCTATGATCGCTGCGGAATTCCTCCGCTAGCCCAGCGCCTAATCGCACGTATGTCGGAAATCGTGCATCGTAGATCTTCGATCGCTGCTTTTTCAGCTGCCCGTTCGAACGCGGTTCGATGCCTCTTCACAGGCCGGCCGTTGCGAACACGAGAGAGAAAGCTAGTAGCACGAGGGCGGCTCAAAGCGGATCCGTCGACGCGCAACATACCCGTGATCGTAACTACCGCCTTTCCTACGGATCGCTTGTCGATCGAGCAATAACTGCACAAGCCTTTCGCATTGAAATTGCTTCGTGCCGCAATGCAGCGACACTACCAACCGGATGGCATGTCCAATGGCAAAAAAACAAAGAAGGGATCTACCGAATGGGCATTGGGCCAGCCGCTCGTCTTTCCAAAAGACGCATAATCCTACCGACGTCAATCTGCCGCCGCGGTGTCACAGATTCCGACAATATTGACATTGAAAAGATCGAAATATTCGAGGGCACTAACCCCGCTTCGAATCCCGTAAATCTTGTTTACAACTAAAGCCCATTTCGCATGATCAAATGCAACAAAGTCAATCAGATCTGAAACGGTCTAACAATTGCTCTACCGGAGGTAAATCATCTTGAAGTTCTCCGAGGGAGCAAAGAAATGAAGAGAAACATGCTGAGTTTTGTTTTTTTGGCGACTCTACTTGCTGGAGCGCTGGGCATCATCGGAACAGCGCAAGCGATTTTGGTTCACGGGAAACACTAATACGAGTTCGCCGACAACTATCGACACTTTCCTAACCTACACAGGCGCCAGCTTTGTAAATATCGACGTGCCGATCGGTCCTGGTCCGACGAGCCTGACAAATCTCGAACTTTTACCCTCAATGTATGCGGAAGCAGAGGCTGCGAGAGCCGTTCGGGAGTCAAGACAGCATTACTGACTCTCACTTTGAGAATTACATTTACCGATCCGGTCGTGTCCGGAAGCCCGGCGCTTTTTACAGCTGATATCTTCGGGACGATTTTGCGCAGTGGCAATTCAAGCAACATTGGCAGCGGTAGTCTGCTAACGATCGACTTCGCCAACGCCGCTCAGCATCCTGTCTTATTCCAATGCGCTCGGTACCGGCGCATTCGATATCTCGGTTAATGATCCAGCGTCCTACACCGCAGCATCTCAGTTTGGTGATACGAGAACTGTAACCGGCCAGATCGCGAACCTGAGCTTTACACCTTCAGGATCGCCAACTGCGGCAGTTCCGGAGCCTGCTTCGCTTCTTTTATTCGCGGTGGGCTTCGGCGGTCTTCCGTTTCTAAGAAAACGTCAGCGGCTGAGACAATTAATCGATTAGCGTTCAACCGGCAATCGGCTTTCTTTCTTTTTCGGCGTTCCACTTTGCAACGGGCTTAACATCCAAGGAGAACGCGGAATGGACCGCTGGTTAAACGACCGGCCAGCATTGGCGTATGTCAACGAACTGTGCGCCTGGGTCGTAGTCAATAACAAAAGCGAGCTGATTTCGCATGGACCGACGATCCGGCAGAGACTCGCTTGGTTGTCGCTCTGGGTTCTGCAATACAAGGCAACCATAAAAGAAGCGGACCGGGGCACGGATAATCGCGCATTGAAGGCGGGCGGTCGCAGGCCAAGCCGTGTTTCTCCACGTCCGAGGTAGGCGAGACCCCGGCCTGCTTTACGGTAGCGGAGAAGGAAGGAGACAGTGCATGTCAGTTAAAGCCTCTTCGCACTCTCGAATCAAAACAATTAAAGTTCTCTGTGACCGCTGCAAACAAATCGTTGAGGGGATTCGAGGCGAACAGTTTACCGCTGGCTTTTATGACATGACAAAGTGGGAAGAGTACCGGCGCGAGAACGAACAGTACGTGTGTCGATTCGTGTATGTTCGCTGATCCTAAATACGTAGAACGTTACGGCTCTTGCTTCTAAGCTTTGACCTATAGTCACGCTCTGGAATAATTAGGACCAGCAATGAACCCGATCGAGGACGCGGATATAGAGAGCGAGCTGGGCCGAGCACTTCCCTAAACGGCTTGTCAATGGCCACTCCAAGACTGTCTGCGCTTATATTTGTTTGATCGTGAGCCACAAAGCCCAACACGAAACTGCCGAACGTTGGAGCAAGAAATTGCGATTGGTCCTACGAAAGTTTGGTGTGCCAGAGAAGGAATTTCATCGATTTGAAAGTGAGTGCGTCTTCACATGAAGAGGCCGACACATGAGCTGCTTCCAGCTCCTCTGAGCGCTGATAAAACGGCGGTGTTTCAGGCAGGGAAGGGGATCGCCGCTTCGATTTTCGTTATTTGCCATCTTTTTTCATCTCCCTCGCCAAATCATTGAGCCGTAGCATCTCTTTGAAGATCTTCGCGCGGCGCGGATCGTCGTGATCCAACATCCCGATCTTGCGCGTCAACTGATCCATGCGCTCGTTCAGTAACGCAAGGCTTATTTCGTTGGGTTTGTTGTCAGGCATTTTGCCATCGCGCGAAGGTTAGTTTCGCCGGGTAAATAAAAACCCTAAATAGATGGAGCAAACTCGGTTGCCGCCATCTATCGTAAACACCCTGTAAACAAATTCGGTGAAGAATGCGCCCGATGTGGACAATCTGAACGTTTAGCACAATCCGAGATAGTATGGAAAGATCAAATAAAAACGGGGAGTTGGCTTAACTCCCGTTTCCCATGCAGTATTCGATTTTTCGCACTGCCCGGATTTTACGTTCCTTGCGTCTACCTATTCCACCATCCGGGCGAGGAACGAAGTAGCAGACTAATTTTAGCACAAACTTTTATGCCGGAAAATGTGAAGGCCCCTCCAGGTGGAGAGGCCCTCGCAGTCGGCGAATCGCAATCAAACGAACAACGGCGCCAAGACCAGCGTGATCGTCGCCAACAGCTTGATCAAGACATGCAAGCTCGGGCCGGCGGTGTCTTTGAACGGATCGCCTAAGGTATCGCCCACGACTGCGGCCTTGTGCGGATCGGAACCTTTGCCGCCGCCTTCGTACTGCCCGCTCTCGATGAACTTCTTGGCGTTGTCCCAAGCGCCACCGCTGTTATTGAAGAACGTTGCCATCAAGATGCCAGCGATCGTGCCGACCATCAAGAATGCCGCCACCGCTTCCGCACCGATGCCGAACATACGGAAAACGAGACCGACGGCGACCGGCATGGTGACTGCGAGAAGGCCGGGAACGATCATCTGCTTGAGCGCGCCGACAGTGACGATATCGACGCAGCGGCGGTAATCCGGTTTCACTGTACCTTGGAGAATGCCGGGATTTTCTCTGAACTGCCGGCGCACTTCGTTGATAACATAGTAAGCGGCTTTACCGACGGCGCGAATCGCGAAAGACGAGAATAGAAAAACCAGCATCGCGCCAAGCAACCCGCCGACAAACACCTCCGGCTTAGCGATGTTGACAACTTCCAACGGATGGCCGTAGTGAGCGACTTCGTCGAGGTACGCCGAAAACAATAAGAACGCCGCCAGCGCCGCTGAACCAATGGCGTAGCCTTTGGTCAGAGCTTTGGTGGTGTTGCCGACGGCATCGAGACGATCGGTTTTTGACGAACCTCTTCCGGCTGGCCGCTCATCTCGACGATACCGCCGGCGTTGTCGGTGATCGGACCGAAAGTATCCATAGCTAAGATGTAAGCCGCGGTGCCCAACATACCCATGGTGGCCACAGCCGTGCCGAACAGGCCGGCATTCTTCACACCGCTCGCCAGGCCAAGATAGTACGAGGTGATGATGGCCACCGAAATCACCAAGACCGGAATCGCCAGTGCATTCGAGACCGACGGCGATGCCGGCAATAATGTTAGTGGCCGGGCCGGTCTTAGACGCTTCGGCGATTTCTCTGACCGGCCGGTATTTATACTCAGTGTAATACTGAGTGATGTAAACGAACGCCTGGGCCATCAGGATGCCGACGACGCCACAGAGGAAGAAATAGATCCACGCGGACTCAGCTTCAGGATGCTTGGTCACATCGACCGCGAGCAGCAATTTGGCAGTCATGAAAAACCCGGCAACCGCGAGAATGCTCGTCACATAATAGCCGCGATTGAGAGCCGCCATGGCATCGCCCTTTCCTCAGTCTTGACGATCATAATACCGACGATCGATGCGATCAGCCCCAGGGCCCTGGCGACCAAGGGAAAAACGATCCCTTTGATTCCGAAGTAAGGATAGAGTCCGACGCCGAGAATCATCGCGCCGATGTTTTCCGCGGCGGTGGATTCAAACAGATCGGCGCCGCGGCCGGCGCAGTCACCGACGTTGTCGCCGACCAGGTCGGCGATCACCGCGGGATTACGCGGATCGTCCTCCGGGATGCCGGCCTCAACTTTGCCGACGAGATCGGCGCCCACGTCAGCGGCTTTTGTGTAAATACCGCCACCGAGCTGGGCGAACAGCGCGACAAACGAAGCACCGAACCCGACAACCGACGATGGTGAAAGGGATCTTTGCGGATCGTGGCCCAGGGACTCAAGCAAAGCGTAGAGGCCGCCGACTCCCAACAGACTCATGGCGACGACGAACAAACCGGACACCGCACCGCCGCGCATCGCGATCCGAAGGCCCTCATTGAGACTGGAACGAACCGCGGATGCAGTCCTGATATTAGAGCGAATGGATACCCACATACCGACATAGCCGGCAATCACGGAACAGGCAGCGCCCAGGACAAACGATAGTGTGGTCCAGAAAGCCATCGCCACCGGCGGCACCGGATCGGCGCTGGGCTCGGCGTGCGCACAAAGGCATAGAGGAGAAAGATCAGCACGGCCAACGCTACCGACAAACTGATGATCGTTCGGTTCTGCCGCGACATGAACGCTTCGGCGCCCTCTTTGATCGCGTTGAAATCTCCTGCATCTTTTGCGTTCCCCATGTCCCGCTGAAGCACCCAGCGGGCCAAATAGACTGCAAAGGCCAACGACAAGCAGCTAATCGCGATAACAAACGAGATCATTACTCCTCCTCATCCCTGATTCAGGTCGTAAATTCATTCTTTCTTGCGCCACACATAGGCCACCCTGATGCTCAGAATATACAGCAGCAGCATCGGCCCGGCCAAAAGACATTGATTAATCACATCCGGAGTCGGCGTCAAGATTGCGGCGATGATAAAAATCGCCACCAAGGCGTAGCGGAACGACCGCAGCATGAAACGGTAGTCCCACACGCCGACCCGCACTAAAAAAAGTAAAGACCGGCAATTCGAAAGTCACGCCAAACGCCAACACCATGCGAAAGAAAAACGTGAAATAATCGCCGATCCGTATCGCCGGGCTCACGCCCATAGTTTCGTACTGTTCGATAAAATACTTAAACGCTACCGGCAAAACGAAGCGATAGCAGAACAACGATCCGCCGACAAAAAACAGCGTGGCGCACAGGACAAAAGGGACGACCCATTTCTTTCTCTCTTCGATAACCCGGGGGCGATAAAACGCCAAATCTGATAAAAGATGACCGGGCACGCGAAGAGAACGCCGGCGGCGAGCGCTGACTTTGATTTCGACGAAAACGCTTCGGTAACGCTGGTGCCGATCAGATTTTGACCGGGCTGCAGGCTTTGCGCAGCGGCGCGACAATAAACTAAATACCGAATCGGAAAAATAAATAGCCGATCGTCGAGGCAAGAATGATGGCTAAGACCGATTTGAGTAAACACCAACGGAGGTCCTCCAGATGCTCCGTCAGAGTCATTTCGAGCAGCGCTCGCCACAGTCCACTACCGTAACCCGAAATTGCAAAAGGGAAGGTCAAAACCCTTCCCCTTCTCGGTTGCTTCAAACCGCAGTAAGGTTTGCGCACCTTACTTGGTTTTCGCCTCGTCTTTTTTTCTCTGGCGCCTTATCAGGAGCCGGTGCTGCATCCTTCATCGGTTCAGCCGCTTTCTGATCACCCGCTGGCGGCGCCGCTGGTTCTGGTGGCGCTGCTGGAGCCGGCGGAGGTGGAGGCGGAGCTGGTTCCTCCTTCTTACCGCAGCCCACAAACGTTAGAGTAAAGCGAAGAGGGTGATTGCCGACAATGACACGAGTTTCTTTCCCATCCTTAGTTCACCTCCTTTCCCGTCACACGTATACAAAGCATCGTCCGTTAAGGATTTTTTATCGCATATGTCGATTGAAGATTCAAGCATGTTTAATGATTTGCCGGGATTCGTAACGCGCGATTTTTATCGGCCGGCTGTGCACCGAGTGGGTATGGCTACGCGCTAGCGATTTCGTTTTTTCTCAATCGCGCCGACTCATCAGATAATTTTCCAGTTTGCGGCAGGCGGGCGATTTCTTTTTCATTTTTCTGATCAAAGTGCTTCTCATTTTTCAAAGTTCGCGGCCTAAAAATCGGCAAAATATTTCTTTTGAGGGCCGCACACACGGCTGAAGAATTCACCAAATGTTTTTGACGCGCTGATGGCGCCCATGAAGAGCTTCTAGGTTAGACCACATCAAATGTGCATAACTTGTTGATAACCGATGAGGGCCACGGCGCGCAAGGCTAAAACTCGCGGATCGCTAGCGAATTGCCTAATTTCCAAGCCAAACAAACGTGTTGAAATTTCGTTAACTTGCAAAATTATCTGTAAAATTGCAGCAAACCGCGTTTCACCATTGAATTCGAAATTTTCGACGCCGTTCGGGCACCGCGCTGCGTTATCCTGCTCAACGGTCGAACCGCGCCGGCGTTGTCGCTCATCCGTACTTCTTCCGGTCGCCGACGGCATCAGCGAAGCAATGGGTGCGTTTGAATAAAATCCTTTCTTGAGTGGAGCGGAACTGAAAAAACGAGCCAAAAGTCGCGTTGACTCCGTACCAGGACGATGGTAGAGATTCACCAGTTACTTTTCCGGAGGTACGCATTGGCCATTCACAAGTCAGCGATCAAGAGACATCATCAGAGCCTCAATATAAGCGGGCGCGCAACATCGATATTAAGTCGAAACTAAGAACCCTGATCAAAAAAGCGCGGCAGTCGGTCGAAGCGAAAAATCGCGACGAGGCTCAGACGCACATTCGCGCCGTCAACAAAGCGCTGGGCAAAGCCGCGCGCAGAGGGATTATTAAGAGTAATACCGGCATCACGCTGGTTGTCTCGACTCTCCCGTGCTGAATTTCCGCCTTTGGCGCGTCCAGCTAAAGCAAATCCTTTCCCCGGGCTTGATCAATCAAGCCGGTTCCTGAAGAAAGATTCCACTTCCAGCTAGAACATTTCGGTGACGCGCTGGTGCAGTTCCCTGGCGAATTGCTCCATCAGTCGGTCTCTGGTCGCTCTACGGTCTACTTCGGTCTGCTGAATGTCCGTCAGTTGGCTTACAATCCGTTGAGTTGAACGTGCCGGTGCGAAATGCCGAGGAAGTCGTCACCACCGCTGCTCTTGAACCGGCGTACACTCTGATTGAGCTGCACCCTGGCCGCGCCATGAAAATTTCATTGGGCTCGCGACGCCGCAAAGGTGACATCCATAATGAGCAGGGACTCGTATTGCAGCACTTCATCGTCGCGGTTTACCGAGGCGACAGTGCTGTCCGCGAAAGACCGAATCACCCCGCTGAGAATAACATCCGCTTGCTCGGCGCTCTCGACGATCTTAAGTTGACCACGACGATAAAACTCTCCTCTCAACGCCGTCGTCAGCTCCTTTGTCTAAGCCGACATCGCGGCTGCGATTGACGAACGGCTCGACGTAGATCGTCCGAGCCTCTTTTGGGCAATAGCAGAGCTCTCGCCGACAAATTGATAGCCACAGCCGCCAAGCGGCGCCACAGTCATCATCGCAAATAACCACACCGGGCGAAGCGCGACAGCCAAAAATAGGATCGCATCATTTAGCCCTCCACGACAATGTTGACTCAAGCGGCGCGGCACGTAAACCACCCGCCGGACATTTTTACCGTCCAGAAAACTGAGGACCTTGGGATCGGCCAGCGCGTTGGTTTCGATATATTCCTGAGTCACGTCGGCGGGCACCGTGATCTTGCCGCGCACTTTGCCGTTCACCTGGAACGACGATCAGCAACTCTTCTTCCGCCAATGCCGGCTTCTGAGTAACTCGGCCACGGCGTCCTGATCCAAGTGTTGGCCATGACTCAACTCTTCCCACAGCTTCGCTCGCGACGTGCGGGACGAACGGTGCCAGCAGGACAATGATCGCTTCGGTCCCTTCTTTAACGACTTGCCTTGCCGCGCTCGACTCAAGTTCTCACCTGCGCCGCCGCGCTCAGAGCGTTGAGCAGTTCCATGATCGCGGCGATCGCCGTATTGAAATGAAAACGTCCGTCGATGTCGTCGCTGACCTCTCTTAATGGTTCGGTGGATCGCGCGCCGCAGATCGCGCCGTTCCGGTGAAACTTGACTGCCCTCGCCATTGGCTGAACTAGTCGACCAATGATGACGATTTTGGTGAATGAATCGCCACAAGCGGGAGAGAAAACGATAAGCACCCTCGACGCCCTGATCGCTCCACTCTCAGGTCCTTCTCCGGCGGCGCGGCAAACAGCGTAAACAAAACGCGCCGTATCGGCGCCGTAGAGGTTTATCAATTCTTCCGGGTCGACGATATTCTTTTTCGACTTGACATTTTTTCGACCCGGCCTTTTTCCACGACGCGTCCGCAGTGCGGGACACTTCCAGCCTTCCTTTTCGGAGCCGATGAGTTCTCCCGGGAAAAGCCAGCTATGCTCGACACATCGGTAAGTCTCTTTGCAGACCATTCCCTGGGTCAAGAGGTTACTGAACGGCTCGTCGACTTCGACCAGGCCCAGAGTCGCGTAGCGCCTTGGTAAAAAAGCGCGCGTAAAGAAGATGCAAACCGCGTGCTCGACGCCGCCGATATACTGATCCACCGCCATCCAATAGCGTGCTTTTTCGGCGTCGAACGGTCGCATCGGTGAATCTCAGCCGCGGTGTAGCGCAAAAATACCACGACGAATCCACGAAAGTGTCCATGGTGTCGGTTTCGCGACGCGCCGGACCGCCGCATTGGGGGCACGTCGACTTCGAAAAAGCTTGCTTTCGGCGAGCGGCGAACCGCCCTTGCCGGTAAATGGAACGTCTTTCGGGAGCAGCGACCGGCAGTTGACTCTCCGGCACAGGCACCGTGCCGCAGCGATCGCAATAAATGATGGGTATTGGCGTGCCCCAGTAACGCTGGCGCGACACGCCCCAATCGCGCAAACGATAGCGAATCGCTTTCTTGCCCCAGCCGTTTTCCTCGGCGTAAGAGCGCGACTTTTTCCTGCCTCACCGTATTGGCCAAGCCGGAAAAACTGCCGCTATCGACCATCATTCCTTCATCGACGTAGGCTTCGGTCAAAGGCGCCAACTGCATCTCGCGGTCGCGCGGCTGAATCACCACGCGAATCGGCAGATCATATTTTTTTGCGAATTCGAAGTCTCTTTGATCGTGCGCCGGCACCGCCATGACCGCGCCGGTGCCGTATTCCATGAGCACAAAGTTTGCGAGATAGATCGGGATGTTTTCACTCGTATACGGATTTAGGCAGTAGGCGCCGGTGAATACGCCTTCCTTTTCCCCTTCCTCCGCGCCCCGGTTGGTCTGACTGATATTTTTAAATCGATCGATGAATGCTTTCACCGCGGCTTCTTGCGCCGTCCCCACGGCGAGCTTGAGCGCCAATGGATGTTCGATCGCGAGGGAAACGAACGTCGCGCCAAAGATCGTATCCGGTCGCGTCGTGAAAATGCGCAGCGCCCCTTCATGGCCGATCGAGCGGAAAATCGATTTCGGCGCCCACCGACTTGCCGATCCAGTTGCGCTGCATGGTGAGCACTTTGTCGGGCCAACCGCTAAGTCGGTCCAAATCGCTCGAGCAATTCTTCAGCGTAATCGGTGATGCGGAAAAACCATTGTTCCGAGCTCCTTTTGCACGACCGTCGAATCACATCGCCAGCACGCGCCGTCAATCACCTGCTCGTTGGCCAAGCACCGTCTCGCACGACGGACACCAGTTGACGAAAGAGCTCTTTTATAAGCCAGCCCCTTTTGAAGAACTGGAGAAAGATCCATTGATTCCAGCGATAATATTCGGGCTCGCAAGTGGCGAGCTCGCGCTCCCAATCGTAGGAAAGTCCCATGCGTTTGAGCTGGTCTTCATGTAGAGAATATTTTCCTGCGTCCACGTTTCCGGATGCACGCCGCGCTCGATGGCGGCATTTTCAGCCGGCAAGCCGAAGGCGTCCCAGCCCATCGGATGGAGCGTGTTGAAACCGCGCATGCGCTTGTAGCGCGCCACCACGTCGCCGATGGAGTAGTTGCGCACGTGCCCCATGTGAATACGGCCGGATGGATAGGAAACATCTCCAGGACGTAGTACTTGGGCTTGGCGCGTCCTCGTCGCGCGTGAATGCGCGGCGAGCCTCCCAGCGTTGCTGCCACTTCTCCTCGATCGCTTTGGGGTTGGTACGCGTTCTTCCATGACGCTTGCGATCAGTCCGGATTTGACACGCACGCTGGATTGCGCCACGTGATCCAACACTCCATTGATAAAGTGGCGGAGTCGGCGCTGCCGAAGCGCTTGCCGATCTCGATGGCCTCATCCAAGCTGACGCGCGACGGGATGTCGGGGCAGAAAACCAGCTCGTAGGTCGCCATGCGCAGCACCACCAGATCGACTTTCGCCAACCGCGTCGAGCTTCCAATTTTCCGCTGCATTGATCGATCCAGCCGGTCGATTTCAACCGATCGGCTCACCACGCCGGAAACCAAGCGGCGGGCAAATTCTTTGCCGCCGCGTTGCCCTCGAAATGGTGCAGGAACAGATCCACGGCCGCGACCGACGAATCGCTCGGTGATCTCGATCTGATACAGCGCTTGAGCGCCAGCTCACGCCCTTGCGCCGGTGCCCTGACCGAATGGCCGGGCAAAACTGTCTTGATCCGCCGACAATGGTGACTCTGAAGTATGAATGGTAAAGACCGTATCGATGCTACGTTAACTGGCGCAGCACGCTGATCATCTCGACGACTGTCAACAGCGCCTCGTAACCCTTGTTGGCGTCCTTGCGCACCGGCGCGTTCCATCGCCTGCTGCACGTCGTTGGTCGTCAGAACACCGAAGCCGATGATTTTGTGAGCCTGCACTGCCGCGCCCGATGCCGCGTGTGACCGCGTCGCAAACATAATCGAAATGCGGTGTATCGCCGCGAATCACCGCGCCCAAACAGACCAGCGCATCGTATCGGCCGCTGGCCGCCAACTTATCGGCGATCAGCGGAATCTCGAAAGCGCCGGGCACCCGCACGATCGTTACTTGTCATCGTCCCCGCCGTGGCTTTTAAATCCGTCCAAGGCGCCATCGAGTAAGTTTTTCCGTAATAAAATGGTTGATAGCGGCTCACGACGATACCGATCTTCAGGCCCTGCGCGTCTTTCTTGCCTTCGATGATTTTGCTCATGGACCGCGCCCGCGCGTGATCTACTCGCTTCACAGGTTTGGCTTCGAGATTGGATAACAAATGGCCGAGCTTGATGTTGTTTGGTTCGCAGATAATGAATGTTGCCGTCGCGCGGCGGCGTCTCCAAGGGTACGCGCTCGACGACTTTGACGCCATAAACTTCCAGCCCGGCGATCTTGCGCGGATTGTTGGTCAATAGCTCGACTTTTCCGACGCCGCAGGTCGCGCAGAATCTGCGCGCCGATGCCGTAGTCGCGCAAGTCTTCTTTGAAGCCCAATTCGAGGTTGGCCTCGACCGTGTCGCGTCCCTGGTCCTGCAATGCGTAGGCTTTGATCTTGTTGGTCAGCCGATGCCCCGCCCTTCCTGATGCATGATAAATCGAGCACCCCTCGGCCGCGCTCGTCGATCAGTCGCAGCGATTGACGAATCTGATCGCCGCAGTCGCAGCGCTCCGAGCCGAACACATCGCCGGTCAGACATTCGGAATGGACCCGAACCAGCACCTGATCGGCGGCGGCTGATATCGCCTTTGACCAGCGCCATGTGCTCCAGACCGTCGACCTCGTTGCGATAGACGATGGCGCTGATACATGCCGCCGTGAATGCGTGGGAAACTCTCCTTCCGGCGACCGCGTCGGACCAAGCTCTCGTTGCGCAATCGATAGGCGATCAAATCCGCCACCGAGACGATTTTCAAATGCTGCTCTTCAGCGAGCCGCTTCAACGCCGGGCAGCAACGCCACCAGATCCGTCGTCGGCGAGGATCTGGCAAATCGCACCCGCCGGCTTGAAGCCGGCCAAGTGCGCCAATCCACCGATGCATCGGTTCGGCCTGAGCGCGCCAAAACGCCGCCGCTGCGCGCCTGGCAGCGGCTGCACATGGCCGGGAATGACGAGATCCTCATGTTTGGTCGTGTCCGCGATCGCCGCCTGAATCGTGTGCGCTCGTCCCTGCGCGCGAAACTCCGTGCACGCCTTCCAAGCTGACCGAAAAAGACGCGCCGCAGAGCAATCCCGCCAGTCGGCTGTTCTCTTCCGGCACCAGAGGAATGCCGAGTTCGCGGATGCGCTCGTCGATTAACGTCACGTAAACAATGCCGCGTCCGTGACGCAGCATATAATTGACCGCTCTGGGCCGTAACTTTTTCCGCCGCGAGACAGAAAGCCGTCGCTATCCGGCGCATCCTCGTCGACCAGGATCACCATCCGGCCGTTGCGGATCTCGTCGAGACCTTCTTCGATGCTAGAGATGCGGCATGAGAGCTGAAAATGCAGAGTGCAATTGCGCGGCGCAGTTCTAGCCGCTTTGGCGCATGAAGCTTTGCACATATTTGCCGATCAAATCGGTTTCAATGTTGACTTTATCACCAACCCTACGGGCGCGCAAATTAGTGTGCCGCAAGGTAAACGGAATGATCGCCACGGAAAATCGCTGTCTTGCGGCAAACATTGACCGTCAGACTGATGCCATCGACGGCGACCGATCCTTTCGGCACCAGCAGCAGCCGAGACGGCGCCGGCACCCGGAAAGTAATAATGGTAAACTCGCCTTGCTTTCGGATCGCCGCGACCGCGCCGACACCGTCGCACATGCCCCGTCACTAAATGTCCGCCGAGCCGATCGTGCTAAACGCATCGGCCGCTCCAGATTGACCATGCTACCGACGGCTAAAGTTTCCAGGCTGGTGCGCTGCAAAGTTTCCGGCGAGACGTCCACGGTAAACGACCTCAGGCCCTTCTTGACGACGGTCAAGCAAGCGCCATTGACCGCCACGCTCGCGCCACGCGCCATCGAGCGCACCGGCAGCTTGGTTTTCACGGTCAGCACCGCCGACTTCTGTTGCAGCCGCAAGCCACCGATCGTCCCGACGTCTTCGATGAGTCCGGTAAACATGCTCTGATTTTCCAATGAATTGTTGATTGCCGTCCAAGGCTGCCGTTTTAAAGATAGCCGGTGATCATCAAATCAGCGCCGGATTTCTCGACACAGAGTTTTTAACGGGATGCGAGTTTCGCACGCGCCTGATGTTCAACCGAGCAATCATTGCTCTCGTCCATCGCCGCCGAGAATCTTCGGCGCATAGAAAAATAATCTTGTCCACGATTTTGGCTTTGAGAGCCGAGGCACGGCGACCGCCGCGCCGCCTTCAATCATCACGCTGACAATGCCCGAAGCCGCGAGTTTCGCAGCAAGGGCAACCACGCCACCTCCGCTGCCGAAGTGGCATTGACCAGACTCTGCGCGCCGAGCGCTTCGATGCGCGCGCAATTTTGCTGCTGGCAACCCGCCGTGCCCGTGACGATGATCGTCTTTGCCGGATCGACCTGGCGCAGGATCGCTGCGGAAAGGTCGAATGCCGAGACGGCTATCGAGGACAATGCCGCCGCGGATTGCGGCCGCCCGGGGATCCGGCATGTCAGTTGCGGATCGTCGGCTTTACACCGTGCCGATGCCAACGACGACCGGCGTCAACCTCGTTGCGCAGTGCGGTGCACCGATCAGGCGCGAATCTTCGCCGCTGATCCAACGCGCGTCGCCGCTCGCCGCGGCGATTTTGCCGTCCAGGGTCGCAGCTAGCTTTAGCGTGACGAACGGCAGGCGACGCGTGATGAATTTGAGAAAGACTTTCGATCAGGGCGCGGCATTCGTCTTTCCAAAACGCCGACGCCGCACCTGATGCCTGCTCGTTCGAGCTTCGCGGAAAGCCTCGTCCCGCAACCAGCGGATTGGGATCCCTCGTGCCGGCAGACGACCTCTTTGATACCGGCGCCGATCAGACGCGCGGGTACACGGCGGTGCGTCCCTGATGGCTGCATGGCTCCAGCGTATATAGAGCGTCGCGCCACGCGCCTTCGGGCCGGCGCGCTTTGAGCGCGACGATTTCCGCATGATCACCGCCGGCGAATGGTGGAAACCGGTACCGACGATCCTGGCCAGCGCGCACGAGCACCGCGCCGACCATGGGATTGGGGCTGGTCCTGCCTGCCGCCTTTCGCGGCCAGGCGGCACGCCATGCGCAGATACTATTTGATATCTGGCGCGCTCCAGCGTGACTCCGACAAAGACGCTATTCCCTCTTCGGCGCGCCTCGGCGACCTTTAATGAGCGGCATGCCCTTGCGTTCCTTTCGAGCAACTCTTCAAGCTCCACCATGAACTCGTTGATGTCCTTGAACGAGCGATACACCGATGCAAAGCGCACGTAGGCCACCGGATCGGTGTCGTGCAAGCTCGCGCATCAGCGTTTCGCCGATGACCGAGCTGGCGACTTCTTTTTCGCCGCGTTCTTGAATCGTTCGCTCGATCCGGTCGGCGATCGCTTCGATGGTATTGATGCTGACCGGACGTTTTTCGCAGGCCCGTTTCAAGCCATTGATGATCTTCAACCGATCGTAGCTCTCGCGCCGTCCGTCTTTTTTGACGACCAGCGGCATCATTTCCTCGACTCGCTCGTAGGTGGTAAAGCGCCGGCTGCAGCGCCTCGCACTCGCGCCGGCGCCGGATCATGTTGCTGTCTTTGCTCAAGCGCGAGTCGATGACGCGATTTTCCGTCTCATGGCAAAAGGGACATTTCATAGCGTTTACTAAGGATCGTGAGTGGCCGATCGTCGAACCGCGATCTTCTATCTTCTATCGCGCTCCACGTTTCCCAGCCGGTGCGGATAAACCGGAAATTTTCTGCACAGCTCGCCGACCGCGTCTACGGCGATCGCATCAGCGCGGCGTCGTCGCTCACGTGATCGAGCGCGCGCGCGATAAGATCCGCGATGATCGCCATTTCCGGTCTCTTTCATGCCGCGCGTCGTCACCGCCGGCGTGCCGATGCGAACCCCACTGGTGACGAAACGGCGAACGGGTGTCGAACGGAACGGCGTTTCGATTCACCGTAATGCGCGCTTTATCGAGCGTCTCCTGAGCGACCTTGCCGGTCAACTCGGATTTGCGCAGGTCGACGAGCATCAAATGATTGTCGGTGCCGTCAGAAGTCAGCTGAAACCCATGGCTCATCAAGCGCTTTGCGCCAGCGTCTGAGCGTTTTTGACGATCTGCTGCTGATAGATTTTAAATTCCGGGCTCAAGGCTTCTTTGAGCGCCACCGCTTTGGCGGCGATCACGTGCATCAACGGCCCGCCCTGCATGCCGGGAAAACTCTGCTATCGACCGTCTTGGCATGCTCGGCTTTGCACAGCACCATGCCGCCGCGCGGACCGCGCAAGGTCTTATGAGTCGTCGTCGTAACGAAGTCGGCGTACGGCACCGGACTCGGATGCAAGCCCGGCCGCCACCAAGCCAGCGATATGAGCCATGTCCACCATCAGCAAAGCGCCGACATCGTCGGCAATTTTGCGAAAGCGCGGATAGTCGATCATGCGCGGATAGGCGCTCAGCGCCAGCGACAATCAATTTGGGACGGTGCTCTTTGCGCCAAGCGTTCGACTTCGTCGTAATCGATCGTTTCGGTCTTCTCGACGACGCCGTAAGGAATCACTTTGTAAATAAACCCGGAAAAGTTGACCGGGCTACCCATCGACAGATGCCCGCCGTGCGCCAGGTTCATACCTAGATAGGTATCGCCCGGTTTTAGCACGGACAGATAAACCGTCATGTTCGCCTGCGAGCCCGAATGGGGCTGCACGTTGGCATGATCGGCGCTGAAAAGCTCCTTTGCCCGCGCGATGGCCAAAGACTCGACTTCATCGACGAACTCGCAGCCGCCGTAGTAGCGTTTGCCCGGATAGCCTTCCGGCGTACTTGTTGGTCATCACGCAGCCCTGCGCTTCCAACACCGCCTCGCTCACGACGTTTTCCGAGGCGATCAGCTCCAGGTTGCCTTCGAGCCTCTGCGTTTCTTTCTGAATCGCCGCAGAACACGGCTGGGTCCGCTTGTTCGAGAAATGACATAGGACTTCCTTCGCTCTATTTCTTCTTCGCTTCGACGATGAGCCGGATACCGAGATCTTTTTCCGTCTGAGTGATCTTATCTACCGGCGCTGATGCCGTCCACCGGCGAACGGCGTGGCGAGCCAGGCGTCGATGATTTGTCGGGCCAGAGATTTGTCGGTCTTCGCGCCGCTCAGAACCAGCACGTTGGCGTCGTTATGCTCGCGGCTCGAGCGCGCGCCGTTCGAGGTCCTGCACCAGTGCGGCCCGCACGCCGGGAAATTTATTGGCGATGATCGACATACCGATGCCGCTCGTGCAGACGAGCAACGCCGCGCGCTGCTTCTCCCGAGACCACGCGCCGGCAAACTTCACGCGCATAGTCCGGGTAATCGACTGAATCCTTACCGTGGGTGCCGTAATCACCGATAACGACGCCATCGGTGCGCAAGCTATCGACGAGAAAATCTTTAAGCTCCACGCCGCCATGGTCGCAGGCGAATGCGATCATAAATTCCTCCAGCGAATTGGCCGAGCGCAATCTTGGGATAAAGAAAATCGCAGGAACGTGGGCCTGGACGCCACTCCCCTGCGATTTGCGTTGCTTCTCCGATGGCCGATGGGTGATCAACCAGCCCGAAAGCGCTCTGCGCGATCCGGAGTTCCTAACGATGAGCTTCGATGTAGGTGATGACATCCTGGACGGTTTTTATTTTTCCGCGTCCTCGTCGGAAATCTCCATCTCATATTCCTCTTCGAGCGCCATCACCAGCTCGACGATGTCTAGAGAATCAGCACCCAAGTCTTCTATAAAGGAAGCTTCCGGGGTCACCTCTTCCGCGCTTACCCCAAGTTGCTCACAGACAATTTCTTTCACCCTACGCCTGAACAGACGCCGCCATCTTCACATACCTCCTGCTACAGATTCGTTACATGTACAGCCCACCGTTAATATTGAACACTTGCCCGGTAATATAGCCAGCCTTCTCCCCAGCGAGAAATACAATCATTTCGGCGACTTCCTCGCAAGTGCCAAAGCGACCGAGAGGGATCGAGTGGAGAAAGTCCTGGCGCAGCTGCTCCGGCAATTTAGCCGTCATGTCGCTTTCAATAAAGCCCGGCGCCACGGCATTCACCGTCACGTTTCTCGAAGCCACTTCGCGGGCCAGGGATTTCGTGAAGCCGATGATTCCCGCCTTGGACGCCGCGTAGAGCGACCGTCCAACGTTGCCCGTTTGTCCGACCACGGAAGATAAATTCACGATCCGGCCATAGTGCTGGCGGATCATATAACGAGAAACGATTTTTGTGCAGAGGACCGTGCCCTTGAGATTGGTCCCGATGACTGCGTCCCAATCCGCCGGTTTGACGCGCATCAGAAGATTATCGGAAGCGATGCCGGCATTGTTGACGAGAATATCAATTTTCTTGTGACGGTCAACGATTTTCTTCGCGGCCGTCTCGATTTGGCTTTCCTCCGCGACGTCGAACTGGCAAAGCTCGCCGTGCCCTCCCGCGGTCCTCGATAGCGGCCAATGACTCTGCGCCGCCGCCTCATTGCCACGGTAGTTAACGATAACGTACGCGCCGACATGGAGAAGGCCAGTCCAATTGCTCGGCCGATGCCGCGGCTGGCGCCGGTGACCAAGGCAATTTGACCCTCGAAACTCATTGGCTCCACGCCGAGACAACTTTCGATAGATCTTGCGGCGTTTCGAAATTCTCCTCCAGTTCCATAGTCGGCGCGATACGCTTCATGAGCCCCTTCAGGATTTTGCCGGGACCGATCTCAATGGCCCGATGGCAGTTCAAGCGCCACCAGTTTTTTAACCGACTCTTCCCAACGCACGGGCCGGACCGCTTGTTCGATCAGCAAAGCTTTGACCCGCTCGGCGCTGCGATTGACGTCAGCTTCGGCGTTGGTGATGACGCCGATATCGAAGGGCTGAACCGCGACGTCGTGGAGTGTCCGTTCTAAACCTTCCGCCGCTGGCTGCATGAGCTGGCAGTGAAACGGCGCGCTCGACGGGCAGATCCAATACTCTTTGGCGCCGCGCTCTTTCGCCAATGCCATCGCGCGTTCAACAGCGCTCCTCGCCCCGGCAATGACCACTTGTCCAGCGCCGTTGAAATTGGCCGGCGACACCACTCGCCGCAAGCCGCATCGACGCAAAGCGCGCCCACGGCATCCATCTCCAAGCCCAGCACTACCGCCATTGCGCCTTCGGCCCGCTGGCACGGCGTGCTGCATCAAGCGTCCGCGCTCGCGCACAACCTTGACGGCATCACTAAACTTAAACGCACCGACGGCAACGAGCGCGCTATATCTCGCCCAAGCTATGACCGGCAACAAAAGCGGGGCGTAACGGCGTCTCGGCTTCGAGCACTCGCAAAGCGGCGATCGATGCGGCGAGAATCGCCGGTTGGGTATTCTCGGTCAACTTGAGATCGGCTTCGGGACCATCGAAACAAAGTCCGCTGAGAGAAAATCCGAGCGCGTCGTCGGCCTCGGCGAAAGTCCCGCGGGCGAGCGCAAACTCGGCGCTGAGATCCTTCCCCATGCCGACGTACTGGAGACCCTTGACCTGGGAAAACGAAGGCGAGATGACTAATCGCCACCCCGCCTCCGTTCCGGTGGATGGCTCTCGGCTTCCGTCTTGTCGCCTAAGGATTCGATTTTAGATTTAAAGCGCTGCCACAGTTTCCGCGGCAAGCCTTCTCTTTTTCCGCTGCGCCGTCCATCTCACCCAAGGCGTCGGCGATATGGCGATTGATCTGTTGATCAACGGCGTCACCCGCCGCCCGAATGGCATTCTTGATCGCCAGCGGATTGGAGCCGCCGTGAGCGATGATCGCCACGCCGTCCAAACCAATCAGCGGCGCGCCGCCATATTCCGCATAGTCCTAAGCGCCGATAGGCTTCGGCCCGGCGACTTGCGGCTGAGCAAATAGCCCACGCGGCTGGAAAGATTTTTTTGAAAGGCGCTTTCAATACCGCACCGGCAAAGCTCGCGACGCCCTCCATGGTCTTGAGCGCGATGTTACCGGTAAAGCCGTCGCAGACGACGACATCGACTTTATTGTTAAAGATGTCCCGGCCTTCGACATAGCCGATGAAGTTGACGAACGTGGCTGCGAGTTGCGCGCTCGCCGCCCGCGTCAGGTCATTGCCCTTGCCTTCCTCTTCACCATTGCTCAAAACCCCGACGCGCGGCTCCGCTACGGCCAAAATCCGCTCGGCGTAAATCGATCCCATGAGACCGAATTGAACTAAGTGGTGCGGCTTGCAGTCGACGTTCGCCCCGGCATCGATAGATCACCGTGCCCTTATCCGAGGTCGGCACGACCACCAGAATGGCCGGTCGGGCGACCTGCGGCAAAGTCCCCATCACGAGCGATCCCGAGAGCCATCATCGCACCCGAGTTGCCGGCGCTCACCACGGCATCGACCTCGCCGCGTTTCATCAATTCGAAGCCGACCTTCATCGAAGAATCTTTTATACGCAGCGCGGCGCTCGGCGACTCGCGCATCGGCACGATTTGCGAAGCGGCGGCGATGGAAAATCTCCGGCGCGTCCTTCTGCTTCGGCCAGCTCGCGCTCGATCGCCTCTTTGTCGCCCACCAGAACTATTTCGACACTGTGATTTTGGGCCGCGAGCACCGCCCCTTCGACAACCACTCTGCGGAGCTTCGATCACCACCCATCGCGTCGACGGCGATTTTCGGCATATGTCGTGGGACTGCTTAACTTTGCTCGACTTGGAGCACGGCGCGGCCACGATAAAAGCCGCAGTGAGCACAGGCGCGGTGAGGTAAAATCGTTTCGCCGCAGTTGGAGCACGTGCTCCATTGCGGTTTGGTCAAGCCATCGTGCGCGCGACGTTGATTCTTGACCCGTTTTGAAGTTCTTTCGCTTCGGTACCGGCATCGGTTAGTCCTGGCTTTCTCCGCGTGTTCGCGGCGGAAATATTTTGAGATGGAGCGGCGAATTATCGACCGACTTTAAGCTGTTCGGAAAATCGCCATGCGCGGATCGCCGACCCCGGTGGAACAGCTGCAAGCTTCTTTGTTGAGATTGGCGCCGCAATGGCCGCATAAGCCGCGGCAATTATCGGAACACAGGGGTCGAGTCGGTAACGCCAACATGACTTGCTCCGCGACCAGCGGCTCCAGATTGATCTCATCCGACGAATAATAGGCTCAAACCGAGCTCGTCCCGATGTAACTCTTCCGCGCCGCGCTCTAACTTGGCGGGATCGGGTGTAAGAACGATGTCGAAATGGCTATTTAAAGGAAACCCATAATGCTCCAAACAGCGCCCGCAGCACCCTTTGAATGATCCATGAAAAGCCCCGCTCAAAAAATCTCCCGCCCCGAGCGGTAGTAGGTCAAGTCTACGTCCAGACGGGGTGGAAAACTAAAATCCCGGCTATTACTCCGGCGGTAGATCTCATTAAGTTCCTCAATACTTTCCGAGAAGGTGATCTCTTTGGGTGATTGAGGAATCTCGTCAACGGAGATTTTCATCAGCGGTCGCGCGGGCCGTCAAGTGTCAAATGAATATAGACAATTTCTCTTCATTGTCAAGCAAGGACAGCCCTCCGGTTGCGAAAAGCCCATGATATATTCGCGACTTCCATCGTAAGCCGGGACTCGTTCCGGGGCTTTATCGTGGCTCTCAGATTAACTCGGGCTCATTTCTTCACCTTGAGTATTCTTGGTCTTTTTGTTAACTCTTTTTAGGTTCGTCTCATGAATTTCCCCAACTCTCTTGCACAACGTTGGCGCGAAAAGCGATTCACCTCGTTTAATCGCGCGCTGCGCGACCGCTTTGATGCGCGCGTCTACAAGATCGGTTTGCGCATGGATTTCACCTGTCCCAATCGCGATGGCAAAGTAGCGGTCGGCGGCTGCATTTGTTGTAACAACGCGAGCCACACGGCCCAAGACTACCGGCCGCGCACTTCGGTTACGACGCAGCTCGAAAAAGGCGCTTTAGCGATCCAGCGGCGCCACAAGGCGGAGCAATTTATCGCCTATTTTCAAAGCTATACGAACACCTATGATTCCACGGCCAAGCTTGCCCGGCTTTACGAGGAGGCGTTGCGCTTTCCCGGCGTCGTCGGACTGTCGATCACGCAACGCGGCCGGATTGCCTTGCGCGATGAGACGCTGGATCTGCTACGCGATCTAGCGAAACAAACTTATCTTTGGCTCAGAGATCGGACTCGAATCCATGTACGACCGTACGCTCGCGTGGGTCAATCGCGGTCATGGCTTGAGGGAATTTATCGACGCGGTTGAGGCGCGCCAAAGCACGCGAGCTAAGGCTTTGCACCCATCTCATTCTCGGCTTTCCTGGGAGAGCCGCGATGACATGTTGAGAACGCCGGAATTACTCAATCGGTTGCAGATCGACGGAGTCAAATTGCACAACCTCCATGTAATCAAGAACACGCCGTTGGAAAAGTTTTACCCAGCTGGACAAGTGCCGCTCTTTAGCCGCGTCGAGTACGTCGCCTTGGTAGTGGATTTTCTCGAGCGCTTGAATCCGAGATATGATCATCCATCGATTGTCAGGCCGAAACTTACCGCGCGCTATCACCGTCGCCCCGGAGATGGTCGATTGACAAACTCTCGGCGTCCATAACGCCATCCTTGAGGCTCTCGAAAGTCGCGACACGTGGCAGGGCAGACTGTTTTCCGGCGAGAATGATGACGCTACCAATCCGCCATATTCCACGACGCCGAAGGAGTCGCGTTTTGAACGGCCATATCGGTTTGATTCACTCGATCCTACCCGCCACGGTGGATCTTCACGTCAATATTCCGGAAAGCCATCCATCAGCGAGCAATCTGGGCTTCAGAGCGCGTCGGTTCTGGCACGATCGTCGACTCTGACGGTTACATCCTGACGGTTCACTACGTGACCGTCGGCGCATCTTCGATTACCGTAACCTTACCAGACGGCGAGCAATATCCGGCCCAAGTAGCGGCTCAAGATCAAGAAACCGGACTATCGCTGGTTAAAATTGCCGCGCAAAATTTGCCCTATCTCAAGCTGGCGCCGGCCGATTCGATCGCTTTAGGCCAGCCCGTAGTGATGGTTGCCAGCAGCGGTGGAACCGGACGGCGGGTCAGCGGTAGCTGTTATGTAACGTCCGTCGAGGGTTACGACGGCCAGTGGGAATACATGATCGACAAAACAATTCGGGTCACTGCGTCCAATCCCGGCTTCGGCGGCGGCACGCTGGCCAATTTCCGCGGCGAATTGGCCGGCATCGTATCTTTGAATTTAACGAAGTTGGGAAATTCTCGCTGGCGATTCCGATTGACTACTACCGGAATTACGAACGGGAACTGAAGCAGTACGGGCAAGTCCGCAGCCGTCCGCAGCAGACCCTGGCTGGGCATCTATCCGGAGGTCATGGCCGGGCATGTCGTCATCGGCGGCGTCGTGCCGACCGGACCGCGCCGCGAAGTTCGGTCTGCAGCAGGGCGACATCATTCTCACGGTCGATAAAAAAGAAATCCGCTCGCGCCAGGAGCTTTACCAGGAAATGTGGAAAAAGCTGCCGGGGAACGGATCTCGTTTAGAATTCTGAGAGAAGATCAGTCGTTCGATTTGGAGGTGGTCGGCGGCGATCGCGCCGATCCGCTACCGTTCCTAATCGTCGCCCCCGACTTTTGGATCTCGCCTTTGCCTGTGACTTTGATGGCGATCGCCGGCGTGTAGGCTTCCGGCTCATAGTTGATCAAAGCCTTGTCGGTTTCCCTGCAAGTCGCGCAGCTTTACGTTCGCAGCCGGCCTTTTTCGATTTTCGTTTTGTCATCTACGCCGACGACTTCTTCCGCGCACTTTGCCTTTGCGTTCCATTTGAAACGTGATCGTTCTTTGGCCCCACCCGCGCTGATCACGCCTTCGACCTCAACCGCCTTGGTTTTCGACGCCGCCTGCGCAGACTCTCGGTTTCGCCGGCGCGGGAGCCGGGGCCGGAGCCGGCGCAGGGCGGGCTTCGCCGCCGCTGGCGGCGGCGGCGCCGGCTTTTTCTTCCACCGAGCTGCACCCGACGCCTGAGCACCGCCCCAACGCAGGGCGACGCTTAAGCAACCAGGAATAATCTTTTAAGGCATTGTTCATGAGTCATCTCCTCAAAGATGACGCGGCTCATCGTCAACGCCGCTTCATCATAATAGAAAAATAATTTTCTATCAGCTTAAATCACACTTCAGTTTCGCTTGTCAAGGCAGTCGCTGCGATGCCGAGGCGCATTGAGAAAATCGGCAAAAGCAAATAAAGATATTTTGCCGCATGAAAAAGCGATGCCAAGCCTCTTCAACGCATCAGTTCGTACCGCGTCATTTACGCGGCGATACCGATCAGATGGGAGTCGTCTACTACGCCAACTATCTCCGTTGGTTTTGAGGCGGCAGATCGGAATTTCTCCGTCAAATCGGCTTGCCCCTATTCGACCATCGAAGAGGGCAGGGATTTCATTTTCCGGTCGTGGAAGTAAACTGCCGCTACACCCAATCGGCGCGCTACGATGATCTTATAAATCAAGCCACGCTGGTAGAATTGGGCCGAGCCTCGTTAAAATTCGTCTATCGGATCTCACGCGAAACTGACGGCAGCTTTTTAGCCGGCGGTAAAACCACGCATGCCTGCATCGATCCAGATCGGCGAATCACTCGGATACCCGAGATTTTGCTCAAGGCTCTGGCTTTGGCTTCGACCTAAACCGGCAAATTCCGGCCTCGCCGAGAAAGGTCGATCGCGTCGCGCGGCTCGGCTCGCATATCGCCATCGACCTTTTCCAGCCCCAACAAACCTTTGATAATTAGCGGGAATCCAGAGAATTGCCCAAGCCGATCGCTATCTGACTTTTGAGCGTCTTTTTCAGCTCTTCTTACGAAGATTTTACAACCACGCGGAGTCGAATTGCACGCACTCGTACTGACGACGCGTGCAGCGATTCGCAATTCACTCCAAAAATTTTTCATTAATCGCTCACCCGAGGCACAGAATCCAGCCAGACTGTCACGGCTTCAGAACGATGGAACAGAAAACCGCGGCAGATCCTAGGTCCCGGCGCGTCCGGAGAGGTCACGAGGCTCACGCCGATCGGTTGACGACTGTTTCGATGGCCTGGTGGATTGATGAGCTCGACAACGGTATGACCAAAGAGCCAACTGCCGATCAGCAATGAACGTCTCGACGGCGGTTGTTCGCAGGCTCCACGCCAACGGCACGATGATCGCCAACACGGTGTCATCTCGTACCGCAACGGCGCGCTTGCGTGCGCCGCGCATCGATTAACCCGCTCAGTGAATAGCGAGTCGCCTTGAGCGCAGCTCGCCTCGACTGCGGTCCGAGAACAGCATTGTCGCCAGCATCACCAAGATGGAAAAAAATTCGCCTTAACCCGAACCAGCAACCGGTGTGTGCGTTAGCGTCCCTTGAGTGCGTTCAATACGCTTTCCGCCGTGATCGGCAGAGATTTGATGCGCACGCCGATCGCATCTTCGGATCGCGTCGGCGATGGCCGTGCCGCGGTCGGGATCAGCGCCGATCTCGCCGATGCTCGCGCTGTTATAGGGTCCGCTGCCAAAGTCGGACTGGATAATCGCCGTCCTGAGCTCGGGGAATATCCTGGATGTTGAGGAATTTCCGTACTCGCCCAGATTGGCCGCCAGGACTTTCGCCAGGCGCCTCGTCGTAGGCAGAGATTTTCCGATCAGCCCGTAGCCAAATCCATAACGACCGCAGCCGCCAACACCTGACCTTCGATGGGTCGAGGGTTTAAGATCGTGCCGGTGCCGTGCGCTGCGGTTAGTTTTTTCACAGCGCACGGCGCCGGTCTCGTCGTCCGCTTCGACTTCGGCGACCTGGCGCCATCTACGCGAGCTTCCGGCCCGTCGGCCATATTCAGATAATGGCCCTCGGCCATCAAAGGCTTGCCGTTGGCCGCGACGCGCGATCTCGCCGTAGGTCATGCGCCGCTCGGCCCGGCTCATGAGTGACGCCGCCGTCGTACAATATCAGTTCATCCGGCTTGGCGTCCATCACGCGCGCGGCGACGTTGAGAATCGCGTCGCGCAGTTTTCCGTGCCGCGTCCAATGCCGGAGGTTGGCGCATGCACGCGCGTACCGCCGCTGCCGCGCACGCCGGTGTCTTTGATGACTTTTGACGAGTCCAACATCTCTGACCCGGATCGCATCGAGCGGCACCTTTGAGCTCTTCGCCGACGACCTGGCGCATCATGGTAAAGACGCCGGGCCCCGTGTCGGTCACCGCGGAGGAAAGCGTCACGGCGCCTTCCTCATCGAGCTTGACAAAAGCGTAAAGGATTCGCCGCCTTTGGAAACCCAGTCCGCGCGATCGCGCAACCGCGGCGGGCCGATATTTTTTTCTTGTCGCGGCGATACTGCCCGACTCATCGAGCGCCTTCAGCAAGGTTTCCGGTGGCCTTCACATGCAGGATCACCACTCGCCGAGCGGCGCGGCGTCGCCGTCGTGCATCAAATTCATGCGGCGAAATCCTCGATCGGATCGGATCTTCAGCTGACAGAGCTTCTGTTCCAGATCGGTCTGGCTCTCGCACGCAAACATCGCCTGGAGACGCCGGCGCGCGCGATGTAGCCGCACGGCATCTCTTTGTGTTCGTGTAAACGTATTTTTCTTCGACCAGACAGTTGGGCACCCGACGGTAGCGGCCCCGGCGCATCATGAGCGCCAACTACAAAGCCCTGCGGCCGGCAGACAGCTTAAGTGGCGCCGCTGTCGAAAAATGAGTTGCAACATGCTGCGCGATCAAGATGCCGTTCTTTTTGACGCCGGTCTTCACCTGGATAGACGGCGCCGTGACGGGGCACCTTGCCGGTCAACAGCCCCTCGGTGGCAACTCGACAACGAGCTTGACTCGGCCGGCCGCTTTTTTCGCCCAGGCACTAGCAAAGCGCCACGTCGTTGCCGTCGCCCTTGCCGCCGAAGTCGCCGCCGACGTGGAACAAGGATGGACGATCCAGATTCTGCCGGCGCGACTTGCAAGGCGTTGCCGACCTGATCGCGCTTTGGCGCGAACCAGGACTCTTGCCTCGACGACCAGATGTCCGCTGTGCCGCCAGGATCCAGCCGCACCAGCGACGCTGAGTGCGGCTCAGACGCGTAGCCCCGGCGGGACGGCGGGAACGGTAAAAGTATTCTCGATGACGACGCCGGATTGGCGAAAACCCTCTCTGCACCTCGCCCGGCATTTCCAATGGAGCGCGCGACAAAGACATTGCCTGCTCGGAGTCTCGATTTTTGCGAAGCAGTCCTTTGTATTCGGCGAACGCCTCGGATGCAGCAGGGCGCCCGGCGCCATCTGGCGCGCCTCCAGTGCATCGGTGACAATCGGTAAATCTGCATACTCGACGTCGATCAAATCCATGAGCGGCTTCAGCGATCGCTTTCGCCCCCCGCCGCAACCGCGGCGATTTTTTCACCGTGATCGTGGCGTACCACGCCGTCGGCAGAAGCAGCGGCATGTTACTCGACGATCTTTTTGCCGATCTTGGCGCCGGCGAGATCCCGCGCCGGAAACGATGGCGCGCACGCCCGGCAGTGCAAGCGCTTTGGCGGCGGCGATTTTTGTATTCGGCCATGGGCGATCGGACTGCGCAAAACTTTGGCCCAAGAGCATGTCGGGCAACACGACATCGATGGCGTAGACCGCGTCACCAAGCCGACTTTTGTTCGCCTTCAACGCGCGGACTGTAATACCGACGCTGCGGATTTCTGCTCATGCGAGACTCGCCCCAGATGATCGAGCCGATGAAAATACAACAAAACGCTCCAACTTTTACGCTCAACCTTCATGTTTTGACGACAAACACTACTTAGAATCCCTCCGTGCTTGTTTTTCGAATCGCGAACATGACGGTTGTGAAGTAGGTACATCAACCTCGGAACATTTAGTGTGGCGGCACACAAGGAGGAAAACCCGCGTGGACGACGTGGAAGAGCCAAGTGGAAGGCCTGACTCAGCGTATATATCGATTTGGACAACAAGATTTCCGATAAAGGCGGGCATGCAGAATTTGTTTGAGCATGAACCGCAAGATTCGCCGCGGCGCTGGAACCGACCAGCATCGGTGAGCTCTGATTCCATGCTCGGGAAATCCATCGCGCCAAAGAAGGTCTGACTCGGTTACAAGAAGATGTCGTTGAAATCCGGGCTTTAAAAGAGGTTCTAAGCGCGCCAACATTAAAACAGATAAACGGCCAGAGCGCGATAGCCTAGATTTTTATCGCCGATCCGCCGAACCGGTTGCCCTAGGGTTTGCGGTTTCCGCGCACGGTTATTTGGGCCGAATTCTTTCGGTCGGGGCTCATCACTTCGTTCCAGCTGAGCCCGCGCTCTTCTTCAAAGCCACGTCGCCTAACCGGGCTGCGGGCGCCGGAGCGACGCTGCAACTGACTGCGCAGCTCGCCCGGCAAGCCTGAACCGATGGCAATCCCGTTGTCATATGGCAACGGCCTGATTCCGAATAAGGCGAGAGAGCCGCGCGCCGGGACTCAAGTATGCCGATCAAGTTTAACGGATCGGCCGCCGAAACCAATCACGGGTCCTGCCCGGCCTCGTTGCGTCTCCCCTGCGCGCAGGGTATCGACCTGCTTGCGGCAACGCGAACTGCTCGCCGACGAGATCCGTCGATGAAAGCGCCTCGCCGCGAATTTCGCCGCGCGCCTCCAAAACGCCGATAGACGCCCAGGTGTCTGCGCCAGGACGGCGAGCATCTGTTCGCGCGCGAGTAAATCTCGCGAAAGACCACGCCGCATCGCCGCACACAGTTGCCGCGCCCGCCGTTCCGATCGGCGCCTCGGTCGTTGCTCGGCTCGTCCGCGCCGCGATTGCGCCACAACGACCAGCGGCCCACTGGCATGTGGATCGCCCAGGCCTTTTCCGCCCGAGATGATCCGCGACGGCCTGCGGCGCCGCGCTGGCGACCCGTTTGTGCGCCGGCGTCAGAACGAACTCTGGCTGCCGGCAATCCCATCGCCGGTGGCGCGGCCCTGCGCGACCAGCTGCCACAAAGCCTCTTCGACCTTGATCTTCAAGAGACCGGTGCCGCGCGCGATATCATCGAGAAACGAAAGCGCCGTGGCGCTCAGAGAAAAGCGATGCGACCAACGCCATCGGCGAGCGGTCGTGATTTCGTCGGAGACGCTGCGCCGTCGGCTCCAAAAACGAACCGAGATCCTCGCGCAACAAAAACGAGATCGGCGCGCGTTTCGCCCCGGCGCGCCAAGAGCCGCCCTAGCTCGGCGCGGCGCCACGGGCGGCCGCGCGCTGTCCTCCCACCGCGCTCGCCCCGCTTCGTAACCGCCCCCACGTGATCACGCCCGCGAGGCAAGGATGCTCGAGGTCGGCGGGATCGTAGCGTTCGACCCGAGCCGGCAAGACGATGCCGCTCCCATGCGGGCGCCGGGAGCCCCGGTCGCCCCGCAATTGCTCGATCACGCGCAGCACGCCGTCTCGTCCGCGCAATTGCATTCCCGGAGCGACGTGTTGCCAAGCGAGCAAAAACTTCGTGAGTCCGGCCGCCGATACGGGCTCGACTCTCTGGCGCATGCGGCCCAAGGTCAAGCGATGAATCCGCGCCAGCAGCACTCGATCACACACTCGGTACGCCGCCGTTTGCGCCGCCTTCGGTCAGTAATTCGCCATCGCGACGCCGGCGCTTTCCAATGCGATTAACGCCGCCTCGATCTTATTCAACGGTGGCCCCGAAGCTGCCGCAGGTTTCTGTCGACTAGAATCAGCGCCCACTGACTTCAGGCAACCCTGAGCGATTTTTTCTAAACGCTTCCTCCGACGAGCGCAACGTTTTCGCTGCCAAGCAACGGCAGTTCCACCGGCGGATTGAGGAGACACCCCGCCGATCGCGAGCCGGATCAAGTCGCCGCGCTCCGCGGCGATATAAGCGCGCCGCTCGCCATTGCGTCGTGCCAGACAGCGACGGTGGCGCGGCGGTTGTTAATCAACTCGTCGGCTAATACCTGCCAATCGGGCCGCCGTTCGACGGGCACAACCCGACGCTGAGCAAGAGATCGTGTAATTCGTCCGGATTGCGCGCTGGGCCATGCCTGTTTGCGCTTCGTCGATCGCCGCTGATCGAGCCGGCCGAATTCACGGCCCAGCCACAGATCGACACGGCGCAGCGACACCGCCCGCGCGCGCGCCGTTCTTCCAGCGGCGCGCGATCGTCCACGAACGCGATAGGATTGGCGTTGAGAATCTCATGGGCCATCGGCGAAGAGCGCCACGGCGTATCGATGGCGAGCGGTTTCGATGCGCCCCGCTCTCGATGCCGCGAGAATTTCCGCCAAGCCATCCATGTCCATAGCTTCGTGCAGGCAATCGCGCGATGGTCTCTTTGACCAGCGGATGATCGGGAAGCTCTACCGGTCCGGTGCGATTGTCCTGGCACATGCACCTGTTCGGGAAACACCGCGGCCAACAGGTCTTCGGCGCGCATGCGCTGAAGCGCCACGGGAACTTTGCGGCCGCCGCTGCGACAGCAGGATCGCCAGAGCGCGAGTTGCGTTCCAGCGCCAGCGGTTGTGTGAACATCGGCGAGACGAGCGCGGCCTGAGTCAGATTCTCTCTCGAGCGATCGCCGGCTTGCAGCATCAGAAAACATCGCTCAACGGAAACGAAGTGCTGTTCGACCAGCGAAATGCATGATGCCGTCGTCGGTCGCCGCCGCCTGCAGCTCGCAGTCGAAGCTCACGCAGAAACGCTTGCGCAGCGCCAAGCCCCAGGGCCCGGTTGATGCGCCCGCCCCAAGGTGAATGAAGAATCAGTCTGCATGCCGCCGGCCTCGTCGAAAAAGCGCTCGGCGATGACTTTTTCCTGCGATGGCACCGTGCCGAGAGTCGCCACAGTTTCACCGACGTAATTGACAATCTGCTCGGCGGCGCTCAGCGGCATGGAACCTTCTTCGATCAGCCATTGCGCTGCTCCGGCTCGGTCCGCCAGCTTCGCCGCGACGTCACTCGCGCAAATCGGCAACCGCTTGGATAATTCCAGCGTCCGCCCGGCGCTTCGCCCATCCAGAAAGGAATCGTCGGCGGGAAGGCCCTGGGCGTCTTCGACTGAACTTTGCCCGAGCCGACGCGGCGGATGCGCCAGAGAACGGTTCCCGAGCAGAAAAATATCGCCCCCGAGACTTTCGATGGCGAAGTCCTCAGTGCACTTTGCCGACAGAAGGTTTCACTCCGGAAACTCGATGACATCGTAGTCAGCGGTATCGGGAATCGCGCCGCCGTTGGTGATCGCAGTCAAGCGCGCACCGCGGCGCGCCCGCAACATGCCGTTGATACGATCGCGGTGAATATAAGCGCTCCTCCGGCTGCGCCGGGTTTCCACACCTTCGCTGAGACATTTCGAGCAACTGCTCGTACTCTGCTCGCGTGAGGCTCTCTGTATGGATAAGCGGCACGAACGAGTTGCCCATAATGCCTCTTCCGAGATGCCGTCTTGCTCTGGCCGCGCTTCTTGCCAGCGGCCTTTTCCGACGGTGTCACACTCGCTACCGTCGCGACCATTTGCTGTGCCAAAACGTCGAGCGGTTTCTTGACCACGCTCAGCTTGTCCAACTGCCCCTGTCGTGACGCGCGCGAATCGCCGCGACCGATTGCAACAGATCGTCACGGGTCAAATGGATAGAGAATGCCTTTGGGAATCGCGCCGAGCCAATGCCCCGAGCGGCCGACCCGCTGCAGCAGGACCGCCAGATTTCTCGGCGAACCAATGTGACAGACCACATCAACGTGGCCGATGTCGATGCCGAGTTCCAGCGAGGCGGTCGGCGACAACGACCGAAGTATCAGCCGATTTGAGTTTTCTTCGACCTCGAGGCGAGTCTTGCGCGATAGGCTGCCGTGATGCGCGCCGACTTTGCCTTCGCCCAAACGCTCCGTCAACTGGTGCGCCACGCGTTCGACCAAACGGCGCGTGTTGACGAAGATCAACGTCGTGCGGTGCGCCTGAATTTACGCGCCACGAGCTTATCGTAGACCGCAGCCCAGATATCTTGGCGGACAATCGGTCCGAGCTCTTCATCGGGCACCTCGATGTGAAGCTCCATCTCGCGCTTGTGACCGACATCGACAATGGCGCAGCCGGGCGCTGCCGTCCGCCGAAATTGGCGCGTCCCGACCAGCAGACGGGCAACTTCTTCGATCGGCTTTTGCGTCGCGCTCAAGCCGATCCGCTGCAGCGGCCGCTCGGCCAGCGCATCCAGACGTTCCAGCGATAGCGCCAGATGCGCGCCGCGCTTGTCTTGCGCGACCGCGTGGATTTCATCCGACGATCAATGTCCGGGCGGTTTTCAAAAGCGCGGCTGCGCGCGGCAGTGAGCAAAATATAAAGCGACTCGGGCGTCGTGATGAGAATATGCGGCGGCTTTCGCACCATCGCCTGGCGCTCGTGCGCCGGCGTATCACCAGAACGAACGGCCACGCGAATCGTCGGCAGAAGAATTCCTTCGCGCCCCGCCAGATCGTAAATTTCCGCCAACGGCTGCTTGCAGGTTCTTCGGCGATATCGTTGCCCAGCGCTTTGAGCGGCGAGACGTAAACCACGCTGGTGCACTCATCGAGCCCGCCGTTGAGCGCGCGCTTGATCAGCCGGTCGAGAGACCAGAGAAACGCGGCCAAGGTCTTGCCCGATCCGTCGGCGCCGCGATCAATGTGGATTTTCCGGCGGCGATGGACTCCCAACCCTGCGCATGTGCCGGCGTAGGAGTTTGGAATTTCTCGGCAAACCAGCGTTGGACTAATGGGTGAAAGACGTGTTCAAATTAGTTTTCTCGGTAAAGTGGAGAAAATAGCCTAAATTGAAATCAGCGAAGGTTCAACAGACAAAACGACGGCGCTGGCGCTTGCCCGTCGTTGGAATCGAAAAATAGCGAACGCACGCAAGTCGGGGCCAGTGAGACTGAATACCCGTAACGAAATTACTTGGCGGGCTTCGTCTCGCTCTTTGGGAGCGCCTATCGGTTTCCGGCATCTTCGTTTCAGGCGTCGGCGCTTCCGGCGCGGCGCCGAGACCGCGCCTTTGCAGCTCTTCCCATTGACCATCCTCGCGCCGGCATGCGCCTTGAGCCGCCAGTACGCCGGTTTTTGACACGAGCGTTTTAAACTGAGTCTGGACTTTCTGCGCTTCCTGGATCGCCGCATCTTGATTGGCTTTCACCATGCCGAGATTACTTCGCTCGGTTGCGAGTTGCAGCGTCTGAAGCACGAAATAGATCGTCAACGCCACGAGGGTGAATAATGAACGGCAGATCTGAAACTGGCTGTGGGACCGCAGAATCCTCCAGGGTTTCTTCGCGCTCAAGAATGTTGTCACTTTCCTCGGCCGCGATCGCCTCACTTTTCGCCGGCGCGCCCTCAGGCGCGTTGCCGGGGTTGACGCCGCTGTCCGCCAAGACTTTCTTCAGTTGTTCGTCGTTGGTCTTGACCGCCAGACCGGCGAGCACCGTGACCAGTTGGCGGTTGAGCGTTTCCAGTTGGATCGTCTGGGCGATTTCTTGCTGACGCTCGCCCACTTCGGTTTGAATCGATTGGTTGCCGAGCGAAATGAGAATATTGAACAAGCACGAAAACGACGTAGCATGGACGACCAAATCGTCAGGAAAATTTTTGTTTTTGTCACGGAGCTCTGTCCATCCGGTTGTTTGATCGACGCTACGCAAATTATTTCCTCTAGTAAATGATGTTGCAAGCGTTCCCAGCGCACCTAGCGGTCGCTGCCGTCCCAGGACCGATAGATCAAGAAGGCTTTGCCGCGCACCTCTTCAGAGATTGACAAAGCCCCAGAAACGGCTGTCGTAGCTGCGGTCGCGATTGTCGCCGCATGACAAAAATGTGATTGGACGGCACCACTTTCGGCCCGTAGTCGTCGCCGCTCCTACCGCGCCCGCCTGGGGATCGTAACCGGCAAAGTGAGCGTGCGGATCTTCGACCGCCTGCCGTTGATAAAAACCTTTTAGCGCGCACACTCCACCGTATCGCCAGCGACGCCGGATTACGCGCTTGATAAAATCGCCCCGGAACGATCCTCCGGGTAGATGAATACCACCACGTCGCCCCGGCTCGGCGTCGAATATTGGAATAAGTAGCGTTCCAAAAACGGCATGCGCAAACCGTAGGACAACTCGTGACCAGGATGTGATCGCCGATCTCCACAAAGCTCGGAATCATCGAGCCGGAAGGAATTTTGAACGCTTGCACGATGAAGGTCCGGATAAACAGCGCCAAAACCAACGCCATGATGATCGCTTCGCGCGTATTCGCGGAAAGTCGACTTCGCCTTCACCGTTAGTCTGAATTCTTCCATGATTGTTTGATCTTTCACTTTATTCGCCTTTTACAACGCCATTGGCAACCCCTGCCGAGCTAAACTTTGAGCGCCGCGAGAAACGCTTCCTGGGGTATTTCCACTTTGCCGACCTGCTTCATGCGCTTCTTGCCTCTCTTTCTGCCGCTCCAGCAGTTTGCGCTTGCGCGTGATATCGCCGCCGTAACATTTGGCGGTGACGTTTTTGCGTAGCGCCTTGACCGATCTCGCGCGAGATGATCCGGCTGCCGATCGCCGCTTGGATCACGACCTCGAACATCTGGCGCGGGATCAGCTCGCGCATCGTCTGCACCAGCTCGCGGCCCCGGTAATAAGCGCTTTCCCGGTGCACGATCATCGACATGGCATCCACGATATCGCCGTTGATGCGCACGTCGAGCTTGACCAGATCCGCCGGCGCGGTAGCCGGTCGACTTCGTAATCCATCGACGCATAGCCGCGGCTGACCGATTTAAGCCGGTCGTAAAAATCGACCACGATCTCCGTTGAGCGGCAACTCGTAGATGAGCATGACCCGCTTGGGACCGAGATAGCGAATTTCTTTTTGCAGTGCCGCGCTTTTCCTCGCAGAGCTTCAACACGCCGCCGAGATATTCCTGCGGCAGGTGGAGCGTCGCCTGGATGACCGGCTCTTCGATCCGCTCGATCTCGCGATTCGTGGCGGCAGCTTCACCGGATTGTCGATCATCAGCGTCTCGCCAGCAATGCGTGATCGACGCGATAAACAACCGTCGCGCGCGGTGGTGATGAGGCTCAGCGCCAAACTCGCGCTCGAGCCGCTCGCGAACGATGTCCATGATGCAGCAGGCCCAAGAAGCCGCAGCGAAAGCCGAAGCCGAGCGCCTGCGAAGTCTCGGGCTCGTAGGTGAACGACGAATCGTTCGAGCCGCAGTTTCTCCAACGCGTCGCGCAGCGCTCTGATACTGCCCGGAGTCGGTCGGGATAGAGGCCGCTGAAGACCATCGGCTTCATCGGCTTGAATCCGGGCAGCGGCTCGCTCGCCGGCCGATCGTCGGTGGTAATCGTGTCGCCGATGCGTGTCTCGGCGACTTCCTTGATGCCGGCCATCACGAAAGCCGACCTCGCCGGCGCTCAGCTCCGCGACCTCCACCGGCGCGGGCGAGAAGACGCCCAGGCGCAGTGACTTCGAACGCTTGTCCGCTCGACATCATGCGAATCTTGGTGCCCTTTCGCATGCGTGCCGTCGAACATCCGCATCATCACCACCGCGCCGTGATAGGGATCGAACCAGCTAGTCGATGATCGAGTGCGCGCGAGCGGTCGCGTCGGGTCGCCCGTCGGCGGTGGAAAGTGACTGGACGATGCCTTCGAGAATCTCTTCCGTGCCGATGCCCTCTTTGGCGCTGGCGAGGATCGCGTTGGAGGCATCGATGCCGATGACGTCCTCGATCTCCGTTCTGCACGCGCTCCGGCTCGGCGCTCGGGCAGATCGATCTTGTTGATGACCGGCAGGATTTCCAGATTGTGATCGAGCGCCATGTGAACGTTGGCGACGGTCTGCGCCTCGACGCCCTGGGCCGCGTCGACGACGAGCAGCAGCGCCTTCGCAAGCCGCGAGGCTGCGCGAGACCTCGTAGGTGAAATCGACGTGGCCCGGGGTGTCGATCAAGTTGAGCTTGTACTCCTGGCCGTCCTTGGCCCGGTAGCGCAAGCAGACCGGGCTCGCCTTGATGGTGATGCCGCGCTCGCGCTCGAGGTCCATGCTGTCGAGAATTTGAGTCGGTCTTTTCCCGCGTCGCTCACCGCGCCGGTGAATTCGAGCAAGTCGGTCGGCCAACGTCGACTTGCCGTGATCGATGTGCGCGATGATGGAGAAATTTCGAATGTGATCGAGAGTCATCGAGTTCAGGCTTGTCGCGGTACAAATGCGCAGGTGCGCTCGAGCGCCGTCCGCCAGTGAGTACTTGCGGCGTCCAGCCGAGTATGTCACCGGCGCGCCGCGTGTCAAACAGCTACGCCGCTGTTCGCCGGGTTTAGCTGGCCCGTGGATCGCGCGTCGATCTTCGCTGCCGACCGCTGTGCCGCAGGTGCTCGAAGATTGTCACGACGTCGGTTCTCGACGCCGGTGCCGATATTGATCTCGCCGACGTAAGTCCGACTCCAGTGCGGCGACATTCGCCGCCACCACGTCGCCGACGAAGACGTAGTCGCGGGTCTGCTTACCGTCGCCATTGATGATCGGCGTCTTGCCGGACAGCAACTGGTGATAAGAAGATTGCCACCACGCCCGGCCTCGCCCTGGTGCGACTGGCGCGGCCCGTAAACGTTGGCGTAACGCAAGCGCGATATAAGAAAGTACCGAAAGCTTGATGATAATACGAGAGATAGAGCTCGCCGGCGCGCTTGCTCACACCGTAGGGGCTCGCCGGCTGCGGTAGGATGTGATCCTCAGGCCGCCGGGAATAGCCTTCCTGTTCGCCGTACACCGCCCCGCCGGAGGAAGCGAATGTCGACTTTTTCACGCCGGCGTTCTTGCGCCGCTTCGAGTAAATTAATAAAGCCCGAGAATGTTGATCGCGCGCGTCAAACGTCGGATCCGCCACCGAACGGCGTACGTCCATCTGTGCCGCGTGATGGTTCAAGCGCATCGGCTTTAACTCTGCCGATCAACGCCGGCGACTTTTGGGGTCGGCGATATCGATCTGATGAACGCGTCGCCTTGGCGTTGAGATTCGCTTTTCTGCCCGGTGGAGAAGTCGTCGAAGACGTGCACCTCGTGACCGCGTTCCGAAATAAGCGTCGACAATGTGCGAAGCCGATGAAACCAGCGCCGCCGGTGACGATAATTTTCATCGTTACGGCTCTTCAAGCGTTGCGCGAAAATATTCGATGGTTTTCTTGTAATCCCTCGTTCAAGATTCACCTTGGGCTCCCAGCCAGAGAAGCTCGCTTGGCCTTGGCGATGTCGGGCTGGCGCACCTGAGGATCGTCTTCCGGCAGCGGTTTGAAAACGATCGTGCTCGTGGAGCCGGTGAGTTCGATAATTTTTTGGCGAACTCTAAGCACGGTCATCTCATGCGGGTTGCCGATATTGACCGGCAGGTGATGATCCGCCTCGAGCAGTTCATTGAAGCCGGCCACAAGATCGTCGACGTATTGAAAAGCTTCGCGTCTGCTGGCCTTCGCCGTAAACCGTCAGCGGCTCGCCCTTGCAGCGCCTGCGTGATGAAGTTCGGCACCACTCGCGCCGTCGCGCATAGCGCATGCGCGGGCCCGTAGGTATTGAAGATTCGCACGATACGCGTGTTGAGACCTATGATAGCGGTGATAGGCCATCGTCATCGCCTCGGCGAAGCGCTTCGCCTCGTCGTAAACGCCCGCGCGGCCCGATCGGATTGACGTTGCCCCAATAGTCTTCGTGTTGCGGCCGCACCAGCGGATCGCCATAGACCTCGGAGGTCGAGGCCAACAGAGAAACCGCGTCTCTTGGCTTTGGCCAGACCCAGCGCATTGTGCGTGCCCGAACGCGCCGACTTTGAGCGTTGGGATCGGCAGCTCGAAATAATCGACGGGACTCGCTGGCGAGGCGAAATGGAGGACGTAAGTCCAGCGGGCTCTGTGCACTTCGATGTAAGCGGCTGACGTTATGGTCGATGAAGCGAAACGCGGGTTGCGTGCGAAAGCTGGCGAATGTTTGTCCTTGGCGCCGGTCGAGTAATTGTCCATGCAAAGCACTTCGTGCCCTGGCTGAGGAAACTCTCGCACAGATGAGAGCCGATGAAACCGGCGCCGCCAGTCACCAAGATATCTAGCCATCGGTTCCGTCCTATCGAGTAATAGGTGAAATCCAAGCTTGCGCAGATCGCTCGGCATCGTAAATATTGCGGCCATCGAAGATCACCGGGCTGTTTGAGCAGCTGTTTGATCCGCTGAAAAATCGGGCCGGCGAAACTCGTTCCATTCGGTCAGACATCAGCAACGCCGCGGCGCCATGCAAGCGCGTCGTAGTTTCGTCGCGCGTAGCTGGATTCGGTCGCCAAAGATTTTCCTCGCTTCGTCCATCGCCTCGGGGTCGAATGCGCTTGCACCTTGGCGCCGGCCTGCAAAAGCGATTCGATGACGGTGATCGACGGCGCATCGCGCATGTCGTCGGTGCGCGGCTTGAATGCCAAGCCCCAAATCGCAAACGTATGTCCAGACAAGATCGTGCTCCAAAATGGCGCTTCACTTTTTCGACGAGCAAGCCCTTTTGCCGTTCGTTGACCTGCCTCCACTGCTTTGAGCAAGAGCATGTCGGGCTCGTCGCCGCCCATGCTGATCGTCGCCCGGATGTCTTTCAGGAAAGCACGAGCCGCCGTAACCGACGCCGGGAAAAATAAAGTGCGGACCGATGCGCCGGTCCAGGCCGATCGCGCGCCGCACTTCGCCGATATCGGCTCCCATGATCTTCGCACAGACGCGGACACTTCATTGATGAAGGATATCTTTGGTGGCAAGCATGGCATTGGCGGCGTACTTGCTCATCTCGGCGCTGCGGCTATCCATCATCAAGAATCGGATTTCCGGTGCGCACAAAGGGTTCGTACAGCTCCTTGACCGCTCTCAAGCGCTGCCGGCATTGTCGCCGCCCAAGCACGACGCGATCGGGCTTCATGAAGTCTTCCACCGCCGCGCCTTCTTTAAGAAACTCAGGATTGGACATCACGGCAGAAGGCTGGGCAGTATTCTTCGGCAATCCATTGTTTGATCTGATCCGCCGTGCCCACCGGCACCGTGCTCTTGGTGACGATGATCTTGTAACGAGTCCATCGCCTTGGCGATACCCTATGCCGTAGCCGCGAACGTATTCCAAGATTGGCGTGTCCCGTCGGCCCTTGCGGCGTACCGACGGCGATAAATATGATCGCCGCATGTTTAACCGCACGTCGCGCAAATCCGTCGTAAAGCGACAACCGCTGCTTCTCGGCATTGCGCCGGACCATTTCTTCCAAGCCCGGCTCGTAGATCGGCACCTTGCCCTCCTTGAGCATTGCGATCTTGTTCTCGTCGATATCGACGCAGAGCCACATCGTTGCCGCTCTCGGCAAAGCAGGTGCCCTGCAACCAGACCCACATATCCGTGCCGACCACCGCGAGCTTCATGACGCTTTTCCCTTCCTCGAGATTTCGCCGACGACGTACACCGGACGATCCTGCGATTCAGTGATACGTGCGCGCCAGCATTTCTCCAAGCAGTCCCATGGTGATGAACTGAAAGCCGATGAAGATCAGCAAGTACCGCCAAGCAACAGCAACGGCCGGTCGCCGATCGCGCATGCCACGAAGAAATTTCTCGACAGCTCAGATACAACGCGCATAACAAAACCCGCCGCCGCTAGATGACGCCGATGCGGTCCGAAAACATGCGACGGCCGGGTCGAATAGCTGATCAAGAATTTCGACGGTCAGTAGATCCAGCACTACGCGCAGAGTCCTGCGTCATGCCGTACTTCGATGCACCGCGCAGCCGCGGCCGGTGATTCACCTTCAGTTCGGCAATCTGCGCGCCTCGCTCGTAGGCGATGGCCGGAATGAAGCGGTGCATTTCGCCGTAGAGCCTGCAGGACTCTTGGCCACGTCCTTGCGCATCGCCTTCAAGCGTGCAGCCGTAATCGTGCAGTTTCACCTGCGTCGTCCAGGAAATCAGCACGGTTGGCGATCATCTGATGGCAGGCGCCGGTTGATAAACGGATCCTGGCGGTTAAAGCGCCAGCCGCTAACCAGATCGTTTCCGCTCTTCGATCTCTGCGAGCAGAGCCGGGAATATCGGACGGGATCGTTTTGCCCGTCGCCATCCATCGTCACGATGATGTTTCACCTCGGCGTGAGCCAGACCCAGCCGCCAATGCCGCGGTCTGTCCGAAGTTGCCGCTTTAGCCTGCACCACGCGCAAACGCGTTCTGTTGCGCTGCAACTCGCGCAGCATCATCGAAGGTGCCGATCTTTGCTCCCATCATCGACGGCGACGATCTCGTAGTTCTTTCCCAACGGGCGCCAGCCGCCATTGATCTCATTCGATCAACGGTTCGACGTTTTCTTCCTCGTTGTAGACAGGAATAACGATCGACAGCTCCATCGGCTCAGGTAGTGAAAATCGGTCAGCTGGACGAAGCTGCTTGGTAGCGTTCTTCGATTTCCGGCAGAGACACGTCGGTCAGCCGCTTAACGCCGAAATCTTCCACCGTAAACGAGCCACCACCGACCCGTAGACGATGGCGCGGCGCAATACCGCCTCTGGCTAGATCGCCCGAACGCGCCAGACTGGCCCATCAAGCCACCGGCAAACGAATCGCCCGCGCCGGTGGGATCGAAAACTTCTTCCAGTGGATAGGCCGGCGTGGCAAAGACCGAGGAGTCGGAAAACTGCAGCACGCCGTATTCGCCCCGTTTGATCAGCACCATTTTCGGCCCCATCTTGAGGATCGCCCGCGCCGCCTTGACGATATTGTCTGTAGCCGCTCAGCAGTCGCGCTTCCGAGTCGTTGATCACCAGCATCTCGATGCGCTGCAGAACCTTCTTAAGTTCTTCCTGGCTCTCGCGAATCCAATGATCCATGGTGTCGCACACCACCAGCTTCATGCGCCGCGAATCTGGTTCAACACTTCCATCTGCATGAGCCGGATCGATATTTCCGAGAAAAACATATTCGGCGTCGCGGTAACGCTCCGGCAGCTCGGGCACGAAACCCGCCAAGACGTTCAGATGCAACTCGAGGGTGTCGCGCACGATTGATGTCTTCGTGATAGCGGCCGCGCCAGTGAAAGGTGTCACCCGTTCTCGCGCTTGATGCCTTCGATGTCGATCTTTGCGTCGGCTGAAACAGGTCGAGATAGTCCTGCGGAAAATCCTTGCCGATCACACCGACGATCCGCACCGGCGCGAAGAAACTCGCGCCGAGGGCGAAATAGAGAGCCGAGCCGCCGAGGATGCGCTCGGCCGGAACCGAAGGAGTTTCGATCGAATCGAAAGCAACGGTGCCAACAACCAAGACGCTCATAAATATTTCACCGATGATCGGCCGCAAACTCGGCCGCGGACGTTTCTTCGGGAATGCCGCGCTGCGTTCGGTGATAATAGCAATCCTTTAACGCCGAGCGCACAGGCGCAGGCTCGCGGCGCGGACAGCGTTCGCCACGCGCGCGCCGAATGGTACTCTGAGCTGCCAGCTCGCACGTTCTGCTTCAGCACGGTCAATACATGCTCGATCTCGACGTCTCCAGCGTGCTTCGTTCCAGCAATCGTAATCGGTCGCGAGCGCCAGCGTGCCGAAACAGATCTCCGCTTCCCGCGCCAGTTTCGCTTCCTGTAGATTGGTCATGCCGATCACATGCGCGCCCCAGCTCCGGTACAGATGGGACTCTGCACGCGTCGAGAACTGCGGCCCTTCCATGCACAGATAAGTTCCGCGGCGGTGAACCTGCGCGCCTTCCGGCCGCGGCCGAGATCGACCAGCGCTCGCCGCAAGCGTCTTGCAAAAGGATCGGCCAAGACTCACATGAGCAACTAAGCCGCGGCCGAAAACGTGCTCGGGCGCTGCGTGGTGCGATCGATGAACTGATCGGGCATAACCAAATGTCCAGGGCGCGATCTCCTGCGCGCAAACTGCCGACGGCGCTGACTGAAATAATCTGCCCGACACCGAGTTTCTTCATGCGCAAAAATATTGGCGCGAAAATTGATTTCCGTGGGCAGCCAACGGTGTCCATTGCCATGGCGCGGCAAAAGACCAGCATCGCTTGCGCCGAGCATGCCCGCGAATCAGCTTGTCAGAAGGCTTGCCGAAGGGCGTTTTGACCTCGACTCTGCCGCACTGCCTCGAGTCCGGCCATTTGATAAAGTCCGCTGCCGCCGATGCACACCGATCTGATTCGTCGTTCCGATCGGTAGACCTTACTGACAAGCCCGCGATCGGTGCCGATGATTGCGGCCAGCTCGCTTCACGCTTGCGCCCTGCAGTTGCCCGCAGGCGGCGTGCGATATCGTCGCCGCGCGGCCGGCGCAGCGTTGATCTGGATGCTTGTGATCGACAAAGCACGCTGTTGAAAGCGTTTAACGACCGCCTCGTCCGCTGGCCGCTAGAACTGGCTTCCGGGATGGGGATTGAAGGGAATCACATTGACCTTGCACTCGGCACGCCGCGGCAGCAGCGGCAGAGCGTCGTGCGCGTGCCAGTTCGGAGTCGTTGACGCCGCTCAGCAACACATATTCGAATGTAACTTGACGCCGGCGTGCAGCCGGCGAGCGCGGCAGCAGTCCATGTAGTTGTTAGAGAGAATATTTTGCGATTCACCGGCATCAATCGACCGCGCAACTCGTCGGTGGCGGCGTGCAGCGAGATCGCCAAATTCTTACACTGGTTTCCGCCATGAGTTTTCGATTTGCGGATACCAGGCCGACGCGTCGACAGAGTCACCCGGCGCGGCGCGATGCCTGATGCCCCAACTCAGCCGTCGGTCACGATCTCGATAGCGCGCTGACGGTCTGGCGTAATTGGCCAGCGGTTCGCCCATATCCCATGAGAACGACATGTGCTAATGCGCCTCGCCATCGCGGCCAGCGTCGCGGCTCGCTTCTCGGTAATCTGATCGACGATCTCGCTGGTCAGTTAAATTTCGCCTTGAGAACCGAGCAGCGCGGTGGCGCAAAACGCGCACCTGTAAAGCGCACCGACTTGGTCGAGATACACAAAGCGTCAGCCGGCGCGGTCTCCGGTATCAAGCATCGCTTTCGATGCTCACGCCCGTCGGCGAGGCCGAAAAGAAACTTGATCGGTGCCACGTCGCGCGACTCGGCGCGCTCCAGCACAGGTTGCAGATCGGCCGATGCTAGAAATGTTCGTCCAACTCATCGCGCAGTTTGCGCCGACAGGTCTGTCATCTCGGCGAATTCTTGAGCGCCCGCTTCTCGAAACAACCATTGCCATACCTGCTTGGCACGATAGGCAGGATGATTGGTCGTTCGCGCGAGAAACGCCGTCGAAAACCGCTGACAGTCAAATCTTTGATATTGGGCTTCACCCTCAATGACCGAAAGACGTTCGGGTTATTGTCAGTTGCAACGCTCGCGTCGCCGGTTTAGCAACGAATGCGGGACGCATTAAAAATTTCGTCGGGCCTGAAAAAGAAAGCGATTTCACCTGGCAGCGGTCTCCGCTCCATCCGAGCCATGGACGGCGTTTTGTTCGATGTCCTTGCCGCAATCCTTGCGGATCGTTCCCGGCGCGGCTTTTTCGCCGGATCGGTGGCGCCCCATGACTCTCGCGATTCTTCGCGATCGCGTTCTCGCCCTCGAGACACCGACAACAAAGATCAGATCCGGAGGACATACATGGCACAGCGCTCGCAGAAAAACGGCCGCTGCTTTGTGCACCGCGTAAAACGCCTGCGGCGCTGCTCGGCGAGTAAGTCCCAGAATCAATTTCCCCGCGCGGCGATCCTGAGACCGCGCAGCTTCGAACCGCCGCAGAATCTCGCCGATCAGATTTCGTCCCACCTGCGTCCGGGTTTGACAATCGATAAGGTTCTTTTCAACAGCTCATTACTTTCCTAATCGCCTCCTGCATGGTTGCGACCGATGGTCGCCGGCGACGTGACGCCAAGCGGATACCGGCCTAGATTTCATCGCTGCGATTTTCTTTGGCGGTGCCCTGCCGCCGGAGATGATCGCGCCGGCGTGGCCCATTCTTTTCCCGGCGGCGTGGTCCGGTCCGGCGATGAAACCCGACCACCGGCTTTTTCATGTTGAGCTTTGATCCAGGCGGCGGCTTCCTCTTCGGCGCTGCCGCCGATCTCGCCGATCATCACCACCGCGCTGGTTCCCGAGTCCTGGTTAAACAAGCAATACGTAATA